>Ga0210385_10001538_pt1 | contig 14263 bp, 12 predicted proteins | sample IncBWH26OmetaG_FD_160107 | JGI IMG/M metagenome (GOLD analysis project Ga0210385, IMG submission 160107) | Forest soil microbial communities from Barre Woods Harvard Forest LTER site, Petersham, Massachusetts, United States - Inc-BW-H-26-O ...
GGCCGCGATCCGCTACGCCTCAGCAGGCTGATTCCCCATGTGAGCCAGCTCTTGCGAACACCAACCCGCGATGCGCCAGATCACGACATCGGACGCGGACGGTGACCGATCGGTCACCCCTCCGGTTCGCCAACTCCCGGACGTCGGCCGTTCCGGCAAGGGAGCCGGTCTCCACGCGGATCGTCATCGTATCGAGGGTTGGCTTCGAGAACCGGTTCATTCGGCGCAAATCGATAGGCCGAGCCGCCTGAAGGCTTCGTTTAGCGCTCCTAGCTCGTGACTGGCGCGCAGAGACGCAGCATTCGCCTTACGGAATTGGCCAGCTGAAAATAGCCGCGTTGATTCGTCGGCTACATTTGCAGTCAATGCCATCTCCCGATACAAGCGTTCGAGCCGACCGAATCCCGGCGGGCGAGGGATCTGAATAAGCGCGCTGGCCTCCGATGCCGTGACAGCATTAGTTGCCCGTGCGAGCTGCACTTCGTGATCACGCTACTTGCGTGCCTGCCGACCAATCTGCGCGACCTCGGCGTTGTAACGCTCGCACACGGTGCGCACCTGAGTGCCGTACATGCGTGCAGTGACGACCTGCGTCGAACTCGGCGCTTGTGATCTGCTGCCTGTCGAGCTTTGACTGCCACAGCCCCCGACAGCGCCTGCGAAGACAACTACTATCGCCATCATCACCCGCGAGGGCGGCCGCCGCGCTAGGACCGCTCGGAGCATGGTTCCACAAAGCTTGTCAAGATGCGTCCGGAATCTCAATCCTGTTTCTCGCCGCACCGATTCGTGGCACCAACTGCCGCGAGAATACTGGCGATCCCGCCAAAAAGTCGAAATCGCCCCATCTTGAGGTCTCGATATTCAGAGTTAGAAACATACCGCACAACATGCCCGTAGCGAGTGGTCACGTAGTGGCCGTCACGAACTACTGGTGTCTCAAGCGTCACATGATCGCCAATCGCAATAACCGCTACGCCCCAAACAACACAAACGATGAGGAAGATGCGCCAAGCGCGCGGGGCACGAACCCATACCGTACGGATGTCGACGCGAGCCGTGCGTCGTCCGACTACCTGCGTATAGCGAACAACTGAATATGCAAACGTGGTAATTGCCGATACAACCATAATCCATATCAAGAGCCCGGAGCATCCGACATAAACCCCAAGGCTTACTGTCGTCAACACCAATACTGCGATGGCAGACGATATCGAGGCTATAGCCTCGATACGTTTTCGGGTTATGCGTTGTCTCAAGGCTAATATCACTGGTTTCCGTTATGGCAAAGCATTCAGCGCCCGCAACGAGAGAAACGTGATGCCAAAGGTCACAGTTCTCCTGGCGCGCCGTAGTCATTCTGCGTCCTTCTTGCCGATTCGTCGATTCCAGGTGGCCTCAAAGTCCGGCTTCGCCATTAGCCACAACACGCCCAAAGGCCGAAAACGTCTCGAATTACGTCACCTTTCCCGAAGCTACAGAACCTGGCGGGCCGAGCAGAGCACGCAATTCAGCAAGCGTCTCGTCTGCCTCGTCCACTGCGATCAGCAATGACTGCTCGCCCTGCAGCGTAAACTCTAGACGCTGCCGTTCTCTCCCTGCCTCGGGGGCAGAACCCTGATCCTCCAACTTGACGGAAACGAGGTCCGAAAGCTGGAACCTTTGGACCTCTGGAGGGTTGAACCAAAGATTGCCAAGCCGAGCCGGAACGAACATGATCCTGCCCGTAGTAACATAAAGCGTCCCTTCGAGCCACCCCTTCCGCCCACGCATGTAGCCGATCCCACTCCACAGCATTTGCTCACCGGGCCATAGCGCCGGCGGAGCCGGAAAATCCCATCGCATGAGCGTAAGCGACTCTAGAGGCACTCTACCGTCAGGCCCGCTGGCCCGCTTGTCTGGCGCCCGCAGCCCACGCTTCTCACGCCAAGTATCGAAGCGCCCAACGCTCATGGGAGGCATTTGTCCTGCTTGAATCCTCACCCCAAACCAATATGACATGGCCTTGGCAAGCCTTCTCTGGCCGTTTATGAACGCAACTATGAAGCTGATACCTACTACAGCACACACCACAGCGAGCAGATCGTCGAGCGCGTTGTTTCGTGCAAACAATAGGCCTGCTGCAACAGCGAACACCGGCGCTACTATTCCAATGCTTCCGGTCCTCCTAAAGAGACGCAGCTCCGCAGTAGCTTCCTCGCCGATCCTCGGAACCCACGTGGCCTGAAATTCGGACCCTGCCACTACCCACAACCGGTTGCTGAGGTGCGCGACGAGCCCGACGCGGACGATGGGTTTAGAGCGTTAGCAAGATCGGCGAGGAAGCCTATCACGCTTGTTGGAACTCCGATCGCTGTCGCCCCGCTTGCTGCCACGCCGCCGACGACGCCTGTACCGACAGCGACGGCGCCTCCGCTCGCAATCGTGCCCAGTGTCGCTCCGACACACCCGACGGCGCTTCCACCAGCGCACCCGACAGCGTCGAGTCCTGCTCCGGCGAAGCCCGAGGCTGCCGAAGCGGCCCCCAGTGACCCGACTGCCTCGCCAGCGCCGGCGCCAGCAGCCGCGACTGCCCCGGCGCCAGTCGCCACAGCAACGCCTCCGAGGGCTATGCCTCCGGCCTCGGTCGGGTTTTTGGCAATGGATTCTACGCCAGACACGATAGCTCCTGGTGCTTCAGAGAAGCAGTTTTCTGAGGATTCAGGGGAAAAGCTACAGAGGCCACTCTGATCCATCTCGTTGAACGGGTTATCCCCCGCATAGTAGTAGGGCGCACCCGTGAGCGCTACTGCCGGATCGACGCTCAGGAACTGTGCGGTAGCGGGGTCGTAAACCCGAGCACGCAAATAAATCAGTCCTGTATCCGAGCTTGTGTATTGGCCGTCCCATCCGAGTGGAGTAGTCGCGGTGCCGGTGTGTCCGGTCTGGTTGCCGTAGGCGTCGTATGTGAACGTGGTTTCTTTGGCGCCGGTCGAACTGGTCAGGAGCCGTGTGGAGCCCTGCTGGTCGTGGTGTATGTAGAGTACTTTTTCGCCCGTGATTTGCTCGATCGGCAGGCCTCCTGGACCGAAAATGTAGCTGTTCGTTCCGTCGCCGAGAAGTCGCGGGAGCCCTTCATTGGTTTGCCAGTCGAGGTAGGTGGTGGTTTTGGAAATGGTTTGGGATGCGCGAAGGTTGTTGCCGTCGTAGGCGTAGGTATCTTCGATTGCGGCTTTTTCGCCTTCTTTGGGTCGTTCAACGGATATCAGGTTTCCTGCTTGATCGTAGCCGTATGTCGTGGCTGACCCGGTAGTGGGGGCGCTTTTGGTGCGCTGGCCAACTTCGTTGTATGTGTAGGTCACGCTAGGGCCTTTTTCGAGCTGAGCGGCTTTATCGTAGGTGTAGGTGCCTGTGCCGATCTTTGTCGGACTGTTGGCCATGTTATATTCGTAGGCGGTCGATCCGGCTTTCGTTAGACGATTGTTCGAGTCGTAGGTGTATTCGGGTTTTTCTTCGCCGGGTAGCCCTTTTGAGGTTGCCTTCTTGACCTGGCCGTCATTGTCGCGCGTGTAGACGAGCGAGGCTAGTGTTTCTGAAGCCTTGAGCATCTTGACTTCGCTCATTTGGTCCGCGTCGTTATAGGTGTATTTGTCTTCGTTGCTGGTGCCCGAAGGGAAAGTTATGGTCGTGAGGTCGGAGTCGGCGTCGTAGCCGAATTTGGTTGCGTGTTCAAGCCAGTCAGTCACCTTTTCGAGGCGTCCGGCTTTGTCGTATGCATGTGTCACGGCTTTGCCGTTGGGGTAGGTGATCTTTAGTAGCTGGTTTGCGAGATCGTATTCGTAGCCGGTGGTTTCCCCGTGCCCGGTTTTGGTTTCGGTAAGGCGATCGAGTTGATCATAGGTGTTTGTTGTTTCCCCTGTCCCATCTGTCATGTGGGTGAGCTTGTTGTCACCGTTGTATTCGTATTTGACGGCGTGGGTTTTACCGTCGGAGTAGCTGGTTTCGGTGAGACGGTTCGCGGCGTCATAGGTATAGGTTGTGGTTCGACTCTCGGCGTCGGTGAGCTTGATGAGGTTGCCTGCGCTGTCGTATTCCTTCTTGGTTTTGCGTTCGCGCGGATCGATGGTTTCAGTTACTTGCTCAAGCGCGTTGCGCACGTATTTGGTCACATTTTTGTTGCCGTCAGTTTGGCTCGTGATCTGCCCTTGGCTGTCATAGCCGGTTTCGGTGATGGTTTTGTTCGGTTCTTCGGTCTTCGTTAGCTCGTTGTCGGCGTCGTGCGTGTACTTCGTTTTGTGGGAGTTACCGTCTGTTACCGTTTCGAGATTCCCGGCTGCATCGTAAGTGTATTTTGTTTCGTGGCCCAGTGGATCGGTGATCTTGATCGGGCGGCCGCGCTGGTCGCGTTCTGTCTTCGTCTTGAATTCACTTGGTTTTCCGCCCGAGACATTGCCCCGTGGGCTGACTGTGGCTATTTCCTGAGAGTCTTCGTTGTATTCCCAGGTGCGCTTGTCGCCCGCAGGATCGATTTCCGCCGAGCGGTCGCCGTAGGAGTCATATTCATATTTTGTCGTTCGTTCCAGCGGGTCAGTGACGCTTTCGAGGTCCTGGTGGGAGTCGTATTTGTATGTCTTGGTTTGAGTTTTTTCGCCTGGTGCCGGCCTGGAAATCGTTTCCGGGTTGCCATGACTGTTGCGTTTGATCGTCGTCGTCTCGCCATCAGGTGTTGTGGTAGAGATCACGTCGTGGGTGGAGTCGTAGGTCCATTCCGTGCTATGTCCGAGAGCGTCTGTTTCTACCGTGCGGTCTCCCGTCGAGTTGTATCCGTACCTGACGGTGTGACCGTTGGGATCGGTGATGGCTACGAGGTTTCCTGAACTTTCGTATTCGTAAGTGGTGGTTTGAGCGATCGAGGTGCCCGAGGCATGGGTAACGCTTGTCGGCTCGCCAGCGAGGTTGAACTTCTCGACGGTCGTGGATTCGTTGGGTTCTGTGATCGTGGTTTCGCTACCAGTTTCGCTGGTCGTATATTTCCAGGTGCGTTTGCGTTCGAGAGCATCGGTCTGTGAAATCACGCGGTGGGATGTGTCGTATTCGGTTTTTACCGTATTACCGCGACCGTCAGTCTCTTCAGTCATTTCATGCGACGTGTTGTATTTGAATTTCCAGTTCGCGCTTGTTTCGCCCGGCTCTGTGACGCTGGCCAGCTTGCCGCTTTCATATGTGTATTTGACTGTGTGGCCCATCGGATCTTTCGCGCTTTCCACGAGGCCTTCACTGTTGTAGGCAAACGTCAGTTTGCGGCTAGCACCGTCGGTTACCGATTCGAGCTGGCTTTTGGAATTATACGCCATCGTCAGCGAGTTGCCGTTACGATCGGTCTCGCTTGTGAGCTGGCCTGAACTGTTGAAATGCAGAGCGGTCTGGTCGGGAAGGGTGTAGATATAGCCCGTGCCTTCCTTAGCAAACGTGGCCTGCACGAGCGGAGCAGCCGGGGTCCAGAGTTCGCCGGAACCAAAGAACCTGACCGTCGAACCGTTGTCCTGGTAGACGGTCGCCTGTTTCGCTTCTTCGTTGATTTCCACGTGCGCGCTGTATGATCCGGTCCACCCGTAGCCGAACGGTCCAGGTGAACTCTGATTGGCCGCCAGTTGCGAGTTATAGGTGCGTCTGAGCCGCATCCCGGGACCACGACCGCCCACGCTCAGATCGGTCTGCGTTTCCGTCTCGTTACCCGTCGCACAGTTGACAGGTTTACCCAGTTTACATTCCCGCCGGTTCGGAGCCGCTTCACTTTCAGAACCGTATTGTTCTTCAGGCGTCAGACTGAGCGGACTGGCGCCATGTTCACCTTCAAGCTGCCAGGTCAACCATTTTTCCATGAAAGGCGTTTTTTCAAGTGTTGATTTGGTTGCTGATTCGACCGCAGTCGTGCCTGGATTGCTGGCTTCGTTGAGCCATTCTTCGTTATGAACGTTTTCTCCGCTCGGTATCTCCTGATGGGCCCATTCTACCGGCTTGCCAAAGTGAAATTTTTGAGAGAACCCTTCGGCTATCATCGGGGAGCAGCTTCTTTCGCCTAAATAGGTACCCTCACCGCAATGGTTCCATACCCATTCCTGAATGTTCCAGCCTGGCACGGTCCACCCGCCGGCGCCGCATCTTTCGCCCGGCTCTGAAGGATTCTCGGCGTAGGCCAGTGATGCCACTATCTCGTTGACACCACAGACGACCAGGTACCACTCGTTACCGGGAGAATAGGCGTGTTCGTAGAAGGTAGTCCCTATTTCCTGGCCAGCTGACTGGAAGATAGTGCCCCAGTCGTGTTCACCGCTGCACGCGGGCGGGGTCACCGAAGGTTCGACGGGTCCGGTGATTTCCATCCACTTAGGATGGGGGCTACCATAGCCCAACTCCAGCCCAACCTTCAGCGGCACCGGGAACAATTTTACCTCCCTGAGCTCACCGCGAAGCTCGCTTATAGAACCCCACATGCCGGTACCAGAAGTCTCAAGTTCACCAAGTTCGTCCCACATTTTCTGTGATGAGGCGCCTTCCGCTTTATGCTCCGCAGTCCAGAGACCTTCGCATACCGAGTTACATGGAAGAGGGTCTTCAACCGCCCCGTTGCGATAGACCCATTCCACGATCCCTGACATGTTGGTCGTAATCGCTTTCGGCAGAGCAGCAGAGGCCGAGACTGGACTCAAAAGAGTACTCACGAGCGTCGCGGCCAAGAAGGCCGGGAGAACCCAAGACACTAGCTGCCACCGCGCGGCCCTGTCGGGCCAAGACGCTAACGAGCGACCCTGCGACTGATCCACATAAGCCTGCCTACACCGCCGACGCCCCTTCAACAGCATGCCGTCTCCTCCAATAGGGATCTACTTGGTCTGGACAATCCGCGCCGCGAATCCACGCCGAGACTCAACCCTGATCCCGCCGGCACACGACGAGCAAACTATCCTAGTTGCCAGTCTGATGTCAACCAACAGGACAACGAGATGTCCGCTACTTGCGACTTGTTCGCGACATGGCGGCCAGCACGGTCGCCTGAAAGCGGTCGCCTCGAGAGCGCCGTCCAAGCACAACTCACCAGAGAAGTCGGGACCGACAAAGTCGCGCTGATTGCGGACTCCTCGAACAGGGAGATCGACAGGCTCAACGCTCGCGCGCAACATCTCGGAGTCCAGAGCGGCGAACTCGGCCCGACGAACTTCCCTCTCAAGCGTCCACTACGGGCTACGGCAAGGCGACTTGGTCGCGTTCATCGCCCAGGGAAAGGACGCTCACGCTTCGACTCGACGGGTCAGACCGCCGGTTGCAGCTCGCGCCCCGGGACGCCGAGTCGTTGCGGCTCGCCTACACCCAACATGTCTACCGCCAGCAGGGCGCAATGGTCGATCGTGCGGTCGTGCTTACCGGCGGCTGGCAAACAACGCCTACGTCCGAGCGACCCGAGCCCGCCACGGCACCGACTGGTACCTCGTTCGCGACCAACTTGGCGAAGAAGGCCAAGACCCGGATCGAATCACACAACGCTCGCAACGGATGGACCAAAGCCGTGTATGCCCGCCATCCACTGCCCACCGCGAGATGACCGACCGAGCGTGGGACCCCACCCGCGACCCACTGCGCCCTCAGCCGTTTATCAGACAGGCCCCTCAGCCGCCTGATCCCTCATGTGAGCCAGCTCTTGCGAACACCAACCCGCGAGGCCCCTGACCACGACATGGGACGCGGATGGTGAAAGAGGAAGGCGTCGGGACGAGCCGCCCGGACATCTTCGTGTATATCGATTACGGTACCCGCTTGACTACCGTGGATTTTGGTGTGCGCGCGTGCCGACCCAGCGAGGTGTCGGCGGTGCTTGAGCTATGGAAGCAGACTCGCAGCGGGCACGCCACCATGCCCGACAGCCTCGATGACGTGCAGCGATTGCTCTCCCATGACGCAGGCAGTCTGCTCGTAGCCGACGCCGACCGCGTGATCGTCGGTGCATTGATAGCCGCATCGGATGGTTGGAGAGGAAACATGTACCGGTTGGCCGTTCACGTAGAACACCGCCGTGCGGGAATTGGTTTGGCGCTCGTACGAGCCGGAGAGCAGCACCTACGTAGACAAGGCGCCAACCGAGTGACCGCTCTTGTCGCATATGAGGACAAGATCGCTGTTTCGTTTTGGGAGGCCGCCGGATATCCCAAAGATCACGAGATCGGTCGCCACGTCCGCAACCTGTAGTCGTCCGTTGCCGGCGTCTGGAGCGAAGCTCAGCGGACGCTCGCAAATGGTGCCGAAGGATTTCCAGCCGTAGCTATGGCCGTGACCTCGTTCCAGTTACTCGCTGCGAGAAAAGCACGATGCTCATCTTGGCGCTGGCAAAGACGCCAGTGCAGAGCCGAACTCCGGGTCAGCCGAAGTCCACGCGAACGATGCCGTCGCCGGCGCCCGGCGTGTGCTTGTTCAGGAGCGCCTGGAGCGTCACGAAGCCCGTCCCCATCTCAACATCCGCAGACTGGAAGATAACCTCGTGCATCGTGGAGTTCTGGCCGAGTTCGACGCTCTCGATTCCTCGATTGTGCCCTTCGTATAGGACGTTGACCAGCGCAGCGGATGCCTCGGGCGTCGTGGTCGCTACCCGGACGATCGCGCTCACGGTGCCGCTAGCGGTCGGGACTGTCAGAGGTGTTCACGTTCGGTGGCATATCACTGGCAGTGATCGCTTCCATCCTCGGGGGCTCGAACAGCGGCGTGTCGGGACCGGGCGCGGCCTGCATTCCCTCGGGGGCTACTCCGCCGCTGGCCGGTGGCGGCGAAGCTGACTCGGGCGGAGATGCAGGCTGCTGTCCGTCAGACTCGTTCATCGTTCTTTGAGATCCTTGATCACCGAGTCCATCTTTGGTGTGCTGAACAATGACGTGTTTACATTGATCGCTACGTTCTGACTGATTGGCGCGGCTGGAACGCTCGGAGGCTGCTTCGGCGCAGCCGTGACCTGAGTTTGTGGCTCCTGAGCGTCGCTCATGAGTTGTGCTCGCTCTCGCGGAGCGAGACATCCAACTGGGGCGTGTCGAACAGCGCAGCAGTCGGGTCGATCGTCGGCTGCGCCGGAACCTCAGCCGCCGGTGTGGGTGCCGCTTCTGCCGGGGGCGAGTCGTTGGGTTGCTGGGTGTCGTCGTTGGGGCACATGGTGCTTAGGAGTCTCGGCCAAGCGAACCGCTACAGCCGAACCAAGAATCACTATAGAGATGATGGCGGCGGCAAAGAAACCGAATGCGATCCCCAGCCGATCGCCCTTCTTCTTATTGATCGGCCGTGCGTTGCGTACGGCAGCGATGTTCGCCTGCATAAGCTCGCCACGGACGCGCGTAGTGTCGCGATCGAGGACCTGTGGTGTCGGCCATCGATCGAGTTCATCGATGTGGATGACGACTCGATATGCCTGCGGGCGTATCGCGGCGGTCGCGTAGCCGAGCGACGCGAGCAGCAGGATGAGTGCCACCACAACGATCGCCGCCCACAGCCCGCGCGCACCGATGCCTACATGGATGTCTCCGATGCCACTCGCGAGCGCAACACCGGCAGCAACAAGTACGAGGGCGGCGGCAATCAGGCCCGCGCTCTTTTGATCGAGCGTCTGGGAACGATCCATCTCCTGCTGCGCGATGTCCGCCGATCGCTGTTCAAGGAGCTCGACGTTTGCGCGGATGTTGTCGCTGAACGTGACTTCGGTCGGTTCGGTCATCGAGACTATCTTGGCGTTGGCAGAGGACACGACAACGACGCAGCTTGTATGCGCGGCCGCGTGCGGGCTGCCGCACGGGCATCCTGCTTTACCGCATCCGAATCGCGGGACAAAACGGTCGTCTCGTCTTACACTCCGCGCGCTACCGCAACGGACGACGCCACACCGCGACTGGGACAATCTTTCTGGGGCAGGTGGCCCCATTGGTGGCCCCAAACGCACTTTTCGGACGTGTCGGCTGGCCGCTAAACACAGAATCCCGCTCAACTGCACGGGATTCTTGAATGGGCCCGCCAGGACTCGAACCTGGGACCAACCGATTATGAGTCCTTGCAGATTAGGGTCCTTCGAGCTCCGTTGGACCGACCACAAAGCCAAACCGGGCCGTTCCCCGTCGCATACGCGCATCGAGCGTGATGAGACGGCAGCCAAGGAGTCGCGCCAAAGCCACATAGTTCGCGTCATAGGTCTTGGCCCAGCCCATCTCTCCAGCCACATCCCATGCTTCCTTGGCAAGCCCATCCGGCTCGTGTCGTTGCACGGGAGCCGCAAGTACGCGATCTCGCATCAACTCGCCCTGCTCACGGCGCAGCTCGCCGCGCCAGAGCATGGCGTGCAGACTGGAAACCGCCTCGATCCACATCAACGGCGGCGCGACTAGCTCGAACCGGCGAAACCGCTCGAACCCGACGGGATTCGCCGCCGCTGCGACCGCGACGCTTGCGTCGATGACGAGCTTCAACGACCGTGCCGCGAAAGCGCGAGCGCCGCGACCCAGTTCGGTGCGGGCGAGCCGTCCTCAAGCGTCTGCCACTCCGGCGGCAGTGGAAGCATCGGATACATCTCGTCCCGAACCTCGTCGAGCGCCCCTGGATCGATCAAACGTTTGCCGTGGCTAGTGGTGGCGGGCAGACGACCCTCGCGTACCCAGCGACGAACCGTCCCCGGGCTTCTGCCGACTCTCTGAGCTGCCTCTGTGACCGTGAGCATAACTCGATGCTACGCCCCCGCCCCGACGGGTCGGCAGATCAAGGTCTTGGCGGACCACGCTGCCCCCCACCAATCGCCGCCGGCAAAAGGCAGCCCTGCCAAAACCCACCCGAAAAGACCGCAAATTGCGGCCAAATGCCTGCGCCTGCTCATCGCCTTTCACTCGCCAAATCCCAGCAACCATGCGGGATTCAAGCCCAAACACCTCCCCCGCCCAAGTGCCTCCGGAGCGAGAGGTCGCAAGTTCGAATCTTGCCGGGCGCGTTCCGCGATCCGCTTGAGCGCAAGTATCTACGCCGCTCCGATGGGTGCGTGCTCGAAGGCAAGTCTGAGTTAATGGCCCGCTGATCGTGCTCACATGTATGCTCGCCCGATGAAGACCCGCGTGGTTGTACTGGGAGCAGGCTTCGGCGGCCTCGAGCTGACGACGATGCTCTCGGAGGCGCTCGGCGACGAGGTCGAGGTGACCTTGATCGACAAGAACGACTCGTTCGTGTTCGGGTACTCAAAGCTCGACGTGATGTTCGGTAGGACGACTTTGGACGCCGTGAGTTTTCCTTACCGCGAGATCGTCAAGCCGGGTGTGCGCTTCCTGCAGGAGACGGTCACGGGGATCGATCCCGACAATCGCCGTGTGAGCACCGATGCCGGTGTATACGAGGCCGATGTCCTAGTCGTGGCGCTTGGCGCCGACTACGACTTCGATGCCACGCCTGGGCTAGCCGAGAGCAACGAGTTCTACTCCGTCGCCGGTGCGCAGCGGCTGAGCGAGTTGCTCCCCGAATTCAAGCAAGGCCGGGCGATCGTCGGTGTCTGCGGTGCGCCCTTCAAGTGTCCGCCGGCACCGAGTGAGACCGCGCTACTGCTGCACGACTATCTACTGACTCGGGGTGTGCGCCAGGACTGCGAGATCACTTTCGTGCTGCCGCTCGGGACCCCTGTCCCGCCTTCGCCGGACACTTCGCGCGCGCTGGAGGCAGCCTTCGCCGAGCGCGACATAACCTTCGTTCCAGGCCGCCGAGTGAGCTCGGTTGATTCGGCCCGTGCCGTAGCCGTGCTCGACGACGGCAGCGAGTTGGCATATGACCTCTTTCTGGGTGTCCCGAAGCATCGGGCTCCCAACGTCGTGATCGCCAGCGGCATGACCGAGGACGGTTTCGTGCCCGTCAGTTCGAAGACACTCGAGACGCGGTTCCCAGGCGTGTATGCGGTCGGCGACGTCACCACCGCCGGAGTGCCGAAGGCCGGGGTGTTCGCCGAGGGCGCTGCACGAGTCGTGGCGGCCTCTGTGATCGCGAGCATCCGCGGCGGCGAGCAGCCGGCTCCCTACGACGGGATTGGCATTTGCTACATCGAGTTCGGTGCCGGGCGCATCGGCCGTGTGCAGGTTGACTTCCTCTCCGGCCCGAAGCCGACGGGCACTTTTGGCGAGCCATCCGCCGCACTGGCAGCAGACAAGCAGAACTTCGGCGCCAGCCGCCGCGCACGCTGGTTTGGCCGCTGAGCACCAATCGAAGTTACGCACCCGACACGGTTGGCGGCTACGATCGACTCATGTGCGTCGGATGCGCAATGGCAGCTGCCTCCGCGGCCAGTGGGTTGCGTACGTGGCTTCAGACCCACAATCTCGGTTGGCTCACGCCCAAACGTCTGCGCGCGATCACGATCGGCGCGATGTGCGCCGCTGGGCTGGTATCAACGGTCGGTGTCAGTGGCTCTACGCCACCGGCAGCACACGGCCCAACGCCCGTGCAGCACGTCACCGGCAGCACGACCCGCTAGAGATCGACCTGTCTGAGTGGACGCACCGGGCGCAGTGCGGTCGCCCGCTACCCGCCAGCGACTGCCGGCAGGATCGTTAGCTCGGCCCCGTCGTCGACCGGAGTGTCCAGCCCGTCGAGGAAACGAATGTCCTCGCCGCTCAGGTACACGTTCACAAAGCGCCTGAGCGAGCCGCTCTCATCCGCCAGGCGCTCGCTGAGCCCGTCGTAGCGCTCGTAGAGGCTGTCCAGGACCTCGCGCACGGTGGCGCCTTCGAGCTGCGCTTCGCTCTCTCCGCCGGCGGCGGCACGAAGCTGGGTTGGGATCTTGACCGTGACGCCCATTGCGCTCAGCCCGTTGCGCCCGCGAATGCAGCGGGCGTGCTGGTCGCGTTGACCGGGGCCTGCTCCACAAGCGCCTCGAACTGCTCGACCGACGGGTCTATTTCGTGCGACTCGAACGTACCGCGCACCGCGTCGAGCGTCTTCAGCCCCTCGCCGGTGATCACGAGCACGACACGCTCGTCGGGGTCGATGTCGCCGCGCGCGGCGAGCTTCGCCAGCACGGCTGTCGTGACGCCACCGGCCGTCTCGGTGAAGATACCGGTCGTCTGTGCCAACAGCGCGATGCCCTTGCGAATCTCCTGGTCTGAGACCGAGTCGACGCCGCCGCCGCTTCGCCGCGCCTCCTCGATCGCGTACGGCCCGTCGGCAGGGTTGCCGATCGCAAGCGACTTGGCGATCGTGTTCGGCTTCACCGGCTTGCACACGTCGTGTCCGGCAGCAAACGCAGAGGCGACTGGCGAGCAGCCATCGGCCTGGGCGCCATTCATGCGCGGAGCCGGGCGAGAGGGATCCTCTATAAGCCCCAGCTCGCGCCACTCGGCAAAGCCCTTGGCGACCTTCGTGAACAGCGAGCCCGAGGCGATCGGCACGACGCAACGGTCGGGCAGCTCGAAGCCGAGCTGCTCGGCTATCTCATATGCGAGCGTCTTCGATCCCTCTGCGTAGTAGGGGCGCAGGTTGACGTTCACGAACGCCCAATCGCGCTCGGCGGACAGCTCGGTGCAGAGCCGGTTGACGTCGTCGTAGTTGCCCTTCACGGCGACCAATTTCGTCCCGTAGACGCCGGTGGCGAGGATCTTCTGCTCCTCCAGGTCGGCGGGAATGAACACGTAGGACTCGAGTCCCAACGCCGCCCCGTGGGCCGCGACGGAGTTGGCCAGGTTGCCCGTCGAAGCGCAAGCGATCGTCTTGAAGCCAAGCTCGCGCGCGCGGGCAGTGGCGACGGACACGACGCGGTCCTTGAAGGAATGGGTGGGGTTGGCCGCGTCGTTCTTGACCCATACCTCACGCAGCCCGAGTCTTTGGGCGAGACGATCGGCCTTGATCAGCGGTGTGCACCCGGCCGGCAAGCCGGTACGCGACGCCAAGCGGCCCGAGGGCCCCGGAGGACCGTCGAGCACCGGTAGGAAGTCCGCGTAGCGCCAGATGTTCTGCGGGCCGGCTTGGATGCGTCGACGTAGCCCATCGACATCGCCTGCGAGGCGGCTGTGGTCGTATGCGACCTCGAGCGGCCCGAAGCAGCGATCGCATACGTACAACGCCTCGAGGGGATACTCGGTACGGCACTCTCTGCATCTAAGGTGTGTGACAGCCACGGAGGGCTCCTTCCATATCGTCTTCGCCGGTGAACCGTGTGGCAAAGACTGGAAGCCCGCCACACATCTCTCTGGAATTGGCACCTGCCGCTTTTACACGGTGGTTGTCGGGGGTTCACTGGGCCAGG
>Ga0210385_10001539_pt1 | contig 14262 bp, 9 predicted proteins | sample IncBWH26OmetaG_FD_160107 | JGI IMG/M metagenome (GOLD analysis project Ga0210385, IMG submission 160107) | Forest soil microbial communities from Barre Woods Harvard Forest LTER site, Petersham, Massachusetts, United States - Inc-BW-H-26-O ...
TGCCGCCAGACAACGCCGCACGCCGCCGCCGAACGGTATCCACGTGTACGTGCCTGCCGGTTTGTCCAGGAAACGCTCGGGGATGAACTCGCCTGGCCGCGGGTAAACGTCCTCACGACGGTGCACGAGGTGCACGCACGGCGCCACGGTTGTACCGGCGGGAATCGTGTAGCCGCCCAGCTCCATCGGCGCCAGCAGCTTGCGCACCACGATCGGCGCGCCCGGGCACAGTCTCATCGTCTCCTTGATGACCGCGTCCAAGTAGGCGTCGTCCTCGCCCGTCAGCACCTCCTCGCGCAGGCGCGCGAGCATCGCCGGGTGGCGCAGCATGCGCTCGAACACCCATGAGAGCAGCGTCGAGGTCGGGCCGTCTACCAGCAGCGTGACGATTTCATCGCGCAGGTCCTGCTCGGTCATCGGCGCGCCGTCCTCATAGCGGGCCTCGGCCAGCATCGAGGCGATGTCGTCGCTGTCTCTTGCCCCTGGTCGCTCGCGGCGGCGACGTACCTCCTCTAGGACCGAACGCTCGACCGGCTGCATCATCTCCTTGTAGTCGCTGTTGCGCGAGAGCCAGCGTGGTCCGGCCGCTGCCAGCAGCGTCAGGCGGCGCGGGTCGTTCATCCAGTCGGTCAGCCTGCGCAGTTGCTCGCGCAAGCGCTTCAACTCTGGCGTGTCGATCGGCCCGAACACGACGCGCATGATCGCCTCGAGCGTGATCTCGCGCATGCGCGGCCACAGCTCGAACGGCTCGCCGATCGGCCAGCGCTCGAGCTCTTCGCGTGTGGCCTCGGCCATCATCTCCGCATAGCCCTGCATGCGCTCGCCGTGGAAGGGCGGCAGCATCAGCTTGCGTCGGCGCACGTGTTCGGGCTCCTCCAGCAGCATCACCGAGCGTGGGCCCAACAGCGGTCCGAGCACCGAGTTGGCAAGACCCACCGCCAGGGTGGTGTGATCGGCGGTGAACACGCGCTTGACGTCGCGCGGGTCGCCGAGGATCACCCACGTGCCCGAATGGCGTACTCGCAAGGTGAAAATATCGCCGTAGCGATCGCGACAGCGCTCCAGGAACGGCAGTGGCCGGCGCGCCCACGCGATCGCCTGCATGGCGCCCGGCATGCGCGGTCCGGGCGGCAGCTCGTCGGTGACGGAGCGTGAGATGAAAGTGAGCTTTGCGTTCATAGTCATAGTTCCAAAGATCGGCCATCTGTTTGTAATCGAAAGATTTGACGAGCCCCAGAACGTGATACTCTTCTGAGACTCGACCAGGCCACGCGCTCCCGCCGAGATCGTGGTGGAAGCTGGGTGGCAGGTGGGGTGGAGGGACAGGGCACCAGTACCTTAATCGGTGAAAGGAGTGGACTTAAAATCCACGGATCCGGGTTCGAGCCCCGGCTGGTGCATTCGCTCGTTGGTGCTGTCATCGGAGGCGTCGTCACGGCTTGCCGGCCTCTTCCGCCCTTTCCGACTCTTCCGTCTCCTCCGTACCGGCGGGTGAGGCTTCGATCAGCTCGTCCTCCATTGCGCACGTCGCGTCGATCAGCAGCGCGAAGAACGCGGTGGTGAAAGCCTCCGGAATGTCGAGATCCGCGCCCGCGGAGAGATAACGCGCGCGCACCTGTTTCACGCGCTCGGGCTGCATCATCGCCACCTCGTGCTCGCGCTTGTACAAGGCAACCTCTCTGCAGGTCTGAAAACGCTCGCCGAGCAGCCTCACGATCTGCTCGTCGAGCTCGTCCAAGCGCTGGCGGAACGGCTCCAGCCCGCTCATTGGCAGAGCCGCTTCATGCGCAGGCCGATCGCGCTGAAGCCGTTGTTGGCGTAGAAGGACTCGGTCGCGGCATGGTGGGGGAAGCGCTCGCCCGGCAGACCCACCTCGATCCTGTCGATGCCATGCCTGCTTGCCAGCACGCACAGAGCCTCGACCAAATCGCAGCCGATCGTCCGGTAGCGCCACACGGGATCCACCCACAGCTCCTGTATCAGGCCGTAGCGGCCGGGAATCCGGATCGCGTTCTGCCAACTCATACCGAGCATGCCGACGATCTCGCCGTCTGACTCGGACTCGGCGACAAGCACCAACCCCGCTTCGCGATCGTCGATCAGGACGCGTGTGGACGTTTCCAGCGCGGCGATCGGAGCCGGTTTGCCGCCCAGCTCGAGCAGCAGTTCGCTGACGGCTGCCGCCACGGCGGCGACGTCGCCGTGCGTGGCTTGTCGCACTCGCCAACCGTTCTCCCATTCGGCCCTTGCATTGGGCTTGAGTGGGACTATTTCGCCCATGTCGTATTGCACCTCCCGTTTCGAGGATTCAGTGGAGGCCCGCCGCTCATGACGTGGCGCTCCCAGCCAGTTGCGTCGTGTCCAGCTCTACCCTCCACGCCTCGGGCGCATCGCTGCCGGTGATTGCCTTTGCGATGGCGCGCATCGGCGCGCGTGCCTTCAGCAATATCTCTTCGAACTCCTCGGCTGGGTCCGACTGCATCACGATCGCGCCGCCGGCGCCGATCGTGGTCGTGCCTGAGCGCAGCACGATCGTGCGGATCACGATGCTCAGGTCCACGACGCCGTCGACGCCGAAATAGCCGATTGCGCCCGAATACACGCCCCGTGCCTCGCGCTCGATGTCATCGATGATCTCCATCGTGCGCAACTTCGGGGCGCCCGTCATCGAGCCGCCGGGGAAGCACGCGCGTACGCAGTCGATCGGCGAGCGCTCGCGTTCGAGCACTCCCTCGACGTTGGAGATCATCTGGTAGACCGTCGGATAGCGCTCGATCGCCATCAATTCTGGGACGCGCACCGTATCGACCTCGCACACCTGTCCGAGGTCGTTGCGCAACAGGTCGACGATCATCAGGTGCTCGGCGAACGTCTTTTCGTCCTCGGCCAGCTCTTTGCGGGTCGCCTCGTCTTGCTCGGGGTCGGAATTGCGGGGAGCGGTGCCCTTGATCGGGCGCGCCATCACCTTGCGCTCGCGATCGACAGATAGGAAGCGCTCGGGCGAACTGCTCACGATCGCCAGCTCGCCCAGCTTCAGATAGGCGGCGAACGGTGCCGGGTTGGAGCGACGCAGGCCGCGATACAAAGTCCACGGATCCGGTTCGGCGTCGGTGTGGATCTGGTCGGTCAAACACACCTCATATGACTCGCCGGCGCCGAGCGCGCTCTGGCAGCGGGCGATGTCAGCGAGGTACTGCTCACGACCGCGCCCGGGGCGAAAGACGACTGGGTCTTTTGGGGGAGGGATGGGCGTGCCTTGCGGTGTCAGCTCGGCTTGGCCCGAGCCACGCGCCTCGCCTATCTCCGGCGCGGCTGGGTTGGGCGTGCCGTTCGGCGACAGGTCGGCGGGTTCCGCGGCCATCGCGTCGCCTACCTCCCGCTCCGCTAGGTCAAGCCACTCCTGCGCATCGGGCTCATCGCCCTTGGTCAGCGCGAGCACGTGTGTGCGCCCGCGCACGTGATCGATGGCGATCACGCGGTTGGCGAGCATCTGCACGGAGTCGGGCACGTCTGAGTGGTGTGAGTTGGTCGCGCCACAATCGGCCTTGAGCTCGTAGCCGAGGTAGCCGACGAAGCCGCCAACCAAGCCGTGGTCTGGGTCTTGGGGTGGCTCGATCGCCCGGTCTTCCAACTCGCGATCTAGCACCTGGAAGATCGAACCATTTTCCTTAAAAACTCCACCGGCGTCGTGGCGCGTCAGGATGCCGTGCTCGACGTCGTATTCGAACACCAGACGGTTCGCCCCCATCGAGCTGCCCAGGTATGAGTTCTGGCCCAGTTTCGTGGACGTGCTCGCGCTATCCAACCAGAACGCAAAATCCTCTTTGCCGAAGAGGCGCTCGAACAGCAACTCGGCCTGCGGCTCACCCTCGATCGTGCGCGCGAGCAGTCGCATATCCGAGTCGGCGCCACTGCGCCGCCGGCAACGCCTGGGCGGCACGCTCGGCCGGTTCAAGCGCCGCCCGCGCTTGGGCCTGCGTTCCTCCGCTAGCGCATAGAAGTTCTCGAACAGCTTGTGGCCGTATTCGGTGCAGATCGACTCCGGGTGGAACTGCACGCCCCACATCGGCCGCGTCGCATGTTCGATGCCCATCACGACGCCGTCCGCCGTCCAGGCGATCTCACGACCCTCCTCGCCCAGCGAGCCGGACACCGCCAGCGAGTGGTAGCGGACGACCTCGAAGTCCTGAGGGATCCCCTCGAACAGTCCCTCACCCGTGTGCTTGACGGGGGAGAGGCGGCCGTGCATCACCGTCGGTGCGTAGGTGACCGTTGCTTTGAGCACGTGCCCGATGCCCTGGTGGCCGAGGCATACGCCCAGCAGCGGCACCTCGCTCGAGCGCAATATGTCCGAGCACACGCCGAAGTCGTGCCAGCGCTCCGGTCGGCCCGGCCCGGGCGAGAGTACGATCGCGTCGAAGTCCCAGCGCGAGAGCGCTCGCCAGGACACCATGTCGTTGTGGATCACGATCGGCTCCTCGCCGGAGACCGCGGCGAGCAGGTGGAAGACGTTGTAGGTGTAGGAGTCGTAGTTGTCCACCAGCAGCGTCGTCATCCGCGTCTCCTCACTTCCGTCGTCTCGCTTCTCACGATCGACGTTTCTTTTCCTGCGACCAATGCCCCTCTTCCCGGGACCATCGCCGCGCTTGGAAGAAATATGCTCCCGCGGGTGTGGGTCGCGAGCGCTCTCATCTCCCGCCCTCCAGGCCCAATCCACGCGCGCCCCGGTCCAACAGCGTGTGCACGACGCGCTCGACGTGGCCGTTGCGCTCGTGCTCCAGGTACCAGCGGCCCAGATGGCGCAGATACAGCGCCAGCGCTGTCAGCTCGAAGTGCTCGACGACCGGGCGCAGGTGGCGGCGGTAGATCTCCGATTGCACGACCGCGAAGCGGTAGTCGGGATCCTCGGCGGGCCTGTAGTCCACAGGCGTCTCGAGCTTGCCGTGGCGCGCACGCGCACACACCAGCTCCCAGCCGAAGCTGTCGCCTTCGCGCAGCAGCTCGTCGGGCTCGAAGTCGACCTGTGGCGTGATGGGGTGGGGCAGGAAGTAGCCGAGCGCTACTTGCGCGGCGACCCCTTCGGGCCAGGGATGCGCGCGCCGCACCGCGCGCTTGTCCGGATCGGCGTCGATCTGCTGCTCGAGCGACTCCATCAGGTCATCGACGAGCAGCGCTCCGTCGCTCGAGGCCATTGCCCGCTTCTGGCGCGCGACCATCCCATGAAAGAGGCTGTGCTCGGGGTGAAAGCCGTTGCCGTTCGGTTTCCACTCGTCCACCAGCTTGCGTATCGAAGAGGCGTGCGCGACCCACTCGGTTCCGCACACCTGCATCGAGACCATGCCCTCGAGTTCAGGTGCCGAGACGCAGTAGGCCAGCGAGCGCATGTACTGGGTCGGCAAGCCGTCGGCGCGCACGAGCGGCAGCTCTTCCATCTCCTCCAAGCCGGTGGCGTAGATGACCACGCCATCCTCGCGCCGTCGCAGCCAGCCGTCGCGCAGGCCCGACTCCATCAGCTTCCCCGCGTCGGCCAGGAAATCCGACTCGAAGAACACGCGATCGAAAGCGATCCCCAGCCGCGCGAGCGTCTTGCGCTGCCCGGCGATCACCCAAGCGCGCGTCTTGTACCACAGCGCGAGCGCTTCACGGTCGCCGCCGAGCACCTGCTTGAGCAGTTCGTCCGCGGTGTCGTTCTGCACCTGCACCTCGCGCGTGTGCGAGTCCTCCGCGCGCTCGAGCTCCTCTGCGGCAAACAGGCCGCCTGAGGCGACATAGTCGGCGTAGCAGACGCCCACGAAGTGGTCGCTCTTCTCGGTCCCATTTGGCGAGGCGCCGCGGCCGCTCATCGTCACGCCGGCCATCGCCTCGCCCATACTGCGCCCGGCGTCGGAGATCAGGCTGCGCCGCTCGACCTGCGCGCCGGCCTGCTTGAACGCCGCGGCGATGGCGTTGCCGATCGCGAGGTTGCGCAGGTGCCCAACGTGCAGCGCCTTGGTCGCGTTTGGGTCCCAGAACTGCACCGAGAAGCGCTGGCCGTGCGCGAGGTCCGCAAGCGTCGCTTCCGCGCCCCCGCCGGCCTCCAAGGCAGCCCCGGTCGTCTCGATCCAGGCGTCATCCAGGCGCAGCTCCACGCCGCCTGGCGTGCGCCTGAGCTTGTCCACCCAGGGCTCTTGCTCGATCAGTTCCAGCGCGCGTAGCGACTCGGGGTCCTGCTGCCAGTCTGGGGCGCGCGAGACGAGCTTGATGTCGAAGCGCTCGTCGGGGCGTCTGGGCGCGCGGGCAGCCCAAGGGGAACGCTCTCCCGGTCGTGTCGCTACTTCCTCGAAATAGTCAAAAAGGTTGGTTGTCATGAGCATGCGAAGAAGTCGAACCGAGCATATCGAACACAGCGCAGCCTGCGAGCCGAAAGTAGGAAACACGAAGGCGGCGCCGATGCGAGCGTTTCACTGTGACGGAGCGTCCGTCGAAAAGTGAGAAACAGTTACTCGAATTTACTTGTGCAGGCTCCCTCGACATGATAGGAAGGCACGCGGCCCCTCCAGGCTGACCGGTGGCCGGGACGTCTCTGACCTGCAACCAAGACGCGCGTCCCGGCAACCGGTTCTCTGACAACCTCCTCGGGAAGGATTTGGGTGTGAGATGGTCGTTATGGGATGTATGACGAGAACCAGGGTCTGAGTGCCATGCGCAAACATGGCCATCACGGGTGGCAGTGGACACCCACTTACGACGCGCGCCACGGCGCCGCCCGCTACGCGATCCCGCGCCGCTGTGGTTGGGACCTGCGCTGCGAGGAAGCGCCGTGCGCGGAGGTCGGCGGACGCATGACCCAGCGCTGGAAGGCGCGACGCCGTCGCCGGCGAACGGGAGGTAGACCACGCTGAGGCGTCAGCCCTTTTCGCTGGGAGTAGGCGTGAAGACACGGGTCATGCTGGGCGTCAGCTTGACTCGTGTCGGCGTCTGCGGATACCAGACTGACGGTTGTTCATCCGGGCTGTCTGGATGGCTGGCAAGCACTAAGGAAATTGAGTATTTTCGACGAATCCGACTATTGATAGTCGCGGGATTTTCTTGTGGCGACGCGGCGGGCGAGGTGTAGTCTTACGTCCGTGCGGGAGATACGCCTGTATGACTCGCTGAGCGGGGAGCTCGTGCCAGTCAGCGCGGGGGACGCGATCAGGGTCGAGGTGCGCACCTCGCCGATCGTCGTCGACGGCGGAGTTGACGTCGCCTCCACCAGGCCGCTCGTGCTGTTCAGCTTCCTCGAGCGCTTCCTGCAGCGCGAAGGTTTCGCCACCAAGTTTCTGTTCGATTCGCCCGGCGGTGGCGACATGCTCTACGAGCTCTCTGAGCTGGAGCCGCTCAGCGCTCCCGGCTCGCCCGGCGCCCACGGCGAGCACGACGCCGATCGGAACGGCGAGCTCGATATCGATCGCGAGGGCGGCCTCGATATCGATCGCGACACTGACTCGGACGGCGAGTTCGATGCCGATCGCGACGGCGAGGACAGCTACGACAGCGCGTCCGACGCCGGGATGAGCCTGCTCGAGGTTCCGCGCTCGGATGTCGACCGCTGGGTCAATATCTGCTTTGGCGCCAGCCGCGACGGCGTCGAGGCCGAGCCCGCCTGCGCCGGAGAGCGCATCCTGCTGAGCGACGCGCTCAAACACTTCGGCCACCCGGCGGTCGCGCTCTACCTGCTCGGCACCCATTATTCGCTGCCACTCGGCGACGCTCTCACCGGCCTGGCGACCGGCTCCAAGAACGCACTGCGTATCCGTGAGGCGCTCGAGAAACTGGTGCCCGATCAGCCCAGCCCGCCGGACATGCGCCACCACATGGAAGCCTTTCGCGACGCGCTCGCCAACGACCTCGACACGCCGCTGGCATTCGTCGTCATGTTCGAGTGGCTGCTCGAGGCCGAGCGCCGCGGTGGCGACGTGGGCGATCACGATCTGCGCGTGATGCTCGAGGTACTCGAGCTCGACGGTCTGGTCGCGCCCGTCGGCTGAGACGCGCCCGCGTGCCTGCCTGCTGGGTGTATCTCCAGCAGGCGAATCGTCCAAAGCGTACGGTCGGATGCGGGGTGGCACTCCCGGCGGCATAGACTGCTCATCCGTGTCCCGCTTCCACGAGCCTCAGCACCCTGACTTCGTGCGCATGAACACCTCGGTCGGCTTCGATCGGCGTCTTTGGCCCCAGGACATCGCCCAGTCGCGCGCGCACGCGAAGATGCTTGCCGCGCGGGGGATCGTCTCCGCCGAGGATCGCGATGCGCTGCTTCACGGCCTGGATGAGGTGCAACGCGAGCTGGAGCAAGGCCAGTTCGTCTTCGTCGAGAGCGACGAAGACATCCACATGGCGATCGAGCGTCATCTGACCGAGCTGGTCGGGGCGGTCGGCGGCAAGCTGCATACGGCCCGTTCGCGCAACGACCAGGTCGCGACCGACCTCGTTATGTATACGCGCGAGCGCGCTCGCGCGGCGCAGGTGGCGACGACGCGACTGATGGGAGTGCTGGTCGAGCGCGCCGGGCAGCACATCGACTGGCCTTTGCCCGGCTATACGCACTTGCAGCGCGCCCAGCCCGTCTATCTCGGCCACCACCTGCTCGCCTACTTCTGGATGCTGGCGCGCGACCGCGAGCGCTTTGCCTTCGCCGAGCGCCAGTGCTCGCTCCTGCCGCTGGGAGCAGGTGCACTGGCCGGCGTGAACTTCGACACCGACCGTGAGTTCGTGGCGCGTGAGCTCGGCTTCGAGGAGCCTGTGCCGAATTCGATCGACGCTGTCGCCAACCGCGACTTCGCGCTCGACTATCTTGGCGCCGCTGCTACGTGCGCGACGCACCTCTCGCGCCTGGGTGCGGAGCTCGTATTGTGGTCTTCGAGCGAGTTCGGCTTCTGCGAGCTACCGGACGCTTGGAGCGCGGGCTCTTCGATCATGCCGCAGAAGAAGAACCCAGACGCGGCCGAGCTCTTGCGCGCCAAGGCGCCGCGGGTGGTCTCGCACCTGAGCGGACTGCACGGTGTGATGCACGCGCTGCCGCTGACCTACAACAAGGATCTGCAAGAGGACAAGGAGCACCTATTCGACGCCGTAGACACGCTCGAGTTGGCGCTCGCCGCGGCCCACGGCATGGTCTCGGGTGTCGCGTTCAACCGCGAGCGCCTGGCCGAGGCGGCTTCCGACGAGCTGATCGCGGCCACCGACGTGGCCGATTTGCTTGTGCGCCGCGGATTGCCGTTCCGCGAGGCGCACGGGGTCGTTGCGGGGCTCGTGCGTGTAGCCGGCGACTCGGGCAAGCGCCTCTCGGAGCTGACCGTCGAGGAGCTCAGGGCTCAAAGCGAGCTGCTCGTCACTCCCGAGGGTGCCCGCGGAGACGACGCGCAGGCGGGCGCTGCGCCAGACGGCGCAGCGGAGTTCTACGAGGTCCTCGCGCGCGATTCGTGGCTCGAATCGAAGGTGTCGATGGGTGGCACCGCTCTGCCGCGTGTGCGCGAGCAGTTGAAGTTGGCGCGCGCCGTGTTGGCCGATGAGGCTCGCGGCTGACTTCTACGCGCGTCCGGTGCTCGAGGTCGCACGCGACCTGATCGGCTGCATCCTCGAGCACCGCGGCGTCTCCGGCAGGATCGTCGAGACCGAGGCCTACCACGAGAGCGAGCCGGCTTGCCACGCCTTCGTCGGGGTCACGCAGCGCACGCGCACGCTGTTCGGCGAGCCTGGGGTTGCCTATGTGTACCGCTCCTACGGCATCCACGCGATGCTCAACGCGGTCTGCGAGCCGGTTGGGGTGGGTGCGGCGGTGCTGATTCGAGCGTTGGAGCCGCTCGAGGGGATCGAGGAGATGCGCTTGCGCCGCGAATCCGCTGGGCGTGGACCCGGGCGGGGAGGCGAGCGGGCGCCTCTGCGCGATCGGGATCTTTGCTCGGGACCTGGCAAGCTGACACAGGCGCTTGGTGTGGAGCTTTCGGAGAACGGCAGCAGCCTCCTCGATGGGCCCCTTGTAATCGAGTCGGCTTTGTCTGACTCGGAGCATCCGCTAATCGTCTCGGACACCCGCATCGGCATCACGAAGGCGGTCGACCTGCGCTGGCGCTTTTGCGCCGCCGGCAACCCAAATGTCTCACGGCCGTGGCCGGAGGCGGTGGGTATCGCTCGGCGAGGTACCTCTCTGGGGCGCGAGGAGGGAGCGGCGGCCGAGCGGCGGACGGCTGCTACCCGCCTGGACTGACTCCACCGGTGGCGCCGGTTCCCCCCGTTTTGGAGGCAGGGGCTTCGTTGGAGGGCGTTTGTGGGCTCGGTGTAGCGGGAGGGGTGGCCGGTGTCGGCGTCGGAGCGGCCGGGGTGGCTTCGGATTTCGGCGCTTCGCCTTTGGCTTCGCCACGTTCGCCGCCACCCCCGGTCGGCGTGACTGTGGGTGCGCCTTTGGCCGCTTCGCCGGCGCCGTTCTTTGGACCGGTGGCGGCGGGTGGGGGCGTGGCGGTCGTTTCGATCGTGCTCCCGGAGGTTTCCGCCTGTGAGCCTGTTCCCGTGGTGGAGCCAGAGGAGCCCGACGAGCTGCTCTTGGCGCTCTTGGTCGCCGCGGCTTCGCTGGCGCGTTCCTTTTCGACCTGCATCGCAGAGGTCATGAAGTCGTGCCAGATCAGCGCTGGAAACGTCCCACCCAACACGGGTCCGCCGTCGAAGTCCGTGGTCATCGGTACAAGGCTGTTGGGATAGCCGACCCACACCGCCACCGTGTACTTGCTGTCCCAGCCCACGAACCAGGCATCGCCGTAGTTGGAGGTCGTGCCGGTCTTGCCGGCAGCGAACTGACCGAGCGCGGCCGCCTTGGCCGTGCCGTACTCCAGCACCGTCTCGAGCACCGAGGTCTCTGTGCTCGCCACTTCTGGCGGCAGCACGCGTTTGAGGATCACCGCGTTGCGGTCGCTGTGGTGGCCGTCGGAGAGCACGTTGCCGGCAGCGCTCACTTCCTGGATGCCCACGGGCTGCCAGTTGGATACGAGCGAGCCGCTGACGCGATCGCCTCCGTGGGCGATCGTCTCATAGGAATGAGCCATGTCGAGCGGTGTGACGCCGACCTTCAAGCCGCCGATCGTCATCGCCGGGTTGGTCGACAGTGGGGTCGTGATGCCCATCCGATGAGCTAGATCGGCGATGCGGGTCGTTCCCACTTTCAGGCCCACTTCGGCGTAGATCGAGTTGTCCGAGTAGGCGGTCGCGTTGGTCAGCGAGTTCTCGCCGGTGTAGGCGCCTTCGTCGTTGTGCACGACGAACTTTTCCGTCCCATTGGGTCCGTGGACGAAGAACGTCTTTTCGTGCGAGGGCCACTCCGATTCCGGGGAGATGCCGTCCTCAAGCGCTGCCGCCAGGTCGAACGCCTTGAAGGAAGAGCCTGGCTGGCGCTCACCCTCTGTAGCCAGGTTGAATGGTGTTTCGTCGTAGTTGCGCCCGCCCACCATCGCGCGCACCTCACCTGTCGAGTTTTCGATCGCGACGAGCGCTGCGGTGGGACCTTCGGGGCCTGGGAGGTAGCCGCTGACAGCCTGTTCGGCGGCACGCTGCATGCCAAGATCGAGCGTCGTCTTGATGCGCAAGCCGCCGTTATAGACGCGTGGGGCGCCATAGCGTTCGATCACCTGCTGCTGCACCCAGCTGGTGAAGTAGCCGACGTCGACGCCGTCCACCAGCGGTTGCTGGGGTGTCTGGATTTCCCTGGCGGTGGGCAATGGCTGGTTGACGCTTTCCTCATACACGGACTTACCGATGTAGCCCTGCTGGAACATCTGTTCGAGCACGACGTCGCGCCGTGTTTTGGCTTCCAGGGGGCTATCGGCAGGGTCGTACTCGGTCGGGGATTGGATGATCCCGGCGAGCAGAGCCGCTTCGGCCGGCTCGAGCTCCTGCACGCACAGCTCGTGGCCTGGCGTGCCGCAGCCGAGATGCTTAGGTTGCGAGCCGAAATACGTCTGCGCGGCGGACTCGATCCCGTAGGCGCCGTTGCCGAAGTAGATCGTGTTGAGGTAGGCGGCGATGATCTTTTCCTTCGACCACTTGTGCGAGAGCTGGTAGGCCAGCGCCGCCTCGCGCAGCTTCTCGAGGATCGTCCTGTGCGATTGGGCTTGCAGTGCGTTCTTGATGAACTGCTGCTCGATCGTCGAGGCTCCCTGCAGATTGCCTTTGTGCTCGATGTCCTGGACGAACGCGCGTGCGATCCCGCGGATGTCGACGCCGCTGTTCGTCCTGAAGCGCTTGTCCTCGATCGAGATCACCGCGTCCTTGACGGTCGGCGGGATCTCCGAGGGCGTGACGATCACGCGGTTCTGTTCGCTGAGCACGCCGATCGGATGGCCGAGGTCGTCGAGCAGGAGCGAGCTCTGTGCGTTCTTGAACTGTGAGAACCGTGTGAGCGAAGGCAGGTCGGACGCCACGGCCACGAACATGCCGAACACGAAAGAGATGAGGCCGAGCAGCAGGACGGCAAAGAGGATCAGCACGAAGCGAAGCCTCTTCAAGCGCGGCCGGCCGCCGGCAGGCAATGCGGCTAGCTCCACCGGGACGCGAGAGTCTAGCATTGGGCTCCATGCCGAATGCCCACATAGTTACGAGCGCGCGTGCCCGCTGATTCAGCCGGCGCTGCACGGCTGAGCGTCAATTCGGTCGACGGTCTTCCCGAGATGGCTCTCGCTCAGAAGCTGGCCGAAGCCAACGCCGAGGGCCGTCCGTTGCGCGTGAAGCTCGGCATCGATCCCACCGCGCCCGATATCCATCTCGGCCACGCGGTTGTGCTTCGCAAGCTGCGCGAGTTCCAGGACGCCGGGCATCTGGTGGTGTTGATCATCGGCGACTACACGGCGCGTGTTGGCGATCCCTCGGGCCGCTCGACCTTGCGTCCGATGCTCAGCGAGAGCGAAATCGAGGCCAACGCCGCCACCTTCCAGCAGCAGGCGCTGAAGATCCTCGACAGCTCGCCCGAGCGTCTGGAGGTTCGACGCAACGGCGAGTGGCTGGACATGCCGATGGTCGACCTGCTCGCGCTCGTGCGCACCACCACCGTCGCCCAGATTCTCGAGCGCGAGGACTTCGCCAAACGCTGGTCGGCCTCGGAGCCGATCTCGATGCTCGAGCTGCTCTATCCCTTGCTCCAGGGCTATGACTCCGTCGCGATCCATGCGGACCTCGAGCTGGGTGGCACCGACCAGAAGTTCAACCTGCTGCTCGGGCGTGACGTGCAGCGCGCCTACGGGCAACCCGAACAGGCGATCATGACGATGCCGATCCTGGTCGGCACCGACGGCACGCGCAAGATGTCCAAGTCGCTTGGCAACCACATCGGCGTGACCGACGAAGCCGAGGACATGTACGGCAAGCTGTTGAGCATTCCCGACGAGGCGATGGGCGAGTATTACAGGCTGCTGCTCGGTCGGGAACTGGACGGCGAGCTGTCGCCGCGCGAGGCCAAGCGGGCGCTCGCACGCGAACTGGTCGGCTGGCTGCACTCGCCTGAGGAGGCTCTGCAAGCCGAGCGTGCCTTCGATCGCGTCTTCGTGCAGCGCGGCGCTCCTGAGCAGATCGAGGAGTTCCTCTTCGGGGCGCCAGACGGGGTCGTGCACCTGCCTGGGCTGATGGCCGACGCGTTCGGGATGTCTCGATCGGAGGCGCGACGTTTGATCGATCAAGGCGGCGTTTCCCTCGACGAGCGAGCCTTGAACGCTGGCGAGCACGATCTTCCCGTCGAGCGTCTCGATGGCGCCGTTTTGCGTGTAGGCAAGCGCCGTTTCCGCCGCCTGCGTGCCGCCTGAAGACGCTCGTCCGCGACATGCCCTATAGTGCCCGGGCACAGCAGCTCGGCTCTGCGACCGAGGCGGTGGGCGACGCTCACAACGCGGTCCAGCAGAGAGCGCTATACTGTACGGTCGGCCTACAAGCGCCTTTGGGCGTGGGTCGAACGGTCTCCTCTAGCGAGAAGTCCTCTCGAAGAGGCTACGACGGTCTTTGAAAACTCAACAGCATGCGCACCTACGATCGAGAATCGATCATGGTGTGCGTCCAGGTTCGACCCGTCACGGGAGCGCTTCGGCGTACCCGGTGACGGCAAAGAGTCAAGTAGAGAAGTACCCCGTCATAGAGGGGGCCACGGTGTATGGGTCCCTATCACCTATGACAGCTTTTCGTGAAGTTCTTCACGGAGAGTTTGATCCTGGCTCAGGACGAACGCTGGCGGCGTGCTTAACACATGCAAGTGGAGCGACGAACCAGGGCTTG
>Ga0210385_10001540_pt1 | contig 14248 bp, 13 predicted proteins | sample IncBWH26OmetaG_FD_160107 | JGI IMG/M metagenome (GOLD analysis project Ga0210385, IMG submission 160107) | Forest soil microbial communities from Barre Woods Harvard Forest LTER site, Petersham, Massachusetts, United States - Inc-BW-H-26-O ...
GAGATCGTGCTCAAGGGCAAGAACCGGCAGCAGTTCGAGCGGCTGCTGCACGAGAACATCAGGCGGGCCACCCGCGACCTCGACGTCCGGGTGCAGATCTGGCAGCGCGAGGGCGTAATCGTGCTGCGGGTGCTGGACGCGGGGGAGGCTGCGGCGGAAACTGCCGACCTGCTGGCCGAGCGGATGCGCAACGTCATGGGCCTGTCCCGGGTCTGCCGCGCGGTGCGCGTCGACAAGGACCCCGAGGCGGCGGTGGCCGCCGCCGTGCAGCTCACCGCCGGCCGCCCGGGCAGCTTCGCGGTCCGGGCCAGGCGCCGGGATAAGCGCTTCCCGATGAACTCATCGCAGCTCGCCGTCCTGATCGGCGCGAGGATCCAGGAGGCGTACGGCTACCCGGTCAATCTGTCCCACCCGGACACCACCGTGTTCGTCGAGGTCGATCAGTCCGAGGTATTCGTATTCACCGAGGGGCTGGCCGGCCAGGGCGGGCTTCCAGTCAGCATGAGCGGCCGTGCGCTGGTGCTGATGTCCGGCGGCATCGACTCGCCGGTGGCCGCCTACCGGATGATGCGGCGCGGCCTGCGCTGCAGCTTCCTGCACTTCTCCGGCATGCCGCTGACCGGGCCCGAGTCGGTGTACAAGGCGTACGGCCTGGTCCGGGAGCTGGACAAGTTCCAGGGCGGATCTCGGCTGTTCGTGGTCGCGTTCGGGCGGACACAGCAAAAGGTGGCGTCCTCGGGAGCGGGCAGGCTGCAGATCATGGCGCAGCGGCGGCTGATGCTCAAGACGGGCGAGGCACTGGCCCGGCGGCTGCGCGCGGCTGCCCTGGTCACCGGCGACTCGCTGGGCCAGGTCAGCAGCCAGACGCTGACGAACATTACCGCGCTGGACGATGCGGTCAAACTGCCAATCCTGCGCCCGCTCATCGGCCTGGACAAGACCGAGATCATGGCAGAGGCCCGCCGGATCGCCACGCTGCAGATCTCCGAGCTGCCGGACCAGGACTGCTGCTCGCTGCTCACCCCGCGTCAGGTCGAGACCAGGGCGCGGATCGAGGACCTGCGCAAGATCGAGGCCAGGCTGGACGCGGACGACCTGGCCGAAGAGCTTGCTGCCGCGGCGCAGGAGCATACCCCGACCCGCTCTTAAGACCGCCTTTTACGCCACGCCTGCCAATCGGTCACGTGCTCAGCGCGGGCTCTCGCGGCTGGTCGATCCTGGCCCGCCGCGCCCAGTAGTGGCGCGGGATCAGGAACACCTGGACGGCCGCGTTGTTTCCGAGGGTCAGGTAGAACCGGATCACCCCGCGGCCGGCGATGGCCGGGTGTTCCCGCGGCGGCCAGTGGTGGATCTGGACGGCCAGGCGGTCGGTATCGACCCCGTGATCCCAGATGGCAGCCTCACCGCCCGAGGTGGTCACCATGCCGCCGGTGCCCCACAGCGTGGTGGTCCCCGGGACCAGCGCGAGGTCGCCGACGCCAACCCCGGAACCGCGGGCGGCGGTGATCTGGGTTCGGGTCCAGTCGCCGTCGCGCGACAGATGCAGGATCCAGGTGGGGGAGTCGCTTCCTTGGGTCACGACCGGGATCCAGACCCCGCCGCCGCCGTCGGTGGCGAACCGCTCCGCCTGCTGCACCGGCCACGGCGCCATGAACCGGTGCCAGCACCTGCCGTTCCAGTGCGCGAGCACAAGGTGCCCGCCCGCCGCGTTCACCGGGGTCGTCCCCGACACCCAGACGTTGTGCCGTGAGACCGCGAGGACGTCGCTGAGCTGGGTTTTGGCCAGGGCCGCGTCGGCTCCGGGCACACTGGCGAACGTCGCGCCGTTGTAGTGCACCACCGAGCCGCCCCGCGGGCTGACGGTGATCGCCCAGATGTCGTTCTCCGAGACCGCGCTCGCGCGGTATATCCCGGCGATGGCCCCGGTTGCCGCGGTTACCTGCGCCCAGCCGTGCCCGTCGTAGTGCCAGGCGCCCAGGCTGGGCTGGCCGCTGAAGCTGGAGGACCCGAAGACCCAGACGTCGTTGCGGCTGATGGCGGCGACCGACGTTACCTCGTTGTTCGTTCTCCACGTCTTGGCGACGCTCCACCTGACGCCGTTCCAGCGCAGCGCGTAACCGTCGCCGACCGCCCAGACGTTGCGTGCCGACGAGCCCGAGGCCGCGACGATGAACCCGTTGAGCCCGGCCGGCAGCGACGACGGCTGCCAGCGCGACCCGGTCCATCGCACGGCGGTTGGTGTGCTCGGCCCGCCCGGATTGGTCCCGCCGAATGCCCAGGCGTCATTTTTGGCCAGCACGACCAGTGCCGAATAGCCCGAGGCGTTGGCGGACGCACCGTAATGCGCCTTGGCGGCGATCTGCCAGCCCGGCGGGTCGGCCGTGCGCGCGGGCATGGCCGCTGCCAGCGTCGCGATGGCGGCGGAGATGGAGCCGAGGACGATGCCCGCACGGCGGGCTGTCTGCATCGCGGTCTCCACGAGGAGGATGAGCACGCAGGGAGTAATGAACGGTCAGCGCCAGAGTAGATCACTACAAAGCAATAGGAAAGCGAGTCCCAAGTTCCTTCATCAGGTCTTGACTTTCGGGTGCCCGATGAGCAGTCTAAACGGCCGATCTGACGGCTGCTTTCGCCCCGCCGCCGGCCCGCGATGTGGCAGGCTCGTCCGCGGAGGTGATCGCGTGCAGATCGGACTGCAGATCCCGGACTTCACCTGGCCAGGCGGCCCCGCGCAGCTCGGCGCCGACCTGGCGACGGTGGCGGCCGCCGCCGACGACGCCGGCTTCGATTTCATCAGCGTGATGGACCATTTTTTCCAGATCGGAGTCATCGGGCCGCCGGAACGGGAAATGCTCGAGGCCTACACCACGCTGGGCTATCTGGCCGGCTGCACCTCCAGGGCAAAACTGCTGACGCTGGTGACCGGCACCGTGTACCGGCATCCGGGAATCCTGGCGAAGATCATAACCACGCTGGACGTGCTGTCCGGCGGGCGGGCCTGGCTGGGCATCGGCGCGGCGTGGAACGAGGAGGAGTCGCGCGGCCTCGGGATACCGTTCCCGCCGGTCGCCGAGCGGTTCGAGCGGCTCGAGGAGACGCTGCAGATCTGCCTGCAGATGTGGCGCGGCGACGAGACCCCGTACGCCGGCAAGCACTACCAGCTGGAGCGGCCGCTCAACTCGCCGCAGGCCCTGTCCCAGCCGCATCCTCCGATCATGATCGGCGGGGGCGGCGAGCAGAAGACGCTGCGGTTCGTCGCCCGCTATGCGCAGGCGTGCAACCTGTTTCCGGGGCCCGACCTCGCCCGCAAGCTCGACGTCCTGCGCGCGCACTGCGACGCCGAGGGACGCGACTACGACGAGATCGTCAAGACCTGCTACTTCCTGTTCGACGTGGGCGAGAACGGGGAGAAGGTCGGGCAGGTCATCGACCAGCTTGGGGCGCTGGCCGAGATGGGGTTCCAGGCCGCGATCGGCGGGGTGGCCAGGGTGTGGGAGGTGCGGCCGCTCGAGGTGATCGGCGGCGAGGTGATCCCGGCGGTCGCCGGGCTGTGAGCCGATAGCCGTTGCGTCACGGTGGCGGCGCCGCGGCCCAGCCGGACCAGCGCTCCACCCGGATCGCGATCACCGGGCCGGGCAGCGCGACGTCGCGGTACTGCGGGTAGCGCGCGGTCAGCAGCGACAGCGGCCGGGCAGCGAGATGCGGTTCGGTCACGATCGACGCGCGGCCGTCGGCGCGTGCCCACCACAGCGAGGTCCAGTCGTCGGCGTAGTGGTCGGCGAGCAGCGCCACCCGTGGTTCCGCCTCAATGTTGCGCACCCGCTGCAGGCCGCGTCCGGCGGTCTGGTTTTTGGGCTTCGCGTCGACTGCGGTATAGATGTAGTTCCCGTCCACCGCAAAGGTGACGGGGACGATGTGCGGTCGGCCGGCCTCGGTCACCGTGGCCAGCCTCGCGACCGGGGATGTGGCGAGCCGCCGCCGCGCTTCGTGCTCGGTGAGCTTCAGCGCTGGCCAGGTTGGTCGGGGTTGCCGGGCGGCAACCAGTACTCATGGTGCACGCGGCGCAGCTTAACTCTCCCGCGGGGGTACCCCCGCGCGCCCCCCCAGGGTCGCGGGGGCGGGACAGGCCGCGAACACCGCAAAGCCCCCAGGGCGGGGCACGCGCCGGGTGCGCGGCGGGGCCCTCAGAGCGGGGTGGCAAGATAGCTCCACCTGTGGGCAAGGGCCCGGTGCGGAGCGCCACGACGGCGCGGTGAGGGAAGGAGCAGGTCAGCCGGTAATGAGGCATCCGGAGACCAGTGCGCGGCAGGTCAGCGTGCCGCAGACCTCGGTCAGCCTTTCCGCGCTGCTGCGGCCGGTGACCGGCACGCAGGCGCCCGCCAACGGCACGCAGGCACCGGCCAACGGCACACAGCCGCTAGCCGCGGCCCAGCAGGTGCAGGTGCCGGAGGCCGCGCCCGAGCACGCCCTTCCGCCGGGTCAGTACGTCCCGAAGGCGTGGCCGGCGCTGCACTACGGACCGGTTCCCAAGTTCCATCCCGACACCTGGGACCTGCGCGTGTCGGGCGCCACCGAGTCGGAGCGCGAGCACCGGTGGAGCTGGGACGAGATCGGCAGCATGCCGCGCTGCCGGGTCGTTGCGGACTTCCACTGCGTGACGAAGTTCACGATTCCCGAGGTCGCCTGGGAGGGCATCGCAGCGGCCGAGCTGCTGCGCGCCGCGCCTCCCGCCGACGCCGTGACGCACGTCATGGTCTGGGCCGACTACGGCTACAGCGCCAACATGACGATCGACGACTTCGCCGCCGACGATACGCTGCTCGCCACCCACCGCAACGGCGCCGAGCTCACCCCCGAGCACGGCTACCCGCTGCGGCTCGTGGTCCCGTCCCGCTACGCCTGGAAGAGCGTGAAGTGGGTCCGCGCCATCGAGTACCTGACCTGCGACCGCAGGGGCTTCTGGGAGGAGCGCGGGTACCACAACATCGCCGACCCGTGGCGTGAGCAGCGGTACTCGTATCAGGAACTGCCGGACGAGGGCCCGCCACTCTGACCGTGCGCGCCGGGCGGCCGGTGCGCGCTAGGGGCCGTTCGGCCGGCGCGCACTAGGGGAAGTTGAACCCCGTGGTGATGGTGATCGTGCTGCCCTTGGGCGCCTGGCCGGTGGGAGACTCGGTGGCAACGGTGCCGCCCCCGAAGACGCCCTTGGTGACGCTGACCTGGAAGCCCGCCTGCACCAGTTCCTGAGTCGCCTGGCGCACATTCATGCCCACCACGTCCGGGATGCTGACCTGGGGCGGCCCGTTGGAGACCTGCACGGTCACGACCTCGCCCTTGGTGATCGGGCTGCCCGCGGCCAGCGACTGGCCGACGATCGTCCCCTGCGCCGCGTTGTTCGACACCGTCTGCTGCTGCAGCTGGTACCCGCCGGTCTGCGCCTCGGCCTGCGCGGCGGAGAACTGCTGGCCGACGAAGTTCGGCAGCGGCGGTCCGGCGCTGACCGTGATGCCGACCGGCTTGGCCTGTGGCCAGGACGTGCCGGCCACCGGGCTGGTACTGATGACGACGCCGACCGGGATGGTGTCGGACGCGGCGTTGGTCACCGACCCCGGGGTCAGGCCCGCCTTTTTCAGCTCGGCCTGGGCGGCGGCCTCGGTCAGCCCGGTCACCTGCGGGACGCCGATCATGATCGGGCCCGTGGACTCGATGAGCGTCACCGTGGCGCCCCGCTTGGCGCTGGTGCCGCTCCCGGGGTCGGTCGCCGCGACGTCGCCCTTGGCGACCGTGTTGCTGTGCTCACCCTGGCCCACCTTCACGGTGAAGCCGAGGTTCTGCAGCTCGGAGCGTGCTGTGCCGACCGCCATGCCGGTTACCTGGGGCACGGTGGCGAACTGCCCGTCAGTGACCCACCAGGCGACAAGGCCGATGATCACCGCGGCGGCGACGCCCAGGCTCAGGTAGACGAACCTGCGGCTGAACAGCCACCGCTGCAGCACCGGCTCGGCGCTGCGGAACTTGTTCCGCCGCCGCGCCGGGTAGGCGGGCCCGTCGCCCTCGGTGTAAGGCATGCCGCCGTAGGGCACGCCGTCGTAACCGCCCCCGCCGGCCGGCACGATCAGAGTGTGGTTCGCGCTCGCCGGGGCGGCGGGAACGGGGCTGTACGCGTTGCCCGGCGGCTGGCCGTAGCCGCTGGCTGGCGGCTGGCCGTAGCCGGTGGCGGCGTTGTCCTCGTCGAACCACGGGAACCCGGCCGGATCCATCGATGGCACGGGACCGCTGACCCGCGACGGCGGGGCCGGCAGCAGCTGGCCGTGTGGCGGGCCGGCGGGCCCGGCGACCGGCAGCCCGCTGCGGGCATCCGAAATCGCCTGCAGGAACTGGCCGGCGTCGCCGGGCCGGAGGTCGGGATCCCGGTTCGTGGCCAGCGCCACGAGTGCGTCCAGCGATGGGGGCAGGCCGGGCACCACGCTGGACGGGGGCGGCACCACGTCGCTGACGTGCTTGTGGGCCACGGCGAGCGGGGTCTCGCCGGTGTGTGGCTGCACGCCGGTGAGCATCTCGAACAGCATCACGCCGGCCGCGTACACGTCCGTGCGGGAGTCTGAGACGCTGCGCGCCACCTGCTCGGGCGCGAGGTAGGCGGCGGTCCCGATGAGCATGCCGGTCTGGGTGTGGCTGGCGCGTGACGCCGCCCTGGCCAGCCCGAAGTCCGCGACCTTGACGACGCTGCCGCCGCCGAGCAGGACGTTCTCGGGCTTGACGTCACGGTGCACGATGCCGGCCTCGTGCGCGGCGGCCAGGCCGGCCAGCACCCCGCTGATGATGTCGAGCGCCTCCCGCGGCTCGAGCCTGCCGCGGGCACGCATCAGCTCGCGCAGCGTCTGGCCGGGGACGTACTCCATGACCAGGTACGGCAGGCCTGCATGGCTGCCCTGATCGTAGACGCCGACGACGTTCGCGCTGGACAGCCGCGCCACGGACAGCGCCTCGCCGGTGAACCGGCGGACGAAGTCAGGATCGTGGGCCAGTTCGGCGTGGGCGATTTTCAGCGCGACCGTGCGGTCCAGCTTGGTGTCGGTGCCCAGGTAGACCGTTGCCATGCCACCACGGGCAATCCACGAGCCCACCCGGTACCTGCCGTCGAGCAGTTGCCCGGCTTGAAGGCGGGAGAGCGTGGTGTCCATCGGGAGCAGTGTAAAGGCCGATACGGGTCTATGCGCGGCTAACAGCAGCGCAGCGGCCGATCGATAGCTGCTGGTGACGGTCCTGTCGCGAAACGTGGCCATAGTAGCCTGCCTGGGCAGACAACGGCCCGGGGATGCGAGGTGGGACATGATCCCGGCGAGCGCGGCCAGCCCGGAGCGGATCGTGGTGGCGGGCGCCGGGCTGGCTGGCCTGCGCACGATCGAGGAGCTCAGGGCCGCTGGATACGCGGGCGCGGTGACGCTGGTGGGCGCCGAGCCGCGGCCGCCGTACGACCGGCCGCCGCTGTCCAAGCGGCTGATGCTCGGCGAGATAGACGACACCACGTTGCGTGACGACCTGGACACGCTCGATGTAGAGCTGTGCCTCGGCCAGGCGGCGACCGGCCTGGACGATGGCGTGCTGCGGGCCGGCCGCGCCGAGCACCGGTTTGACCGCCTGGTGCTGGCTACCGGGGCCACGCCGCTGGGCCTGCCGGGCGGCGGCAGGCAGCGGTTCCTGCGCACGATGGACGACGCGCTGGCGCTGCGTGCGCTGCTGCGCCCTGGGCTGCGGCTGGCGATCGTCGGCGCCGGCTGGATAGGCGCCGAGCTGGCCACGGCGGCGTCTGCCGGCGGCTGCGAGGTGACCGTGCTCGAGGCCGCGCCGGCGCCGCTTGCCGCAGCGCTCGGCGAACAGCTCGGCGCGCTGACCGCCCCGTGGTACGCCGAGGCCGGCGTCGAGCTCCGGCTCGGCCAGCAGGTCGCGTCCGTGGAGCCGGGCGGCCTGGCGCTGGCCGGCGGCGGGTGGCTGCCGGCCGACGAGATCGTCACGGCGGTGGGGGTGCGGCCGGAGATCGGCTGGCTGGACGGGTCCGGCATCGGCATCGACAACGGGGTCGCCGCCGACGAACAGCTGCGCACCTCGCTGCCGGGGGTGTTCGCGGTCGGCGACTGCATGGCGTTCTGGTCGCTGCGGTACCAGCGCAGGCTGCGGTTCGAGCACTGGGACGTGGCGCTGCGCGCGCCGGCGGTTGCCGCTGTCAACCTGCTCGGCGGCACCGACACCTACGACCCCGTTCCATATTTCTGGTCCGAGCAGTTCGGGCGGATGGTCCAGTACATCGGGTTCCATGGCGCTGCTGACCAGATGCTGCTGCGCGGCGACCCCGCGGCGCGGCAGTGGTCCGTGTGCTGGCTGGCGGGCGACCAGCTGGTGGCGCTGCTGGCGGTGAACTCACCGCGGGACCTCGCCCAGGGCCGGCGCGCCATCCAGGCGGCGGCCACGGTCGACACGGCCAGGCTGGGCGACCCGCAGGCGCCGTTGCGCGACGCCGTCACCGGCTGACCGGTGCGCGCCGGCGGGGTTCCGTCATCGTGGCGGGTAACGAGCCCTGAACGGGCAGCAGCGGCGGCTGGAGCAGGCGCAGCGTCGCGGTGTCGGCGTCCAGCTCGGCCGCGACCCCGATCGGGAACGTCTGGAAGTAACCGCCGTGGCCGACGTTCGCCCAGGCGATCATCGGCACCCCGAGGCCGCCGAGCCGCTCGGCCAGGATCTGCTCGATGGCCGCCGGCTCGCCGCAGCCGGTGAACGTGCCGGCCACGATCCCGGCGACGCCGTCCAGGTAGCCGGACCGGCGCAACTGCGTGAGCATGCGGTCCAGCCGGTACTCGGCCTCGTTCTTCTCCTCGACGAGCATGATGCCGCCCCGGGCCGGCCACGACGTGTCGGTGCCGAGCGACGACGTCAGCAGCGTCAGGTTGCCGCCGAGCGTCACGCCGCTCGCGGTTCCGCCCACCAGCCGCGTGGCCATCGGGTAGCGGATCTCGGTGGCCTGCTCCGGGTGCATCAGCGACCGGAGCATCGAGCCGAACGAGTAGTGGATGGCCGCGCCGGACGACACGAGGTTCGGGCTCAGCAGCGAGGCCCAGCCGAGCTTGCTGGCCACCGCCTCGAGCACGGCCGTCACGTCCGAGTAGCCGGCCAGCACCTTCGGCGGCAGCCCGGCGAGGCCGTCCCAGTCCATGGCCTCCAGGGTGCGCTGCGCACCCGAGCCGCCGATGGCGAAGACGATGCCCGCGACGGTGGGGTCGCTCAGCGCGGCCCTGAGATCGGCCGCGCGCATCCGGTCGTCGCCGGCCAGGTAGCGGCGCATGCTGCCCTGATCCTGCGCTGACGGGTAGAGCACCGGGTCGAGTCCCGCGAACCGCAGCACGTCAAGGCCCATCTCGAGCTGGGCGGGCGGAGCCGGGCTGCTGACCGACAGCACCGCAACCCGGTCGCCCGCGCGGAGCGCCGGGGGCCGGGTGAGATCGGCAGATCGCGTGCCAGCGTCCGAAGGCATCATCGGTGCGGGGCTCCCATTCCAGAGTGGGCCTCGATGGTGTCATCGAGGCCGCTGACGTGACCAGCAGGTGGCCGGGTCTTCGGCGGTGTTTGACGAGAGCCCCATTGTGGGAAACTCTTCTGACGTGGCACAGATCGACCCCCCGGCCGACGCCATCGTCGGCGACTGGCTGACCATCCCAGAGTGTGCTGACCGGCTCGGGCTCCCCGTGAGCCGGGTCAAGCAACTCCTCCGCGACCGCAAGCTGCTTGCGGTCCAGCGCCCCAGCGGCGCGTTCAGTGTTCCCGCTGCATTCCTGGAGGGCGATCAGGTCGTCCGGGGCCTGCACGGAACGCTGACCCTGCTCTTCGACTGCGGATTCGATGAGGCAGAGGCGATGCGCTGGCTGTTCACCGCGGACGAGTCGCTGCCCGGCACGCCGATCCAGGCGATCGCCGAGCACCGCGCCAAAGAGGTGAACCGGCGGGCCCAGGCGCTCGCGTACTGACCCCGGTCAGTCGCTGCGCGCGGTCGCGATGACCGCCAGCTCGGCGAGGGCCAGCTTGGCCTCGCCGGTCATCGGCGCGTGCTCGAGCGCGGCCAGTCCCTCGGCGACGCTGGAGTCGATCATCAGCTCGCACTCGGCCAGGGCGCCGGTTTCCAGCAGGATCGAGCGGATCTGCTTCGCCCCGGCCTCGTCGAGCAGCCGGTCGCCGAGCAGCCGGTCGAGCAGCTCGCGGTCGGCGGCGCCGGCCCGCTCCCTGGCGATCGCCACCAGCACCGTCCGTTTCCCTTCGCGCAGGTCGTCGCTGGCCGGCTTGCCGGTCTGAGCGGGATCACCGAACACCCCGAGCACATCATCGCGGAGCTGGAACGCGACGCCGACGGGTATGCCGTAGCCACGGCACGCCCTCTCGGTCGCCGGGTCACCGGCGGGCTGGGGCGCGGCCAGCGCCGCGCCGAGCTGCAGCGGGCGCTCGACCGTGTACTTGGCCGACTTGAACCTGACCACGCGCAGCGCGCTGTCGACCGTCCCGTCCCCGGCGGCCTGGCCGAGCAGGTCAAGGTACTGGCCGCAGATCAGCTCGGTCCGCATGGCGTCGAGGACCGGCTGCCCGCGGCGCAGCCCGGCGGCTGGCACCCCGCTGCCGGTGAACAGCTGATCGGTCCAGGCCATCAGGAGATCCCCGATGAGGATCGCCGCCCCGGCGCCGAACGCGTCCGCCGACCCGCGCCACCCGCCGTCGGCGTGCACGGCGGCGAACCTGCGGTGCACCGACGGCTGGCCGCGCCGGGTGTCGCTGGCGTCCATCAGGTCGTCGTGCACGAGCGCGCTCGCGTGCAGCAGCTCGAGCGCCGCCGCCGCGGCGTAAATCTGCGGGCGGTCCTCCCCGCCGGCGGCGCGCCAGCCCCAGTAGCAGAACGCCGGCCGGAGCCGTTTCCCGCTCGCCAGCAGCCCGGTGATCGCGTCCATCCAGGGCAGCATGTCCGCGCCGATCGCGCCGAGCGCGCCGCGCTGGCGGTCGAGGAAGTCGTCGAGCGCCCGTCCCACCCGGGTCCGGATCTCCGGAAGGCCGGCGCTGCTGACACGGCTGGTCGCCATGCTGGCGAGACTAGTCCGCGGCCGCGGCGGGGCGCCGGGCCGCCGGGGCCCCCGGGCTGCCGGGGCCGCCGGGGCCCCGGGGCGCGTAGCCGCCGTGGCGCCTGGCCACCGGGGTTGTGATTCCAGCGAGCTATGTCAGGCTTATAGGGAACTGCTCTGCGGAGGGGGCATGACAGAGGACCAACAGGTCCCGCCGGGCATCGACCCGGCCACGCCGAGCCCGGCACGGCTCTACGACTACTACCTGGGCGGCACGAACAACTTCCGGGCAGACCGGGACGCCGCCGAGCAGATCCGGGCACGGATGCCGGAGCTGGCCGATGCCGCGTGGGCCAACCGGGGGTTCCATCAGCGCGCCGCGCTCTGGATGGCCGGGACGGCCGGCATCCGCCAGTTCCTCGACATCGGGTCCGGCCTGCCCACCCAGAACAACACCCATCAGGCGGTGCACCGGGCGACCCGCGAGGCCCGCGTCGTGTACGTGGACAACGACCCGCTGGTCCGGGTGCACGCCAGCGCGCTGCTGGTCGACGCGGGGGAAACGCGGCTCGTCACCGCGGACCTGCGCGACCCGGACGGCGTGCTGAACCACCCGCAGACGCGTGAACTGATCGACTTCAGCCAGCCGGTCGGGCTGCTGATGACGGCCGTGCTGCACTTCGTGTCCGACGGCTCGGACCCGCACGGCCTGATCGCGCGGTACGTGGCCGAGCTGGCCCCGGGCAGTTACCTGGCGCTGAGCCACATCACCGCCGACCAGAAGCCGCCCGCCGCCACGGCGGCGATCCGGGGCATCTACGCAAACGCCACCGAGCAGATCTACCTGCGCAGCAGGGCCGAGGTGGAGCGGTTCTTCGACGGGCTCGAGCTGGTTCGCCCGTATGAGGGCGCCGCGGCAGCGGTGACCTACGTCGGCGAGTGGGGCGCCGAAGATCCCGATATGGCCGACAGTGACGGATCGCGGTGGTCGTACGGCGGGGTGGCGCGCCGGCCGTGAGCCGGCGGCGCCCGGCGGGCCCGGCTAGCCTGATCGCTATGCCGCAGAGTCAGCTCGCAGCCGTGCCGGCGATCAGGGACCTGCTGGCCTCGGGGGCCCCGTCGTACTCGTTCGAGTTCATGCCGGCCAAGACCGAGGCCGAGGAACGGCAGTTGTGGCGGGCGATCCGCCAGCTCGAGCCGCTCCGGCCGACGTTCGTCTCGGTGACCTATGGGGCTGGCGGCTCCACCCGCGACCGGACGGTCCGGGTCACCGGCAGGATCGCCGAGGAGACGACGCTCACCCCGGTCGGGCATTTCACCGCGGTCGACCACTCGGTGGCCGAGCTTCGCCACCTCATCGGCTCCTACGCCGCGGTCGGCGTGCGCAACGTGCTCGCGCTGCGCGGCGACCCCCCGGGGGACCCGAACGGAGAGTGGGTGGCGCATCAAGAGGGGCTCACGCACGCGGCCGAGCTGGTCCGGCTGATCCGGGCGTCCGGCGACTTCTGCGTGGGCGTGGCCGCGTTCCCTGAAGGGCACCCCAGGTCTGCAGACCCAGACTCCGACATAAAGTATTTCGTCGAGAAATGCCGGGCCGGGGCCGACTTCGCGATCACCCAGATGTTCTTCTACCCCGAGGACTACCTGCGGCTGCGGGACCGCGTCGCTGCGCGCGGCTGCGACGTGCCGATCATCCCCGGCATCATGCCGGTCACCAGCGTGCGCACGCTGGAGCGCATCGTGGTGCTGTCCGGTGCGAAGTTCCCGCCGAGCCTGGCCGACCGGCTGCACGCGGCCGACGGCGACCGCGCCGCTACCCGCAAGATCGGCGTCGACTTCGCCGCCGAGCTGTGTGACCGGCTGCTCGCGGAGGGAGTGCCCGGATTGCACTTCTGCACGCTGAATGGCTCCCGCGCGACGCAGGAGATCTACCAGCTGCTCCGGCTTGACGAGCGGGCCGGTTCGCCTGGCCGCAACGGGAGCGCGGCCCCCATGACCGCGTAGGGCACCGGGGCGCCGGGGAAGTGGTAGGCGGTCAGCAGGTCGGCGAAGCCGAGCCCGCGGTAGAGCCGCCGGGCCGGCGAGTCGGCGTCCTGGGTCGACAGCACGGCCGTGCGCTCGCTGCGCCCCTCGGTGAGCCCCAGCACCAGGCTCCGGCCGATGCCGCGCCGGTGGAACTCCGGGTGGACGTGCACCTCAGCGACCTCGAGCGAGTCGGCAAGCCATCCGGCGGCGATCGCCCGCCCGGCCCTGGCGGTCAGCGCGGCAGCGACGACGTCATGCCACCACTGGCCATCGGCGCCGCGGAAGCCGTAGCTGAACCCCACGATCCGCCCCGGGGGCCCCGGCCGGCCGTCCGCGTCGGCGGTCACGGCGAGCGCGCGGAAGCCGTGATACGTCGCGTGCCGCTGCATGATCGAGCGCCTGCCGGGAAGCTGGACCGGATCGGGCCGCATCGCGGCCTGGTACACGCCGGTGAGCGCGTCGAGTTCGGCCACGAAGGCGTCCTGGCTGAGTTCCCGCAGCGGAATTGAGCAGTGCACGGCGGCAAGCGTATGCCAGGTGGCCCGGCCGGGCCTGCGCCCGCTCGCTGAGCTGGCGCGAGTTGGCCGGAGCCCGGGTACCAGGGCCACGCCCGCTCGCCGAGCGCCGCCGGGCGGCTACATGCAGACGCGGAAGCGGCTACATGTAGACGCGGAAGTGGTGCTTGGCCGACACGGCCAGCACCACGACAAACAGCACGCCGTCGATGGCGCGGAGGATAATCCCGGCCAGCGCTATGCCCCGGCGGCCCGCCCCGCGATTTGCCCGGCTCAGCCCGATGCCGCCGAAGACGATCGCGAGCGCTCCGAGAATGACCTCGAAGATGAATATCCCGACGATCCCGCAGACAAGCGCGGCGATGGCCATGCCGTTGGATCTGGACTGTGTCCCCGGTACGGACCCGGTGCTCGTGTCCGACATTGATGCCTCGCTCCCGTAAACGTGACTGACAGCATTGCCACCCTAACCGAAACATGCATACTCCTTGCGATTTGTGCCAACCGCCGAGCCATGTCCCTGATAACCCGATATGGGGCGTGGCCGGGCGTAGCGTCCGGCTGCCCGGGCGGGCACGCGCCGATGGCCTGGCGGGCACGCGCCGATGGCCGGGCAGG
>Ga0210385_10001541_pt1 | contig 14248 bp, 17 predicted proteins | sample IncBWH26OmetaG_FD_160107 | JGI IMG/M metagenome (GOLD analysis project Ga0210385, IMG submission 160107) | Forest soil microbial communities from Barre Woods Harvard Forest LTER site, Petersham, Massachusetts, United States - Inc-BW-H-26-O ...
GCTTCTCGATAGCGTATTTGGCCAGATGAGGCGGCGTGAAATAAGCACCTAGCTTGCGCCTCTTTTTTTCCGGCATGAGTAATGCGTAGTATGTTGCGATCCAATAGTGCCTTTCATCTACCGGAAGGTCGTCGAAGAACTCTCGGATCTGTGGACTGGGATGACTTCCGCTGAGGACCGCACGACACGCAGATAATGCCGAAAGTCGGCGTCCCGCTTTCTTTCTTACGAGGCGTCGCAGACGGGTGAGAAGCGGAGCATGGTATACGCCTGTTTGATCGAAATGGATCTGAACCTTCGCGACCGCTGAAGAGACTTCCTGATTCGATGTAGATATGACCAGATCACCCAAGTGGGGGGCGGAGGGATCGGAATGAAGGGCCTTAGTACTCATCTCGGGTAAGGCAAACCGCAGCAGGGAAACCGCTTAGGCCTCAATCAGGCAGCATAGCCGGAAGTTCGCAGCATAAGGGTCCGAAAACCGATCAATTTGTTTGCATTAATAATAGCCCGTCATACCGGCAACGCGAACGAGATGCGGAGGGTGCAGGGCAGCCGATGTCAAGATCTCAACCATGCCTACAGTTTGCCGTTGCGGTTGTGGCATAATGAAGGATATGAACGCCGCGAACAGTCAAATCGGTGACTGGCTGGGCCTGCAGCCTCCGGCCACGGAAGGCGAGATCCTACGCATTGTCGAGGGACGACTGGCACCCTCGATCATCAAGCGGCTGGTCGCCCTTGGCTTGGAACGCGCAGAAATTGACGCGGTGATTATTCCTTCCCGAACCCTGCAGCATCGCCGCTCCCGCCGAGAGAAGCTGACCGTCGAGGAGTCGGATCGTGTCCTGCGCGCCATCCGGGTTCTATCGCTTGCCGAGTCGATCTACGGAAGCCGTGAACGAGCGCTCGATTGGCTTCGGAAAGCTCATCCCCGCTTGGATGGCCGTACACCTCTTTCCCTCCTCAAGACCGACACCGGCAGCCGAATTGTCGAAGAATTGCTGATCCAGATTGATGAAGGCATGTTTGTCTAATGGCCCTATGGCGGATCAGCCGACATCCTGATTTGACCGGAACGGGCGGGCTCAGGGCTGCTGGGCGTTGGCACTACGCAGGTCGCCCAATCGTCTACTTGGCAGAATCACCCGCAGCCGCGCTGCTGGAGGTTTGCGTCCATACCAGCGCCAACGATGTGCCTCCTGAATTCACTTTGCTCCGCATCGAGGGACCAGACTTCGAAACACCAACAATCAGAATCGAGAACTTGCCGGAGGATTGGCGGACACGTCTCGAAGTGACCCGGGATTTAGGCTCAGCCTGGCTGGAGCGAAATGAAGCCCCCCTGCTCTGGGTTCCAAGCGCAATCGTTCCGGAGACGATGAATTGCCTCCTCAATCCCTCGAACCGCCGGGTGGTGGAATTCAGAATTGCTGAATCAATGGCCTATCCGTTCGATCTGAGGCTAAAAAGATAGCCTTATGTCGAGTCTTCGAGTGCCGTCGTTTGGCGAGCCTTCATAAGTCGGAATCTGCGAATCTTCGTCCCGAAGATCGCATCATGGGGCACACGGTGCTAAAGTCGTAAACACCGCGTCGCGGCGCCTGGCCGACGCAAGAGGATCCGCACAGCGGAGCACGCAAGATCCCGTAATGAGCAAGAGGTGAGAACGAGCCAAACTATATTCTGAGCAAAGGATCCCCCATGAATATCCTTCGTGCCTCCTCATGCGTCGCCGGCGTTGCCTGGAACGTCGCGCGCAGTGTCGACCGGTCCCTTCCTGAGGGACGCCTCCCGGTTCCCGCCTGGTCAAGTACTCGCCTAAAGCGCATACGCGAAAGAACATGTCCTCCCCTCGGTCCCAGATGGACCCAATCCGTTTGTCCAAAATGCATGCTCGAAATCCGCGACGGCATTCTGAAGGGCGATCTGCCCGAACGTGCGCTCGTGGACGAAAGCGCAGTCGTCGAAGCTCAGGTTGTGGAAGAGGCTGGCAGGGTTCTCCTCCGCAAATCCTGTGACCGGCATGGACCGTTCGAGGATCTGCTCGCGTCTGACGCGCAGTTCTTTTGGAGAATGGAGGGCCTCTATCCCGGATGTGACGGCGAGCGATCCGACACAAGCGTGCACGGCATCCACGCGGTGCGCTACGGTCGCGGTTCGTACGTCCTCGTTGATCTGACTACACGGTGCAACATGAAGTGCAGCCCCTGCTTCATGGACGCGAATCAGTTGGATCATGTCTATGAACCCGACCTGCCGGAGATCAAGGCGCTTCTGGATCGCGCCGCGTCCGCTCAACCGAAGCGGGAATTCAACATCCTCTTCTCTGGTGGGGAGCCCACGATTTCCCCGCATTTTCTCGAAGCGATCAGGTTTGCCAGCGGCATCGGTCTGAAGCGGCTGCACGTCGCGACAAATGGAATCCGATTTGCCGAGGATGCTGACTTCGCGCGTGCGGCACGCGCTGCCGGCCTGCACGGGGTCTTTCTTCAAATTGACGGGATGACCGAAGAGAAGAACGCCCACCGCGGCATCGCCAATTACCTGGACGTCAAACTGAAGGCGATTGAGAACATCTCCGCTGCAGGCATGCGGGTGACGCTCCAAGTGACCGTCATAAACGGCGTGAACAATGACGCGCTCGGTTCAATCGTCGAGTTCGCTGCCAGACACAGCAAGAGCATCTTTGGTGTTCTGTTCCAGCCAATCATGTTTTCCGGCCGGGATGAGCGGATTGATGATCAAACCAGATACCGGAAACGGTATACCTTGTCGCAGCTCGCCAGCGATCTGCAGAGCCAGACCAACACGAACTGGGAGCCGCTCCGCGACTGGTGGCCGATGGCCAGCTACAGCGTCTTTAACACGTTCGTTGACATGCTCCAGCCCAATCGCGATCGAGGCGCAGTTTTCGTGAATTCGCATCCCGATTCTGCCGTGTTCAGTGCAATCATCGTGAACCGGATGACGGGAGAGTGGTCTCCGCTCGGATCGTTTTTCAACGTTGACCGGTTCCTTTGCGATGTTGAGGAGATCATCGACTTTGCACGTGGGCCGATGCTCTCGAAAGCTCAAGTCGCACTGGCGGTATTGCGCAATGTCGACGCATCGAGGATGCCGAAGGGGCTGCGTCTGACGGATTTGTATGGGATATTCCAGCAATGTCTGATCCGGGCAGCCATGGATGGAGCCGAAGACTGGTCGTCACAGGTCTACGACGAAAAATCCTGGTCGATCGTGTTCATTGGTGGAATGTGGTTCCAGGACCTGTTCAACTACGAACTGCCCAATCTTCATTTGTCGACGGCAGTCGTTGCGGATCCGGGTCTGGATCCCGCCTATTCTGCCGGTGCGGACGTCGCTTTCTCTTTCAAGAATGCAGGCGGCTGGCGGCAGATTGCCGAGGCGGCGCGCTGCGCTCCGTCGCTGTCGCAATGGCACAGGGAGCATGGGCGCCACCTGATTTACGCGAATCGCCACTTCGTTCCTATAGGCGAGGTGCGAAGTGCACCGAACGCAGGATCTCCGCCCATTCCGTCAATCACGGCGGTAGAGGAGCTGACCGATGTACTGGGCTAATCGGAAGTCTGAGTTTTATGGGACCCGGCTGGATTCGCTTGGTCCCATTCGGCTGAGCCTTGCAATCCTCGGCCTGAGCGCGATCGATTTCGTCATTCAAAGGCTCACGGCCGGTTCAATCTTCAATCTCATGCCCGAAGAATTGGAATACCAAGACGGCCAATTGCCGTCTGGACCCGTATTGGTCCGAGCGTCGGGAAACGGCCACCGGAGGGATTAGCATGGCAGGGCGACGGAGAAAACCTGACGACGAACGAGAAGATCGAGATGCCTATTTCAAAGCTCTGGTGGGATTGATGGCCAACCCGGATGCCATTGATTCAGCGGTTGCCCGCGTGCGAAAGGCTGCGGTCCGTTATACGGATGACGAGCTCATGCGGTTTGCCCAGTTGATCATCATGAGTGAGCCCTTACCGGGTGAATGGCTTGAGGGACGGCTTGAGCACCTTCGAGGGCGCGAGGATGCATTGAAGGAAATAGCGCTTTCAATCGACACCTCCTGGATGGGCACGGAAGAGGAGGAGGAGGTATTCCTGGACGAACTCCGCATTGGGATCATCCGTGCGTATCCGAATCCAGATCGCGTGGGCTGCCCAGGTGTGTCAGCCCTGCGCAAAGCGGTGTTCGGAGGACTCAGGGATAATCCGGACCTTGACGCAGTCACGGAACACGCGCACAAGTGCGGTCCATGCACGCGACAGATTGCTGTTTTTGTGAAGGAGAAAGCGGAAGAGAGATCTCCGGCGTAGCCGGGTGTTACGACGGGTAGGAAGGCAACCGCGCTAGACCGCCGCGGGCAGCCCCGCAACCGTTCTCAGGTTTGGCTCGTGGAAGATGCCCTGAGAGAGCGGTGCAGGAGCATACACATGGAGCCTACGTTTCTGACTGGTTGCCAGACCGCTCTAGCCCGGCTAGCACGAGTGAGTCTTGGCACAGGGCTCGCTACAGAACAGGTGAATAATCATTCAGCAGCAGCGGAGGACTCGCATTACAATCTGGTAAATTGTTGGCTATACTCGAAAGCTCGCACGAATGAAGAAATCAAAGCACCGGCCACGCCTGATTGGTGAAGAAGACTCTTCCGTTATTGGCCACCGGCCGCCACCGCTGTACCTCGATGAGTACCTCAGGTCCATTCTTCCTACCTTCACCAAGAATCAGCCCCCGATTTGGCCTCCAGATGTGTTTGCACTTTGTATGGCACCGCTTTGGAAATCGACAGCATATACGTCGGTCTTAAATCATTGGCCGCCCGGGGGAGTTGCAAGCTCAGAATGGACTAAGCTAATCAGAAATGGTGCTCGGAAGTGGCGCGCCGGGTGGAGCCAGAAGAAGATCCCATCCGAAGTCGCATCTAGATGGCGCGAGGCCTTTCATGACACGGCCTTTCCCCTGCTGCGACTTCCGGAGAGGAAAAGGAGCTGCGAATTGCTCCTTGAACTTGCCGCTCTTGCTGACGAAGCTTCGGCTGGCCTAGGAATACCATCTGAAGGAATCGAGGAATCGATTGACGAGATTCTTTTCGCGGTTGAAGGCTACGAAAGGTTACGCAAAACAGCGAAAGGCGGCTCGACACTTTGCAGTGTCATCGACGCAAGCAGAGCTCGCGTGCTCCCCAAAATGCATTGCCCACAGTCTGGGCTGACAATTCGTTCTCTATCGCATCACTTGGCTTTCTTGTTTAGTGATGAGATCAAGCCCGTGTGGAACCAGTGGTCGGGCTTGGATGTGGACTATCACTTCAATCTGCTTGTAGTACCTCGCCCCTCCGCTGTAACCCCGAATCAGTTTCGATCTGAGGTCCCCCTCAAAGGAGAAATGAGCAATATCGACATCGACCATTTCGGCTTCTTCTCCTTTGATCATCTAGATACATGTAAACCTACGATCGCCGACATAATGAATCTCTTAAGGTCTGCAAAAAAGGACTGTGGGAATATCCATGGTGTCGTGCTTCCTGAACTTGCATTGTCTGAGTCCGATTATGGATTGCTCAGAAATAAACTAGAACGAAAGAAGGTCTTCCTAATAGCTGGCGTGGGGACTCCCGGCAGCAAGTCTCGACACGCGAAGAATGAGGTGCGTGTCAGCTTTCCTTTATATCGGGATGCAGTCCAGCGTAAGCACCACCGCTGGAAGTTGGAAGAGCGTCAGATTACTCAGTATGCGCTGGGCGGCCGACTCGATGCGGAAAAGCAGTGGTGGGAACACATCAGTGTCGAAGACCGGACACTGAATTTTTTCTCGCTTCTCCCTTGGCTTGTCTTAACGCCGTTAGTCTGTGAGGACCTCGCCAGACCAGATCCCGTGGGCGATCTAGTCAGGGCTGTTGGCCCCAACCTGGTTATTGCGCTATTGATGGACGGCCCACAGCTGAAAGAACGATGGTCGGCGAGGTACGCGACAACGCTGGCAGACGACCCCGGCAGTTCAGTGTTGACCGTCACAAGTGCGGGTATGGCCAAACTGAGCCGACCTCATGGATCCGCACCCTCTCGGGACCCGGTAATCGCCCTCTGGAAGGATGCCAAGAGTGGCAATCAAGTTGAAATTTCTCTTCCGGATGGTTACGACGGTGTAGTCCTTTCGCTTTCAAGACGTTACGCCGAGGAGTGGTCGGCCGATGGAAGAAGTGACGGCGGCACTTCTGGCTACCCGTCCCTGACAGGAATCTTTCCTGTTAAGCTGTGAGTCTAACAATCGAGGAACGACGATGATTCGTCTAAACAGTGACGATGCTGCTCTGCTGGCGGTGATTGCCCAATACGAAGCGGCTCCGCTGAAGGTAAAGAAGCAACTGGTTGGGGACCTGAGCAAGAGTGCCAAACCGATTGGGAATGCTCTGATCGGGCGAAAGCGCAGATCGTCTCGCAGTGATGTCAAAGAAGCTGCGGAGCGTTTAAGGAAATGGGCTCAACGTAACCGAGAGAGTCGTCCCCTGACTCAGTACAAGCGAGTCTCGAAGCGCCTGACAAAGGCGCGCCAAACCGAGGATTAGAAGAGGTTGATTGGAGTGCTTCGCTTCCCCGGTGAATGTCCTGGGTCTTCTTGTCTTTGGGCGTCTTGGATCGCCATCCCCGCACGGGCATATTATTTCCAGGATTTCCACTCGATTTCATGTGGAAATGCTGTGGATCCGCTCTTTAGGGGACTGCGTCCCGTAAGATTCTGATTTTACGGCAACTGCTTGAGGACGGTTGGCCTCGCACCCTGCCCCGGTCATGCGGAGGCCCATTCTCGCCCTGGAAGACGATCAGCGGTAAGTGATTGATATGATTGATCTCGCCCGCGGCTGTCGTTCCGCGTCTCAAAGACCAGATTCGCACACCTTATCGGGGGGCGCGGATGGGACTTTGAGACTATTGTGTTTGCCATTTCAGAATCCTGCAAGGGGCCCGGAGCAACGGCCACCTAGGTAGCAGATCGAAATAGCGCAGTTCGGAGGATTTCGGTGTACCAAATTTCAAGGTAGCCATGGGGCGAGAGCAAAATCGAAAGGCTCTTTCTGTCGCAGCCAGATGGAACCAATTCATCGAGTGCTGGCGGGAAAGACAATCTCCAATAGGACTTGTTGAGTTTTAGCTGAGTCGGTTGAAGGCGCGCGATCATGCAGGTCTCCTCCACCGTGGTGCTCGCACTTGGCTTTATTGACGGAACCAGCTCTTGCTGATGAATAAAGTTGTGAAGCGCTTCGAGTTCCGGATCTGCCATCACTTGCTCGTTCGAAAGGAGCCGGTATCGCCCAGCGGAGACCATCCAGAGCCACGCCGCTACTGGTTCCGAACCGCTGAGCCACTCCAAACGGTCAGAAAGGTGCTTTGGGATGGGTATGCGCTTGCCATCGGGATCAAATGTTGCATGCGCCACGAGCGCATCAGGGATTAAGCTTGCCATCTCCGTCTTTTACCGGATATATCGAAATGCTATCAGAGCTAACGTCTTTGTTTCCAATTTATCTGTTGACACTCTCCGTCTTTTACCGTATCATGCCGAGATGTAGGTGGCTATCGGAACTAACCGCAACATGTTGGGGTGGTAGTGTAGCTCCCCTTGAACGATGGCAAACAAAAAGCGAAACTAAGCGTCAAAGGCTCATGCGGGGGCGGCTATGACACCGATTGATCTTCAAGACCGAGCCGAGTATCTTACATTGGCACTTTTTGCTCAGCGGATTGTCTCGGTCCTGATGGCGTATGTTGACGAGAAAAAGTCTGCCAAACTGAAGGGCGCGTTGGAAGGAGCGTTAGATTCCCTTCAGAGAGTGCAGCATCCGACGCTCTCGAGATCAAAGGTCGCCGCTTTCGGTAGCTATGAACAACTCAGGACGCTCGATGAGGTGTGGACCGATCAAGATCGGACCCGAGCTGTCCGAATGATCCGTGCAATACTGCGTGCCCCAGACTCCCCAAAGTCCAGCAAAATTGCCGATGAGCTGATTCGCCTCTTCTCAGATTTGCAGAATCAAGCTTTGTGGAATTTCGAGCAGCCCAAGCCGGTCTCGCCGAGAGTAATGCAGCGGCTATGTCAACTGACCTAGCAGACCTGCTGCACGATACAACGGTTCTACACCGTTTCGTTGATTTTCTTGAGGGCTACTGCAAAGAGCATGAAAGCTCCAAGACCTATCCTGATTCCTCGGGAGAGTTCTTTGGCTATGTGCGACGCCTATCTGCTGGCATCAAGGAACAACTGCCCCGGCAAATTAGATTGGCACGCAAATTTCCGCATAGACTCCCAACTCTCCGCTCTGGAATTCTAGCTCTCAAGCAATATCTTCGTATACTGCACGCTCTTGTTAAGCCAGCAACCGATGCTCATGCTCTCACCATTCCAGCACCGCTGATCGATCTCGCTTCTGAACAACTCCGTGCCGTAGATGCAATGAGTGGCACCCAAGTGGTAGTACTGCTCGCCTCTGAACTAATGTACTTTCAATGGCCCCACACGCAGATTAAGCTTCAAGCCACACTTGTTCAGGAGTTCATCCCTCGAGCCGTTCTTCCGCCCAAGCTCGGATTCATTGAGTTACCGTACTCTCAAGGACCCAGCTTCTTCACAAACCTTAATATATACCATGAGATTGGTCACGTTGTTTACGAAGAACTTGCAGGCTCTTCGCGACCAAACCCGCACTTTGTTCGACTCAAGTCCAGCATAAGCCGATGGCTGACGCTGGCTCTTCCCTCTCGTAATCGCGATCCCCAATCTATTGCTGTCGCTCTACGGATAGTCGAAAACTGGACTCAAGAAATATTTTGCGATCTCTTCGCTATTAAGCTGATAGGGCCCGCATTTTCATTGTCGTTCATTGAGATGCTGGGAATGCTTGGTTACCTCTCGCGATCATCCAGCATTCGCTTCAACCCCACGCATCCAGCGCCGGCATTTCGCCTTGCAGAACATCTCAGATCGCTCAGCGATGACGGCTGGTGGGAAGCGATACACGACACAAATTGCGAGCAGAAGAGAACGTTGGCAAAGCTCGCTGCAATACCGTCATCCAGTTATCGTTTTTATATCGATGAGAAGAAGCCGGGCCTTCAGGCCTTCGTAATCAACTTTCTCGAGACGGTGGCACCGGCAATTCGCAGCCTTGTTTCGGAAGTCACTCGAAATGCATCATGTTCGGCATCACAGTTCTCCACTGATCGGGTAATTATTAACAAATGCCTAGTCGCTGGAGTGGTGCCGCACAATCCCGGCGGGTCGGCGCTTACCCCTGTTTCTATCATAAATTCCTCCTTGCTTTTCTACCTAACGTCGATAGCAGAACTCATTCGCCATTTCGAGAAAAGCAATGAGAGGGTGACCGTGGAAATATATAGTAAGTGGATGAAACGAGTTGAAGCCTGGACGATAAAGGCGATAGACGACTCTAGGCTCTATGCCCAGTTAGTGGAGAATCGGCGGGCTAAAGCATGATACTTTCGCAAAGGCAGATTCTGGACAGACTAAGAAAATATACGGTCGGATCTCCCAAGAGCCTCGTTATCACGCCTCTGATCTATGACAAGATAGGCGACGTCTTCGATGCAGATTCAGTTGATCTTCGCCTGGGAAACTACTTCTTGCTGCCCAGGGTGTTGGATCAGCCCTATTTTTCTCCTGACAAAACCTCGTCGACCACCCTTCACGATCGAGTGCATGTGCCTCTCGGTGAGTATTTGGTTGTTCCCGCGCATCAAACTGTACTTGGAGCAACGCTCGAATTTATTAAGCTTCCGTCGGACGTGTCAGGGCAGGTGTTAACTAAATCATCTGTGGCGAGGACGTTTATCGTAGTCGAGACAGCCCCTTGGATCCACCCTCAGTACCGTGGTTGTTTAACTCTCGAGATCGCAAATGTATCTAATACGCCCGTGCTCCTTTACCCGGGCAGAACAATCTGTCAACTCGTACTGATGTCACTCAAAGATGAGCCGAAGTCCACAAAAGGGGTGACGGGCGAGAGAAAGCACAAGGACGATGAGCCGGAGGCGAACTACTTCGGGCCGGTATATCCAGAAGCACCAAAATTCCGTAATCCCGAGGATGACTTGCTCAAACTAGGCATAGAACGTGTCTCCAGCCTGAAGAAGATCGATTTAGTCAGAGCTGGAAATCGGTGGATAGAAGAGTAGCGGAGACGGTTGCCCACCGGTGCTTGCTTTGCGAAAGCCGCTTCGATGAGTGAGCAGGAGAAGGAAAAGCTGTGCCGGCGGCGTTATGCGACATGCGACGCCCAACAAGCCGATGGTTCTCTCGCGAGCTGGCCGGAGCAGGACTTGGGTCCCACTGGGTCCTAGCGTGCCAGATGCTCAAACTGTTGCGGGCGGAGGGACTTGAACCCTCACCGGGATTGCGTGTGTGCGTGAGAACCAGGGGAGAGACTTGTTCTGCACAGGTGGTGTGAGCGACAAGAGAGGATGTCGCGATTCAGGCCGTATTGTCCGGAGCAGGCGTATCTGCTGCCACCCAGCGTGGAAGAAGAGTTAGGCAGCAGCCATCTCTGCTTTTTCGTGCGCGGGGTGGTGCAGCGGCTGGACCTGGGCAGCTTCGAGCAGAGCTACAGCGAGGAAGGAGGAGCGCTGTACGCACCGGAGCTGATGCTGGGGGTGTGGCTCTACGCTCTACGCCTATGCGCTGGGCATCACCAGCGCGCGGCAGGTGGCGCGGCGGCTGCTCGAAGATCTGGCCTTCCGCTATCTGGCCGCCAGCGAACAAGTGGACAACTGGGCCCTGAGCGCGTTTCGCCGTCGGCATCGCAGGGGGCTCAACGATGCCTTCACCCAGGTGCTGGAGTGGGCGCAGTCCCAGGGCATGGTGAAGCTGGGCTGGGTGGCCATCGACTCCACGCGCATCCAGGCCAGCGCCTAACGCCTCACTGGCCCTGGTGCTGGATGAGATTCGGCAGCGCTGCGGTGCGCTGCCCACAGCAGCCCTGGCCGACTGCGGCTTCTTCTCCATCGCCAACCTGGAACATCTGGAAGAGCACGACGTGGAAGGCTATGTGCCGGATTCGAACCTGGCCTGCGCGCTGAACCTCGGCACGCGCTGTCGCACCCGGGCACCCGGGCCTGCGCGGCGGTTCATCGCCGCGTGCGGGCGCGGCTGCGCAGCCCGGGCGGACAGGCGATGTACGCGCGACGCAAGGCGGTGGTCGAGCCGGTCTTCGGAGTTCTCAAACAGCAGCGCGGCATGCGCCAGTTCCGCACCCGCAGCCTGGACCGGGTCTCAAACGAGTTCACCTTGGCAGCTCTGGCCTTCAACATCACTCGCCTGCACACCCTGCTGGCGGCCTGACTTCGCGCCCCTTCAACTCCTCGCTCTAATCCATCCAGAAATCCAGCCAATCCCGCTTCACACCGACATCCCCTCGCGTTCTCACGCACACACTTGCGCCCCAACGGATTTTCTTACCATCTACGACTTTTGCCGCCCGACCGGAAAGCGCGTCCAAAGGGCGCTCCGGCAGGTTCCTTCGGGGCTGCGCTATTCGGAGAGCGCGAGTTCAACGTCTTTGTCTGGAAAGACCGCACGGATTTCGATGTGTCCGCCGAGGGCGTTGACGTAATTCCGCAATGTTCCGAGTTTGACTTCGGAGCGCTTTTCCAAACGGGATACTTCGCTCTGCTCCATCTTCATGGCGAGCGCGACTTTTCCCTGAGTCATCTTGCGGTCTTTACGCAATTCATCGAGCGTCATGCGTTTGAGAATGGCGTTGGCGCGCTTTTTTGCGCGGGCGCGACTGGTTTTGGTCATCAGCTCGTCCGCGATGCTGTCGTAGGAGAGGGTTTTGTTTGCCATAGTGTCCTTTCTCGCCTGCGCGATCCAGAGGCAGGCCTACATTTACTTCTTCAACGTCCGGAGGTGTTCGCGGTAAAGTTCATCCGCTTTGCGAATCAGCTTCTCGTAAAAGCCTCGCCGACCGTGTTTGTCGCCACCGATAAGCAGGATGGCAGACCGTTTGGGATCGAAGGCGAAGAATGCGCGAAGCGCCAGATGTTTGTCGTGCGCGGTGCGCAGCTCCTTCATATTGGCAAATGCTGACCCCCTGACGGTGTCGACATAAGGCCGACCGAGCATCGGGCCTCTTTCCTTGAGAAGGTTCACGGCTGTATCGAACGATTCCCGTTCTTCCCGAGAGAGGGTCAGCATCCATTCTCGAAACTCAGGCGCGGCTCGAACCTCGTAAGCCATGGCTCGATTATGTGCTGTAGCTCATATATCGTCAAGCTCATATTGACCGGGGGGAATCCACAAGCAGCAGGAGGTGGTGCGATGAGTTTTGAGTTTGTACTTCCGTTCTTTCCCGAGGAACTGCTTCTATCGTGCTTCCGACGCCTGAGCGGCTGACACTGAGCTAGAGTCTCGAGTCCCTCGACAGCTCCCTCCTGAGCAGGGCCGAAGCGGCCCTAGTCGAGCGCTACGGAAGCGTTGCATTGCCGTCCTGAGCGCGGGTCGAAGCGACCCTAGACCGGCAATGCCAAAACACCGCGGGATGGTTCCATCCCGGGCGCCGGGCGGGACCCGGGGTCCCGCTGTTTCCCGGCGCGATCGGTCAAAATTGGTGCGGGCGGAGGGACTTGAACCCTCACAGGGCTTGCGCCCCAACGGATTTTCGTACCAACTACGGCTTTCGCCGCCCTGCCGGAATTCGCGTCCGAGTGACGCTCCGGCAGGTTCGTGGTCTGGACTATACCTTCACCATGGCCGTTCGGCCGACAGGTGCTGCCCGTCTAGTCTCTACACCTTCCCCGTTCGGACTCCTCCGTCGGGGGCTTGGCTCGGGATCGCCATCTGACAGGGTTCCCCGAATTTGAGCAGTTCTACATCGCCAGTTTCCCGGCGAGCACTCAAGTTGCGCTTAAGTCCGGTGCGTCTGCCGATTCCGCCACGCCCGCGTGGCCACCTCAAGTATAAGGCTCATGCCGCATTGCCAGGCTTCATGGCCGCCTTCCCGGTCATGGCCGCCTTCCCGGCTGTCTTCTTCTTGCGCATGATATTGATGGCCGCGGTGTCGAGACGGGTCTTAATGTGGGACGCATAGTATTTTTCGATCATTTCGACTGACGTCCGGCAGTTCTTAGCGATCTGGTAAATGTCCGCTCCTTCCATCAGGCGCAGGCAGATGTAGGTGTGCCGGAGGCTGTAAGCAGTGCGCGGTTGGCCTTCTCTGTCGGCCTTCAGTTTTTCCTCGTCAAGAACGGCATTGAACAATTCGCGTTGCCACCTGGGGAAGAGCAGGTCTGTAGGCTCGGGCATCCGCGTTTTCTCGTTGGTCCCTCCCCTTCCGGGTTCATCGATCCGCAAAGGACGCGGGCGGCTCTTCAAGCGTTCGAACGGCTTGACCGCCCCGTGCATGCTCTTGCAATAGCCGACGCCGCGCTTGCCTCTCACCTCGATTTCAAGAATCGTCTCGCTGGTGGCTTCGTCCTCGACAATCGTCACATCGCGGAATTGCAACCCCCACGCCTCGTCAGGTCGGAGTCCGGTGTTGACGGCGAACAGCACATAGTCATGCAGCTGTTCGCATTCCCATTTGAAGCGCTCCTGCTTCGGCTTATGCGCGCGCTTGCGCGTCGCCTCATAAAGCTTCTGGTATTCCTCGGGTGAGAACCACGCGCGGTGCCTGATTTTGCCAGAGGTTTTATAGGGTGCCGACATGTCGGGAAGGTACTCCATCCAGCCATGTCGTCTGGCCGTTTTCAGCACTTGACGGATGCAGATGATCTCTTTGTGCACCGTGCTCCTTGCAGGGGTACGGCCCGTCTTGCAGTTCTGCGCACGCCAAACGCGGTAATCCTGAATGAGGCTGGACGTGACTTCGGCGAGATGCTTCTCGCCGAGGAACGGAAGGATGACACCATTCAACTTCAACTCATACTGTCTTAGCCACGTTGGGCCGCGCTGGCCCTGAGTGAGGATGGGAGCCTCTTCGAGGAATTTCGCGGCAGCCTCCTTGAATTTCTTACCTTGCCGCCGCGTCTCTTTTTGAAGAAGCCCGGCGTGCGCTTTGCCGCGCAAGCCGAGATACCAGTCTTCGGCAAAGTCCTTCGCGCGAGCCAGGCTGTCTTCGTGTGTCGAGACACGCCAGTTGCGTCCATTGAGGAATGTCGAGCATTGCCAATTACCGCTGTCGCGGTGATAGAGGTTAACCTTGCCGCCCATGATTTTGTGGGTTTCG
>Ga0210385_10001542_pt1 | contig 14248 bp, 16 predicted proteins | sample IncBWH26OmetaG_FD_160107 | JGI IMG/M metagenome (GOLD analysis project Ga0210385, IMG submission 160107) | Forest soil microbial communities from Barre Woods Harvard Forest LTER site, Petersham, Massachusetts, United States - Inc-BW-H-26-O ...
GCCGGCCGAAGCCTCTCCGCAGGCTGACGAGGCCCTTGCTGCCGAGCCCGGCCCGGAGAGCGCCGCGACCCGGCAGGAAAGCGTTCAGGACGGTCAGGACAGCTTCGCCATCCTTCCGGGGCACCGCTACTGGGAAAGCGACGAGGAAACCGGGTCCGCCGGGCCAGATCACCCGGCCACGGTCCCAGGTTCGGTGATCGACGACGACGCCCCGCCCTTCGCCACGGCGCCGTTCGCGACGGTCCCGCGGCTCAACCGGGTCCGCTCCACACCAACCCCGCCAGAAGACGACGACGAGGCGGAGTAATCACCACACGCGCGGGCTGCTAGTCACCGAATTCGTTCCTTATCCGGCGCATCAGGTCCAGGGAATCACGCGCTGAAAACGCCGAGGCGCGAATGAGATTGATCACGGTCATGAGACCCGCGACTTCCTCTCGTCCCTCTACTATTCTCCCGCCACTATAGCACCCTGTGTAGCACACGCTTGGCGAGGACGCGAAGTCGTAAACGGAGATCGGGCCATCCGCACCGGCATGATTATCGGCCGCGAACGGCAGGATCTGGACCACGATGCCCGGCGTGCCCGCCGCGCCGAGCAGCCTGTCCAGTTGGCGCCGCATGACGGCCTGGCCGCCGACCACGTGCCGCAGCACGCCTTCGTCCAGGACGTACCAGAGCAGCGGCGCTGCCTGCCCGGCGACGATCTCCTGACGTTCCAGTCGCGCGGCGACGATGCGGTCGATTTCGTCCTCGCTGTCCATCGGCCGCCCCGACCTGATCAGGGCACGCGCGTAGTCGCCGGTCTGCAGCAGGCCGGGAACCGCGCCAAGCTCCCAGCCGTGGATGCGCACCGCCTCCCGCTCGAACGGGATGACCGGCGCGAAAAACGCCGGATGCGCCTCGCGGGCCACTAGCTCCTGCAACGCTGCGAAGGTGCCGGGGGTGCCGAGCACTTCGTCGCACCGGGCCGCGAAGTCCGCGGTCGGCGCCTTGTCCATCGTCTCGATCCCGCTCACGAGCGAGGCCGAGTAGCCGAGCTTCGAGCCCACCTCGACCTGGGTCCAGCGCATCTGCAGCCGCCACGACCGCAGCTGTGAGGCGAAAGCCGCCAGCGAGGTCGTCTTCACGTCGAGGATGCCTGTCTCCACGCGCCTACCCCCCAATACCACCACGGTGAGTTTCTATGCACCTACGGAGCGTGCAGTGCGTTCAGGCCCCAACCGTAGCCCGCGCGTGGCATGTTTGCCATGAGAATCAGGACTGCGGCTCGTGAGACGAAGGCTCGAATCGTGATCATTTACCTCTGGACAGCGGCGGGAGCCGGAACCGCCGCGCTCCATCGAGCCTCCGGAGTCAGCGACGACCAGACCAGGGCGCGGCACGCCGCGGAGGTATTGCTCCGCACGGGCCAGGCGGGCGTCGCCTACGTGGAGTGCGCGTATACCGCGATAGCGACCGCGACCCTCAGCCTCTGCTACGTGCCCACGGGCACGGGCTGGTCGGCACGGCTCGGCCAGGGCGGTCAGGTTGTGTGGACACCGTACGCCGCCAGGCGGTGCTAACCGGGGCCGCGGGCAGTCGCTGGCACGGCACCGACGGTCACGTGGCCGGAAGTACCAGGGCAGTAGCCATCGCCGCGATGCCCTCGCCACGGCCGGTCAGGCCGAGACCGTCCGTCGTGGTCGCCGAGAGGCTTACCGGAGCGCCGGAAAGCGCCTCGCTCAAGACCGCGACGGCCTCGGCCCGGCGCGGCCCGATCTTGGGCCGGTTGCCGATGACGTAGACAGCGACATTTCCCGTGACGAATCCCGCCGCTGCGAGCAGGCGCACGGTCTCCCGCAACAGCGAGACACCCGGCGCGCCCGCCCACTCCGGGCGCCCGGTGCCGAAGTGCGCGCCAAGGTCACCAAGACCGGCGGCCGACAACAGCGCGTCACAAGCCGCGTGCGCCGCCACGTCGCCGTCGGAATGCCCCGCTAGGCCGGTCTCACCGGGCCACTCGAGCCCGGCCAGGTACAACGTCCGTCCAGCCTCGAACGGGTGCACATCCACCCCAAGCCCAACTCGCGGCATTCTTTCCACCGCAGCAGGCTACAGGGGCAACGGGCTGAACCTAATTGGCGAGCACTTCGTCGAGCAGGGCCTCGGCCTTGTCCTCGTTGGTCTTCTCGGCCAGCGCCAGCTCGCTCACCAGGATTTGGCGAGCCTTGGCGAGCATCCGCTTTTCGCCGGCGGACAGCCCGCGCTCCTTGTCCCGGCGCCACAGGTCCCTGACCACTTCGGCAACCTTGTTCACGTCACCGGAGGCGAGCTTCTCCAGATTGGCCTTGTACCGCCGCGACCAGTTGGTGGGCTCCTCGGTGTGCGGCGCCCGGAGCACCTCGAACACCCGCTCTAGCCCTTCCTGGCCCACCACATCCCGCACACCGACAAGTTCCGCGTTATCCGCGGGCACCCGTACGGTCAGGTCACCCTTGTCGACCTTCAGGACAAGATAGGTTCTCTCCTCGCCCTTGATCGTGCGAGTCTCGACGGCTTCGATGCGAGCTGCCCCATGGTGGGGGTAAACGACGGTATCGCCGACCTTAAAAGACATCTGGCAAGTACCCCTTCCGCTGGAGGCTATCCTACCACGGACCGGCTCACCGATAAATGCCCTGGCTAGCGAATATGCAGGTCAATACGCCAATTCGAGCATACGCAGTGCGCTCGACAGGCATCTGGGCCAGCCGGGCACGGTGGTCAGCAGCCACGCTCGGCTGGTCTAAATGCTGGCCGCCAGTACCACGGTCTCGTACGTCGCCGCTGACGATAGGTCTCCAGTCTACCCGAGGATCTTGCTCTGCTCTGGAAATCGCGTCCGAGCCAATCGCGGGCCACGGTTCGGCACTCGGCCGCCGCTGGCCCATACTGGAACAGAGGGTCCGTAGCCTGCGGCCGCAGGAAGAGGTGCCAGTGAGCTTCGCCAGCGAGCCGGGGCGGGACGACGGCGGCCTGCCCCCGGTCAACATCGTGATCCCTGACGACGCCAGGGACCTGGATCGCGATGTGCTCGCATACCACCGTGAGCAGCGCGCCAGGCGACGCCGGGAGCGGATCATGCGGCTGTTCGGCCCGCTGCGGCCGCACGGGCCGGGCGGGCATGCCGCGATCCTGCCGCTGATCGCGACCTGCGTCGCGCTGTCGATGCTCGCGGGCGCGATGCTCTCGGTGGTGACCATAACCCCGGCGTCGACTGTGAGCAGGCCGCAGTCGGCGGCCGCCCAGGCCGGCAAGCAGCAGGGCCCGGCCGAGTTGCCCTCGGGAACCGTCCAGGTTGACGGCCGAGCCGTGGCGGCGCGGAGCCTGGTGAGCTCGGCGCTCGCGCTGATCCCGGCCGACTGCGACTGCGGGCCGGCGCTGCGCCGCCTGGCCGATCAGGCGTCGGGGGCGGACGTAGGCCTTTATTTCGTCGCGTCCGGCACGGCAATGCCCCAGCTGGCCAGCCTGACCGCGCAGTACGGCGGGGGCGCCGCGACGGCTGTCTACGACACCGGCAACCTGCTGGACGCGACATATCACCCGGCCGGCCTCACGGTGCTGCTCGTCTACAGCGACGCCACCGCGGTGGTCGAGACGAATCTACCCGCTGACTTCGAGCTCTCCTCCGCCCTGAGCGGCCTGTGGCAGCCGGGCGCGTTACGCCCATCTAGAGCGGGAAGTACCGGGGAACGACAACGCCCCTGAGGCGCGCGGGGACACTCCTGCTAGCATTTCTACGGCTTGTAGTGGACCTCAGGCCACGTGGTTGTCACGGGAGCGAATTGACCCTCCCGTCACCCTTACCGAGGAGGCATTCGCCGTGATCCGCCGCTCCGGGAAAACCGTTGCTAACAGCGTGCTGATCGGTGCCGTGGCCCTGCTGATCCCGGTCATCGCCGGGTGCGAAGCCGGGAACAACGCCCCGACACTGGAGTTCCACCAGGCCGCGGCCGGTGCCTATACCCAGGTGAATGGAATCTCCGTCAACAACCTCTTCGTGCTCGGCGCGCCGTCCGGCTCATCGCTGCCGGCCGGCTCGTCCGCCAGCGTGTTCCTCTCGATGTTCAACGGCGGGGCGGGCGACGACACGCTGGTGAGCGTCTCGGCGCCGGGTTCGGCCGCCAGCGTGCGGCTTACCGGCGGCACGGTCAGCATCCCGGTGAGCTCCGAGGTCAACCTGACCGGCCCGCAGCCGTCGGTCGTGCTCAGCGGCCTGACCAAGCCGCTGAGTGGCGGCCAGTCCATACCGCTCACCCTCGACTTCGCGCACGCGGGCTCCGTGACGCTCCAGGTCCCGGTGGAACCGCAGTCGTTCTACTACTCGACGTACTCCGCCCCGCCCGCCACCCCGTCCGCGACACCCACGCCCACGGCCACGCCAAAGGCCACGAAGGCGAGCGCCACGGCTACTCCGTAGGCGTGGCGCCTCAGCCGACCGACTCGAACTTGTACCCAAGCCCGCGGACGGTAACGATGTGCCGCGGTTTGGCCGGGTCGGTCTCCACCTTGGCGCGGAGCCGCTTGACGTGCACGTCCAGGGTCTTGGTGTCGCCCACGTAGTCGGCGCCCCATACCCGGTCGATCAGCTGCATCCTGGTCAGCACCCGGTCCGCGTTGCGCAGCAGCACCTGGAGCAGTTCGAACTCCTTCAGCGGGAGCTGGACAGGAGCGCCGCGGACGCTGACCACGTGGCGCTCCACGTCCATCCGCACGGGGCCCGCCTCCAGCGTCGCCTCCGCTACCTCCTCGACCTCGCCGCGGCGGCGCAGCACGGCCCGCATCCGGGCGACAAGCTCGCGGGAGGAGAAGGGCTTGGTGACGTAGTCGTCGGCGCCAAGCTCCAAGCCGACCACCTTGTCGATCTCGCTGTCCTTCGCGGTCAGCATGATGACCGGCACGCTGGACCGCTCCCGCAGCGAACGGCACACCTCGCTGCCCGGCAGGCCTGGCAGCATAAGGTCAAGCAGCACGAGATCGGCACCGGTGCGGTCGAAAGTCTCGAGCGCGTCGGGACCGGTCGCGCAGACCGCTACCTCGAACCCCTCCTTGCGGAGCATGTACGAGATCGCGTCGCTGAACGACTCCTCGTCCTCGACCACGAGCACGCGTGTCACTGAAGTCCCTCCTGAGGGGATAGGGCGGTCGTGCTAGGCGCGGACCCGATCGGCGCTCGTGCCATCATGCTCGCTCCGCAGAGGTAGCCACAGGGTGAAGGTTGAGCCCGCGCCTTCCACGCTCCGCACCGTCACCCGGCCGCCGTGCGCGGCCGTCACGTGCTTCACGATGGCGAGCCCCAGACCGGTGCCGCCCGTGGCCCGCGAACGGGCCGGGTCGACACGGTAGAAACGCTCGAATATACGTTCCAGATCCCGTTCCGGGATGCCGATTCCCTGGTCAGTGACGCTGATCTCCACGCCGCCGTCGCCAGGCTTCTTCACGCACACCACCACTCGCGTGCGCTCCGGACTGTACACCACGGCGTTTTCGAGCAAGTTGCGCAAGGCGGTCACAAGCAGGTCTTCTTCGCCGAGCACGGTCAGCCCGCGGACTCCGATGGAGGCGAGGTTGATCCCGCGCGCGTTCGCCTTCATCCGGCATCGGTCCAGCGCCTCGGCGACCACAGCGTCCACGTCGACTGGGTGCGGATCGGGGACCGGCTCCGCCGCCTGGATCCGGGACAGCGTGATCAGGTCCTGCACGAGGAAGGTCAGCCTGGCCGCCTCGTGGCGCATCCTGCCCGCGAACCTGCGGACCGCTTCGGCGTCGTCGGCGGCGTCCTCGATCGTCTCGGCGAGCAGGGCGAGCGCCCCCACCGGGGTCTTGAGCTCGTGGCTGACGTTCGCGACGAAGTCCCTGCGGACCTCTTCCACCCGGCGGCTCTCGGTTTGGTCTTCGGCGAGCAGCAAGACGAGGCCACCGCCGCCGACGGTGCCAGATAGCGGGGCCACCCGTACCGCGAAGCTGGTGGTCCGGCCGCCGAACCTGGGCACGGGAACCTCGAACTCGCCCTCGCGGATCTCCCCGTCGCGCCGGACCTGCCTGGCCAGGGCGAGCAACTCGCTCACCATGAGCCGGTCACCCTTGACTATGCCGAACGAGCGCGCCGCCGCGCTGGCGCGCAGCACGCGGTCCTCGCTGTCCACGACGACGGCGGACGAGGAGAGTACGGACAGGACCGAGGCGATGCCCGGCGGAAGTCGCGCCGGCTGCTGCGCCGCGCGCAGCCGTGTGCTTCGCGGCTGCCGCACCCCGGTGCCAGCCCGCGTTCTTAGCGCCACGCTACGTCCTGGATCAGCGATGATGCGGTGGGCTGCGCCGCCACCCACAGGTGTGACCAGTCCATACTCACGTATCTGATGGTATGCGGAGGTGCCCGGTTGCCGACAATCCGGAGGTTGCTGGAAATTTCACTCTTTTCCGGATGTTCACCTGCCCGATTCTTAGTCGCCACGTCTCCTACAGATAAGGGCCATCTCCCCGCCGCGCAAGCCGGCTCGCGGGCCGTGCCGGAGAACGTACCGCGATCGTCAGCGGCCCTGGTTCTTGACGGCCTCAGCCGCGGCTGCCGCCGCTTCCGGGTCCAGATACCGGCCACCCGGCGGCACCGGACGGAACGACTTGTCGAGCTCGTAGAGCAGCGGGATCCCCGTGGGAATGTTGAGCTCCGCGATCGCCGTGTCACTGATCCCGTCCAGGTGCTTGACGAGGCCGCGCAGCGAGTTGCCGTGGGCCACCACCAGTACGGTCAGCCCGAGCGCGAGGTCGGGCACGATCGCGTCGTACCAGTACGGCAGCATCCGGTCGACGACGTCCCTGAGGCACTCGGTCCGCGGCATCAGTTCCGGCGGCAGCACCGCGTACCTGGAGTCTCCTACCTGGGACAGCGGGTCCTCGTCGGGGAGCGGCGGCGGCGGCACGTCATACGACCGGCGCCACAGCATGAACTGCTCATCGCCGAACTCCTCGCGGGTCTGCGCCTTGTCCTTGCCCTGCAAGGCGCCGTAATGGCGCTCGTTGAGCCGCCACGAGCGGCGCACCGGCAGCCAGCTCAGCCCGGCCGTCTCAAGCGCTACGTTCGCGGTCTGAATGGCCCGGGTGAGCACCGACGTGTGCACGACGTCCGGGCGAAGCCCGGCGTCAACCACCAGCCGGCCGGCGACCGCGGCCTCCTGCGCGCCCTTGGGGGCGAGCCCGACGTCCACCCAGCCGGTGAACAAGCCCTTCGAATTCCATTCACTCTCACCGTGGCGCAGCAGCACGAGGGTTCCCATGCCGGCCAGCCTAGCTGGCACCAGAAAAGCCTGCACAGAGGGCCTAGGTCACATGCGAGGGAACACCAAACCGACGGCCGGAGTTGGTTACAACTGTGTCTACCGTGCCGAGGCGCGTCCGTCGGATCGCCACTCTCAGCGTCCACACGTCACCGCTCGACCAGCCCGGCACCGGTGACGCCGGCGGCCTGAACGTCTACGTCGTCGAGGTGGCGAAGCGGCTCGCCGCCCGCGGCATCGAGGTGGACATCTTCACGAGGGCGGTCTGCCGCGACACGCCGCCGCTGGCCGAAGTCGCCCCGGGCGTCCTGGTGCGCAGCGTCGTCGCCGGCCCGTTCGAAGAACTCGACAAGACCGAGTTGCCCGGCCAGGTCTGCGAGTTCACCCTGGAGGTGCTTCGCGCCGAGGCAGAAGCCGACCCGGGCAGGTACGACCTGGTGCACGCGCACTACTGGCTTTCCGGCAAGGTCGGAACGGTCGCGAAGGAACGCTGGGGCGTCCCCCTGATCCAGTCGATGCACACGCTAGGCAAGGTGAAGAACGCGGCGCTGGCGGCCGGCGACGCCGCCGAGCCCGACGACAGAATCCGGGGCGAATTCGAGGTTGTGGCCGCGGCCGACCGGCTGATAGCCAACACCGCGGAAGAGGCCCGCCAGCTCACCGAGCTGTACGGGGCGGACCCGGCCAAGGTCAGGACGGTCAGCCCCGGCGCGGACCTGAGCGTCTTCACCCCGGGCGGGCCGGGCGGCCAAGCCGAGGCACGGCGCAAGCTCGGCATCGCGCCGGACGCGGTGGTCCTGATGTTCGCCGGCCGGGTGCAGCCGCTCAAGGGACCCGACGTCGTGCTCAACGCCGCGGCCCGGCTCATCGAGGCTGACCCGTGGCTGGCGAAGAAGCTGCAGGTCGTGGTCGTCGGCGGCCCGAGCGGACGAGCCGAGCGCGCCGATCCGGACCGGATGCGGGAGCTGGCGGCCAAGCTCGCCATCACCGACATCGTGCGATTCGAGCCGCCGTGCCCGCAGGCTGAACTCGCCGACTGGTACCGCGCGGCGACGGTCGTGCTTACCCCGTCGTACTCGGAGTCGTTCGGCCTGGTCGCCCTCGAGGCCCAGGCGTGTGGGACCCCGGTGGTGGCGGCGAGCGTGGGCGGGCTGCGCACCGTCGTCAGGCACGGCCATTCCGGTGTCCTGGTGGACAGCCACGACCCTGGGCACTGGGCGCATGCCATCCGGCGCCTGGTGACCGCGCCGAGGCGGCTGCAGGCCCTTTCCAAAGGCGCGCTGCGACACGCGTCGACGTTCGGCTGGTCCGCGACAGTGGACCGTCTGGCCACGGTGTATACCGGTGCTATGGACGAGACAGCAGCGCGAGTGAGGGCATAACGGACATGGCGCCGCGCGATGGCCTGGCGGCGGTGCTCGACAGGCTCGACCTTGACTACACCCAGCCGGAGCCCGGCGCGTACCTGATCCGCCTGGCGGGCGAGCACAAGCTCGCCACGATGACCTGGCTCGTCGCGGGCCAGCACAGCCTCCAGGTGGAGGCGTTCTTCTGCCGCCAGCCGGACGAGAATCACGCCGCCTTCTACCGCTTCCTGCTCGAGCGCAGCGCCCGCATGTTCGGCGTGCACTTCGCGCTGGACCGGACCGGCGACGTCTACCTGACGGGCCGTCTCCCGCTGACGGCGATCACCGACGAGGAGATCGACCGGCTGCTCGGCTGCGTGCTGTCCTACTCCGACGAGTCGTTCAACGAGGCGCTCAAGCTCGGTTTCGGCTCGGCCATCCGGCGGGAATGGGCATGGCGGGAAAAGCGTGGTGAAAGCCTGGCCAACCTGCGGCCCTTCGCCGGCCTGATCAACGCCGGCGACCAGACGGCCGGCGACCAGACGGCCGGCGAGCAGACGGCCCGCGAGCAGACGGCCCGCGACCAGACGGCCCGCGAGCAGACGGGCATGCCGTGACCGGGCAGCTCGTACCTGTACCCATTCACGTGACCGTGCACCACGTGCACGTCCACCTAACGGTGGATGAGCTGATCTGCGTGATCTTCGCGCTGCTCACCGCGGTGAGCAACGCAATCGCGTCGGTCCTGCAGCGCAAGGCGGCCGCCCAGGTGCCGGCCGAACGTTCCATGCACGTCTCCCTACTCGCCGACCTGGTCCGGCGCAAGGTCTGGCTGGCCGGGATCGGCATGGTCATGGTCGCCGCGGTCGCCCAGGCGGCGGCCCTCGCCACCGGCCCGATCGCGCTGGTCCAGCCGATCTTCATCATCGAGCTGCCGATCACGCTCGTGCTCGCCACGCTGACCATCGGGAACCGCCATGCGATCCGCCAGCTTCCCTGGCGGGCGATCATCATCACCACCGTCGCCCTGGGCGGCGGGCTGGCTGTCGCGGCGCCGAGCGGCGCCATCGGGGCCGCACAGACCAAGAGCTGGATGATCGCGCTGGCCGCCACCGCCGCCTTCGAGGCCGTGGTGATCACCGCGGCGGTCGGGACCAAGGGCGAGCCGCGGGCCGCCCTGCTCGGGCTGGCCGCCGCCTGCGCGTACGCGCTCACCGCGGCGCTGCTGAAGAACGCGATGTTCGACCTGAACCTGGGTGTGGTCCAGTTCTTCACGCGGTGGCACATCTACGCGACCGCGGTGGCTGGCGTGGGCGCGCTCTTCCTGCTCCAGAACGCGCTGCAGGCGGGCAGCCTCGTGGCCTCCCAGCCGATGCTCACCGTCGGCGACGCGCTGATCAGCATCAGCTATGGAATCACCCTGTACAGCGAGGTGCTGCGCACCGGGTGGTGGCTGCTGCCCGAGCTCGCCGCGCTCGGGGCGATCATTTACGGATGCGTGCATATCGCCAAGTCCCCGCTGGCTTCCGAGGCAGGGCCAGTGGTTTCCGAAGCCCCATCGACGGTACAGTAACGATGTGAACAGGCTGGGCGATCTCGAGCGGGCCATCATGGAAGTTCTCTGGCAGACTGAGTCGTCATTGACAGTCAGACAGGTCAGCAACGGGCTCACCCAGCGGAATCTGGCTCATACGACAGTGATGACCGTACTCGACCGGCTGGCGAAAAAGGGGTTCGCGCGCAGGGAACGGGACGGCCGCGCATGGCGGTACCGGCCCGCCGCGACCCGTGAGGCATACGTGGCGAAACTGATGCTGACCGCGCTGGAGCAGACCGGCGACCGCGATGCGGCGCTCGCCCGGTTCGCGCAGAGCGTGTCGGGCGCGGAAGCGGTAGTGCTCCGCGACGCGCTCGAGCGGCTCGAGCGGGAGCAGGACGGGCAGCAGGCAGAAGGAGACACCAGGATCGGATTATGGGGGGACTGGCCGACGCGGCACTTCTCGCCGCGGTCGCCGTGGGGTGTGCGCGGAGCGCACACTCGCTGGTGCGCGCCTCTTGGCCGCACAGATCCCCGGCGGCCGCGATTTTGCTATGGCAGGCACTTGGCCTGGCAGGCGGCCTGGCCGCCGTCGGTGCGCTGCTCGCGATAGGTGTCGGCGACCCGGACACGCGGTTCGCCAGGGTGCCCGGCGTGCTCGGTGGGCTGGGCCGGCTAGCGTCCGGCCAGCTGTTCCACCCGCACCAGCCGCCGCCACTCACTCTGTTCCGGCTCGCGATGCTCGCCGCCGGGTTCGCGCTGCTTTCCGTGCTGTCGTGGATGCTCGTGATCGCGTTCGCCGACGCGATCGGCGCGCGGCGGCGGCAGCGGGAACTCCTCGCGCTGCTCGCGCACGGTGACCCCAAGGCGCCAGGCGCGCTCGTCATCGACTACCCGGCCGCGGCGGCGTACTGCCTGCCCGGTATCAGGTCCCAGATCGTGGTCAGCGTCGGCACCCTCGATCTGCTCGCCCCCGCGGAGCTAGCCGCGGTCCTCGCTCACGAGCGCGCTCACCTGCGCGCCAGGCACGACCTAGTGCTGATCCCGTTCACCTCGCTGCGCCGCACCTTCCCGCGGTCCCGGGTCATCACCCAGGCGCACCGGACGGTAGCGCTGCTTGTCGAGATGATGGCGGACGACCGGGCGCTTCGGGTCCGCGGGCTGTTCGCCAGGGAACTGGCCACCGCGCTGCTGCGCTTCGGCACGGCCGGCGCGGACTGCGCCCCCGCCGGCGCGATGTCCGCGGCGGAGGGCGAACTCACGGCGCGCGTCAACCGGCTGCTCACGCCACCGCCGCCGATGTCCCGCCCGGTCCAGGCCGTCGTCTTTCTCGCCGCCGCCTTGCTCGTGACGGCACCGCTGCTGCTCCTGGTGGTGCCTTAATCCGCGCTCCGGGGTCACCAGGGGCCGTAGGGACCCGAGTTGCTACCGCTGCGGCGGTAATCCTTCACCTTCGGCCGGACGTCGGCGAGGTAGATCGCGGCCGCGACGAACGCGGCCACCGACAGGATGCCGGTGGCGCCGCCGTAGGCCGCGGCGTAGAGGCCGAGCACGAACGCGACGCCGAGGATGATCAGCCAGAGCCGCTTCGAGAGCTTGCCGGCCGCGGCGAACGCGGGGGCCGGCCTGATGATGGCGTCGATGAACGCCCACGCCTCCACGACGAACGCTGCCACGGCGAGCGCCACGAAGAAGTAATTGAGCGGGCCGTAGGCCCCACTGCCTGTGATTGATACCACGGCTCCACGCTACCTTGTCGCCGGGGTCTTACGACTGGTCACCGGACTCATTCGGCTGGTCCGCCTCGGCGGGGGCGCGCAGCACCGAGATCACCTCTGCCGTCGGCGGCGTCGGCTGGCTCTCCCGGCGGAAGGACTCGTAGATCTCGATCAGGACCTGCTTCTGTCGCTCGGTGAGCTGCGGGTCGGTGAGCAGCGCCGAGCGAACGCCCGAGTCGCCGGGGCGGTCCTCAAGGATGCCCGCCTGCACGTATAGCGCCTCCGCCGAGATCCGCAGGCCCTTGGCGATCTGCTGCAGGATATCCGCGCTCGGCTTGCGCAGCCCGCGCTCGATCTGGCTGAGGTACGGGTTAGAGACACCGGCCGCCTCGGCCAACTGGCGTAGCGAGATCTTCGCCTGCTCGCGCTGCTGCTTGATGTAGTCACCGATTGTTGCCATACATCACACTGTACCTACCCTGCTTGCAATTGCAAGCCCCGAGCAAGCACCCGCGCTTCAGGGGACGCGGAGGTAGGCGCGGGCCTCGGCCGGGGTCATCGGGGGGCGCTGGGCGATCTCGGCTAGCTGGGCGGCGCGCTGGACTAGCTCCTCGTTGCCGGTGACCGGGCGCCCCTGGGCGAACGTGAGCGTGTCCTCCATGCCGACCCGCAGGTGGCCGCCCGCCGCCAGTGCTCCGAACATCACCGGCAGCGTCGTGCGGCCAATCCCCGTGGCCGACCAGGTGGCGCCGCGCGGGAGCGATTGCACCGCGGCGACGAGCGTGGCGGCGTCGCCGGGCATGCCGCCGGGCACTCCCATCACCAAATCGCAGTGCACGTGCCCGCCTGCTGGCGGCCCGAATTCGCTGAGCAGCCGGTGCAGCGTCGCGATGTGCCCGAAGTCGAACAGCTCGAACTCCGGAACCACGCCGCGGTCCTGAGTCAGCTGGTACAGCTCCTTGATGAAATCCCAGGGGTTGGCGAAAACGTCGTCGCCGAAGTTGACCGTCCCGCAGGTCAGCGAGCATGCGTCCGGCCCGGCATCGAGGACGGCGAGCCTCGCGTCGAAGCCGTCGGTGACCGCGCCGCCGGTGGAAAGCTGGACGATCAGGTCGGTGTTCGCGCGGAGCGTCGCGACCGTTTCCTTGAGCCGGCCGACGTCCAGGGTTGGCCGGGCATGATAATCCCTGATGTGCACGTGGATGACGGCGGCGCCCGCCTGCTGGCACCGCACCGCCGTCTCGGTCAGCTCGTCAAGCGTGACCGGAAGGGCCGGGACCCGCGCCTTGTCGGCCTCCGCGCCGGTGGCCGCCACGGTGATCAGCGTGCCGGTCATTTCTGCCTCCTTTTCGACGCGCTTTTCGACGCGCGCCGGGACTCACGCGGCGGGCACGGTGGCCAGGTGGCTCCTGGCGAAGGCCAGCGTCTCGGCTAGGTCCGCGAGCCGGTCGTCCCTCGTCGCCGCGCGGCGGGTGTTCACCTCGGCGACCACTATCCCCTGGTAACCCGACGCCGCGATGCCGCGCAGCAGCTCGGCACACGGCTGCCTGCCCCGTCCCGGCACCAGATGCTCGTCGGGCACGGGACCATTCGTGATGCCAATGCCGTCGGCCAGGTGGACATGCGCCAGCCGGGGGCCGAGCTCGTTCGCCATCGCGATCGCGTCCGAAGCGGAGGCCGCGGTGTGCGACAGGTCCAGCGTTACGTTGGGCACGTCAAGGAGGGTCGGGTCCCAGTGCGGCGCGTACCCGGACACTTCCGCGGTGCCCGCCCGGATCGGGAACATGTTTTCCACGGCGAAGATCACGCTGGTCTCGCCGGCTATCTTCGCCAGGCCCTGCTCGAACCCGCGCACGTACTCACGCTGCCAGCGGAACGGCGGATGCAGCACGATCACCTTCGCGCCGAGCCGCTCGGCCAGTTCCTTGGCCCGCAGCAGCTTGGCCCATGGTTCCCGGCCCCAGACCAGCTGAGTGAGAAGCAGGCTGGGCGTGTGCACCGCGAGAACGGGGACCTGATGGTAGTCGACCAGACTCGCGAGGGCGTCGCCCGACTGGCTCACCGGGTCGGTGTAGACCATCACCTCGAGCCCGTCGTAGCCGAGGCGGGCGGCGGCCTCGAAGGCGTCCGGGGTACGTTCCGGGTACACGGACGAGGTCGACAGCGCGACGGGAATCGCAGGCAGTCCGGTCAACGCCTCTCCCTCCCGTCGTATGTCCCCTTCAGCTTATGCGCGCGGCGTGATCCGAATGTCAGACCGTGTCGCTATGGTGCGACCATGGCGAAGACGACGGCGGGGTTCCGCTGCACCGAGTGCGGCTGGCAAACGCCGAAGTGGACCGGCCGGTGCGG
>Ga0210385_10001545_pt1 | contig 14240 bp, 12 predicted proteins | sample IncBWH26OmetaG_FD_160107 | JGI IMG/M metagenome (GOLD analysis project Ga0210385, IMG submission 160107) | Forest soil microbial communities from Barre Woods Harvard Forest LTER site, Petersham, Massachusetts, United States - Inc-BW-H-26-O ...
CGCCGTTCATCAGCCCGTTGTCGACCTGATGGCCAAGCGCGGGACACCCTTTCACGGTGTGCTCTATGCGGGCCTGATGCTCACAGTCGACGGCCCGCGCGTGCTCGAGTTCAACACGCGCTTCGGCGACCCCGTGACACAAGCGGTGCTGCCGCGTCTGCGCTCGGATCTGCTGGAGCTGCTGCTGGCAGCTACGCGCCTCGACGGGCTGGACGGGATGTCGTTGGAATGGACGGACGAGTGGGCCGTGACACTTGTGCTCGCGAGTTCCGGCTATCCAGCGTCGTCGTCCAGCGGCGATGAGATCCACGGCCTTGACGATGTGCCATCCGGCATCGAGGTGACGCACGCTGGCACAGCGTCGAGTGAGCGATCGTCGGGCGGTGGGCGCGACAGCTCGACGGCCGGCCCAACCTCAAGCCACGAACACGACCGGCCGGCGGCCGGCGGAAAAGCGATCGTGACGGCCGGCGGCCGCGTGCTGAACGTCACCGCGCTCGGAGTGAGCGCGGAGTTCGCGCGAACGGCGGCGTATGCTGCCGCCCAGAAGATCTCCTTCGATGGAATGCAACTGCGGCGCGACATCGCCGCCAACGCCGAACGCGAGGCCACGACGACGATATGAGCGACTCAGCCCCCACACCGATACGAACCGACCTCGCCCAAGCCGAGGTGCAAGCACAGCTGGAGGAGTTCGACGTCGAGGGACCGCTGATCGGCATCGTGATGGGATCGGAAAGCGACATGGAGGCGATGGAGAAGGCAGCGAAGGAGCTGCACGCGCGCGGCATCCCACACGAGATACAGGTGATGTCCGCCCATCGCGAAGCGGACACCGTCGCCGAGTACGCCAAGGGCGCCAAGTCGCGTGGCCTGCGCGTCGTGATCGCCGGCGCCGGAATCTCGGCGGCGCTGCCGGGGGCGGTGGCGGCGCATACCGATCTGCCCGTCATCGGCGTGCCCCTGTCAGGGCGCCTGACGGCCGCCGGTGGCCTCGACGCGATCCTCTCGATCGTGCAGATGCCGCCAGGTGTGCCGGTGGCATGCGTTGGCCTGGACAACGCCCGCAACGCCGCGATCCTGGCCGCACAGATCATCGCGGCTTAGGAATCCTCGATAGCTAGGGATGGCCTCGCCCCGGTAGCCGAGGATCGCTTTGCCCGTCCGCTGACGCCCGTATCGTGGCGCGCATGTCCAAATCTAAACGCCTCACTTACGCAAATGTCGTCGCCACGTTCGCGCTCGTCTTCTCGATGAGCGGCGGAGCGTTGGCAGCCAGCAAATATTTGATCACCTCAACCAAACAAATCAGTCCAAAGGTACTCAAATCACTCAAGGGTAAAAACGGGCAACCAGGCGCCATTGGGCCGGCGGGCGCAGCCGGCAAGGAAGGCCCTGCCGGCAAAGAAGGCGCGACCGGCAAGGAAGGGCCTCCCGGCAAAGAAGCCACAAACGCACTCAACGCGCAATCGCTCGGCGGGATTCCAGCCGCAAACTACACACGCAGCGACTGCAATTCCCTCACCGGACAGGTCAAGGGCTTCGCGCTGGTGCCAGGGGAATCGACGTTCTCCTCCACCTTCGTAAAGGTGTCTGACGCATACAACTGTAGTGGCCAAGAAGTTCAGGCAAAGCGAACTGGGACAGGCATCTACGTGGTCAAGTTCCTCGGAAGTCCAGTCACGATTCCCGTAGGGAATGTCGTTGACATTGCCTCATTCTTCGACAACGCCTTCATCAGCTTCAAAGATTTGGGGCCAGGCGAATTCGAAGTCGAAGTTTATAACTCCGTCATAAAAGGTAACGAGGATCGACCGTTCTCGGTCGTCACACCCTAGGCTCAACCGACCGCAGTAACCAGAGGGGGACCGGCACACCAGGTCCCCCTCTGGTTGTTTCGCGACTGCACTGTGTTGCTGTCGTTTTGCCTGACTGGAAATGTGAGCTTTGCGTGATCGCGGCGCGAGGTCGCCCAGAGTCAGGCGTGCACAGCTACGGCCCCCTCTCTTCAGGACAACCGCGCGATCCAATGCTCTGAGCCGACGATCCCACCTGGATGCGCACGCATCAGCACCTCGATTGCGTCCGCCAACATGCCGGTAGCGTCGCGACTACGACTGCGACTGGCAGGCAAGAGGATCAGGCCGGCATGCCCACGGCCGTCCGTCAGTCGCTCGGCGGCGATCGGACGAAAATCCTTGATGTCGTTGGTCACGACCGCACGCTGCTCACGTGTCGCCGTCTCCATGATCTCTCGATCGGACGCCTCGACCAGGTCAGAGCGTTCAGCCGCGGCAACAACATCAAGACCTCGCTCCCGCAGCAATCGGGCGATCAGGGGGGAAAGCTGCTCATCGAGCAGCGTCTTCACGAGGCGAGTGCCTGCTTGCCCGCCTCCCAGGCGGCGTACCCTCGCTCCCACTCGGCCTCGTTGAGCGCTATCTCGGCGTCTATCTCGTCTCGGTAGTCGCCGTAGTAGGAGATAGCGGCCTGGACCAGACCAGGAGCAACCTTGAGGTAAGCAGCAGTCTCCTCTGGATCGTTGCCGTTCTCACGAACCGTCGCGATGACCTCCCATACGTCAAGGCCGCTGCCTACCATGGCCGCGCGGCGACCACTGGGCCCATCGGCGAAGCGCACAAGCGGGTGATCCTCTCGGCGCAGACTCTCGTCGACGTAGCGCTGGGCGAGCGTGCGGGGAGCAAGACCCACTCGCTGTGCTTGCGCGGCCAGTCGCTCGCTGACTCCAGGGCGAAGCCTCAGCGTGAAATGATCGCTCATCCTTCAAATGTACCACACTGTGTCACAGCGTGGTACATAACGCGCCGCCCGGCGGCTTGGGACGCCTGCTCACCTCACAAGCGCCCCGCGCCAAAGCCGCTAGTGCTTTTTGCCTTTGCCATGGGCTTTGGACTTCTTCTTCGGCAAGCGCACGACCGCTGACTCCTGTTTGGCGACCGCCGGGCCGCCGAATGCGGACTGGAAGATGAACGTTCCGCTGACGTGCAGCGTGCGGCCCTCTTTCAGCGCTCTTATCGCCTTCGAGCTGGCATGTACCTCGACCTCGACGTTGCCGGCGGCCACGCTCTGCGAGCCTGCCGCGAACGGCACCAGCAGCTTCACGCACTTGCCGTGATGCTTGATCGTGCCTTTCTTGCAGCCCTTGCTCTTGTGTTTCCTGGCCGCTTCGGCGATCGCCTGGGTCGAGGCCGTGTTGGCCGCTATGCCGTTCGCCTGCAGCGACAGCCCAAGCGAGTCGGCGAAGCCGACGTCGGCGTTCTTGAAGAACAGACCCCACGTCAGCTTGCCTGCGGTCGGGAAGGTGAAGAAGAAGTCGAGATCGTTTGATTTCGAGTCGAAGCTCACCTTCTTGAGGGTGAAGCCGCCGGGGATCGTCAGCGTATTGCTGGTGGCGCTGGCGGACGCAGCGCCGGTGCTTGTGTATGCACATTTCGAGTAACTCGACGAGTAGGCGCACACGTCGATCTTGGCGATGCCGGCATGTGAGGGCGTGGCATCAGTGACGACGCCGCTGATCTGACCGCCAACTTCCAGTTCCGCGTTGACATTGGGAGTCGTGCTACCCACAGCCACGGATACGCCCGGATCTGCCTTCGACAGATAAACAGTTTCGCCCTCGGGGAAGAAATCGACACTGTAAGTGTTACTCGGCAGCGCCGATATCGTGTATTCGCCATTGGCGTTGCTGAACCCACAGCGACCCGAAATGGATTCACCGACCTCGGCGCACACCTCAGCTTCCGCCACAGCGGCATGCCCCGGAGCGCCCGTGACCCTTCCCGTGACCTGTCCACCAACAGGCAGCTTTATGTCGCCCTGGTGGGTCGTTTCAGTAGCTTTGACGCTCACTTTTTCAACCGTCTGACCCAGATAGTCGCCTTCGTATGCGTTTGCCTCCACTGTGTAGGAAGTTCCAGTGGACAGACCTTCCACCTTGTAGTTACCGCTGGCGTCCGTCTCCCCGCAGGCCTCGTAGGTCGAGCCTTCGAGGACGCATACCTCGACGTCCTTAAGCGGCGGTGTGCCGGCGCCTTCGCCGAGCACGCGTCCTTCCAGCCGACCGCCTTCTTCCATTTCGGCGTCTATCAGGGGCGTGGTGGTGTTCGCGAACACGGGCACCGCTGTGGCTTCTGTGTACAGGGACTTACCGTCGTAATACTGGGATATGTAGTTCTGCGTGGTGCAAGGCGTCGATTCACAATCTTCGGCATAGAACGAAACCACGACAGGCCCTTCGTGCAGACCCGAGATCGTGTATTCGCCGTTGGAGTTCGTGTAAGCGCAGTTGCCGAAATACGTGTATTCGCCCTCGGCGCAAACATGAATCTGCGCCAACGGTTTTTTGCCGACCTTGGTCGTTACGACTCCGGTTATCTGCCCGTTTTGGTTGGCGGACTGAAGTTCGGCATTGATGCCGGAAACGGTAGTCCCCGCAGTCACGCCGACAGGTTGGGCTTCAGCGGCCGATGACTTGCCGTTGTAGTACTGGCTGAGATAATCGGATTCGTAGAGATAGGAAGAGAACTCAATGACGTAGGAACCGCTCGCCAGGCCGGTGATCGTGTATTCGCCGTTGGAGTTGGTTTCCCCGCACCCATCATAATTTTCGCCCTCAAAAGCACATGCCTCCGCGTCGATGGCCGGTGCATGAGTCGCCGCTACGGTCACACGGCCGCCGATCGCCCCACCGGCGTGCAGTTCGGCGTTGACTCCCTGCGTCGTCGCGGGCGCCGTGACGGCGACGGGTGTCGCTTCCGCATCCGTTCCCTTGCCGTTGAAGAACTGGTCGAGATAGTTGGTGCCGGCTTCCCGTTCGGAGTAGAAACCAACCTTGTAGGAGCCGGTCGCAAGACCCGTGATCGTGTAGCTACCGCCGCCGTTGCCGGCCGTCACCTGACAGGAGATCGCGTGACCCTCGTCGGCGGCCTGGACGACATATTTGTTGGTAGTCTGCCCGGCGATCGGCACGCCGCTGCGCAGCCATGCGTAGGAGAAGCTCGTCGGACTGTTGGCCCATGTGCCGGTGGAGCAGGTGAGTGTCTGCCCGAGCGCGGGGGTGCCCGTGAGCGTCGGTGGCGCGGTGTTGACAGGTGCGAGCGTCTTTGGCGCGACGATCGGACCCTCCTCCGCGATGCCTAGGGCCAGCGCCGGCACCAGCATCAAGCCGAACAGCGCGATCGTGACCAGCATCGCTCCACGTACACCTACGCGCGCTGAAATGCCGCGCCTGCCTATTTGCCACATCGGGTCTCGTCTCCTGAAGTCGGGTGCGGGCGCATCCTACCGATTTCGGATGCGGACTGTTCAGGATGCGGGAATTTCTACGGACTCCAGCGACACCTGGCCATCCACTGCATCGGCGATGACGCTGTCTCCGGAATGGAAGCGGCCCTCCAGCAACGCGAGCGCCAGCCTGTCCACCAGCTGCTTCTGGATCACGCGTCGCAATGGGCGTGCACCGTAAGTGGGGTCATAGCCCATGTTTCCCAAGAGCTCGCGAGCGGCTGGGGTGATCTCCAGTTGCACGCCACGCTCGGCGACGCGCTCGATCACCTGTTGCAGTTGCAGGTCGACTATCTCTCCGATCTGCTCGCGCGAGAGCGAGTCGAAGCGCACGATGTCGTCGAGGCGGTTGATGAACTCGGGCTTGAAGTGCTGGGTCAGCTCCGAGCGCATGTCATCGCCGGTCGCCGACACCGGAATGTTCGAGGTCATGATGAGCACGGTGTTCTTGAAGTCCACAGTGCGCCCCTGACCGTCGGTGAGACGTCCGTCGTCCATCACCTGCAACAGCGTGTTGAACACGTCGGGATGGGCCTTCTCGATCTCGTCGAGCAAGACAACCGAATACGGCCGACGCCGCACGGCCTCGGTTAGCTGGCCACCCTCTTCGTAGCCGACATAACCAGGAGGGGCACCAACAAGACGAGATACCGAGTGCTTCTCCATGTACTCGCTCATGTCGATCCGGATCATCGCGTCCTGGGAGTCGAACATGAACTCGGCAAGCGCACGGGCAAGCTCGGTCTTGCCGACGCCGGTCGGGCCGAGGAACAGAAAGGTGCCGATCGGGCGGTTGGGATCCTGCAGCCCAGCCCGCGAGCGGCGCAAAGCCGTGGCCACGGCTTCGACCGCCTCGTCCTGGCCGACGACGCGTTCGTGCAGACGCTCCTCCATGTGAATCAGCTTCTCCACTTCACCCTCCAACAACCGCGAGACGGGAATGCCGGTCCAACGCGCCACGACCTCGGCAACGTCCTCGGCGTCGACCTCCTCCTTGAGGAAAATCGGCCCACCTTCCCCAGACTCACCGGAATCCGCTCCACCGTCGCTTGCGGACTCATCATCGCCACCGAGCCCATCGTCTTGTGTTCCCTGCTCGCGCTCGGCTGCTTCGTGCTGGACGAGTTGCTTCTCCAGTTCGGGAATCTCTCCGTAGCGCAGCTCGGCGGCGCGTTGCAAGTTGGCTTCGCGCTCGGCGCGCTCGGCCTCACCGCGGGCCTGCTCCAAGCGTTCCTTCAGATCAGAGATGCCCTGGATCGCGTCCTTCTCCTTCTGCCACTGGGCTCTCATCGCCGCCGAGCGCTCCTTCAACTCGGCCAGCTCGGCCTCGATCGTCTCGCGACGCTCGCGCGAGGCCTCGTCCTTCTCCTTACGCAAGGAGGTCAGCTCAATCTCCAGCTGCATCACGCGGCGGTCCACCTCGTCGATCTCGGTCGGCACAGAATCGATCTCGATGCGCAGCCGCGAGGCGGCCTCGTCGATTAGATCGATCGCCTTGTCAGGCAGGAAACGGTCGGCGATGTAGCGGTGTGAAAGCGTGGCGGCGGCAATCAGCGCCGCGTCCTGTATGCGAACGCCGTGGTGAGTCTCATAGCGCTCCTTGAGCCCACGCAAAATCGCAATCGTGTCCTGCACACTCGGCTCACCAACCATCACAGGCTGAAAGCGCCGCTCGAGCGCAGCATCCTTCTCGATGTACTTGCGGTACTCGTCGAGCGTCGTGGCGCCAACGCAGCGCAGCTCGCCGCGGGCGAGCATCGGCTTGAGCAGGTTTGCGGCGTCAACCGCCCCCTGAGCCGCGCCCGCACCGACGATCGTGTGCAACTCGTCTAGGAATAGAATGATCGCGCCTTGCGCGTCTGAGACTTCCTTCAGCACGCCCTTGAGCCGCTCCTCGAACTCGCCGCGATAAACAGCCCCGGCGATCAGGGCACCCATGTCCAGTGCGATCACACGTCGCTCGCGGAGGGACTCGGGCACGTCCCCGGAGACCACACGCTGGGCCAACCCCTCGACGATCGCGGTCTTGCCCACGCCGGGCTCGCCGATCAGGACGGGATTGTTCTTCGTGCGCCGCGAGAGCACTTGGATGACGCGCCGAATCTCCTCATCGCGCCCGATCACCGGATCGAGCTTGCCCTGCTCGGCGAGCTCGGTCAGGTCGCGCCCAAAGCGCTCGAGCGGCTTTTGCTCGTCCTCGGGTTGGGCCTGCGCCGCCGCCGGCGCGCCCGGGCCTTGACCGCTTGCCATTACCGAGTCCTCCCGGTGGGTCTCTCCTGCCCTGGTACCCGAAATGGAGAGCGGGCATCCGCCGCGCGCACGAGGTCTGTGCGGGGCTCCTGAAATGGCACGAGCTCAGCGCGAAAGGAGCGACGCACGCGCTCGAGCTCCTCGGCCAGTTCGACTTGAGCGTGCAGGGCCTTCACTTCGAGCTCTTCGATGCGCTCGTGCATCCCTTGTACCTCAGACTCCAAATCCAGCCCGCGCTGCACGCCGGCAAGGTTGAGCCCGAGATCGACGGTCATCTCGTGGATGCGGCGCAGCTTCTCGACATCCTCCTGGGAGTACAGCCGCGTCCCCTTGGGAGAGCGCTTGGGCTCGACCAGCCCACGCGACTCGTACATGCGCAAGGTCTGGGGATGCATGCTGGCCAACTCGGCGGCCACCGAGATCATGAACACACCACGGTCGGTCTCGACTTCGACATGCGTGACGCGCTTGCTGGTCATGAGGATGCCTCCGTGAACAGATTGGCGCGCGGGTTGCCGTTCATGACCTTCGACAGCTCACCGACGGCAGCACGCTGCTCGTCGCTCAGCTCCTCGGGCACGTCGAGCGTGAAGCGATAGTGGATGTCCCCGCGACTCTTGCTGCCAAGCTTGGGGGGCCCCTCGCCGCGCAGTCGCTGCAACGCGCCGTGCTGGGTGCCGGGCTTCACACGTAGCGTCTTGGCTCCGTCGAGCGTCGGCACGCGAACCTCGGCTCCGAGCAGCGCCTCGGGAATGCTCAGCGGAACCTCGACCTCCAGATTGTCGCCCTTGCGCTTGAAGGCCGGCGATGGATCGACGTGTGTAACGACATAGAGATCGCCGGCAGGCCCACCGCGGGGGCCGTCCTCGCCCTTGCCGGCGACGCGTATGCGCGAGCCCTCCTTCACGCCGGCGGGAATGTTCACGCGGAATTTCTTGACCGTGCGCACGGCCCCTGAGCCGTGACAGGTGGGACAGGGATCCTCGATGACAGTGCCAGAGCCGCCGCAGAGCGAGCAGGGTTGGGTGATGGAGAACATCCCCTGCCCTTGGCTCTCGATCCCGCGCCCTTCGCAGCGAGGACAGACCTTCGGCGTCGTGCCGGGCTTGGCGCCGGTGCCATGACAGGTATTGCAGATACTGCTGGTGGGCACCGAAAGCGGAACCTGCGCACCGGAGATCGACTGGTCGAAGGAGATGCGCACCTCGGTCTCCAGATCGCGCCCGCGCTGCGGGCGATTGCGCGCACGCCGACTGCCGGCACCAGCGCCGCCGGACGCCGGCCCGGCGCCGCCACCACCTCCGCCGAACAGGTTGGAGAGGATGTCGCCCATCGAGGAGGCATCGAAGTCGAAATTGCCAAAGCCGCCGAAGCCAGGCCCGCCGGATGCTCCACCGGCGAAGGGCCCGGTGCCAGAGTCGTACTGCTTGCGCTTCTCCGGATCGCCAAGCACGTCGTGGGCCTGGGAGATCTCCTTGAAGCGCTCCTCGGCCTGCTTGTCGTCGGGATTGCGATCGGGGTGATACCTACGCGCAAGCTTGCGGTAAGCCTTCTTGATGTCATCGGCGCTCGCCTTCTTGTCCACTCCGAGCGTCTTGTAATAGTCGGGACGGGTTGCCATGTGGCCTACACCTCTACGCGGCCACGAGCACGCGTGCCGGTCGGATGATCGTCTCGCCCATGCGATAGCCGTTCTGGAAGACCTCGGCGACGGCTCCGCTCGTGGCACCCTCCACCGACTGCTGGGCCACCGCCTCGTGGAGGTTCGGATCGAACGCCTCGCCAAGCGGCACGAACGCCTCGATGCCTAGGCGCGCGAGCGCCGCGCTGAGCTCCGAGCGCACGAGCCGTACGCCGGCGAGCAGTGGATCCTCAGCCTCCGCGGCGTCGATCGCCCTGTCGAGATTGTCCAGAGCGGGCAACAGCTCCTTCGCGAGCTTGGCCACCCCGCGCTCCTGCGCTTGCACCGCATCGCGAGCCACACGCTTGCGATAGTTCTCGAAGTCCGCCTGCGTACGCTGCGCAAGCGCCAGGTACTGGTCGCGCTCGGCAGCGGTCTTGACTAGTTCGTCAAGGTCGCCCTCGATCTCGACAGCCTCGTGGTCGGGCTGCTCGACCTCCACCTCGACGGCCAGCGGGGCCTCGGCCCCGCCGCCGTCGGGTGTTGCCCCCGTCTCGGGGACGCCAGTGGTGTGCGACTCGGTGTTGTCGGTCATCGAGGTCAGCTCTTGCCCTCGTCGACCACCTCGGCATCGACGACGTCCTCCTCGGCGGAGCCGCCGTTGTCCGCGGCCTCCCCGCCAGGGGCGCCATCGGCCGAAGCTGCCGCCGCGTCGGCCTGAGCCTTCTGGTACATCGCCTCGGAGACCGCGTGGAACGCCGTCTGCAGAGCCTCGGTACGGGCGTTGATCGCCGCCGGGTCCTCGGCCTCCAATGACTCGCGCACCTCCTTGATCGCCTCTTCGATGCGACCCTTGGAGTCGGCGTCGACCTGGTCGCCGAGATCGGTCAGCTGGCGCTCGGCCTGGTAGGCGGCGTTCTCGCCGTTGTTGCGAGCGTCGGCGAGCTCACGCGCCTTGCGGTCCTCCTCGGCGTGTGACTCGGCGTCGGTGACCATCCGCTTGATCTCATCCTCGGAGAGCCCGGAGCCGGCCTTGATCTCGATCTTCTGCTCCTTCTGGGTGCCGAGATCCTTGGCGGACACGTTGAGGATGCCGTTGGCGTCGATGTCGAAGGCGACTTCGATCTGGGGGATGCCACGCGGCGCCGGCGGGATGCCGGTCAGCTGGAACTTGCCCAGCGACTTGTTGTACTGAGCCATCTCGCGCTCGCCCTGCAGCACGTGGATCTCGACCGATGGCTGGTTGTCCTCGGCGGTCGAGAAGACCTCGCCCTTGCGTGTCGGGATCGTGGTGTTGCGCTCGATCAGCTTGGTCATCACGCCACCCTTGGTCTCGATGCCGAGCGTAAGCGGTGTCACGTCGAGCAGCAGCACGTCCTTGACGTCGCCGGCGAGCACGCCCGCCTGGATGGCGGCGCCTACGGCAACCACCTCATCGGGATTCACACCGCGGTGCGGGTCCTTGCCGGTCAACTCCTTGACCTTCTCCTGCACGGCCGGCATACGGGTCATGCCGCCGACGAGCACGATGTGGTCGATCTCCTTGACACCCTTGTCCTTGGCGTCGTCGATCGCCTGGCGCACGGGCGCGACGACGCGATCGAGCAGCGCCGAGGTCAGCTCGGCGAGCTTGGCCCTGGTAAGGCGCGTATCGAGATGCTTGGGCCCGGAGGCGTCGGCCGTGATGAACGGCAGGTTGATCTGCGTCTCCTGAGTGGTGGACAGCTCGATCTTGGCCTTCTCGGCGGCCTCGTAGAGACGCTGCAACGCCATCGGATCGGCGCTCAGGTCGATCCCCTGGTCGCGCTTGAAGTCGGCCACAAGCCAATCCACGATCGCCTTGTCGAAGTTGTCGCCGCCGAGGTGATTGTCACCGGCGGTCGACTTCACCTCGAACACACCGTCACCGATCTCCAGCACCGACACGTCGAAAGTGCCGCCGCCGAGGTCGAACACGAGGATCGTCTGGTCTGACTCCTTGTCGAGGCCGTAGGCAAGCGATGCCGCGGTCGGCTCGTTGATGATGCGCTTGACCTCCAGATTGGCGATCTTGCCGGCATCCTTGGTGGCCTGACGCTGATCGTCGTTGAAGTACGCCGGGACGGTGATCACAGCCGAATCGACCGTTTCGCCGAGATAGGCTTCAGCATCGGTCTTGAGCTTCTGCAGGATCATCGCGCTGATCTCGGGCGGCGAATACTGCTCACCGGCGGCTTCGACGCGTGCATCGCCGTTGGGGCCGGAGACGACCTTGTAGGGGACGATCGACTCCTCCTCGCGGACCTCGCCCTCCTTGCGGCCCATGAAGCGCTTGATCGAAAAGACTGTGTTCTGGGGGTTGGTGACGGCTTGGCGCTTGGCGACTGTGCCGACGAGTCGCTCACCGGAGGCGGTGAAGGCGACGACGGAGGGAGTGGTGCGACCGCCCTCGGAGTTCTCGATGACGGTGGGCTCGCCCCCCTCGAGCACGGCCATGCACGAGTTCGTGGTGCCGAGGTCGATTCCTATGGTCTTGCCCATGGGTTGTTGCTCCTTGCGTTAGCGTGTTTCAAAAATCTAAGTGGGAGAGTAGCAGATTATCTATTCGCCCGCAAGCGGCCACAGGTCGCTACCGTTTGACGTGTGAAGCCGAAGCTGCGTGGTGTCTCACATCAGTACGCGTTCTTCATATCGCTGGGCTGCGGGGTGGCGCTGATCTTGGGCGCCTCGGACGGCAAGGCACGTCTCTCGGCAAGCGTCTACGCGGTAGCGGTATCGGCGCTGCTTGGCACAAGCGCGCTCTACCACCGGGTCACCTGGCGGCCAAAAGCTCGACGCTGGATGCGACGCTTGGATCATTCGATGATCTTCGTCCTGATCGCGGGGACCTACACACCCGTAGCCCTACTTGCCCTGAAAGGGTCGCTGGCAAGCACGATCCTGATCGTGCTGTGGGCCGGAGCGCTCGGCGGGGCGGTGTTCAAGCTGTTGTGGATCGACGCGCCGAAGTGGTTGTTCGCCGGCGTGTACGTGGCATTGGGCCTGGTGACCGCGGCCGTCTTTGGCGAGCTGCCGGCGGCCATCGGCTGGCTGGGCGTAGCAGGCTTGGCGACAGGCGGTCTGCTGTATGTACTCGGCGCGATCGTGTACGCCAGTGGCCGCCCCAACCCATGGCCGAAGGTGTTCGGTTACCACGAGATCTTCCACGCGCTCGTGATCGCCGCGGCAGCACTGCAATACGCCGTGATCGCTTTTGCGGTGCTACCTCACGGTTGACGACTGGGACACATCCTCGCCAGCGCGCATTCGCGGCAGGCGGGATTGCGCGCATGACACGTGCGCCGTCCGTGGCGCAGCAAGTTGACGTGGAACTCGAGCTCCTGCCCCGCCGGCGTGAGCGCGAGCATCTGGTCGTGCAGCTCCTCGAAGGGAGCACCAGGCCTGAACAACCCAAGTCGTGTGCCGACACGCGAGACATGCGTGTCGACCGGAATGTCGGGCAACCCATAGGAGAACAGCAGCACGCAGGCCGCGGTCTTGCGCCCGACACCCGGAAGCGAGCACAGGTAGGTCCGGCTCGTCTCGACCGGAGCGTCACGCATCCACTCCAGAGACAGGGGATCCTCAGAACCTGGTGTAGCGTCTGCTTCACCTCCCGAGCCCGCCCCATCGGCCCGGCCGATCTGACGCAGGGAACCCTCAGCGGAACCGGCGATAGCGGCAAGGATCGCCTGGATGCGCGCCGACTTGACCTTGGAGATGCCGCCCGGGCGAATTGCCTCCTCCACCTCGGCAACGGGCGCGGCGAGCACGGCCGCGTAATCAATCGGCTGAGCGGGCAAGTCCAAATCCGTAAAGCGCTCGCGCAGGCGCAGGAAGGCGACATCGCGGTTGCGGTCGTTGGTGCTCTGCGAGAGCACCGTCAGGATCAGCTCATCCAGCGGGCGCCCGTGAGGCGCCATGCGCGGGATGCCATAAAGCTCGCGCAGCCGATCGCGAATGCGCGCCACACGAGCCGGCGACGGGGGTTTCCAGCCGTTCTTTGACACCGGGCTACGGTAGCCGCAAGAGCCGAGGCCACGGGCCGCCCCGACATGCCCCACGCCGCAGCACAGAGATTCAGCGTCTGGCCGCCAGCGCTACGTGCACTTCTTCGCCCTGCTTGGTCAGTACCCAAGCGTTCGGTGCGCCGGTGCCAGGCGCCGTGCTCTTGTTGACGACGAGTCCGAGCTTCTCCAAACGCGTCAGCAACTTGGAGATCTGTCCCTGATCGCCTATCCCGGCACGCGCCGCGACGCCGCGGTTGGAGTCGCCAGGCTGAGCAGAAACAGCCAAAAGCACGCGCACTGTGCGGTAGGTGAGCCGCATGTCCAGTTGGCTGAGTGGATCGCGCTCGCCGCGACGGGCCTTGGCCGGGGCCTTGGGGACGGGCCTGGACAGCTCCTTGCGGGCAGCCGCCGACCCCAGGTATGGGAGCACGATCATGCTCGTCAACGGACCCGTTAGCTCGAGGAAGGAGCCCGGTGCATCTGCCAGCAGCCGCGAGTGCAGGATCGAGAGCGCTCCCCCCACGACACCCTCAGCGGTCAGCGAAGACGTCTGCTTTCCGGCCTTGAGCTCGGCGTTTGCCCCGTCCACGAACGCGATCATTTGCTCGACCGCCGCTCGGCGGCGCGATAGGGCACTGTCTCCCGCCGCAAGCGACTCCACGACCAGCAGTCGCCCGGTGGCTGGCTCGGCATCCAGGAAGGCAAGCAGCGCAGTGAGAGCGCCGCGCATGCGATCTGCCCATCTCGCCGTCTCGTCGTAGTCGTCGAGCACGTAGCGAGAAGCACGGGCCACACCCTCGTCGAAAGCCTCGAGGAAGCACTCTTCGCGGTCTGAGTAGATCTCGTAGAACGTGCGACGCGATACGCCCGCCCGCTCGACCACGTGTGCGACGGTCACCTCAGCCACGCCGTGCTCAGCGCAGACATCGATCATCCCGCCGAGCAGGCGCGCGCGCTGGATCTCGGTTACGCGCTCGCGGCCAAGTTCGCGTACCGCGCCATCTCCGCTCGAGCGGACTATCGCGTCGCGCGCCGGC
>Ga0210385_10001546_pt1 | contig 14237 bp, 15 predicted proteins | sample IncBWH26OmetaG_FD_160107 | JGI IMG/M metagenome (GOLD analysis project Ga0210385, IMG submission 160107) | Forest soil microbial communities from Barre Woods Harvard Forest LTER site, Petersham, Massachusetts, United States - Inc-BW-H-26-O ...
ATGGCTGCCGACGGTACCGTGACTCCCATACGTTCTAGGACATTCGTAAGCGACTGGATGGAAAAAACGGTCTGCTGCCGGTCTCCGGTCCCGTTCAGGCCGACAACGATGCCGTATCCAACGAGTTGATTGTCGCGAACACCTTCGACTGAAACGAGATCTTTGATGCGTGCTCCAGCCGAAGCGCTCGACGCGACAAGTAAAGAAGTGACTAGCAAGTGGCCAAGTGAGCGGGTGCTGCGCATAATTTAGAAAGGTAAGATCCCCAGAAACAGCCGATACAGGAAGTTCGGCCTACGGATTGCGTCATTCACCACGCCTCGGCCATTGATCCGGACCTCAAGGTCTTCCACTTGGTTCGAACCGACGCTATTGCTAGGACCGAGGTCAACGGTGCGTACAATGCCGCGCAAGGATACTGTTTGAAATTCCGAGTTGACGGAAATCAGTTTCGCGCCTTCAACGATCAAATCTCCGTTTGGCAGTACGCGGATGACCCTGGCGGAGACGGTTGTCGAAACAGTGGTTTGCCGGCTCGTTGTACCTTGCCCGTTCAGTTGTTGCTGGCTGTTGATGTTTGCCAGATTGTTTAAAGCGTTATGAGCGCTTTTCAGTCCGAACAACGCACTGATGCTCGAGTTCGCAGAGGACGTTCGTTGCTGTGTGGTCACGCCTTGGGATGTGGCGGAGGCTTGATCGAGCACAACAATAGTGACAAGATCGCCCGCATTCCGAGCATGCACATCAGAGGCTAGATCGAGCAACGGCGACGTAGCGGAATAAGTAGAACCGGGTGATGAGACGCCGTTGGCTGCAGGGGCTAGCGTCGCCGCTAGCAACTGATCGATAGGCGACTGCTCTTTTGCAGGTTGATTTTTGCGCGACTTCGTCTGAGCGCCCAAATTCACCGAAATGATCAATATCGGGAGCAGCAATCCCGTGACAAGTCGCCGAATCCACGGCCGCTGTCTACACATTCCTAGAAGCTCCTGCCCGAAACACTGTTGCCGGGTTGAGGTTCTTTCGCCATGGTTGCCTCCTGCAGCCGTTCTCGAGAAAGTGAGATTTCAGCTCGCTCCGGACCTGTCACACTGGCGTGAAAACGCGCGGCTCCCGTGGGGTTTATTAATGTGATTACGTCTCCCGTGTTGCCGGCGGTTTCGGCGCGAGCTGCCAAAACCAAGTGCGCCCCACCGTTCACGACTTCTACCTCTACGAGCGAACCCCGCTCCACATCGGATGGTCGATGCACGAGCTCACGCTGCAGAATCGCCCCGCGCGCGACTGAGATATTCATGATTTGGCCTTGATAGGCCGCAAGAGTTTCCGCTTCGCGAACACGGAGCGGCGAATCGGAAACCTTCGCTTCTTCCAGGTCTTCTCGCCTAAGAACCTGTCCAGACCGGAGCTTCTTGGCAGCGCGAACAACAACTACCGAAGCAGTTACTTGAGCTCGCACCCACACCGGATATGGATGGCCATCGGCCGCCACCAAACGCCCGCGCCAAAGCACTGGCATTTCGGGATGCCCGATGGGCGGCAGGGATGCGCTACTTATGGGAAACTCCAGCCGGCCAGCCGGTATCTTGCATTGACAAACGTCGAGGATATCGATGCGGAGGTCATCGGCGATTCCGATGGCGGCTTTTAATGCGCGCAGGATGTCACCTGAAGCAAGCTCGTAGTTGGCCTTTTCGAAACACGCGGAAGAGACGTGAATTTTTCCCAGTTTATGCGCCGTGGCCCATTCTTCGATTTCGGCAGCCGGGATGATTCGCTGGCTACCAATCACCGGAGCAAAAGAAAATACCAAGGTCGAATCGAGCTTTGCAAACTCGCTCGAGACTTTAGCGAGGTCGCCAGCGGTGATTTGCGCTCCGTCCACAGCAATGCAACCTGCTTCCGCGGAGGAAACAAACACGGTCAGTACGAAGGCGGTTCTCAACATCCTGGCAAGCTGAGGGTCGCTAGCTGACAACTTGATTCACCTGCTGATACATCTCGTCCGCTGCTTTTACAACTTTCGAGTTCGCCTCGTAAGCACGTTGACTAACGATCAGATTGATGAATTCCTCGACAACGCTTACATTTGAGCTTTCCAAATAGCCTTGTTGAAGCGTCCCCACGCCGTCCTGCCCGCCGGGAGCGCCCACCGTGGGATCGCCCGACGCATCCGTGGGCAGAAACAAATTCTGACCGATGCTATTCAGACCCGCCGGATTCGCAAAATTCGCAAGCTGAATCTGACCTGCTGTCTGCGCCGCGGTCTGTCCTGGGAGGCTGTAACTCACCGTGCCATCGGTAGCGATCGTGATCGATTGCGCTTGCGGCGGAATCGTGATCTGCGGCTCCAGCATGTTGCCGTTCTGAGTCACCATATTGCCGTTTCGGTCGAGCTGGAACGCACCGGATCGTGTATAAGCCAGTTGCCCATTCGCTTGGTGAATCTGGAAGAAACCGGAGCCCTGAATGACGAGGTCTAGAGGATTATCGGTCTCTTGAAAGTCGCCTTGGGTAAAGATTACTTCGTTCGCTGCGGGGCGCGCTCCCAACCCGAGTTGCAGGCCGGCTGCCACCGTAGTTTGCGAACCCGCTGCAGCTCCTGGTTGCACGACGTTTTGGTAGAGCAGATCCTGGAATTCAGTTCGGCGCATTTTAAAGCCAGAGGTGTTGGCGTTCGCCAGATTGTTCGCGATGTTGTCGACATTCATCTGCTGGGCAGTCATGCCGCTTCCCGCGCTGTATAAAGCTCGAATCATAGAATTGCTTACCTAAACCTTTCTTCGGATTTCCGGCGGAGATACTTTATTAAAATTACGAATTTACCTTCGCTACCTGCTCCACGGATTGCTTTCCCATATCACCAGCGATTCTTACGGCACGCTGCATCATCTCGAATTGGCGCAACACACCGACCAGCTTCACAGCGGCGTAGCTTGACTCGACGTTTGAGCTCTCCACTTTTCCTTGCAACACCTGTGGGTCTTGTACGGCGACCGTCTTTGCGGAGGGTGAAAGCATAAAGTAAGTGCCGCCCCGCTTGGTAAGCGCGTCCGCGCGATCGGCATCGATAATCTGCAACGCAGCCACCGAAGATCCATCCTGCGAGATCTGGCCCGATTCAGAAATGACAAAGGGCTTGCTGGGATCCAGGCGGACCGGCTGGCCACCGGCCGCCAGCACGGGGTATCCTTCGCGCGTCTCTAAAATGCCTTGTTTTGAAATCCGGAAGTGGCCGCCCCTTGTGTAGAGAGGGCCGCTCGAGGTTTGCGCCACAAAAAAGCCGGGGGTTGCCAGTGCGATATCGTTCAGGCTACCTGTATCGAGTAGAGTTCCTTGAGAAAAATCCGACCAATTGCGCTCGACGATCGGCATTTCGCCCGCGGCTGGCCGATTCTCTAAGTAACCGTCCCAGGCGTTATCGCCGAAGTATAAGTTATAAGATTCGCCATCCGCCTTATAACCGGCCGTCGAGGTATTCGCCAGGTTATTGGCAACTAACTCCAAACTCTCGGTTCGGGAGCGCATGCCACTTGCCGCGATCGCAGTTAGATGATCCATGATTCGTACACTACTTCCAAGCAAGTGAAGTGCCGAATCTGTTAGGCGCTTACAATAGACGTAATTTCCGGTGGGTATTTGAGTCGATTGAGCCTTTGACGCGACGGTAAGTTGTCGTTCGCCAACATTTGGGCGCCGTCTTCAATTAATTCGGGACGCTCAAGTTCTTGATTTCTTGGCATTGCACCATTTGGCATCAAACGTGTAAAGGGATTCGCGTGGTCTCGTCCTCTACCGCCGTACAGATCTCGCCCAACCTCTCGGCCGTCTTACCGCAGTCGGGGATTGTCGCGACTCGTCAAAGGACGCAAGAAGCTGCTGTTTCACAACAAAACATGCCGGCTGTTCCAAAGCTGCACGCCGGTTCATTTCAGAGCTTCGGCGATGCACTGGACTCCGCGTTACGGCATCCTGGTGCCTCGGGATCGAATACGGGAGTATCGCGACCTGTTTCATCTGGCTCGTCAGCGGCGAACATCGCCGCAGGGTTGCAGGCAGAGTTTTCACTTTCGAAGACAACTGGTTCCGAAGAGTCTGATCAGCCATCATCTCTCTTGGGCATGTCTATAGAAACGTTGCGCGCCGGAATGCCGGCGCCTGAGGCTCAGGATCCGGGCGCCGGAATGAAGCGATCTGCAGTAGACGATGAGAGCGCGTCGTCGGATCCGCATAAAACGCCGGCTCCGAAATCTAGCCCGCAAATTGAATTGGCAGTTCCGAAAGCCCCTTATCAATCACTTCCGCTGATAACGATGGGGACCCTCGACAATTTCGTTCCAGCGCCCTGCAGTGAAGCCCAGGCGTCGGAATCAGTTGAGGCGAACACGCTTGCTGGTAATCAGCCCCGATCTGTCCGGCTGACCAACGCAAGCCCGGCTCAATCATCCGCTCAGGTGGGGAATTCGAATCCACAGCCCAGCACCCCACGCTCTTACGGCGACACAGAGGCCTTCCGGATCGATTTGCAAGCAGATACAAATCTTAATCACGGCGTTGATCTTTCAAGTGCCCTAGCTTCAGGAGTAAAGCTCGGAAGCGAGCCCCTCTCGCCGGCCCAGAGCTTCGGAAACTCGGATCAGAGACAGATTCAGAATTCGGCGGACGCTGCGCCGGGGAACGCCTTCCGGGAGAAGCCTGCTGGACAAATCCAAGCTTCCGCCGGTTCCGCAGATGGCGTCACCAAGAGTGTGACTACGGCCCAAGCAACACAACCGTCGTCAAGACAGCTAATCCCAAACGGATCTGAAGAGGATAAATCCAGCGATAAAGTCCCCATGCAAGGTGCTGACATTCTTAGCAACTCGATCGCGCCGCCCGCGATGTCCTTCCCCGCCGCCGGGCGCATAGGGAAGGAGGGCAGCGACCCAGCGGGAAACACGCGGCCGGAAGAGCTGGCGAAACTGGCCGAAACCTCCGCTGCCAGCCCAGCCAAGGAAATGGTTGTGCGATTTCAAGGAGATGCAGGCGAAGTCATCAGCGTCCGGCTACTCGATCAGGGAGGACAGGTGCAAGTGGCGGTCCGCAGCAGTGATCCGTTCACGGCAGCTCAGCTTCGGCAAGATCTGAGTTCGCTTACCAGCAGTTTGGATCGGATCGGCTGGAAAGCTGATGCACCAGCCGCCCAAACTCCACAAACTCCCACTCTGCACGACACGTCGCGGTCAGATAGCGAATCGCAAAACGGCCACAAAGCCTCAACATTGGACTGGGATGAAGGGCCAGCCAAGAAGAAGTATTCAACCTCTGAGCTTTGGGACAAGGTATTGGCGGGCCAGAACGCATGAGGCCAGCTATGAACAAGGATATTTTTATGAACACAGTAAGTGAGGTAAAGACATGGTAATCTCCGGTACCACGCCTACATCATCGGCGGATCCAAGTAGCGCAGCTTCCAGTACAAGTTCGACAAATGCAAGCTCGAGCAACCCGAACAACCTGGCTTCCGAGCAGACCTTCTTGCAGCTGTTCGTAGCGCAGCTGCAGAATCAGGATCCGTTGGATCCGAACGAGCAAGACCCGACGCAAATGGTATCGGAACTAGCTCAGTTCAGCGAACTCGAGCAGCTTGTAAATATTGGACAGAACGTACAATCAATCGATCAAGCGGTCGCACCTTCGAGCGCGGCGCCGACTTCTTCTTCAACCGATAACAGCAACACTGGAAGCACCAATTCGAGCCAGGGCGCTTAGCGAAAAATCGAGAATAAGCAAAGGAATCCGAAATATGTTAACAGCCTTTTCAACAGCTCTGTCCGCGCTTAGCGCAGATTCAACGGCCATCAGCGTGGTCGGGAACGACCTCGCTAATCTCAACACAACCGGCTTCAAAGCAAGCACGGTCGATTTTCGAGACCTACTGTACGAGTCCCTGGGCGGAGGTTCCAGCCAGGTAGGCATGGGCGTTCAGCAGCCTACGACCGAAAGAGTGTTCTCGCAAGGCGCGACGCAGTCGAGCTCCAACCCACTGGATGTCGCGATCTCCGGGCAAGGATTTTTGATTGTCAAGACAGCCGGGGGCGCAACAGAGTATACCCGCGATGGGAACCTGACGACCGATTCGCAAGGGAACCTGGAGACCGCTAATGGAGATTACGTGCAGGGCTGGAGCAGTCTCACGGGCAATGTGAATGCGACCGGTCCGACGGGCAATATAACTGTCCCCACTGGAAGTCTTCAGCCGGCAACTCCCACAGCCAATATGTCGGTAACCATGAACCTCGACGCAACTGCTGCAAACACAACCCCCAGCACCGGTGGAGTCGCGAATCCGCCGACGTTCAGTACGCCGATTGAGGTGTACGACTCGCTCGGGAATTCACACGTAGTGACGTTAGACTTCTGGAAGACGGCTTCGGCATCCCCTGGCACTCCTGCGCAATGGACTTGGGCGGCCTCCGTACCTTCGACAGACGGAACTACCACCAGCACCGGGACCCTCGAGTTCGATCAGAGCGGCAATCTCGTCTCTCCCAGCGCTACGGCGGCGGCGCCCACTATCACGATTACCGGTCTTACTGACGGAGCGAACGACCTCACCATGAACTGGAACTTATACAGCGGCGGAAACTCGGCAATCACACAGTATGCGCAAAGCTCTTCCATGTCCACCAATTCACAGGATGGCAGCGCGGCAGCGCAAATGACCCAAGTGAGCATCGGTAATGGAGGCGTTGTCCTGGCGCAGTTATCCAACGGCCAACAAGTGGAGGTCGGGCAGCTTGCGATGGCCAACTTCGTTAATCCGGATTCGCTTCTAGACGTCGGCAACAACAATTATCAAGTGACTGGAGCAACTTCAAACGCCGCCGTCGGCACGCCGAACTCGGGGGGCCGAGGCCAGATTCTCGGAAGCGCGCTCGAGTCGTCCACCGTAGATATCTCGACGGAATTCACAAACTTGATGACTTATCAGAACAGTTACGAGGCCGCCTCGAGGGTTATAACGACTGCGGACACAGTTATGCAGCAGACCCTCAACATCATGAGTCCCGGGAGTTAACCAATGATACAGCCCCGAACTGCAGGCACGCTCGAATAATATGACCGCAATTGAGAATTTTCAGGCGCACGGCGACGTTTCGATCGATGTCGAAGTAGAGATCGATCGAACCGCCCTCACGCTGCGGCAGATCTTGGAGCTGGACCAAAATAGTTTGATCAAACTCTCCCGTTCGGCGGGCGAGAACATCGATATTTTCATTGGAGGCGCACACGTAGGTCAGGGGGAGATCGTTGTGGCTGACGAGGCCGTCGCGGTTCGCATCGCTGATCTGCGAGAAGAAGATTGACCTACCGGCACTATCTGCCTAGCAATGGACTTTTGGCGCGTGGCCTTGGCCTTGATCACGGTCTTCGGCCTGCTCGGATTGCTGTATTCCATTTCGAATCGGGCGAAAACAAGAGCAGCGCTGCGGTCTGGGTGCGCGCGGTGGATGTGGCCGCACAAGCTTCGCATAGCTGGGAACGCGGCCGACGCCGAGGCGCTTCGCGTGCTGCGCCGCATCAATCTCACCGGCACCCACCAGGTGCACTTGATCCGCGCAAGCGACGAGATGTTTCTCGTCTGCACACACCCTCAGGGATGCTCCCTGCTGCGGGCCGCCGATGCGCTCTCGGTTCCGGCACAGAACCGCGCGGCTCAAGGAGAAATCGAGCGATATGCCAGTTAGACTTCCGATACTGGCAGCTTTGCTCCTGGCCTTAACATCCGGCAACGCGCTCGCTGCACAGAATTCTCTACTTGGTATCTCCTTCCCGACCGGCCCCGAAGCAAAATCGACCAGTGTGCCGATGCAGATCGTGCTGCTCCTCACCGGATTGACGCTTCTCCCGGCCATCGTCATGTGCGTGACCCCCTTTCTTCGAATCACGCTCGTTCTGCATTTCCTGCGGCAAGCCTTGGCCACTCAGACGGTTCCGTCGAACCAGATTCTGGTCGGCCTCTCTCTCTTTCTAACTCTCGTCATCATGAACCCGGTGCTGCGCGAGATCTACACGACCGCGTGGCAGCCGCTGGAAGCTGGCAAGCTGAGCTTCGAGCAAGCCGCAGATCAGGGAGCAAAACCACTGAAGCGCTTCTTGTTGCATTTCGCCAGGGACAAAGACCTTCAGCTGTTCATCGAACTTTCTCATTCTCCCCGCCCCGCCAATGCCAACGACGTTTCCCTCGCTGTTCTGGTGCCCGCCTACATCATTTCTGAGCTGAGAACCGGGTTCCAAATTGGAACTGTCCTCTATTTACCGTTTCTAGTTGTCGATTTAGTCGTGGCGTCCATCACCCTCTCGATCGGCATGATGCAATTGCCACCCGTGATGATCTCCGCTCCTTTCAAGATCTTGCTGTTCGTTCTGGTCGATGGTTGGAATCTGGTCATCGGCTCTCTCATCCGGAGCTTCGGCTGATGTCTCAGCAACTAGCGGTCGAAATCATCAGGCAGGCGCTGATTACCACGCTTTGGGTTTCGCTTCCCTTGCTGGTGGTCATGTTTGTCGTCGGCATCCTGGTCAGCCTGATCCAGATTCTTACTTCCATCCAGGATCCTACTTTCTCCGCCATTCCTCGTTTGGCGGCGTTTTTCTTCACGTTACTGTTTGTGCTGCCTTGGATCCTGATGAGAATGGTTACCTATTGCGCTCAGCTCTTCGGGAATCTTGCCAAATATGCCCATTAGGGTTCACTTTGGCTCCGAGGCGCTATTTGGATTTCTATTGACGCTCACCCGGACGGGCAGCGCACTGCTATTGATGCCTTTGCCGGCCTTCAAAGATGCCGCCCTTCCCGCGCGCATCGTGCTCACAGTCGGCATCACCTTCGCGTTGATGCCGGTCTGGCCCGTGGTGCACTTTGATCCGCTCTCAGGCGGACAATTCTTTTTCGCGGTCCTCTCGGAGACCGCTTTCGGCTTGTTGCTCGGACTGGCAATTTCGTTTCTCAACGGCACGTTTCAACTCGCCGCCCAGGCTATTTCGATGCAAGCGGGCTTCAGTTTCGCGTCCACCTTCGATCCCACCAGCCAAGCGGATACGACCGTCTTTCAGATGCTCTCCCAATTGGCCTCCGGCCTCCTGTTCTTCAGCTTCGGCATTCACCGGCAATTATTGCGGCTGTTGGCTCATTCATTTGATGTCTTCTCACCTAATGCAAACACGCTGAGTCGGGCCTCGCTTACAACGATTGTGAGCCTCGGGGCCATGATGTTCACCATGGGCTTGCGGTTGGCATTGCCGGTGGTCGCGTTGTTGCTGCTCGCCGAACTCGCATTGGCGGTACTAGGCCGGCTGCACGCGCAACTCCATCTGATAACGCTTACCTTCCCGATTAAGACCGCGCTCTCGTTCGCATTTCTGGCGGCGATCCTCATCCGCTGGCCCACACTTTACGAGCAAACGGCCCGTCGCGTGTTTCAGGCACTTTCGCAGGCTCTCCCCTAGAGGAGCCTTTCGGCCGATATGGCGGACGGCGGTCAAAAGAGTGAAAAGCCAACGCAGGGACGGCTGCGCAAGGCGCGGCAAGAGGGCCGGTTTGCTTCGAGCAGAGACCTGGTCGCCGCCGCGCACTTCGTGGTCGCGCTGGCCATGGCCGTGGCCATTGGCGCAGAGCTCGTGGGCGTCGTTGAGAAAATGGCCCTGGCACTGCTTCGCCGCGCGTTTGTGCCGAGCCCGCTAACGCCTGGCGACCTGGTTGAAATCTTTCATACGGTCCTGCTGAATCCACTTCTGCTGCTCCTTCAGCAAGGCGCGTTGCTGCTGCTCATCACATTACTTGTGCAGCTGGTAACCACTGGCTTTGGGTTTTCCCTCAAGCAGCTTCTTCCCAGTTTCGACAAGTTCAACATGGCCAACAGACTCCGGCAGCTACCCTGGCAAAATCTTTTCGCGACGGGTAAGGCCCTCCTGCTGCTGCCAGTCATCGCACTAGTCATTTACGCCGAGATATATCATCGTCTCCCGGAGCTGGCGAACCTGGCAACGGCCCCGCTCGGGACCGGCCTGACACAGGCTACGGGCATGATTCGCAACCTTTTCTGGCGTCTAGGAATGGCTCTGCTCGTACTAGGAGTAATCGACTTCGCGCGCCAGCGCCAGCGTTTCCAATCGGATCTCCGCATGAGCAAACAGGAGGTCAGGGACGAGATGAAGGAAAGCGAAGGCAATCCGCAGATGAAGATCCGGATCCGGCGCCTTCAGCGCGACGCGGCCCGCCGAAGCATGTTGAAGGCAGTTCCCAAAGCGACCGCCATCATCGTCAACCCAACGCACTACGCCATCGCGCTGCACTACGAAATGAATGCGAAAGCCGTCCCGAGCGTCGTCGCAAAAGGTAAGAATTATCTGGCCCAACTGATACGCCAAAAGGCCGCCGCGCACGATATACCCATCGTGGAGAACCAGCCGCTGGCGCAGGCCCTCTATCAAGCGGTGGAAGTGGGGCAGGAGATTCCTCCACATTTGTATCGTGCAGTGGCTGAAGTTTTGGCCTACATCTACCGAACTCTAAGTAGGCGCTAATTAGCGCCTACAATGAGTACCTCAAAAGTCAATCCGCTTCCCTCCAGTTGGCAGCTCACCCTGCGATCGTTGAACTGGGCCGAACTCGCGATTCCCCTCGCCGTGCTCAGCATTGTACTGGCCATGATTACGCCGCTGCCCGCGGCATTGCTGGACGTACTGATCTCAGCGAACATCACGATGTCCGTCGTGGTGCTTCTTGCGGCGGTGTATGTCACGCGCGCAACCGACTTCAGCGTGTTCCCGACCATGCTGCTGCTAATGACGCTCTTCCGGCTGGCCTTGAACATATCTTCGTCGCGTCTGATTTTGCTGCAGGGCAACACCGGCACTCGCGCGGCGGGTGAAGTGATCGAGGCGTTCGGAAATTTCGTAGTCGGGGGCAACTATGTCATCGGCGTCGTCATCTTCTTGGTCCTGATTGCTATTCAGTACGTCGTCATAAACCATGGCGCAGTTCGCATTTCCGAAGTCACGGCACGCTTTACGTTGGACGCGATGCCGGGCAAGCAGATGTCCATTGATTCGGATCTGAATGCGGGCCTGATCGACGACAAAGAGGCGCGCAGCCGGCGTAAAGCTCTGGCCGCGGAAGCAGAATTTTACGGCGCGATGGACGGCGCATCCCGGTTCACGCAACGCGACGCCATCGCGAGCATCATCATTACGGCAATCAATATTGTTGCCGGATTCCTGATCGGTGTATTTCAACATGGCATCGAGTTCCAGCGCGCGCTGCAGACCTATACCGTTCTTACTATCGGCGACGGGCTGGTAACGGTCATCCCGGCCCTCATGATCTCGGTTTCAGGGGGCCTGATTATCACCCGAACCGGCTCCGACTCGCGGCTGGGAGCCGAGATCCAGAAGCAGATCTTCAGTAACTATCAACCTTTATTGTTGGCTTCCGGCGTGTTGACCGCGATGGCGCTGTTCCCCGGCTTACCCAAGATTCCCTTCCTGCTACTTGGCGGAGGCGCTGGTCTGGCCGGGTGGAGGTTGCGTGCGGCAGCGCAGAGGACGAAACAGGCAAGCGCGCCCGGAACTGTGGCCAAATCCAGGGACGATATCGAAAGTCTTCTGAAGGTAGAGCCACTGGCAATCGAGGTAGGTCTGGGCTTGGTCCGTTTTGTCGAAGGGGGAGCGAATTCTGTTCTGCTGAAACGCATTGGCGTCATTCGACGCCAGTTTGCGGCCGAGCTCGGCTATCTTCTTCCCCCCGTTCGCGTAACCGATAACCTGCAGTTGAAGGCTAGGGAATACGTAATTCTGGTTAAGGGCACGGTCGTGGCCCGCTACGAGTTGCAAGCCGGCTCCGAACTTGCTATTCCGCCCGCGCAGAACGCAGCGCCTGTGCCGGGTACCCCAACCCATGAGCCGGCCTTCAATCTTCCCGCCGCCTGGGTGACTCCTGATCAAATCGATAAGGCGAAAGCGCTCGGATGCACCATCGTAGATCCGGTCAGCGTCTTGGGCACCCATCTGACTGAGGTGGTCCGTAAATACGCGTGCGAACTCTTCTCCCGCCAGGACGCCAAGCGAGTCCTCGATCGCGTGGGACAGGATCAACCGAAATTAGTCGAGGATCTCGTGCCGAAGCAGCTTGCTTTAGCGACCGTTCAGAAGGTCCTGCAGAATCTGCTGCGGGAGCGGGTTCCCATCCGGGATGCGGGCACGATTCTAGAAGCCATGGGCGATGGTGCAGCGATCACACGGAACACAGCTTTGTTGACGGAGTACGTTCGCCAGGCGATCCGCCGCTCGATCGTCAGGCCTTATTTGAACCCTGCCTCCGACTTGCCTGCCTATTTTGTCGATTCTGAGATTGAGCGGAGTATCGAATCTGCGGCGGAGCATGGCGAGCACGGTAGCCATATCAGTCTGTCGCCGCAACAGATCAAATCCATCGTGGACCGCTTTAGCCGGACGCTGCCAACCGCAGATTCGGCGCTTGTGGTGATCACCAGTTCGGGCGCACGCCTGTTCTTAAAACAGATCACCGACAATGCTTTACCGGCCCTGGCCGTAATTGGACACAACGAAGTGCCCTCCGGCGTACGGGTAATTTGCTTGGGAACTATTAAGTAAAGAGGCTGGAATGACCGCTCGTGAAGAAGTCGATATTTGTGAGAAACCGGCACTTACACCGGAGCTGCGGGAGCAATTAATACTCGAACATCTCCCACAGGTGAAACTGATTGCCAGGCGCATCCACGAGAGGCTGCCTGTCTCGGTCAGTTTGGATGACCTGATCTCCACCGGCGTGGTGGGTTTGATCGCGGCCATTGATCGCTATGATGCGAGCCATGATGTCAAGCTCAAAACCTACGCCGAATACAAGATTCGTGGCGCAATTCTGGACAGTCTGAGAGGTTTGGACTGGGCGCCTCGCCAGCAGCGCAAACGCGCCAAGCTGATTGAGGCGGCGATTGCTTCGCTCGAACAGCAGCATCACCGCATGCCCGCGGAGGAAGAGATCGCGGCCTTCCTCGGTCTTTCGATCGCCGAATATCAGGATTGGCTGTCAGAGGCGCGCGGACTCACACTCGGTAGCCTCGAGAACGCAGGCACGGAAGAAGAGGGATGCGACCTGCTGCGCTATCTCGCCGACTCCGATCAGGACTGGCCATCGCAGATCGTCGAACGATCGGAACTAGAGCGCCTCTTGGCGGAAGCGATTGAGAAGATGCCAAACCTGGAGAGAACCGTACTCAGCCTGTACTACTACGAAGAGATGACGCTGCGCGAGATTGCAAAGATCGTCGACCTGCACGAATCGCGAATCTCGCAGCTCAAGTCACAGGCGATCTTGCGCCTGCGTTCCTACATGCAGAAACGATGGCCACAGCACCGTTCTTGATCAGAATCTTTGGAGAATAGCTATGTCACTCACATCCGTTGAAGCAGACAAACAAGACGCCCTCGGCCATTTGGAGGAAGAAACAGGCGCCTGTTGGCAAGCAACGCTCGAGGCGGCCTTCGGATCGGCGGCCATTGCGCTCCCGGCCCCGGACCAGCCCGCTTCACCGGAAGACTGCGCGTGGTTTAGCTGCGATTTCTCTCCCGCGCAGTTCGGTAGCCTGAGATTCGGGCTCGATCGGACCGCAGCGCTCGCGATCGGGCATCTGCTCCTGTCGGCTAAAGGCCGCGCCAGCGAGCACGATCACCACGCTCTGCATGCCATTACTCACCTGCTCGGACAGCTTGCCACGTCGCTCGCGCGCAGCCTGGCGGCTCGTCTGAATACTCATTTGGTGGCCAAAGATTGCTCACCTGCCACAGATATAGCAGCCTCGCCGGACCACTTCACAATTCCAATCGGCGCGGCGCAAGACAGGAACTACTCGCTTATCGTCTGTCCGTCCCTGTCGTTGGTGTCCGCCGTTGCGAACTCATCTGCACCTGCGGCCGGGACCGCCGTTATAGCAGCTTCTCGCAGTACCCCTCGAAATCTCGATGTACTGCTCGATCTGGAGATGCCCGTCAGCGTTTCTTTCGGGACCACCCGGCTGGCGCTCAAAGATGTTGCGAGATTGACCACGGGCTCCATCGTCGAGCTGAACCGTGCGCTTTCCGAACCGGTCGATATCATCGTCAACAACTGCGCCATTGCGCGCGGAGAAGTGGTGGTCATCGACGGCAACTTCGCGGTCCGAATCAAGCAGGTA
>Ga0210385_10001549_pt1 | contig 14208 bp, 11 predicted proteins | sample IncBWH26OmetaG_FD_160107 | JGI IMG/M metagenome (GOLD analysis project Ga0210385, IMG submission 160107) | Forest soil microbial communities from Barre Woods Harvard Forest LTER site, Petersham, Massachusetts, United States - Inc-BW-H-26-O ...
GTACGACGGCAAGTCGCTCGCGAATGCTCGGCGCCGATAGTCCTTTGTCGATGCCGCGCGGAATGCCGACAAAAAGTCCGGCGACCGCGATCGCCGCCATCAGGCCGACGCCGACAAAGGTCATGCGCCAGCCGAGCACGTGACCGACGATCGCGCCAAGCGGCACGCCGAGCGCGACCGCGATGCTGGTCCCGCCGTTGACGATGGCGAGCGCGGTGCCGCGCCGCTCCGGCGCGACGACCGCTCCCGCGAGCGCGCTTGCGCTTGGAACATAGAGTCCGGCGGCGCAAGCGAGCAGAACGCGCGCGGCCAACAATTGCCAAAAGCCGGTCGTGCTACTGGCGACGAAATTCGCCAGCGCGAAGGCCGCCATGGATGCGAGCAGGAGCTTGCGCCGGCCGATGCCGGCGGTCAGTGCCGAAAGCGCGGGCGAACTCACTGCATAGGTGAGGCCGAACACCGTCACCAATTGTCCAGCCACCGTGAGCGTAACGGACAGATCGCGCGCGAGCCCGGGCAGGAGCGGCGCGATCATGAAGCTTTCGGTGCCGGTGGCGAATGTGCCGAGCGCGAGCCAAATGAGCGGCGCGAACTGGCGGAAGCCGGTGGAGGAGGGTGCCTTCGACGGCAGGATCGACGGGGACATGCTGCGTTCTCCATTTTTAATATGACCGGTCATCTTAAACTCGGGCCAAAAGAGAGGATGTTTTTCCTCGGCTGGGATGGGTGCGGCCGTCAGACCAGGATCTGGCCGAAGGCGAATTTCATGAAGCGGTCGAACGGTTTCCGGCTGCGCTCGACGCGGGCGCGCAACAGGGCGCCTTCATAGCCATCGAGCAGAAGCGCAGCGATGTCGGAGGCTTTGGTCTTATTGGCGATGGCGCCGTTCTGCTGCGCTTCGGCAATCACCGCCGCGAGGTCCTTGGTCCACAGCGCATAAAGCCTTTGCAGGCTCTCGCGGATCAACGCGCTCTGGTTGGCCAATTCGGCGCTGAAATTGCCGAGAATGCAGCCGCGCGTGAAATGCGAATCCTCGAAGCGGGCACTGATCCGTTCGAAATGGCGCCGCAGCCGCTGCAGCGGCGGCACGTTCGGGTCTGTCAGAATCTCGCGCCGTGTCTCGTTGTCGCCATAGCGCGCGACGATCTCGGCGCCGAGCGCCTCCTTGCTCTCGAAATGATTATAAAACGAGCCCTTCGGCACGCCGGCGGTATCGGTAATGTCCTGCACGCCAACGGCATTGAAGCTTTTTTCGACCAGACATTTCATGCCGGCCGCAATGATCTGTTCACGGGTGTCGGATCTGGACATACCGGCATAATATGACCGGTCATCTTAGAAAGCAATGCGGTTGCGTGGGAAGGCGGCTCATGGCTGAGCCGCCTCCGGCGCAGGGCTGCGCCGCACAGTCTAAATTGGAATTGCGGTCAGGCCGGGTTCCGCGCCGCGAGCGCCATGCCGATCATGGCGGTGCCGCCGAACAGCATGTTGATGCCGACCAGGAGGCCGAGCGCCCAGGTCGCCGATTCCGGCAGACCGGCGAAAATAATACCGGCCAGGATCAGGTCGACGATGCCGCTGACCAGCATCCAGCCCCAGCGGCTGGATAATTGCGCCTTGTGCTCGATCGCATAGAGGATCGTGGCGACGCCTTCGACAATGAAGAAGGCGATCAGCACCAAGGTCAGCGATACCGTGCCGCTGATCGGCCAGCGGATCAGGACGATGCCGGCGGCGATGCTGACCGCGGCGGACACCAGCGCCCACCAGAAGCCGGGCACGTTGCGCATCCAGAATGTGGTGACGAGCCCGACGCCGCCCGAAATCAGGAACACCCAGCCGATCACCAAGGTGAAGGCCAGCGTGGCGATCTGCGGCACGACGATCGCTGCGGCGCCGAGGATCATGAGCACGATGCCCTCGAACAGAAACAGGCCCCAATGCGCATGAATGGCGTTGGCGACCGAACGCGCGATGTCCTGTTCACTGGGAAGACCGCTTGGGGGTCCGCTCATTGTCATAGGTAGCTCCCTGCAATTGCGCCGCCGATCGAACGGCAGCCTTTTGTTAACCCTTTTGGAACGATTTTTCCGGCACAATGATTACTGATTGCCAGTCTTGCATAAACGCAGTTGAGCGCCTATGTAGGCTGTGCGGCGTCGAGCTTAACGGTTCCGCCGCAAGACGGCCACGACGATCTAGGGTGACGCCGGATGAACGCGCACCTTAACGTCCGTGGCCGTTGGCATTTTGATCCTGACATTTTGCGGGATTGAACGCTCCGCGGCGCGCGGTGAGGCGGTGACTTGCATCATGTGGCATGCACAAAGACACCGTCGCCCGACCGTCATGTGTATTCGATGACAGCTGTCACATCGTTTAATGGCGTGTGACACGATTGGATTGCGTGTGACATGAGCGGCGAGCGTGTCACACATCCATCGCTTAGGCACGATGACAATTCACAAAGCCGTCTTGTGATGAAGCCGTCTTGCGGGCGCTGATCCGCGCCTTCAGCTTCTCGATCAAAGCGGCTTCTCGATCAACGCAGCTTTTCGATGAGGGCCATAGCGCCTGCCGGCGCGCGCACTTTGCCTTCGTGAATGACGTAAGCGAAAACGTCACGCGGCTGCGATGGAGCGGCGGTCCTGGGCTTCTCCACCAGCGGCAAGTCGTCCGGCGCGCCGCCATTCGCCCATGATTGCAAGCGTGCGGCCCATTCGTCGATCTCCTGCGGCGGATAGGCCGTCACGATCGTGTCTTTGCCGCGTTGCAATCGCGCATAGACGAAGTCGCCGGTGATGTCGGCAATGTTCGGATATCGCGCATGGTCGGTGAATACGACCGGCATTTTGAATGTACGCAGCAGGCTCGTGAATTCCGGCGTCGAAAAACTGTCATGACGAACTTCGATCACATGACGGATCGCATGACCGTTGTATTTGTCCGGTAACAATTCGAGAAAGCCGCCGAAATCGGCGGCGTCGAATTTCTTCGTCGGCGCGAATTGCCAGAGCAGGGGGCCGAGATGCTCGCCGAGTTCGGTCACGCCGGAATCGAGAAACCGCTTGATGGAGTCGCCGGCCTCTTTGAGCACCCGCCGGTTGGTGGCAAAGCGCGGGCCCTTGAGCGCGAAAACGAAGCCGTCCGGAACTTCGCTCGCCCATTTGCGGAACGTCGCCGGCGTCTGCGAGCGGTAGAAGGTGCCGTTGACCTCGATCGAGGTCAGCCTTTCGCTCGCATAGCTGAGTTCCTTCGCGTGCGCCAAACCCTTCGGATAGAACACGCCCCGCCATGGCTCGAAGGTCCAGCCGCCGATGCCGATAAAGATGCGGCCGGCTTTCGCTTTCTCGGCAGCATTTGCGACAGGCTTTTCCGCGCTTTTGGCGCCAGGCTTTGAGTTCTTGGCGGTCTTTGCGCTGGGTTTGGCAGTGGCTTTGGCCGAGGCCTTAGCCGGAGTGGCTTTAGCTGGAGTCATGGGCCTGTCACCAAGGGATGTTAAACGTAGTCTTCAGGTGGCGGCGTATTGTACGGATTTCCGCCACAACGGCCACGGTGAGATCAGGCGACGCCGGATGAACGCGCGCCCTCGCTCGTGGTCGTTTCGTTTTTCCGCGATGTCATAGCTCGGCCAGCAGCGCTTTCGCCGCCAGCAGATCCGGCCGTGCGAACCCCTCGGTGAAAGTCGCGTAAATCGGGGCAAGGAGATCGCGCGCCTCGGTGCGGCGGCTTGTCCCGGCCATCAGTCGGGCTAGGCTCATCGCGCCGCGCAGCGCCAGCGGCCGGCAGGATTGCGTTGTCGCGAGCGCCAGCGCCTCGCGAAACGTCTGCTCCGCGGTAGCGCGATTGTCGCGCGATCTCGCCAGCAAGGCTTCGCCGCGCAGGCGAAGGGCGTCCGGCAGACAGAAATAATTGGCATGCGTCTGCATCTCGGCGCTTGCCTGCTCAATCGTCGCTGCGGCGGCATCGATTTCGCCGATCGCCAATTCTCGTTCGGCCAACGCCAACAAAAACACGGCACGATAGCCCGGATTATAGGGCTCCTTGGCTGCGTGCCGCATCTGTCCCAGGCCGGGTTCGATGTCTCCCGACCGCGTCGCCAGCCAGCCGCGGAAAAAACGGGCATCTGAGAGCTGCCAGGGAAATTTATTCCGCTCTGCGAGCAGATACAGCTCATCTGCGATCACGCGGCACTCGGCGATATTCCCAATCAGCATCATCGTGAGGCCGCCGCGTTGCAGGCCGTGCGCAATCGAAAAGGCGTGGCCCAGCGCCCGCGCATCGTCGATCGATTTCCAGGCCATGTCGTGAGCCTGATCAAACAGACCTTTGCCCCAAAGCGCCTGCGCGTAAAAGGATCGCGCGCACATGCGGGAGTCGTGGCCGCCGAAAAAATACGCGTGGTCGCGGTGGCGCTCGCGGTCGTATATGCGGATGACTTCCTCCGCCGCCTCGCACGCAGCCGCGAAATCCGGTTTGCGCAGCGTCATTGGCACCCTGCAGTGATAGGCCTCGAGCAGAAGATCGGGATTGCCGAGTTCGTGAGCGATCGTCACGAGCTGCTCGGCGAGCGGCTCGATTTCCGCGCTGCGGCCGCCAACCATGGCGCTGAACCAGACTCCCCAAGTGGCGAGAAAGCGCTCGCGGCCGCATTGCGGCAGCTTCTGGCTCAGGCTCAAGGCCTCTCGATAGTGCGCCACCGGTTCAGGAGCTGCCGGTCCGCGCGCCATCATTGTCGCAAGGCCCAGGCCAAGACGAACGCCAAGCTCCACTTCGTCGCGTTGCCGCGACGGCGGCATCGCCGTCACCACGCGCAGTGCGCTGGAATAATGCGCGATCGATTCCTTCGTGGCGAAGCGGCGCAGGTCGCGCTCGCCGGCTTGGCGCCAATAGGCGATGGCCCGCTCGCTTTGGCCCGCCAATTCGAATTGCTGCGCCAGCACTTCCGGTGTCGCCTTGACGACGTCCGGAAAACGCTTCTCCAGGATCAGGGCGATGGACGTGTGCAGGCTCTGACGCCGCGACCGCAGCATTGCGGAATAGGCGCTGTCCTGGACCAGCGCGTGCTTGAAGACATAGGTCGCATTAGGCGGCGTACCGCGCAGGAAGACGAGCTCGGCCTCGGCCAATCTCGCCAAAGCGTCCAGCAAGACGGCATCCGGAAGGCCGGCCGCCGCGGCCACGAGCTCATACGAGAATTCGCGTCCAATGGCCGCGCCGATCTGCAGCACTTCGCGCGCCGAGCCGAGGCGGTCGACGCGCGCCATAAGCGACGCCTGCAGCGTGGTCGGAATGGCGAGCGGCCGCGCCGGCTGGTCAAGCACATATTGGTCGCCAGCCTCCTGCAACTGCTCGCTTTCGAGCACGGCCTTGGTGAGTTCTTCGACGAACAGCGGCACGCCGTCGGTGCGGTCGACGATCTGATCGAGCAGGTTGGACGGCAGCGCCTTGCCACCGGTGATGTGGCTCACGAGCGTTGCGCGCTCGCGCTGCGACAGCCGGTTGAGCGTGAGCATGGTCACGTGCGGCTGTCCGGTCCAGGGCGGCTGATATTCCGGACGAAAGGTGACGACGAGCAGGACCGGCAGCTTTTGCAGATGCTCGATGGTCAGCGTTAGAAGCTCGAGCGAAGTCGGATCGGCCCAGTGCATATCCTCGAACAGCATCAAGACCGGGGTCTTGTGTGCGAGCGCCGCGAGCCGCCTGATCAAGGCATTCAGGAGCAGCCGGCGGCCGCGCTGCGGATCGCTGACGCCGTCCAAGCCCTCGTCGGACAGTCCGAGCAATTCCAGGATCGGCGCGAGGTCGGTGTCCTCGCCGGGCAAGGCTGCCAGCAGCGCTTCGATCTTGGCGCGCTTGTCGGCTCTGCTGTCGTTCGGCGCAAAGTCGGCGGCGTGCTGGAATTGCGCGATGACCGGCTGCAGGACGCTGCCTTGATGATGCGGCTGGCAGAAATAGCGCAGGCAGATATGGGTTTCGTCCTTGAGATTATCTTCGAGCGCCGCGGTAAGCCGCGATTTGCCGATGCCGGGCTCGCCGGCCAGCAGCACGACGCGGCCTTCGCCTTCTTTGATCTGCGCCCAGCGCCGCTGTAACAGCTCCATTTCTTCCTGACGTCCGACCAGCGGCGTGCGGGCCTCCGCGCGGAGCGCCTCGAAGCGGCTCGCAATGGTGCGCTCGCGCAGCACCCGCCAGATGGTGACGGGCTCGGCAAATCCCTTCAGCGCCGCCGGCGCGATCGCCTCATATTCGAACAGTTCGCCGGCGAGCCGCCGCGTCGTCGCATCGACCACGACCGTATTCGGCGCCGCGGCTGATTGCAGCCGCGCCGCAAGGTTCGGCGTTTCGCCGACCACGTTGCGCTCCTGCACCTCGCCGGTGCCGAGCAATTCGCCGACCACGACCAGCCCGGTGGCGATGCCGATGCGCACCTGATGGCCGCCCGATTTGGCAAACAATTCTGCCATTGCCGAGATCAACGCGAGGGCCGCGCGTACGGCGTTTTCGGCATCGTCTTCGTGCGCCTCCGGATAGCCGAAATAGACCAGCACGCCGTCGCCCATATATTTGGCAACATAGCCGCCGAAGCGGGTGACGGTTTCGGCGGCGCAGCCGTGATAGGCGGCGATGACCTCGCGCAGATCCTCGGGATCGAGCTGCGTCGACAGAGCCGTCGAGCCGACGAGATCGCAGAACATCACCGCGATCTGGCGGCGCTCGGCGACATTGGCGGCGCGGGTGGCCTGCGGCGGAGCAGGTGCGGGCGAGGGGGCCGAAGCGGCAGGTGCGTCGCCGAGCCTGGCGCCGCATTGCGTGCAGAATCTCGAGCCCGCCGCATTGGCGTGGCCGCAGGACGCGCAGGCCAAAGCCTGCGGCGCGCCGCATTGCGGACAGAACTTGCTATCGGCCGGAATGTCGCTTGCGCAACTCGGGCAGGCTTTGGTCGTCGCCATGTGATTTCAATCCTGGCGCAATCATATCGCGGCGGGGGGACACTGTGGAAGGCGCGCACAAGCTAAAAACTACTGTCGTCGGCTGTCGCAGTGACAGCCGGACTCGTTGTCGCGGTGCTTGCGCATTAGTTCACAGACGGTTTGGGGAATACAAGCTTGCCCGCTTCTGCAATAAGTATCGTGGACGGAATGTCGGTGCGTTGCACGGGACCCTGAGGTGCAATCTGCACCCATGCTAGGAGCATATCTTCGCCGTCTCGCATTCTTTCAAAGAGAGTCTTAAAGAACGCGCCGAAATGCTCTTGCTTTCGGTCCAATGTGAAGACGAGATTAGCAGTTTTGGGTCCCGGAACACTGGCGGCCTTCTGGAAGGTCTCTGCCGACAGTGGGGAGGCGACGACGAGGAGGCGCGCCCCTGACATTTGCACGATCTGCCGAACTCCGAGAGGCCCCAAATTGCGGACGAATCCATCCTCCTCGTTGAACTGCGCGTAGATGAAAAGAATTGGGACGCCAGCCATTTCTTTCGGCTTTGTCACAATTACGTGCTTGAACAGGGGCGATAGGACGGCGACGTCCTCTTCAACTATCTTGCTCCAGTCATTTCCAGAAAGATTCATGAATCCAATAGCGATGGGGATTTTTTGCTCGGGAACAGTGGGCATATGCTCTCTCTAATCACCCCAGCGGCGAATATCCGCTTCCGACGGCATAATTGATATTAGCCAAAATTTTGCGACCGGTTGTGAGGGCGTCGCCCACCCCCGCCTTTCCCAGTCCAGTGAGCACCTCACAGACCGGTCGTAGTGCCGGACATCTGATTCCTGAAGCCGCCCGGGAGCAGTTTGCAATCCGCCCGCGGACGCCGCCCTCGCTCCCACACCGCGCATTGGTCCGACGCTAGGTGCTAGATGGAATTTTTTCAACAAAGCGCTATTCGCGGTGAGTTAATGCGACCCAAATTCGTCAGCGAGCACAATGCTGCGGCGAGCAGTTTTTGATGTTGCAGGCTCGTGTCGTACCATCCGCTGCGCATGAACCTGGGGGGCAATATCCCAGCTTTGGGCACGGCTTATTTCCATTAGCCGCCAGTGATCCATTGTTCTGCGCGATCACAAAGATCGCCTGAAGCAGTAAGCTGCTTCCAATTACGAGAATCTTTTTTCTCATGTCGTCTCCTGGTGCTGCAGCTCCGCCCCGATCATATCCCGCCGCGGTGATGCCGCGGAAGATGCCGGGCACCGCAGGCCAGGAATAGTTTGCGCCTATCGGTCATCGCGCCCCCAAAGCAAAAGGCCCGGGATCGCTCCCGGGCCTTCGCATTTCGTTGCGTCGAAGCTGGACTTAGAAATCCATGCCGCCGCCGCCACATTGAAGTCGACTGTTGCCGACTTCAATCACTTTACATTAGGCGGCTTGCCGGATGGATTTACTTAGAAATCCATGCCGCCGCCGCCACCCGGCATCGGGGGCATCGCGGACTGCTTCTTCGGCAGTTCGGCAACCATCGCCTCGGTGGTGATGAGCAGACCGGCGACCGAGGACGCGCCTTGCAGAGCCTGGCGCACGACCTTGGTCGGGTCGATGATGCCCTTCTTCACCATGTCGACATACTCGCCGTTCTGGGCGTCGAAGCCGAAGCCATAGGCGGAGTTCTCGAGGATCTTGCCGACGATGACGGAGCCGTCTTCACCGGCATTGGTGGCGATCTGCCGGGCCGGCGACTGCAGCGCCTTGCGCACGATCTCGACGCCGTGCTTCTGATCTTCGTTGGCGGTACGCACCTTCTTGAGCGTCTCGGTGGCGCGGAGCAGTGCCACGCCGCCGCCGGGCAGTACGCCTTCCTCGACCGCGGCGCGGGTCGCGTGCATCGCGTCGTCGACGCGGTCCTTGCGCTCCTTCACCTCGACCTCGGTGGCGCCGCCGACGCGGATCACGGCAACGCCGCCCGCGAGCTTGGCCAGCCGCTCCTGCAGCTTCTCACCGTCGTAGTCCGCGGTGGTCTCCTCGATCTGCGCCTTGATCTGCGTGATGCGCTCTTCGATGTCCTTCTTCTTGCCGCCGCCGTTGACGATCGTGGTGTTCTCCTTGTCGATCATCACCTTCTTGGCCTTGCCGAGCATGGCGAGCGTGACGTTCTCGAGCTTGATGCCGAGATCTTCAGAGATCGCCTGGCCGCCGGTGAGGACAGCGATGTCCTGCAGCATGGCCTTGCGGCGATCGCCGAAGCCCGGCGCCTTCACGGCAGCGACTTTCAGGCCGCCGCGCAGCTTGTTGACGACGAGGGTGGCGAGAGCTTCGCCTTCGACGTCTTCGGCAACGATCAGGAGCGGCTTGCCGGTCTGCACCACCGCTTCGAGAAGCGGCAGCAATTCGTTGAGCGCCGAGAGCTTCTTCTCGTTGATGAGGATGTAGGGATCCTCCATCTCGACGCGCATCTTGTCGGCGTTGGTGATGAAGTAGGGCGAGATATAGCCGCGATCGAACTGCATGCCTTCGACGACGTCGAGTTCGGTCTCGAGGCTTTTCGCCTCTTCCACCGTGATCACGCCTTCGTTGCCGACTCGCTTCATCGCCTTGGCGAGGTAGTCGCCGATTTCCTTGTCGCCGTTGGCCGAGATGGTGCCGACCTGGGCGATCTCTTCGTTCGAGGTGATGTTCTTGGAGTTCTTCTTCAACTCCTCGACGACGGCCTCGACGGCGAGGTCGATGCCGCGCTTGAGGTCCATCGGGTTCATGCCGGCGGCAACCGCCTTGGAGCCTTCGCGCACGATCGCGGCGGCAAGAACCGTTGCGGTCGTGGTGCCGTCACCGGCGATGTCGGAGGTCTTGGAGGCGACCTCGCGGACCATCTGCGCGCCCATGTTCTCGAACTTGTCTTCGAGCTCGATTTCCTTGGCGACAGTGACGCCGTCCTTGGTGATGCGGGGAGCGCCGAACGACTTGTCGATGACGACGTTTCGGCCTTTCGGGCCGAGCGTCACCTTCACCGCGTTGGCGAGGATGTCGACGCCGCGCAACATCCTGTCGCGCGCATCGACCGAGAATTTGACTTCTTTAGCTGACATTGGAGTTCACTCCGTGTGATTGGGTTCGCGACGCTCGGTACGAGCGTTACGCGGCTTTCTTCTTGGCGGCGGGCGCGTCGGTGATGATGCCCATGATGTCGGACTCCTTCATGATCAGGAGCTCCTGGCCGTCGATCTTGACCTCGGTGCCCGACCATTTGCCGAACAGCACGATGTCGCCGACCTTGAGGTCGATCGGAATCAGCTTGCCGGCCTCGTCGCGGCCGCCCGGACCGACGGCGATGACCTCGCCCTGCGAGGGCTTTTCCTTGGCGGTATCGGGGATAATGATGCCGCCGGCTGACTTCGCCTCGGCATCGATGCGCTTGACGACAACACGGTCGTGCAGCGGACGAAACTTCATGATGTCCTCCTTAAGTTTCTGAGACAGCTTACGAAATGTGAAGTGAGCCGACCTTTTGGTGAGCTCTGGGAACGAAGCTATGCAGCGGCGTAGTGCCACCACTGCGTGCGAGATGGGCTTGAATTTTGGGCCCCGCAAGGGGCGCCGGGACTTTTATTAGCACTCGTTAATCGGGATTGCCAATGCCCCCGCGGGGTGCGCTTCGCGCACGGTTAACGGCGCTTAGGTTCCGGATTCGGAACGAAAAATTGTCCGGCCATCCAAGGAAACTCTTCCCAGAGAACTCCATTGGAAACAGCGTGAGGAACCCGGCCGCACAGGCTTGTTAGCAAATGTCAGGTGATGCTGCTAGTGCCTTGAAAATACACAACTTATTCACTTTTGAGGCTTGCAATGAGGGTTCGAGTCTCAAAGCATTCCCCTGACCGGGGATTGGAGGGGCATTATGGCTTCGCAAGACAGTCTGCCTAATGGGGCGTTTAAGAAACAACTCGAAGGCTACGGATTGACCACGGCCAATATCCTCTACCGGCGGCCAGATCATCCGTGGCTGTTACAGACTTATGTCTGGCAGGATTACGATCTCTGCCCGAACTTTCCGGTGCTCAACAAGTTCCTCAATTTTTGGCTGGAGAAGCTCGAGGGACCGCTGCACTCGGTGACGGTGGCGCATTCACGGCTGATCAAGCCGGCCGAGATCCGCGCCATCAACGGCGAATTTCGGCTGCATTGATCTTTACGCCAGCCCTTTATGCCATGCCGGTGAGGCGGATGAGCCCGTAGCTCATCAGGCCGAGCAGGATGAGCGACAGCGTGACCGCGAGCGTGACGCGCAAGCCCGTTCGCGCCACGACGCGGATGTCGACGCCGAGGCCGAGCCCGGCCATCGCGATCGTCGTCATGATGCCGGCCGTGCGCGTGATCGGCGGCAACAGCAGCTGCGGAATGAAGCCGAACGAGCGCAGCGCGAGCAGCAGCAAAAAGCCGATGATGAACCACGGCACCAGCTCGGTCAGGGCCGGGCCGTGGCGATTGGCGCGGCTTTCCGCCGGCCGCAAGCCGCCGGCCAGGAGCGAGAAGCCGAGCACGACCGGCCCGAGCATCAGAACGCGCACGAGCTTGATCACGGTGCCGACCTGGTTGCTCAACGCCCCGATGGGCAAAGTGGCCGCCAGCACTTGCGGCACCGCATAGACGGTCAGCCCCGCGAGCACGCCATATTGCGTCAGCGACAAATGCAGGATCGGCACGAGGAGCGGCAGCGTCAGCACGACGATGACGCCGAGCACGGCGGTGAACGAGATCGACGAAGCCACATCGTCGCCGTCGGCGCCGATCACCGGCGCCACCGCCGCAATCGCCGAATTGCCGCAGATCGAATTGCCGCACGCGACCAGGATCGATAGCCGCAGCGGCAGGCCGAGCAGCCGGCAGATCAGAAAGCTCACCCCGATCGCGATCGAGACGATGGCGGCGATGCCGAAAATCAGAAACGGCCCGAGCGCCATGATGGTGGCGAAGCTGACCGAGGCGCCGAGAATGACGATGGCGCATTCGAGCACGAATTTGGCGCTGAAATGGATGCCGGGATGCCAGGCCGGCCCGGGCCTCCAGGCGGTGCGCACCGCGACGCCGAGCAGGATCGCGAGCACCAAAGCTTCGAGATAGGGCGCGCCGACCAAATAAACTTCAACGTCCTGCAGCAGGACCGCCGCAACGGTAATGGCGATGCAGAGCAACAGACCTGGTAGCAGGCTTGGCAGCAGGCGTTGCAGATGATGGATCACGTCCCGCCACGCGGTTTTGCGAAAAATGATGCTCCATCGATAGCAAGCGGCAGCGCAAATGTCCTCCACTTGGGCGCGCTGCCAGTAATCTTTTCCCGCAAACGCTGCCGGGAAAACCCGCAAAAGCGACCATCGCGCCGCAACATCTACACGTAAATGTCCGAATAAAATTCTCGTTAAGTTATTCTATTCCATTACATTTTTGTGATTGATAAGTGACGCATATCACGTTGTGCAGCGCGGTATCATGCGTAGATGAGGTCGGGGCGATGTTGAAAAGGATTTGCACCATGAAGACCCTCAGCACCAAAGCGGTTCTCACCGCGCTTGCCGTCACCGCGTTGCTCGCGAGCCCGGCTCTCGCCAAGTCGCATCGCGTCGTGAACCAGGACAATGCCGCTTACACCAATGCGTATGCCGGCAGCGACATTCCGGCCTATGACGCCGACGGCGGCGTCGTCGGCATTGCCAATCCGGACCAATACGGCGCGCAGTCACAGCGCTAAGTCTTAAGGTCTGTCTGAGCAGTAAGGCCGCCCCCTCATCGGGGCGGCCTATTTTTTAATTCAGCACGCCAACGATCGCGCCCAGCAGACATGTCGTCAGCGTGCCCGACACGATCGATTTCAGCCCGAGCGACACCACTTCCTCGCGCTTCTCCGGGCACATGGTCGAAAGCCCGGCGATCATGATGCCGAGCGAGCCGAAATTGGCGAAGCCGCACATCGCGTAGAGCATGATCAGCCGCGAACGCGGATCGAGCGCGCCGTCCGGCAGCGCCGCGAGCTGCAGATAGGCGACGAATTCGTTGAGCACGGTTTTCAGCCCCATCAGGCCGCCTGCCGTGACGGCCTGCGACCACGGAATGCCCATCAGCCAGCACACCGGCGCCATGATCCAGCCGAGCGCGCGCTGCAAGGTCAGCGGCGCGCCGAGCACGTCCGGCAACAGGCTCAGCATGGCATTGGCGAGATAAACCAGCGCGATAAAGACGATCAGCATCGCGGTGATGTTGAGCAGAAGCTCGAGCCCCGCGCCGGTGCCTTTGACGATGGCGTCCATGGTCGAGCTTGCGACCTGCTCGACCTCGAAGCCGTCTTTGCCGGGCTCGCCTGAAAGCTTGCCGCCGGCAAGATTTCCGCCGGTGTGCGCGTTCAGCGGATCCGGCACCATGATGAGGCTGATGAAGATCGCCGCCGGCGCGCCGAGCACCGAACACACCGCGATGTGGCCGGCGGCGTTGGGAATGGCATTGGCGAGGATCGTCGCGTAGAGCACGAACACGGTGCCGGCGATGCCGGCCATGCCGCCGGTCATCACCACGAACATTTCGCTGCGGGTCAGATGCGCCAGATAGGGGCGGATGAACAGCGGCGCCTCGACCTGGCCGACGAAGATATTCGCCGCCGTCGACAGCCCGACCGCGCCGCCGACATCGAGCGTCTTCTCCAGCGCCCAGGAAAATCCGCGCACGATCGGCGGCATGATGCGCCAGTAGAACAGGAGCGAAGACAAGACGCTCATCACCAGCACCACCGGCAGCGCCTGGAAGGCGAGAATGAAATCGGCGCCCGGCGTCTTGGGATCAAACGGCAGCGTGCCGCCGCCGACATAGCCGAACACGAACGACGTGCCGGCCTTGGTCGCGGCCGCGACCACGTCGACAATGCGGCTGACGGCGTTGAAGGCGCTTTGGCTCTCCGGCACTTTGAGCATGACGAGCGCCAGCGCGAACGTGACCGCAAGCCCGGTCAGCACCTGCCGCCACGGCACCGCGCGGTGGTTTTCGCTGATGACGAAAGCAAGCGCGATGATGGCAAAAACGCCCAATAACGATTGTAGTGACTGTAGTGATTGCATTGACGGAGGAAGCCCCATTTGCCCGGTGCCGCAGACTATAGCGTGATCCGCTCGTCCCCGCGCAGGATCCCATCGCGCTAACGCAATGGGGTGCCCCGTAAGCGGGGACCCCAGTCGACAGGGTGCGGCTGATCTCGGCCTCGGTGCATCAGCAGGACGTCGCGACACGAAAGCTC
>Ga0210385_10001550_pt1 | contig 14206 bp, 12 predicted proteins | sample IncBWH26OmetaG_FD_160107 | JGI IMG/M metagenome (GOLD analysis project Ga0210385, IMG submission 160107) | Forest soil microbial communities from Barre Woods Harvard Forest LTER site, Petersham, Massachusetts, United States - Inc-BW-H-26-O ...
CAAAACAATTTCTGTGGTCATTCGCTTTGCCTCCGGACTGCCGAGTCCGTCGTGTAACGTATCGTTCGCACACCTCGATTCAGTTTTGCGCTGAAACCGAGGCATCCAACACATCCGGCGGCCAAGAATCTTCTGTAGGACTCCAGGATTTATCTGGGTTGTACAGCTCCATGTCTTGAAAGATCTTGAGGGTATCCGGACCTAGATCTTTTTGATAAACGACGCCGTCGTAGCCAACGATAAAGGTCTCCACCCCCGTGACGCGATAATCCGCGGGAGCAGCGGCAAGGGCAAAACCTCCAATCATTGCGCCTTCCACGACGAAGTTCAGTTGGCCAAGAGGTGCTGCGGGGCCCTGACCTTTCAGGATTTTGAAAAAGTATCCGTGATAGGGCTTGGCTTTGTCGGTGTAGCCTTGCTGCAAAGCATCCGCTATGTTCTCCGCAATCGGTCCGCCAAGGCTCCCATCAGAATTGCGCCATACCAAACCGTTGTGCGTTCCCGGGGTGCTGATGACGCGCTGTGCGTACTGATTCACTTCGGCGCCATCGTGTTTGGTCATGGCGTATTCGTGTTGAGCTTCCACGTATCCTCGGCAGATCTGGATGGCATCGAGTTCATTCGTGCCGACACGCCGGTAAAGCATCTCTTGCTTGCCGGCCTTGGTATCGAAGAACCAGCTTCCGTTCTTGTGAACAATGGGGATCGCCAGTGGGAAATTGTCGTTCCCGACCAGCAAGGTGGCACGATTTGCGTTATTGGGGTCGACGCTGATCGAAGTATGCTCGTGAGCCTTCGCTGCAAAATTGGCTGCAATACTCTTATCGCGCACGGGATCCTCCGAAGAAACCAAATCCTCTCCCTCAGGACCCAGAATCTTGGTCAAAGCCGGTACATCGAAAGTTTCGGTGGCCTGGATGAGAGCGGCAGCTGCTTTCTCTGGAGACGCGAAAGTGATTTGCGGTGAATTGCTCTGTTGCCCCGAAGCAGAGGCGAATTGGATGAGCAGAGCCAGCACAGAGGAAAGTAGGGAGATCAGAGTTATCCTCAGAAGGTTCGTCGTGAATCGCGAGCTCATCTGTTTTTTCCTCATGGTTGAGTTACCTCCGGCGTCCGCCGCCACCGCGAGAGCCCATACTGGAACTGCCGCGGGAACTGCTGGCCCGAGCGGCACCGCCGCTGCTGCCGCCGAGAGCGTTGCCACTGGACCGCGAGCCTGAGCTAGGCACACTTCGATTCCCGACGCGATCTCCGCCGCCACCTGAGGAAGCGCGATTCCCGCCGCCGGAACTACGATCGCTGGCACGAGACTGTTGTCCACGCGATGAGACATCGCGTGAGCTGGTTTGCGGCCTGTTTCCGGACTGTCTCTGATTTTGACGCGCAGCCGCTTGACGGTCGGACGCGGAAGCGCCGCGCGTTGTACCGCCATATTTCTGCGCAGTGTCTCTGTTTCCGTAAGGCGTCCCGCCGCGATGCTGCGGGTTGTGTTGCCAACTGCCGCCACCGGAACCGCCACGAGAGGGCTGTGTCGACACGCGATTGCCGCCGTTCACATTGTTGCGGTTGCCGCCGTTTATGTTGGAATTGCGGTTGTAATTATTGTTGTTATTAATGGTGATGTCGTTGTTACCGCCCCAACCGCAGCCATACCCCCAACCTCCTCCCCATGCCGCTCCCATGGCGAGACCAACACCGAAGGAAATCGCCACACCCGCCGCGTAATATCCGGGAGGCGGATAGGTAATGGGGGGATAGGGATAAACTGGCGGCCCGTATACGACAGTGGGATTGTAGGTTGGCACGTAAACGACTTCGGGATTGGCCTGCTGAACGACAATGACCTGCTTGGATTCCACAACCTTTGTTTCAACTTTCTGCTGCTCCGTGGATTTCAAGTTGCCAGAGTCTTGCGCCTTTTTCCTCATGCGCTGAACCGCTTCCATCACGTCCGATTGCTGCGCCAGAAAGGCGTTCCCAAGATCGGTTGTCCACTGAATATCATTTGCCAGGCGTTTCACCAGGTCTGGCATCGCGGCCAAACCCTGGACACTGGGATCCCAAGGCTGCTTCTGGACGGCATCAGCGAGGGCCTTATCCTTCAATGTCGTGTTTTTTTCAAGCCATTGTTGAAGCTGAACAATCTCTAACGGATACGTAGAAGCCGCGAGCACTTGGGCGAGCATCGGGTCCGGGTATAACGCGATGGGCGCGACAAGCGAATCGAGTTGATCGGCAGGAATCTTGGCCACTGCGTCCTGTTGGTCCGAAGCGGCAGCGGCAGGCGTCTCTTGCGCTTGAGGCGGAGGAACCACGTTAATCTGCAAGAGCAGAAGAGAGCACAGCATCGCGACCGAATTTCTGGCAAGGACCTTGAGAAGTTTATAGCTAGGACTTTTTTTCATCATAACTGGAATTCCCCTAATCACTGAATACGCGAACTCGAAGGGGTAAGGAGGAATCGACCGCGTGCGACTCCTCCCCAGGGGGATAAATTAGAGTCCCAGGTTTGCGCGAAGGAACTTGACTCCGAGCGAAGCGAAAATACAAAGAAGGCCCAGGAGACCAACCAAGGGCAGGTCGCTGGCTGTCTTGGGCAGTGTCGCCGGGGCCGAAGTGGAAGCTTGCGGCGCGGCTGACTGAGGAGCCGGTTCTGCCGTCGCCACAAGGATTGGCACGTCGGCCGGCGGAGCCGGTGGAGGCGGAGGCATAGTTCCGGTTACCTTCCTCTGTTGGGACACGACGGTCTCGGGTACTTCAACAATTTTGGTGGCGTTGACGATCATTCCTTTTCGCAAACCAAAGGCATCAACCATCTCGCCATTGACATTGAATTTCTGGTTTTTAGGAATCTTGAAGGACTGGTTGGTGCCATCTTCTAGCGAGAGGATGACGGAGTTTGGCGGGCTGACATGCCAAACCTTGCCGGTAACGGTCTGGACGGTAGTCACCGTCTGTGGGGTGGTGGTAGTGATGATAGTGCGCTGGAGTTTCATGCCGGGCTTCAGGTCGTGAATACCCAGTTGCCTGCCGTCTACGGTGACCTTGGCACTCTCCGGTACGTTGGGAAAATGACGAATCGTGCCATCTTCCATCTTGACGAAGAGGTCGTTGCCTTCGACGGTCACGACCTCGCCGTGCTCGACGGTGACGTTCTTGGTGGACGGTCCGGCCGTCGTGCTCTGCCGCGTCTGAACCTGAGCGACAGAAAACGCGGCAAAAAAGATGCAGACAATCCCGACTGCCAGTACGGTCCCGATTTTTATCCGGTTGCCTGACTTCATTTGAATCCTCCAAATTGAAATTGAGCTGAGATTTCTCAAATTTTTACTTACGCGCTGAGAGCCGACTTCAGTGCGAATCCTAAGCGCTACGCTCCTCAGCCGGAGAGCGTGATCGCCGGGAATCCGCAAGAGCGTTTGAATCTGTGATAGTTGCGCGCACGATGTATCGCAAAGGCGCACTACCGACAAAATAGAACGGATAGCAAGTCACAAGGGTGAGAGCAGGCTTGGATCTCGGCGCCAAGACGGACACGTAGTCGGGCGGAACAATGACAATCTCGTCCACAACATAACGAGAGTTTCCCTTTTCAGTGAAGAGATCAATCGTGTCGCCGATATGAATATCCCTGAGCGCCCGGAAGAATCCGTCGCGGTGTCCGGCGATACCGACGTTGCCGGTCTCGCCGGGAGCCGACGTGCCATCGATGTGCCCGACAGCACGATTGAGGGTCAGGTCGTCCGTTCCTTCGAGTACAGGAACTTCGAGGTTGATCGCGGAAATCCTAAGCACCCCCAGGGGACGCTGCACAGGAGCGACAAGGCTGGCCTGATAAGCTTCGATACGTTTTTGTGACCAGAAACGGAAATCGGGGATCGCGAGATTTCGATGGGACGGATCGGTTGTCGTGCGTGAGGAAGTGGATTGCGTGCGCCAGAATGCGCGTATGGCTGCGTGAGAGTAAATGGCGTTATAAGCGCGAACGGCGGCAAACGACAACAGCAGCAGGATTCCGAAGAAGAGCAGGAGTCGCTCGAATCCGCCAAGGGCTCTGTGTGTGCTAATTCGCACCATCAAGTCACGTCTCCGCCAAATGGGTTGTACGTCTTTGTGCCCGATTTTGGCTGGTTAAATCCCGCACTGGGTATTCATTTAAGCTGATTCGGCTGAAGGGACAACTAGGGAAACCCCTAAGCGAGTTTTCGGCCAGGGAACAAGTTCGGCGAATCACATCGAAGCGGAAGAAGCAACATAAGGCAGGCCATCAAGTACCGCATAGATGGCGGGAATCAAGTGGGCTTTCATTCGGGACTTGGTAATGAATCCACGAGCACCTTCTTCGAGGCAGGCCTCCACGTACTCCTCACTCGAATGGATGGTGAGGAATACAAACTTGGCGGTTGACCCAGACCGAATTAGTTCGTGGACGGCATCAATACCCGTCATTATGGGCATGGTGATATCGACGACAACGACGTCTGGTTTAAGACGAAGAACTTCCGAAACCACAGAAGCCCCGTCGGTGGCCGTGCCCACAAGTTCGAAATGGGGCTGCAAAAGCGCCGTTTCCTGTTTCAAGAAATCGGGGTGGTCATCGGCTAGAAACACGCGTGGGCGAATCAAAGTTCGCCTCCGTCGAAACCGGTCAGGCATTCACTTCAGATGCAGGATCTAGCGGAGCTGTATCGCTGCGGACTCAAAATAATGCCGGCGCTGGTACTGGACTACTGGGGGAATCCCTAGGCCGATGATCTAGGATTTTGTCGAGAATTTATCGCCGATGGCCAGCTGCTCGTCCCTCTTCCGGGAACTCGGGGATAACCGAGATCAAACCCTGTTTCAGCGCAAACAAAACCAATTCCGCATTGTTCTTGAGTTTAAAGGCTTCCATGATGTGACGTTTATGGAATTCGACCGTTTTTTCACTCAAGCTGAGCATGTCCGCAATCTGCTTAATGGCCCTTCCCTCGCCGAATAATTGAACGATATCTTTCTGGCGGGGCGTCAACTCCTTGCCGAACTGTTGAGCACGAGCCTTTGTGGCTACCCAGTCCTCACCCCGCAATTTGCGACTCAAATAAGATTCTCCATGCAAAACGTGATGGATCGCGTCGAGCAGTTCCGGCCCCGCGGACTGTTTGAGGACAAATCCGACGGGCCCGAGCTCAAGAGCTGCAGCAGCCAAGTTCGCTTCGTCTCGCATAGTAAGGAAGATGAACCTGATGCTAGGGGCCTGCACTTTGATTCTGCGCACTGCGTCGAGTCCGTTCAGGACAGGCATAGCGACGTCCGCGATGATGACATCGGGCTTTAGCCGAAGGGCTGCCTCGATCAAGGCTCGGCCGTCGGCCACAACTCCGATCACAGGGTACTTGTTCTCCAAGTAAGCTTTTAAGGTCTCAGCGAAGATCAGATGATCATCGGCGATCAAAAGTCTCGCGGGGGACCCGTCCGCGGAGATCCGTTCCATGAGGGGACACTTTCTGGGCGATCACAAGAAGGCCGCCCTAGGCAGTATCAACGAGAGTGGGCGGATTTTGACTAATCGATCGAGTGGAAGGAGTATACGCTTGGCTAACCCCTCAGGGCAATTGATTCCTCGTGCGACTCAGCTGGTTGTTGCTTTTCTTGCCGCAGGCTTGAACGGCACGGACGCGGCAACCGTTGTCCCTTTCCCAGGCTCCGACTGAATCTCAAATTTTCCGCCCAATAGACGTGCGCGTTCTTCCATGTTTCGAATGCCAAGCCCTTCGTTCCCGCCCAAGTGCGACAGATCAAATCCACGACCGCGGTCGCGTACCGAGATTTCCAATCTTTCGCCCGGCATCTGGAGGTCCACCTCCGCTTCACTCGCTCCGCTGTACCTCTTCACATTCCGAAGGGCTTCTTGAACGATTCGAAAGACACCAAGCGCTGCATCGGGATCAATCGACCGCGGAACCTCATCCGAGGTAAAGTCCACCCGGATTCCTTGCTGAACCGTGAACTCCTTGCACAATGCATTGAGAGCGGGAACCAAGCCTAAGCTCTCGATAGTGGATGAATGCAGCCGGTGAGACAAGGTATGGAGATCGTCGCCAAGCTGTACTGTCGAACTCAAAAGCTCACGCAGCTGCTTACGAACTTCTGCCAATGCCGCCGGAGTCGCCTCCTGCGCATTCTCTAAACCCAGGGCCAGTATCGCCACTCTCTGGCTGAAGTCATCATGAAGCTCAGACGCCACCCTGCTGCGCTCATGCTCCTCCGCGTTGATCAGCATGCCGCTAAGCTGCATTTGCCTGTTTCTGGCAACCTTCAGTAACGTTCGGCTGTGTTGCAGATAGCCGGCCAACGCGGAAAGACCGAAGATAATCGCTAATACCGTCGCCCATGTCCATTTGGTGCGCTGCCAAAGGCTGGGTTCGCGAAACCGGATGATACTTCCTTCAGGGAGCTTGCTTTCTGAGATGTGCCAAGTTTGCAGTTCATTCCAGTCGAACATGTACACGCCAGGGATTGTTTGAATAGGAATTTCATCAGCTTTTTTCCCGTCCAGTAGCTCTGAAACAATTTGAGCAGTGATCTTCCCTTGCTTCTCAAATGGCATCACGTGCCCGCCAACAATCCCGTGTCCAATATAGGTGTCGGACATACCAAAATCCGGTGCAGCGGAGGCTGCTGCGATTGCCGGAAGAGCCTGTGTGGCATTGAGAAATTTGTTTCCAGCGGAATCCTGGAAGAAAGAGGTATACAGCTCGATGGAATGACTAGGCAGTTGCTGCAGTTGTTTCAGCAATCTGTCCATCTCCGCATCAGTCGAATAAAGAATTTCCGTTTTTGTGTCAGCGGAAGTGAATGCTGATTTTGTCAAGGACATCACAACTTTGTCGAACGAGGAACTACCTCCCACTACGAACACGTGGCGCGTATCCGGAAAAAGACGCAAGGCCAAGTCGAGGGTTTTTTGGGGTTCAAGTTTCATCCACGTTCCAGTAAACCGGGAATCGAGCCTCGAATTACTCAATTGATCCTGACTGGCGCCGCAAATAACGATGGGAACATTCAAGAAGAGGGACTGAGTGTATTTCGAGAGAAACTCAATCGCGCCCGGACCCACCGCTACTACTACGTCCAACTTATACGAGCCGTACTTCTTATCGATCCAGGCTCGCGCTTCTTCCTTCGAAGGTCTGCTCGGAAATGAAGATAGATCGAGACTCTCTGAATAGAACTCGACGTTGCGATTTGGCGCCTGTAGTACTCCGCTGACAATCTGTTGGGTCATCTCGCTTGTCAAAGAATGGGACAAACCCACCTCGTTGAGAATCAAGACGTTTTTCTGGAGCGAGGTTTGGGCACACGAGATCGAGCACACCAAAATCAGGAATAGGAGTATCAGGAGGGCTGACGCACACGACACACGGATGCTGGAGCCGTAAATCTGCCAGGGAAGGGCCCTCAACTGATCGTTAAGGTGGGTCAACCGCACGATCCCACCCCCGAAGTTAGTTACTGATTCGCTTTCTATATATGTCATAGGATTTCCTATGGCAAGTGGAATAACACACTCGATGAATCTTCAGTGAATCTCTTCCGGTATTGAAATTTCGGCCCGTCGATCCATGAATATGGCCAAGCGGAAAAATGTTCAAGTCAACCCGCCATAGCCGTAGGCGCTCGTGGCTGTGACGGACTTTGCCGGAGCGGTGCGTCAAGAGTCAAATAAGTCTTGTTTATATACGTAAAACAATTGGTTATAACAAGTGGAATAACATCGGGCTCCCAGACATCTCCAGGTATTTCGCTACTGCCAATTCGAGACTGAATTGCATTCTTTCGCGTCCGAGTATCGTACCCAGAGGCGATCGCTGGAGCATTTGCAATACCCCGGGGTTGAGCCCGACTAGCCAGAGCGACGCGCCTAGTTCATGTTGTCGCTTCTCGCCTTCGGTCAACATCTTAAGGGCGGTATATTCGAGATCAGGCACAGCACCAAGGTCCAGCGCAACGACGGTGGGCTTCGCTTCGTTGATGAAGAATTGTATCTTCTGTCCGATGGACTGAGCGTTGGCAAAGAATATGCGGCCCTCGAGACGCAACAACAGCAACCCGGAATAGGTTTCGTCCTCGGGATGTTCCTCGGAACGTGGACGAAATACATTCGTGCCTGGTTTGCGGCCCAACACATAAACCGGTGGATCGGCAACCTGTGAGGCCAGGGCTACAAGCGACAACACGATGGCAAGGAGGATGCCATTGAGTGTGCCGAGGAGCACGACGCCGATCAGCGCGGCAACGGCCCAAGTAAATTCTGTGCGTCGAATTCCTAAAATGACCGAGAACTCGGCCGGCCGAATTAATCCGATGGAGTAGACGATGACCACAGCCGCGAGTGTAGCTTGCGGCATGAGCGCCAGAACAGGCGCGAGCAGAAGAATCGTGGCTAAGCCGACCAGCGCTGTTACGACCTCAGCCAACTGTGTGCGCGCGCCAGCAAGCCGGTTCACAGCGGTCTGTGTGGTGCCACCACCGGCAGGCATAGCCCCGAAGAACGAGCCCGCCGCATTAGCCAGCCCCGTCGCGAGCAACTCGCGATTGGCTCGAAGAGGCGGTTCCTCAGTCTTGGCAAACGCGCGCGCGGCCGCAATGCTCTCAGTAAAACTCATGAGCGCAATGCCCAATGCTCCGGGCCACAGCATTCCCGCAAGAGAGAATTCCGGACGAGTGATCGACGGCAGACCTCGGGGAATTCTGCCGACCAATTCCACTCCGTGTGTCTGCAACCCCAAGAAACGCACGCCCAGAATCCCGACACCAACAGCGATAAGGGGTGCCGGTGCTTTGGGGAAAAATCGTTCGATACTCACCAGCAATGCGATCGTCAGGAGCCCTACGAACAGCGTCGGCATCGAGGTCTCTGGAACACTGCGGACAATGGCCAGCACGTTACGGAAGAAGGTTCCTCTCGGAAAATGCACGCCGAGAATCTTGGGAACCTGATCGAAGATGATTACAATCCCGATACCCGCCTTGAAGCCTACCAATACCGGTTCGGAAATGAAGTTGGCGACGAAACCGAGGCGCAGCAAGGAAGCGAGAACGAGAACGCCTCCCACCATCAACGTCAAGGCTGCGGTGGCCCGAAGGAGCGCAGGCGGATCTCCGTTGGGCACGATTTCGCCGAGTTCGGCTGCGGTTAAAACGGCGATCGTAGTGGTGGTGCTGACGCTCAACGAGCAGGAGGTGCCCAGCAAGGCGTAGATCACCATGGGCACCATAGCCGTGTACAAGCCGACCTGAACTGGCAGTCCCGCGATGGATGCATAGGCCATCGCCTTCGGAATGACCACGGCAGCCGCTGTCAGGCCCGCAATAAGGTCGAGCCGCAACCACTCTTTTTGGTAATTGAACAGCCAATCGCCAACTGGGAAACGGCTGCGACTTTGAGCTTCGGTGGACAAGTTTTTCCCCGCGGATCGGATGCTAGCAAGCCGAATTTCCACTCAATACCTAGGAAATCACCTAGTGGTGCTTCCCTGATCGCAGAACCGACACGACAAAGAAGACGCAAGGATTCGTACCACGCGCGCATCGATTGGTATGCGTTCCGTATTAGTGATCAGTGGCGGTCGGAATCGCATCACGCGGTGAATACGCCGACAGCGTGAGAGATCACGGCAGAAAACACTTCACTGTACCCGAGCGGACCAGATGCCGGCACTGCGTAAGTTCACTTTTGCTTAGGTGGAAAATTTTTCAATAGTTTCTGAACAGCCTTGCCAATGTTCTTATCCTTTTTTTCTGGCTTAGCTTTGGGGTCCAAGGTTTTAGATGCGACTCCCCGCCAGACAAGCTGTTTGGTGGCAGGGTCGTACATACTGATATCCAGCTGACCGACATAAATAGTCGATGTGGAGCCGTAGGTGGTGGTGGAATTCATTCCGCCACCGTACCATCCAGTACCCCAGCCGGGGCCGTAGCCCCAGCCTGTGTTATATGACGTGAACTGTTTCTCGGTGCCGACCGCCGTCTGGTATGCAATGTAGAGGTCGGCGGTGTCACTGTCTGTCTTGGTCAAGCCCTTCGTGGCGAGTTCGGCATCCACGGCGGCCATGATGCGTTTGCCGGTCAACTCGTCCGGCTCGTCCGCACCTTTGATAGTCACCCACTTATAGGACTTGAATTTCGAGAAATCCTTGTCTTTGTCGTAATCGTAGCGAACATCTTGCGCCATCGCAGCTGTGACACCGCCCACCAGCAGAGCAATCGCAAGAAGGATCGACTTCTTCATAATCTTTTCTCCTCTTTTACGTGCCTCGCCCGAACCAGTCTTCAAAGCCGCCATGCTGTGCCCGGTCAACGTCCGGTTTAGGCAACAAATGCGGTCGAGCCGGTTAGTCTTCTAGCCTGACCGCTTCCCGACTCGACCCTCTCGAAAATTACGCTGACTCGAACCTCGGCGCACCTAGGGAAATTCCTAGTGATGCATTCATTTCCCTTTGCTTGAACCGACGTTTGATCGGTTGGTGGGTGACTTGCTATTTAGTACCGATAGCAGCTCCAGCGCGGACGACGGCGGCGAAACTTCACCCTGGAGGACGATTGCTTTCGCGCTTACATCTTTTCCATAAAGATTTCGGTTTGCGCGGTTGTCGGGACGCAGAGTGGAACCTTCCAGCGAGACACCAGCAAAAAGTCCTCGAGCGTGTGAGTACGAAAGTATCTCCGCGCGCAGGAATAGATCTGTGGCGGCAGTTGATTCACGTCCAACGGGCCCACCGGCGGCCGACGCAGTAGCGCCAATCTTCACTTTGCTTGTCAATATGCTGCTGGCCGCACGGTCATTCATCAAGAGAAGAACAAAGTCAGTGGCCTGGCCACCCACCTGCAAGCCAAAGCTGCCTCCACCAAGCGCGATCATTGACGGAGCGCTCCACGGCCCTTGAAAGTTGGGACCTCCGCGGCAAGTCATGACGCCGCGCCCGTAACTCCCACCAACGCCCGCAGCGAACTTGAGGGTTGAAGGCACAACGATGACGCATTCTGCCTTCTGTAACACCGCCGCGGGTATGCCACTGCGCAGTTGCAGGACTTCCCTCATCACCATGCCCGAATTTGCGACTCGGTCGCCCTCTTTGGTGTGCGCCTGGATGGTGGCCACAGTAACCGCGACTCCCGACCCGCCATTATTGGTTACTCCAGAGAATGTCGCCGCCACACGGTAGGTGCCGACGGAGTTTCCAGTCGTATAAAGGCCACTTGCTGAGAGCGAACCGCACTGCGGGCTCGGAGTGCAACTCCAAGTCGCCATGGAAGTCACATCAAGTGTGCTGCCATCACTCCAATAGGTTGTGGCCGTCATCTGCACCGTGGCTAATGTTGTGATGGTATAACCGTCCGCCGTTTTGATTGCGTAACCAGCCCCAGTAACGCAGATGGAGGTCCCGCACGGGCCTGAGCCGGTTAAGCCTGCGGGCGTCATCGTGAAGGAAGTTGAGGCCGTCCCACCTCTGGCATCGGTTACGGTCAAGGTGGTCTGCTCGCCGGTGATCCCCGTGGGCGTGCCATTGATCAAACCACCGCCCAGGCCAGTCGACATCGATACGCCAGTTGGGAAGCCTCCCGTGAAGGCATAGCCGTATGGTTGCGCGCCTCCTGTCGGAGTGATTTGGCAATTCACGGCGACATACTGCTTGACCTGCGAGATGCAAGGCGGGGCGTACACGTTGAGAGGACTCGACGCCGTACTTGAACCGCCACCAGCAGTTTGGCCAAAGCAAACCGCAGGGATCCAAAAGAGGAAGAATAAATTCAGCCGACGAGTTCGAAGCCATGTCATGTTGCACCTCCAGCCCGATGGGCAGCTCCAATAGCTTGACTTTGGAAAACATTAGTCCACATAGGGCGCAAAGTTACCTTCATTGCCTGAAGAGATCCGAACAGGATGCTAGGTTCCACTCCACCACCTCACAACTAGGAAAACCCCTAGCGCCGTGCATGTAACTTTGCTGGTTAGCGCATTGATCCGGAGGCAGCAGCGCGTGCCCTGAGCGTGCATTCGCGAATATTGCTGAATATAAATAAATGGCGAAAAGGGACAAAATTTGCGACGAAAATATATTCGGCGATTCGCAGATTTCCGGTCAGACGTCTGATCTTGCATTCGCCTTGCGCCTGCTCGCGACTGATAAAGGGCAAACCATTTCCGTCAAGGTGCAGAATTTCACCTTCCAAAACAAATACATCAATCGTGAACTGCTTTATGTTGGCTTCCGACACGCCGAACAACTGCAAGGCGTTCGCATTCGCGGCGATAAACCGGCGGTCAATGTTGGTCACAACAACGGCATCGGTGGAGTTTGCCAGTAACTCCCGCAAATCATTCTCTCTTGCGCGACGTGCTTCCTGTAGGTGTCGGGTTTTCTCGGCAACATTCTTTCCGCTTTCGGTGAGCGGATTCAGTGCCCGCCGAAGATGGCCCGGCGTTTCTTTCAAAGCGACGAGGAATTGCGAAGTGAATTGGGTCATTTTGGCGTTCACCGCAACAGCTGCATCGAAGGAGTTCGCCAGTAACTCCGGCATTTTCTGGAGAGCGCTCTTTCCGCGTTCCGTCAGCGGGTTCAGTGCCAGCCGAAGATGTAACGTTGCCTTTTTCAAAGCGACCAGGAGTTGCGAACCGAATTGTGCGATTTTGGCGTTCGCCACGACCCCTGCATCGAGGAAGCCCGCAAGGAACTCCCGCATTTTTTCGATGGCGCGCTTTGCGCGTTCCACCGCCGGATTGAGGATTTGCCGAAGATGTAATGTCGCTTGGTGCAAAGCGACGGAGAGTTGCGAACTGAATTTGGTGATTTCCATAATGCGGCACTACGACGTCAACAAAAGACTCAAAACGGGCAGGAACAGTCCCATCAAAGCGGCTATGGCAAGCGCCGAGGCCAAGGCCTCAAGAAATTCCTTTGGCGGAATCACCTTCGAGGTTGCATTAAGAAACGCGCCGGCTTGGCTTCGCATTGCGTCATTTTCCTTGACGGGGACAGGCCTCAACCCTCGAGAAACGTCTAAGCAGGGAGTCAAATACCAACTTGTCCGCTTTCTCTTCCGTGCTTCTCATCCGAGACGAAGGGGCTGCTGTCTCACCGCCCAGAGTCGACAGCAGCCCGACCGTTCGAACAGTTTGGTTACTCCCGACTTCGGTTTTTACAGCGTTCCAATCCCCACTGCCACTAGGGATTCCCCCAGGGTCTCGGGGTGGCTACATCATCCTGGATGTTGCTGCAGAGATGCGGAAGGAGGTACTTCGATGGGACTACGGGACGCTACCTTGTAAAGTCCCTCTCAATCGACACGGGTTGAATTGTCAGAACACAAGCTTTAGAGCCAGTTGGATAACACGAGGATTGACAGCCGTGCTGCTGATAACGCCGAACGTCGGTGAGCTGAAGTTAGTATCCGGGTTGGCGAACTGCGGATGATTCAACGCATTAAAGAACTCAGTACGAAATTGAAAGCTACCTTTCTCTATCGGCCAATTCACGATTACAGTTTTCGAAAGCGAGAGATCCACGTTTGCTTGACCGGGACCGTCTACAATTCCGGTCCCACTGCTGCCAAATGCGGTTCCGATGCCATCCGCCCCAATGATTCTCGGACTAGTAAAACAGGCAGAATTGAAATAGCCTCCCAATTTCGACTCCAACGACCCTGCCTTAACGAGTTGGTTTTTCGCGCAGGTTCCGCTCAGCTGTGCTCGGTCTTCGCTTATTCCAAACACGTTGTTGGCATTGGTGTCGGAAATGGTGAGAGCACTGCCAGATTGAATCGTAATTACCGCAGCGACCTCCCAACCACCTAGAACTATCCGGTCGAGTCCGGCAGACGGACTGGGCAGAGTCCATGTTTCACTAAAAACGAATCGATGCGTGCGATCGAAGCTCGCCCTTCCCCACCGCTGGCTTGGCAAGTCCTGGTCGCCTAAGGTCAGTGCGTTTCCTGACGACGTCGAGTTAATGTCGGCGCCATCCGTGTCCAGGGTCTTCGAGAAGGTGTAGGAAGCGAGAAATTGTAGGCCGTGGCTTAAACGCTTCGTCAGACTAACTTCCAGCCCGTTGTACCAGGAACTGCCCTCGGATTCCATTTCAACAAGAGAGCCCGGAGGCACTCCGAGCACCGGAACTCGCAGAGAGATATTTGCGATAGTATCCGTCGTCAGCCCCCTGATTGG
>Ga0210385_10001551_pt1 | contig 14203 bp, 14 predicted proteins | sample IncBWH26OmetaG_FD_160107 | JGI IMG/M metagenome (GOLD analysis project Ga0210385, IMG submission 160107) | Forest soil microbial communities from Barre Woods Harvard Forest LTER site, Petersham, Massachusetts, United States - Inc-BW-H-26-O ...
ACGGACTGCGAAGACAAAGTCGACGGCTCTCACAGCCGGGTCGCAAATGGGCGACACACGGGCACTGGCATCCACGAACATCAAGCAAGGCTAGGAGTTGCCGGTGAGACACCAACGACATTTGCGAGCAAGGGGGGAGTCGGGCTTCACGCTGATCGAGCTGCTGGTCGTGATCTTGATCATCGGCATTCTGGCGGCGATCGCGATCCCCGCGTTCCTCAATCAGAAGAGCAAGGCCAGCGACGCCTCCGCCAAGGAACTCGTGCATGAGTCCCAGGTCGCTGCCGAGACGATCGCGACCGACTACAGCGGTAGCTACAAAGAAGTCACGCAGGCCAAGATCAACGAATACGAAAAATCGATCCCGATCACGGAAGCAACCGGTAAGAACGGCTACCTCAAGGTCGCAAAAGAACTCGAAAGCGGCATCGGCTACGAATTGGAAACCGAAGCTCCGGGCACAAAAGACACATTCAAGCTCGTCAACAAAGCGGGCGCCGTCACGCGCACATGTAAAGCCGCGAGCGCAAGCAATGCTGGTGGTTGCCCGACCGGGTCCTGGTAGGACCCCGGGGCGCAGCGGTTCTCGGCGCAGGTGTTATCAGGACAGCTGGAGAGGGCGGCCATATGGCCGCCCTCTCTGCGTCTGGGCGGTATTGGGTACCTTTTACCGCCAGCATTGGGTGTCCTCCGGCGAGCGTCTCAGAATGCCATCGCGCCAGGGCCGCTCGGGCGATATTGGGCGAACGATTGCAGAAGCGCTCAAGTGCGACGCGCCGCCCGCCGATCATCCGTCCATGGAGACAGCAACCTTTGCGGGGGTGTTTGGAGCGATGATCGGATCGTTCCTGAACGTCGTCGTATACAGGCTGCCGCGCCGCGAGTCGCTCGTGCGCCCGGCCTCGCACTGCACCGCCTGCGGGACGGCGATCAAGCCCTACGACAACATCCCCGTCGTCTCGTGGCTATTGCTGCGCGGACGCTGTCGCAACTGCTCGGCCCCGATCTCCAAGCGCTATCCGCTCGTCGAGGCGTTTGCTGCTCTGTTGTGCGTGGGCGCTGTGCTCGCAGGCGGTAGCTCAGCCACGATCGCGCTCAACGTCGCCTTCATCCTCTTGCTTGTGCCGATCGCGCTGATCGACGCCGAGCACCGCATCATCCCCAACCGCCTTACCGCGCTTGGAGCGATCCTCGCGCTTGCAATCGGTACTGCGCTCGACCCAAGCGGCGAGCCCGCGCGTCTGATAGCCGGCGCTGCCGCGGGCGGCGCGCTGCTGATCGCCGCGATGGCCTACCCGGGCGGTATGGGCATGGGTGACGTCAAGCTTGCCGGCGTAATGGGCCTGTTCCTCGGCAGCGCGGTCGCGCCGGCGATGCTCGTCGCGCTGCTGGCCGGGGTGCTGTTTGGCGCACTGATTCTTGGACGCCAAGGTGCGCAAGTCGCACGCAAGACCGCCGTGCCGTTCGGACCGTTCCTAGCCTTCGGCTCGCTCGTGGCGATCTTCGTCGGCGAGCCGCTGGTGAACCTGTACACAACCCACTTCCTGAACTGATGGACGCCATGGAACCTGGACATACCGATAGCGAGGAGCTCAGCCTGCTCAGGCCGACATCGATCGTCGTCGATGCGCCGCCAGAGCCACCGGCTGCCGACACGGTTGCGATCGAGTCGGCCAAGCGCAAGATGCCGTCGCTCAACGCTTCGATCTCCATGTCGAGCCTCAAGCCGAGTCGTGCCGGTCGCTCGCGTGGCGCGACGCTCGTCGGCCTGGACATCCAGCCCGGCTATGTGAGCGCGGTTCAAGCGCGTGTCAACGGCTCGATCCAGGTGCAGAAGGCCGCAGGCGCCGCACTGCCACCCGACACGATGCGCGAGGGCGAGGTGCTCGACGGCACTGCGCTGGCCGACACGCTGCGTGAGATGTTCCGCGAGTCCAAGCTCGACAAGCGCGTTCGCATCGGCGTCGCCAACCAACGCACCGTGTTGCGCACGCTCGAGCTACCGCCGCTGACCGACCGCAAGGAGCTGGCGACGGCCGTGCGTTTCCAGGCCGAGGACCAGGTGCCGATGCCGCTCGACAACGCGGTGCTCGACTTCCACGCGCTCGGCGTGATCGACACGCCCGCCGGCCCGCGCCAGCGCGTGATCGTCGTCGCCGCCCAGCGCGACATGGTCGAACGCCTGATCGCCGCGGTTCGCGCCGCGGGTTTGCGCCCCGAGGGCGTCGACCTCTCGGCCTTTGCCTTGATCCGCTCGCTGCACAGGGCAGACGAGGATCACGCAGGTCGCGTGTTGTACCTGAACATCGGTGGGCTCACGAATATGGCGATCGCCGAGGGCACCGTCTGCCGCTTCACACGTGTGATCGGTGGGGGCCTGGAGTCGATGGCCGCCGACATCGCCGAGCGCAACAGCATCAAGCTGACCGAAGCGCGCGAGCTGCTGGCGGCGGTCGACCTCGACGCACCATCTTCGGTCGCACCTTCGCTCTATGCGGACAGTGCCCCGCAGGAGCCGCAACCCTCCGATCCGGTACCTGTCGCGCCGCAGAAGCCCGCGATCGATGTGCGTCCGGTCCTCTCGAGCGGCGTGCGCGAGATCGCCGGCGAGGTGCGTAACTCGCTGGACTTCCATCGCTCCCAGGACGGCGGTGGTGAGGTCTCGAGCATCGTGCTCAGTGGCTCGGCGCTACAGATCTCAGGTTTCGCACGAGCGCTGCAGAGCGAGCTGCGCGTGCCCCTGATCCCGCAGACGGTCGGCGTGCTCGACGAGCGCGCTGCAGGCGAGGTCTCAGCCGAGCGGCTTGCCGTCGCGACGGGCCTCGCAGTCGAGGAGGCGCCGCGATGAAGGCCGTAAACCTGATCCCCGGCGAGCAGCGCCAGGGCGCCGGTGGGCTCTCTGATCTGACCGGCCGCTCCGGCGGCGGCGCGCTGATCGTGCTCGGTGTGATCGTGGCGCTCGCGGTCATGATCGCGATGTACGGCAGCGCTCATCACAGCATCTCAAGCCAGAACGGCGAAGTCGCTCAGATCAAAGCCGAGACGAGCGTGGTCGAAGCTCGCACAGGACGGCTAACGCCCTACACCAACTTCGTTTCGATGGCCGATCAGCGCACAGAGACCGTAGCTCAGCTCGTCCAAGCGCGCTTCGATTGGTCCCATGCCCTGCACGAGCTTGGTCGCGTACTGCCTGCCGGCACCTCGCTCAGCGCGCTACACGGCACAGTCGGAGCCGGTGGAACGACCGCCAGCGCTACCGTCACTACGACAGCCGCAGCCGGCGCGACGCCCGCTTCGAGTACGCCTCCAGGCAGCACCCCGATCTTCACACTCACCGGTTGCGCCACCAGCCAGACAGTCGTCGCTCAGGCGCTCCAGCGTTTGCGTCTGATGGACGGCGCCAGCGAAGTGCAGTTGCAGAGCTCGACCAAGGCCGAAACCGGCGGTGGGAGCGGGGCCAGTGGTGGAAGCGGCGCGACCGGCAGCTGTTCTGGCAGCGACCCGAGCTTTACAACTCAAGTGACGTTCGTCGGACTGCCCGCGGCGCCTGCCACGAGCGTGCCCACGGCCGCGGGAGCCGCAGCAGCTTCCGCGCACAGCGCCGGCGCCACCGAGCCGGTCTCGGCAGGAGGTCCTTCGAAATGACAACACGCGATCGACTGATGCTGATTGGGATCGTTGCGCTTGCCGTGCTGCTCGGCGCTTGGTTTACGACGGTTGCGCCCGAGCGCGAACGAGCCGCGAAGATCAGCGCCGAAGTCGAAACGGCGCGCCAGCAGCTGGCGAGCGCCGAATCGGCTGCCGACAGCGCCAAGAACGCGCAGGCACAGTACTCGAGCGCCTACGCCTCGCTGGTGAGCCTCGGCCAGGCCTTGCCCGCTTCCGCGGAACCCCCCGGGCTCATATACACGCTGGACAAGGCCACGCACAGCCGCAACGTCGGCTTCACCTCGATCACCGCCGGCACCAGCGCCACGGCCAGTTCGAGCTCCAGCGCCGCCGCGACGGCGGCTACGCAAAACGCGACGTTCAGCCAGGAGCCGTTCACGTTCGTCTTCAACGGCAACTTCGTCGATCTCTACAAGCTGCTCGACCAGCTCGAAGGTTTCACCGTGCAAACCTCCGCGGGAGCGCTGCACGTCAATGGACGGCTGCTGACGATCGACAGCGTCAGCCTTGCTCCCAGCAGCGCCAGCGGGAGTGCTACCGCTTCGAGTAAATCCAAATCTCCGCGGCTGACAGGCACGATCAGCGCCACCGCCTATGTTCTTCCCGCGGGTGCGACACCGCTGGGCGGCGCGACTCCGTCCAGCCCAGCGGGCGCGGCGACGACGGCCTCCAGCACCTCCTCTAGCGGCTCGGCGGTCACACCCGCCGTCGTGAAGGCCACGCCATGATCGAGTTCCTGCAATCGCTGCGCTCCGACCTGTCTTCGCGGCGCCTGCTGCCATTTGTGGCCTTGGCCGCCGTCGCATTGATCGCCGCCGTCGCATACGCGGTGACCGGCGGCTCGGGCAGCTCGACTCCCGCGCCAGTGGCGAGCCTGCCAAGCATCTCGGTTACCGGCTCGGCGCCGGCGCTGCCGGTGACGGTTGCGCCGGCGAACCCGAACGAGGCCGTCTCCGAGACTCCGGGTGGCGTGCACTTCCAGAGCCAGGGACCCACGCGCGACCCGTTCATCCCATTGCCTTCGCCGCCCGTGACCAAAGCGGCGGAATCCTCCAGCTCCAGCGGCTCGAGCTCCTCCAGCGGCCCAAGCTCCGGCGGGTCGTCTTCCGGTAGCGGCGGATCCACGAGCAAAGGTTCCGGTGGCGGCCAGGAAGCGCCCGCCCCGGCCCCAAAGAAAACGAGCAAGCCGAAGTTCTCCTACGTCGTCTCCGTCTTGTTCGGGCCCGCCTCGACCACACCCGGTCAGCCCGCGACGCTCGCGCCCTACGAGGACATCAAGCCCGGAGATCCATTCCCTTCCAAGCAGAATCCGCTTATATCCTTCGAACGAGTCACGAACAACGGTGCCGGTGCGGTGTTCAAGCTTGTCTCTCCACCGATCCTGCACGGAACCGGCATCTGCCTGCCAAGCACCTCCGAATGCCAGACGATCGACCTCGAACCAGGGCACTCCGAGGAACTGGAATACATAGAAGCAAGCGGCCAGATCGTCGTCTACGAACTGAAGGTCGTGAGCATCGTCAAAGGTAGCGGCGCAAGCGCGGCAAGCTTGAAGCACCAGGACGCCGGCGCCGCGCGCGTGAGGCGCAAGGCCCACAGCAAATAAGCTACGGCGGAGATGACACTCCGCTTGATCACCGCCGGCGAGTCCCACGGACCCGGTTTGACATGCATCGTCGAGGGTCTGCCCGCGGGCTTGCGCCTGCGTCCGGAGGACCTCAACGAGGACATGGCGCGCCGCCAGCTCGGCCATGGCCGCGGCGGGCGTATGAAGATCGAGAAGGACACCGCTCGTGTAACGGCCGGCGTACGCCACGGCGCGACGCTCGGCGGGCCGGTCGCTCTGCAGGTCGAGAACCGCGACTACGCCAACTGGGAAGAGCGTATGTCCCCGTGGCCGGTCGACGCGGAGATCCCCGAGGTTCATCTGCCGCGCCCCGGTCACGCGGATCTCGTGGGCACGCAGAAGTACAAGCAGAGCGACGTGCGCAACATCCTCGAGCGCGCTTCGGCCCGCGAGACGGCGGCGCGCGTGGCGGGTGGCGCGCTCTGCAAGGCTTTCCTTGCCGCGCTGGGGGTGCAGGTTCGCTCGCACGTCATCCAGATCGCCTCTGTCCATGCGCCCGAACCCGCGCAGGCTTTGACACTCGCCGACTTCGACGAGGTGGACGCCTCGCCGGTGCGCTGTCTGGACGCCGAGGCTGGGCGCGCGATGGTCGCTGAGATCAACAGGCTGCGCAAGGCCAACGAGTCGCTCGGCGGGGTCTTCGAGGTGCAGTCCTTCGGGGTTCTCCCGGGGCTCGGCTCGCACATCTCCTGGGAGGAGCGCCTCGATGGCCGACTGGCGATGGGTATCCTCTCGATCCAGGCGATGAAGGGCGTCTCGATCGGCGACGGCTTTCAGATCGCCGGCGTGCCCGGTTCACAGGCGCACGACGAGATCTTCTACTCCGAGCAGCGCGGCTACTACCGCGAAACCAACCGCGCCGGCGGCCTCGAGGGGGGCATGACCAACGGCGAGCCGCTGATCGTGCGCGGCGCGATGAAGCCGCTGCCAACGCTGACCAAGCCGCTGCGCTCTGTCGATATCTCGAGCCATGAGGTAGCCGAGGCGCTGCGCGAGCGCACGGACTCGTGCACGGTGCCGGCTGCAGGCGTCGTCGGCGAGGCGATGGTCGCGCTCGTGCTGGCCGATGCCTACCGACGCAAGTTCGGTGGCGACCACATCGACGACACACGCCAAGCGCTGGATGCGTATTGCGAGCGAATCGGATGGTCGGCGCCTTGAGCGCCGCCCACTTGGGCGAGTATCGAGAGCGCCCGCGATGGCGCCAGTAGCCGACATCCCCGATCGCGCGCTCGTCTTCATCGGCTTCATGGGCGCCGGCAAGACGACCGTCGCCGGCGAAGTCGCGGCGGCGCTGGGCGTGCGGGCACTCGACAGCGACCGCCTGCTCGAAGATGAGCTGGGTCATTCTGTAGCCGAGGAGTTCCGCGTTCGCGGAGAGGCTTCGTTCCGGGCCGCCGAGGAGCAGCTCGTCTGCCGACTGCTCGAGCAGGCAGACGCGGGCTCGGTGATCGCGCTCGGCGGCGGCAGCGTCCTCTCAGAGCGCGTGCGCGCGGCGCTCGAGCCACATTTGACGGTGCTGCTCGATATCGACGCACAGGCCGCCTGGCGTCGCGCCGGCGCGAGCTCTGGACGCGAGAAGCGACCGCTGGCATCCGATCGCGAGACTTTCGACAAGTTGCACGCAACCCGCCTGAGTCTCTACCAAGGACTTGCGGACGCGATCCTGCCGGCGCTCACACCGCGCGTGGGGTTGCGTGCCCTGCCTGCCCTGAGCGGCCTCTCCCGTGCGCCTGCCGGTACGCGTTTGCTGTGGGCCAGTGCCGCCTCCGGCGATTATCCGGTGTTTGTCGGGGGTGGCCTGCTGCGCACGGAGGTGTGCTCGCAGCCGGGTATGTGGCCGCTGGATCGGACCGTCTCACGACCGTTCTGCGTCTCCGATCAAAACGTCGCCGGCCTTTATGCCGAGCGTATGGGCGGCGTTCAGGAGCTGGTCGAGATCGCCCCCGGCGAGCGCAACAAGACGCTTTCAAGCGCAGAGCTCGTGTGGAGCGCGCTGGTCGCTGGCGGGATGACCCGCGCCGACCATGTGGTCGCGCTTGGTGGGGGCGTGGTGGGCGATCTGGCCGGGTTCTGCGCCGCCACTTATCAACGCGGCATCCCGGTCGTGCACGTGCCGACCACGCTTGTGGCGCAGGTCGACTCCGCCTATGGCGGCAAGACCGGCGTCGACCTGCCGCAGGCCAAGAACTACGTTGGCGCCTATCACCATCCTGCGGGAGTGATCGTCGACCCAGAAACGCTCGCCACGCTCCCTGCGGCAGAGCTTGCTGCCGGCTATGTCGAGGTGTTGAAGACCGCCTTGATCGCAGGCGGCGAGCTGTGGCGGCACGTCGCTGCGGACGAGCCGCTGGACCAGCGCACGATCCTCGCCTGCGCGCGTACCAAGTTGGCTGTCGTGGCCGAAGACGAGCGCGACACTTCTCGCCGTCAGGTGCTCAACCTCGGACACACGGTCGGCCATGCCCTGGAGACCGTCACCGGCTACGAGCGCTACCGCCACGGCGAGGCTGTCGGCCTCGGCCTACTGGCGGCACTGCGACTGTCGGGCCGGGAGGAGCTGCGTGCGCAGGTACGCGAGCTGTTGAGTGCGCACGGGTTGCCGCTGGCGCTGGACGGTGAGGACGTCGAGCAGGTGATTGCGGCGACGATGCGTGACAAGAAGCGCACCGGCACGCATGTCCCGTTCGTGCTGGTCGACGCGCCCGGCGATGTGCGCACCGGCTGTCACGTTTCTTCAAGTGAGCTGCACGCCGCCGTGTCGGAGCTTGGAGAGCGCGGGTAGGCTCTGCTTTCAGATGGCGGGCCTGATTCGCATAGAGGTGATGCATGGCGTCAATTTGGACATGCTCGGCAAGCGCGAGCCGGAGCACTACGGCACGCTCACGCTCGACGAGCTCGAGCGCCAGATCGAAGGTTTCGCGGGCGAGCTAGGTGTCGAGACACGCTTCTTTCACAGCAACTTCGAGGGCGAGTACGTCGAGCACCTGCACTCGCTGCGAGAGCTTGTGGACGGTGTGGTGCTCAATCCAGGCGCTTGGACGCATTACGCCTGGGCGATCCACGACGCGCTCGCCACGGCGGCGCTGCCGGCAGTCGAAGTGCACCTCTCAGACGTGAAGGCGCGCGAGCCGTGGCGACAGCTCTCGGTGATCGAGGATCTGTGCATCGCCTCGGTGTCCGGCAAGGGGATCGAGGGCTATCGCTTGGCATTGACACGTTTGCGCGACGAGTTGGCCGGCGCGGAGCAAGCGGAGGATGCTCCGGGCGCGCCCGGCAAGATCGACGGGAAGAAGGTATGAGCGAGCTTGCCCGCATTGCTGGGCTGGCCTCGGCGTTGCGCGAGCGGAATGTCGATCGACTGCTCGTGAGCGCACCGGTGAACGTGCGCTACCTGTGCGGCTACACCGGCTCCAACGGCATGTTGCTGGTCGATTCTGGAGGGCGAGCCCAGCACCGCTTCTTCACCGACTTCCGCTACGTCACTCAGTCGGCTGAGCAGCTGCCGGGAGGGATCGAGCGGGAGATCGCACCGGGCGACTTGCTCGAGGCAGCGGCACGCGCACTAGGAGAGGGCGGAGCAAAGGGTGCGCAGATGCTCGGCTTCGACGATGCGTCGTTGACCGTCAAGCAGCACGCCCGCTTGCGCGAGCTGCTTGACCAAGGCTGGGAGCTCGTTCCGTGCTCGGGCGTTGTCGAGCATTTGCGCGAGGTCAAGGACGAGCAGGAGATCGAGCGCATCCGCGCTGCCTCAGAGCTCGCCGACCAGGCCCTCTCCGAGGTGCTCGAAGCCGGGTTCGTGGGACGCACCGAGCGCGAAGTGGCGATCGATCTGGAGACGCGTATGCGTCGCTTGGGAGCACAGGCGCCAAGCTTCCCTTCGATCGTCGCAAGCGGCGAGCACGGCGCGCTCCCGCACGCCGAGCCGCGCGACGTCGAGATCGCCGGGGGTGTGCTCGTCACGATCGACTGGGGCGCCTACCTCGACGGCTACTGCTCGGACTGCACCCGCACTTATGCCACCGGAAAGCTCTCGGCTGATGCGGTAGAGGCCTACGAGCTCGTCCTCAGCGCGCAAGAAGCGGGGTTGCAGGCCGTCCGCAGCGGGATATCAGGACGCGAGGTGGACGAGATCGCACGCAAAATCATCGACAACGCAGGCCACAGCGAGCACTTCGGCCACGGTCTCGGTCACGGCGTCGGTATGGAGATCCACGAGGCGCCGCGTCTGTCGCGCACCGCATCTGAGGAGCCTTTGCGCGCCGGCAATATCGTCACCGTCGAGCCGGGCGTCTATGTGCCCGGGAGCCTCGGCGTGCGCATCGAGGATCTAGTGCTGGTTGGCGAGGCCGGCTGTGAGCGGCTCACGAGCTTGCCGAAGCAGCTCATAACGCTCGACTAGCGCGCGTCGTGGCCTGTAGAGGGCGACGCCCAGCAGTCCAATCAGCGGCAGCGACCACGCCAAGAACAGAGCTGCCTCGGCGTCGGCTGAGATGTGCGCCGGCGCCCACTGGAAAGTGAGCCAAACAAGCAGTGTGCTCGACAGCGCAAGCACCGGCGGTCGTTCGCTCGATCCGATCGTCTCCCACGTGAGCAGCGTGAACACGCACGGGAGCAGGTAGTACTCGGTATCCCACGTATCCAGTACGCAGCGCATCAACAGCAACAGGGCGAGGGCGAGCAGAGCATCGCGCTCACCGAGCACGGCTCCACTGCCGGCGCGCCGGCGACGACTCAGCCACAGCGCGACGGTCATGGCGGCACCGACGAGCAGGATCAGCGGATGGCTGATCGCACCTACCCAACTGGGGGCGATGCGATAGCCGATCTTCGGGGAGCCGAACAGTCCGTGCACCAGAGCCCCGTGATGGCCCAGGAACCACCACGCCTGCCAGGGCTGAAAGATCGAGGACGGCGCGTTGGCGACTGCCTGCGTGCCTGATATGAAGCCGCCCGAGGAGACCAACGCCAGGGGAGCAAGCACTGCCACTGAGGTTGCACCCGCGATCGTCAAGCACAACAGGCGTCGCTTTGCCGGCAGCGCCAGCAGCACAGGCCCGATCGCAAGCAGTGCCCACTCCTTGTTGGCGATCGCCAATCCCAGTATCAGAGCGGCAGGCACCATGCGGTTGCGGTTTGCAAGCAGCACGGCCGCGATGCACATACAGGCCCCGAGCAACTCCTCGGGATGGCCGATTTCGAGCGCTTGAAGTGTCAATGGACTCGCGACGCACAGGCCGAGCACGACAGCTCGGTTGAGCAGTGAGCGCTCCTCAGCGCGCATCCGTGCCACCAGCCACACGCCGAGCACAGCAGCTGCAAGCAGGCACGGCAGCGCTACCGTGCGGTAGACGGCCAGCTCGCCGCCTCCCCACAGGCTGGGAAGTAGCGCGAACGGTGCCCGCTCGACGAACGAGCCCCCGTAGGCGGGCGCGAGTCGCAGAAACTCGACCACGTGCCCTTGGGCCAGCGCGTCGAAGGCCGGGCGCGCCTCGCTTTCGTAGTCGTTCCAGGCAAACCCGTACAGGCCGAGCCAGGCCATCGTGGCGCTCGCCGCTGCAGCGAGGAATGCGCACAGGGCGTTCTCGCGCAGCAGCTGCCTCATCTGGCTTCATCGACCGGAAATGCCGCCCGCTTGAGGCTCTGCGAGCGGGTTTAGCTACTTCTGTCGTCGGCGTTGCATTGCCTTTTGCCAGGCGATCTAGGCGCGTCCGCGCGAGACTGCAACACGACGAAACAACTCGGTGACCCCGAAGCGAGGCGCAACGCGCTCCACGAGCCCCGGCGCGAGCGTCCCGAGCGCGAGCATCGGACGGATCGGGCTGCCGCTCTCCAACAGCTCGGCGCGATCCTCGCGGATCGCGCGCACGACCGCCTCGGTGACCTTCTCGGTCGTGGTCTCGCCCATCAGGCGGTTGGAATGGTGCCCCTCTTCGACCATCCGGGCGTACATCCCGTCGCCGGCAATGAACCCCGGGCAGACCACCGAAAAGCCAACCGGCGCATCCAGATACTCGGCGCGCAGCGATTGCGTAAGGCCGACCAGCCCGGCCTTGGTGGCGGCGTAGGGCTCGTTGAACGCAGGACCCACCTTGCCGGCCATCGACGCGATGAAGACGACGTGGCCACGCCCGCGCTCGAGCATCCCCGGCGTAAGACGGCGTGTAAGCAGCAGTGGCGCCGTCAGATTGACGTCCACCATCGAGGTCAGCTCCTCGCGCGTGTAGCTCGTGAACGCGCCGACCGACTCGACCCCGGCGTTGTTGACGAGTACGTCGATTGGTCCAAGCCCGGCTTCGACACTGTCTATGAGCGTGTCGGTGACGCTCAGGTCCGAGAGGTCGGCCGCTACGGCCAGGGATTTCACTCCAAGTTCAGCCAGCTCGGCGGCGACCGTTTCAAGTGCGTCCTCGCGGCGGCCGGACACGGCTACGTTCACTCCCTCGCGCGCGAGACGGCGGGCGAGGTGCGTGCCGAGTCCCCCGGAGGCGCCGGTCACGAGCGCTGTACGGCCTTGCAGGATCTTCATGGGGTGCTCCCTTGGTTGGTTTCGTGCACGAGATTAGGCCATGCGCTGCGGACTGGCCAGACGGCACTGAGCCAGCCCCCTGCGGGAGCTGGACCTCTGTAGCCTGGCCAGGATGGCCTCCGGTGCAGCCGCCCCACCGCTCACGCGCTCGCTGAGCTTGGCGTGGAGCGGTGGCAAGGACTCGGCACTTGCGCTCTGGACCTTGCGCGAGCGAGACGGCAAATCGCCAGCCTTGCTGATGACGACCGTCACGGCCGAGTACGAGCGCATCTCGATGCACGGTGTGCGACGAGAGCTGCTCGCCCGTCAGGCGCAGCTTGTCGGCGTGCCGTTGGTGGAGGTCGAGATTCCAGTGCACTGCACGAACGAGGTCTATGAGGAACGGATGGCCGCGGCCTTTGCCTCTGAGGAGATGTCGAATGTCGAGGAGGTCGCCTTCGGCGATCTTTTCTTGCAGGACATACGTGAGTATCGGGAGAGTCGGCTCACCGCGGCGGGAAAGCGCGCCCTGTTTCCCGTATGGGGACTCGACACGGCGGAGTTGGCCCGCAGGTTCCTCTCGCTCGGCTTCCGAGCGATCCTCGTGTGCGTGGACCCGCGCGCGCTCGATCCCAGCTACGCCGGTCGGGAGTTCGACGAGAGCCTGCTCGAGGACCTACCGCCCGAGGTAGACCCGTGCGGGGAGAACGGCGAGTTTCACACGTTCGTGTACGACGGTCCCATTTTTGCCGGTGCTGTCGATTGCCGGCGCGGCGACGTGGTCGAGCGCGGCGGGTTCGTGTTCTGCGACCTGCTCGTTGCGTAAACGAGATATGAACTCAACTTAGCGAAGCTCGAGAGACGACCCGACGATTCGCAGGCAGCTGACACTCCCGCTTGAACTTGTACGTAACATCGTTGGGCTTCCCGGCCACTTCCTTCATGACGACAATAAGAGAGGGTGAGGATGGCTGACAAGGAGATGCGACTCGATCGCGAGCGCTTCGAGGACATCTACAGGGAGCACTTCGATCGCGTCGCGTCGTACCTGTTGGCGCGCGCGGATCGCGATTTGGCGGCCGATGCGCTCTCAAGAACCTTCGAGGTGGTATGGCGCCGGATTGGGGACGTGCCTCGCGAGCCCTTGCCCTGGCTGCTCGGCGTGGCGCGCAAGGTCTTGGCTGATCTGCGTCGCGGCCAGGGGCGCCAAGAGGCGCTTGTCGGCAGGATCGCCGCGACTATCGTCGAGACGGGCCCTGATCATTCCGAAGCTCTGGCCGAGCGCGAGCTTAGGCTCGCTGCACTCGCCGGCCTCAGCGAGCCTCAGCGGGAGGTCTTGCTACTGATTGCCTGGGACGGTCTCAGTCAGCGCGAGGTGGCTGCGGCCCTTGGATGTACCAGAGGCGCAGTAGCACTGCGCTTGCATCGCGCTCGCGCAAATCTGCGCAAGGCCATGGACGAGGTTGCTGTTGAGAATACGGCATTCCCAGCCGAGACTGAGCTGCATCCCTGCCCGACAAACCCAACCGGCGACACGATCCTCTAGGAGGACTGCGATGAATGACCGTGCAATCGATCTTTTGCGGGCTTTGCGTCCAAACGACGCCGAACTGGTCCACGAGATCTTCCCGGAGGAGTACCGCGCGGGTCTACTCACGAGGCTCACAAACGAGACTCACCTTGCCGAGCAACGCGGAAACGTGCGCCAGGTCCGCAGGCAACGAGGACCGCTTGCGCTTGGTGCGATCGGCATCGCAAGCATCGCGGCAGGGACAGTCGCCGTCGTTCTGCTCGCTTCTGGCTCAGCCGTAAATCCCCCCTCGGCGGACGCCGTCTCCTTCCACATCGACCCAGACGGATACATCCTTGCGTCTGTAACCGATCCCTTCGCGACTCAGGCACGGCTCGACAGGGCCTTTGCCAGACAGGGTCTGCACGTTACGATCCGACTCATCCCGGTCTCTCCCGGCGCCGTCGGGAGAGTCGTCTACATGGGTGTATCCAACACCCATGGAGCACAAATCGAGCCGCTGCGCGGAGGCGAACATTGCACGTCAAACGACGCTGACTGTGCGATTGGCCTGCGAATTCCCAAGGGTTTTACCGCTAAGGCCACGATCGCGCTCGGGCGTCCGGCGCGGCCTGGCGAAAGGTATGGGAGTGCCGCCAGCGCATTCGCCAACGGTGAAATCTTGCATTGCAGTGGACTGCTTGGCGCCAGTGTCGCGCGTGCCCTGCCCGTCTTTTCGCACGACAAGCTCACTGTCCGGTGGATGGAAGACATCGAAGTCCCTACCCGCCACTCCGGTATCAGTTCACGCTCTAGCAGCGTTGCACAGCCGCCAGAGAGCGATTACGTATGGGGAGCGGATCTGTCAGCTCCGGGACGACTGGTGGTC
>Ga0210385_10001552_pt1 | contig 14201 bp, 12 predicted proteins | sample IncBWH26OmetaG_FD_160107 | JGI IMG/M metagenome (GOLD analysis project Ga0210385, IMG submission 160107) | Forest soil microbial communities from Barre Woods Harvard Forest LTER site, Petersham, Massachusetts, United States - Inc-BW-H-26-O ...
GCGCGTCTTGTCACTGGGCGAGGCCAAGTGGGGAGAGGTCATGGGAATGAGTCACCTTCACCGTCTCGAACGAGCGGCCAGCCTGCTCGCGGTGCGGAAGTACGACACCAGGGATGCCGTGCTCGCCTGCTACAGCGCCGCGGGCTTCGAGCCTGAACTGCGCGAGCTGGCCGCCCGCGAGCCCCGGCGCGTCCGCCTGATCGGGCCGGCCGAACTCTACGCCCCGCCGTCCTGAGAGCGCGCGGTTCAAGCACCGTCGCAAACCCAGCCGTTACGTTTCTGTCCTGAAATGTTCATTTAGGCGTCGATTCGCGTCCTCTCGATACTGGCACGCTCGCACGGTGGTGCGGGTGCGCCGACAGGGAGGACAGCGTCATGGGTGAGATCACACGCCGGAACTTGTTCAAGGCCGCAGGAGCCACCGGGCTCGCAGCGGCCGTCACCGGCCTCTCCGGATCGCGGGCGTGGGCATCGCCGGCGCTGTGGAGCAAGCCGGGGGCCAGCGACGCGTCGGCCGCCGACCAGGTCCACATCGCCTACGGCGCGGACGCTTCCTCGCAGATGACCGTCTCCTGGCACACCGCCACGTCGGTCGCCAAGCCCCGGCTGCGGCTGGGGACGGTGCACGGCGGCTGGGGCCTCGAGATCCCGGCCGAGACCAGGTCCTACGTTGACGGCATCAACGGGATCGAGACGATCTGCCAGCACGCCCAGGCGGTGGGACTGCGGCCCGCGACCGACTACCTCTACGAGGTCATCGCCGACGGGGCCGCCCCGGTGCAGGGCAGCTTCACCACCGCGCCGAGCGGCCGGGTGCCGTTCCGGTTCACCAGCGTCGGCGACCTCGCGACGCCGAACACCGCCTGGTCCAAGTCGTCGCTCAACGCCGCGACCACGGTGCACCAGGTTGAGCAGTTCAAGCCGCTGTTCCACCTGCACAACGGCGACCTGTCGTACGCCAACGTGAACCAGTCGAGCCAGCCGCAGGTCTGGACCGACTTCATGAACAACATCCAGGGCGCGGCCAGCCACATCCCGTGGATGACGGCGCTGGGCAACCACGAGTCGGAGTGGGCCAACGGCCCGCTGGGATACGCGTCGTACCAGACCCGTTTCAACATGCCGGGCAACGGGTCGTCGGTGTCCGGCTGGCAGGGCAACTGGTACAGCTTCCAGGTCGGGTCGGCCCTGTTCGTCTCGCTGGACGCGAACGACCCGCACTTCGCCAACGACGGGTCGAACAACCCGGACAACGCCACCCAGGCGCTGTACATCCACGGCTACAGCCACGGGGCCCAGGCCGCCTGGCTGGACCGCACCCTGGCGGCCGCGCACCGCGACCCGGGGATCGACTGGATCATCGTCTTCTTCCACCAGCCGATCATTTCCTCGTCCTCGTCCGGGGCCGGCGGTGACCTCGGCATCCGGCAGGCGTTCCTGCCCGCCATCGACGCCTACGGGGTGGACCTGGTGCTCACCGGCCACGACCACGACTACGAGCGGTCCTACCTGGTGCGCGGCACCGACCCCGGCACCGCCATGCGGCCCACCGTGGTGAGCCAGGACCTGACCACGGTGGACGCGTCGCGCGGGGCGGTGCACATGGTGATCGGCGGCGGCGGCACCTCGTCCCACGACGACGTGTACGGCAAGGACACGGTGGGCTCGAACCCGGTCTACGGCGGCGACCCGGTTGCCCAGGTGTACCTGGACACGGCCGCCGACGAGGTCTTCAAGGCGGTCGCGACCGGCAGCGAGACCGGCACCTACTCGGCGGTACGCGACCCCGACACCGTCCACCCCTGGGGCATGGCCACGTTCGACCTCGACCCCGGCGCGCGCCCCGGGGACCAGACAACGATCAAGATGACCTTCTACCACACGCCGGCGGCGACGGTCGCGAACCCGTTCCCCGCCCCGGTCGTGTTCGATACCTTCACGATGACCAAGCCCCGCGGCGACGGGGCCAAGCTCACCAGCGCGGTGAGCGGGCGCGAGCGGATCATCGTGTCCGCCTGAGCCCGGCGGCTCCTCCTGGTGTTATCGGCGCGGCCTGGCCGGCGAGGGTACCCTCGCCGGCCGGCCCGCTTAACGGGCGCGGGTAACGACGCGTCCCCCGGCTCAGGACGAGAGCCGCGACACGGTCGCCTCGTCCGCCACCGAGCCGAAGTACTTCGCGAGCACCGCGCGGAAGACGTTTTCACCCGGCTCGCCGTGCATCGCTTCGCCGTCCGCTGGCTCGCCCTCGGCGGCGGCGAACAGCGTCATTGACGAGCGGAGCTTCATGGCGTCCACCGGGCCGAAGATCCGCTCGGCCGTCCTGCCCTCGGTGCCGGCGACGACGCGGGCGCACTCCCGCAGCCGGGGGCCGAGCACCGGGTGGGCGAGGTAGGCGCGCGCCTCGTCCAGTGACCCGATCGCGTACCGCTGCGCCATCGCGCTCAGGCCAAGCCCGGCGACCTGCGGGAAGACGAACCACATCCAGTGGCTGACCTTGGCACCCGCGCGGAGCTCGGCGACCGCCCGCTGGTAGGTGCCGCCGCTGTCCTGCGCCGCCACGAACCGCTCGAGCCGGTAGGGATCACTCACTTGCCGCTCCTTCTCAGGGGGCCGGGGCGGCGCCGAGGTAGCGCAGGACGGCGAGGACCCGTCGGTGGCCGGTGTCGCCCTGGTGCAGTCCGAGCTTGGCGAAGATCGAGTTGATGTGCTTGGAAACCGCGCTCTCGGTAATGACGAGAGTAGCGGCGATCTCCGGGTTGGCCCGGCCCTCCGCCATGAGCGCGAGGACGTCGCGCTCGCGCTGGGTCAGCGCCGCCAGCGGGTCGGCGCCGCGGCGCAGCAGGAGCTGGGCCACCACCTCCGGGTCGAGCGCGGTCCCGCCGGCCGCGACCCGGCGCAGCGCGTCGAGGAACTCGGTGACGTCCGCGACCCGGTCCTTCAGCAGGTAGCCGACGCTGCTGGTGTTGGTCGACAGCAAGTCGGCGGCGTACCGCTCCTCCACGTACTGCGACAGCACCAGGATCGCGATGCCCGGCCAGCGCCCGCGGATGGTGAGCGCCGCCCGGATGCCCTCGTCGGTGTGGGTCGGCGGCATCCGGACGTCCGCGATCACCAGGTCCGGCTGCTCCCGCTCCACGGTGGCGACCAGCGCCTCACCGTCGCCCGCCGTGGCTACGATCTCGAACCCGGCGCTCTCCAGGAGCTTCACCAGGCCGGCCAGCAGCAGCACCGAGTCCTCGCCGATCACGACCCGAAGCCGCTGATCGCCCGTCATGTCCGTCACCTTACTCTCGCGCTACTCGGTCCTGAGCGCCGTCGCCGCGCGGGCGCGGGCGGCCCAGGTCGCCGGCAGCAGCGCCCCGGTGACCGCGATCGCCAGCGCCGCCAGCGACAGCAGCGCCAGCCGTGGCACGGGGAACACGCTGGTGAAGCTGGCCGGGACGCCGGTGTGCGAGATGGTGCCCATCGCGTGCAGGGTCGCCGCGTTGAGCGCGACCGCGGCGGGGGCCGCGATGGCGCCCGCGATCACCGCGGGCCCGACGACCCAGCAGATGACCATGACCACCACCTGGCCGGGGCGCATGCCGAGCGACTTGAAGATCCCAAGGTCGTGGACCCGGTCCCTGGTCGTCATCAGCACCGTGTTGAGCACGCCGAGCCCGGCGGCGATCGCGACCATCAGCGACAGCAGGCCGATCAGGCTGCTGGCGATGGTGTAGAACTGCCCGCCGCTCGGGGGCTCGGCCGTGAAGAAGCCGTTGCTGCCGAGCCGGGCGTTCACGCCCTGGATGTAGGCGGCGGCGCTGGTGCCCGGCTTAAGGCCGACGTTCCACTGCCAGAAGTTATCCGCGGCCCTGGTCCCGGGCAGGGTCTGCACGGAGGCGAAGACGTGCGCGTCCTGCGACGGGTAGAACACCTCTCCCGCGATGCGCACGGTGACCGGCTTGACCCCGGTCACCACCGTTCCGGGGTAGACGGTCACCGTGTCGCCGACGGCCAGCCCGGTGTCGGTGAGGAACGTGGTGTTGACGTCGATCTCGCCGGGCGCGTCGTACCAGTGGCCGGAGATAAGCGCGTATCCCATCCAGGAGCTGGACCCGTCGAACGCCATCGCGTTAACGTCCTGCGAGATTCCGACCACCTTGACCTGCCCGCCGTACTCGGCGTTCTCGTGCGCGACGCCCGGCTGCGCGTTCATCGCGGCGGCCGCGGCGGCGAACTGGGCGGCGGTGGGCTGGCCCGGCCCGGTCCCCGGACCCGATGCCGGCCCGGTCTCCTGGATCTGGACGGGGACCGTGGCCGCCTGGGTCTGGCTGGCCTGCGCCCGGTCAAGCGAGGAGTGCAGCCCGATCGCGAAGATCACGGCGGTGGCACCGAACGCGATCGCGGCGAGGGTCACCACGGCGCGCGCGGGCCGGGCGAACGGCGCGGCGAGGCCCAGGCTGACCGGGCGGGGCAGGTTGAGCCGTGAGGCCAGCCGGTGGACCGCGTAGCCGCGGCCATTGCCCGGCGCGCGCCCGGAGGCGATCGCCTCCACCGCGGACAGCCGGCCGGCCCTCAGCGCCGGGCCGAGCGCAGCGAGCAGGGTGATGGCAAGCATGCCGGCGGGCGCGAGCACCAGCGCCCACAGCGGCACCTGCTGGCTGCCGACGCCGTACGCCCCGGCCGACTTGCTCAGGACAGGGATAGAGAGCGCGTACCCGCCGGCGACCCCGGCGAGGCAGCCGACGAGAGCGGGCCAGCCGATCCGGCTCAGGTAGACGGCCACCACCTGGGCCGGGGTGAGGCCGAGGGACTTGAGCACGCCGATCCGCTGGTACTGCGCGATCACCGCGCCGCTGATGACGTTGCCGACGATCAGTACCGCCATCGCCAGGCCGATGACCGCGAACGCCAGCACGAACGGCTCCATGATCGCGGCGTTGCTGCCCTTATCCTGCTGGGCGGTGAGCCAGGAGCCCCAGTCGGTGACCGTGCCCGCGGGCAGCGCCCGCGTCACGGCCGCCACGTCGGCCCGCAACTGCGACTGCGTCGCCGAGCTGGTGAACCGGTAGAGCAGCTGGACGGCCGGCTGGCTCCCCGGCGCGAGCAGGCTCGGCAGCTCGCCCGGGGTCACCCAGCCCCCGCCGCCGGTGGTGTCGGTGATCGAGTTGCCGAACCCGACGACGGTGAGCACCGGCTTGCCCGGCAGGCTGGTCGCGGTGAACGTGCTGCCCAGCACCGGGCCGCCGTTCCCCGGTCCTCCGCCTCCCGGCGCCGGGTTCCCGGCCAGCACGACCTGGCCGGGGCCATCGGCCCAGTGCCCGGCGTTGAGCACCACGTCGTCAACAGGGCCACCGGGACCGGCGCGCCCGACGAGGGTGGTCTGCCCCCAGGGCAGGCCCTGGAACTCAAGCGGGATCGTCGTGGTGCCGAAGGGCCCGGCCATCGCGGTGACCCCGGCGACGCGCGCGGTGGCGGCGAACTGGGCGCCGGTCGACCGCGCGGGGTTCGCGCTGACCGTCGCGTCGGCTCCCTTCTGCGCGGCGAATGCCGCGGTAAACGGGGAGTTGTTGGCGTTCAGCAGCGCCAGCCCGAGGGTGGCGGAGGCGGTCGCGATGAACAGCACCGCCACGATCACCACGGCCTGCACCTTGTGCCGCAGCATCCCGCCGGACGCGGTGCGCACCACGCTCAGCCAGTTCCCCGCGCCGGGCCGGTCCTGCGCCGGGCCGGTGCGGCCGCCGCCGGGCCGGCTGATCGTGGTCACCGGCGCGTGCGGGGCGCCCGCTCCCCCGCTCACAGCCCCGCTCCCGCCGCCGCGGTCCGGCCGTCGATGACCTGGCCGTCCACCAGCGCGACGATGCGGGCGGCGTACCGGACGGCGAGCGCCTCGTCATGGGTGACCAGGACCAGCGTCTGGCCCGCGGCGTTCAGCTCGGTGAGCAGGCGGCCGATCTCCTGGCCGGTGGCGGTGTCGAGCGCGCCGGTCGGCTCGTCGGCGAGCAGCAGCTCCGGGGAGTTCACCAGGGCCCGCGCGATCGCCACCCGCTGGCGCTGGCCGCCGGACAGGCGCGCCGGGTAATGGTCCCGGTGCTTCTCGATGCCGAGCCGGGCGAGAAGCTCGGCGGCGCGGGCCCGCGCCCGGCGCCGCGAGGCGCCGGCCAGCTGGGCCGGCAGCAGCACGTTGTCCTCGACGGTGAGGTCGTCGAGCAGGTTGAAGAACTGGAAGATGATGCCCACGTGGCGGGCGCGGAACCGGGCCAGGGCGCTCTCGCCGAGGGCGTCGATCCGCTGGCCGGCCACCGTCACCGTGCCGCTGGTGGGCCGGTCGAGGCCCGCGATCAGGTTGAGCAGCGTGGACTTCCCGCTGCCGGACGGCCCCATGATCGCGGCCACTTCCCCGTTAGCAACGCTCATCGCGACGTCGTCGAGCGCGGGCGGCGCCCCCGCCTGGTAGGTCTTGGTCACGCCGTCAATCCTGATCAGGTCGCCGGGCGCGGCGGGCGCATCCTGCTGTCGTCTCATGGGGTCCTCTTCGGGGAGAAGGAAGTTCACGGAGGCCAGGGCCCGGCCGACTATGCCGGTAACGATGGCAGCAGCGGCCGGCCGCGCGCAGTAGCGGCGAGTTCCGAATAGGGGGTGAAGCTAGCTCCACCCCGAAAGGGAACCGCGCTGCATGGGCAGGCCGGGGCCCGGCTAATAGCGTGGGGGCCATGGACATCACGGTCGACAGACAGCACCCGGTGCCCGGCAGGCGGCACCGCCGCGTGCCGTGGTCGCCGCGCGCGTGGGGCCAGGTGCTCTACCTGGCCGGCGGAATCCCGGTGCAGCTCAGCACGCTGGCCGCCCTGCTCCTGCTGGCCCGGGCGACCCATGAGGGACAACCCGCGCCGCTGGCGCTCTTCTGGCTCCTGGTGGCGGCGGGGCTCTTCCTGGTCTCTCCCGTGCTCACCCGCGTGCACCGCCACCGCCTGCGGGCCACGGCCGGGGTCGAGATCCCCCGGCAGCCGAAGCGGCGGGGCCTGTTCACCTGGCCGGGCCTCACGGCCGAGCTGCGCTCGCAGGCGACCTGGCGGCAGCTCGGCTACCACGTGATCGTCGCCCCCATGCTCGCGGTGGCCGCGGCGGTCGCCGTCGGGCTGTGGCCGGCCAGCATCGCGTGCATCATCACGTTTGCCGCCGCCTGGTCGAGCCGGCTGCCGGCCGGCTCCTTCTTCACCCGCCAGCCCCTGGCCACCTCGCACCCGCTGATGATCAGCCTGACCTTCGTCGGCGTTGCCGCCCTGTTCGCGGCCCCCTGGCTCACCAGCGGGATCCGCACGCTGGACATCAGGGCCGCGCGGGCACTGCTCGGGCCCAGCCGCGCGGACGAACTCGAGCACCGGGTAGAGCAGCTGACCGAGACGAGGGCCGGGGTCGTCGACGCGGCCGACGCCGAGCGCCGCCGCCTGGAGCGGGACCTGCACGACGGCACCCAGCAGCGCCTGGTCTCCCTCGCCATCAACCTCGGCATGGCCCGGGCTCAGGCCGGCACCGCCGAGGAGGCGAAGCAGGCGATCGCCGAGGCGCACGAGGAGGCCAAGTCCGCCCTGGCCGAACTGCGGGACCTTATCCGCGGCCTGCACCCGGCGGTGCTTGAGGACCGCGGCCTGGACGCGGCCCTGTCCGGGGTCGCGGCCCGGATGCCGATCCCGGTCCGGCTGACCGTGGACCTGCCGCGCCGGCCGGCACCGGTGGTCGAGGCGGTCGCCTACTTCGTCGTGTCCGAGGGGCTGGCCAACATCGCCAAGCACTCCCAGGCCACCGAGGCCGCGGTGTTCGTCCAGCGGTCCGGCGACCGGCTGCACGTCATCGTCACCGACGACGGGGTCGGCGGCGCCGACCCCGCGCACGGCACCGGCCTCATCGGCCTCGCCCGGCGCGCCGCCTCCGTCGACGGCACCTTCGAAATCGACAGCCCGCCCGGCGGGCCGACCCTCCTCACCGTGGACCTGCCATGCAACCGCTAACCGCCCCCGGCCGCCCGCAGGCCCCCCGTGGCCGCTGGATCTGGCGCCTCAGCGGCGTCGTCACCTTCGGCGCGATCGGTGCCCTCGGCTCCCTCGCCCTCGTCCAGGCCCAGAATCCGAGCTCCGGCCCCCCACCAATGAGCGCGCTCCCGACCCGCGTCGTCACCGTGACCGCGCCGGTCAACGCCCTGAACGTGCAGAGCTACGGTGCGCCGATCAAGGTGACCACCGTTCCGGGCGGCCCGGTGCGGGTCGCCGAGTCGATCATGTACACGGCGGACGGCGACGGACCCCCGACCGTGATTGACAACGACTCCGGCGGCCTGCTCACGCTGGCCGCGCCAGCCTGCGCGTCCTCCGACTGCAGCGTCGCCTTTACCGTGACCGTGCCGGCCGGGGTCACGGTCAACGCGGCCGCCGACGGCGCCCCGGTGACGGTAGTAGGCACCGGGGCGGCGGACATCGACTCCGGCGGCGGCCCGGTCTACGCCGCCGCCATCCGCGGGCCGCTCACCGTGAGCTCCGGGGGCGGCGAGGTCACCGTCAACGACGCGGCCAGCGCGGACCTGGACTCCGGGGGCGGGCCGGTCACCGCGACCGGCCTGTCCGGCAAGCTCACCGTGCTCGCCGAGGGCGGCGGGGTCACCGTCTCGCGCGCACCCACGGCCGACATCGACTCCGGCGGCGGCCCGGTCTACGCGACCGCCATCGGCGGGCCGCTCACGGTGAACGCCGAGGGCGGCGGGGTCACCGTGTCCGGGGCCGGCGCAACCGAGATCGACTCGGGCGGCGGGCCGGTCACCGCGTCCACGATCAGCGGCGCGCTCGGCGTGACCGCCGAGGGGGGCGGGGTCCAGGCGAGCGGTGTCACCGGGGCGCTGACCGTCGACACCGGCGGCGGGCCGCTGTCCGCGACCGGCCTCACCTCACGGTCAGCGTCGGTCGACGGCGAAGGCGGCGGTGTCACGCTCGGCTTCACCGCCGCCCCGACATCGGTGAAGGTGTCCACCGGCGGCGGCGACGCGTCGCTGTCCGTGCCGGGCGGCCCGTACGCGGTCACCACCGACACCGGCGAGCCCTACTCCGACGCCGGCGGGCCCAATCCCGCGGTGGTGCTCGTTGGCACCAGCCCCAGCGCGGCCGACTCGATCAGCGTCAGCACCGACGGCGGCAACCTGCAGATCGCCCCGGTCTGACGGCCCGGCGGGCGGCCGGGACGGGGCACCCGTCCCGGCCGCTTAGCGGCGCGGGTCGATGTGGATCTTGGTTCCGGGGCCGGGGGCAAGCTGGCCGCCCAGGGCCTCGGCCGCCCGGTCGAGGCCGACGAGAACCTGCGCGAGCGGCCGGGGGTCAACCCGGCCGTCCGCGTAGTGCTCGATGGCGGGGGTGAGCCCGGCCGAGGCCCCGAGGATGCCGGTCACCGTGAGGTCGTTGAGCGCGATCTCACGGCTGTCGATGAGGCTGGCCTTCCGGGAGATGCCGATGTAGACGAGCCGGCCGGCCGGCTCGACGAACCGCAGGGCCAGCGCGGGAACCGCGTCGTCGCCGGTGCAGTCGATGACCGCGTCATAGGTGCCGTCCGGCGGGTTGCCGGTCGTCCAGTAGTGACTCGCGCCGAAGCACTTCGCAAGTTCCGCCCGGTCCCAGTCCAGGCCGGCCACGTGCACGTCCGCGCCGGCGGCGCGCGCGAAGGCCGTCGCCAGCAGCCCGATGCTGCCCGGCCCCCAGACGAGCAGCCGCGTGCCCGGCCCCGCGTCCGCGGCGCGCACGGCCCGCCACGCGTTGCCGCCCGGCTCCACGAGCGCGCCGGCCAGGTCGTCTATGCTCGCGGGAAGCCGGTAGAGGCTGCCCACAGGAACGAGGAGCTTCTCCGCCAGGGCCCCCGGCCACCCCATGATGCCGATCTCGCTGCGGTCGGCGCACACGTGATGGCGCCCGGACAAGCACCGGGAGCAGCGGCCACAGCCGAGCATGGTGTCGCCGGTGACGCGCTCACCGATCCAGCGCGGGTCGACCTCGGTCCCGATGGCCGACACGGTGCCGCACCACTCGTGCCCCGGGCACAGCGGGAAACGCGACTTCCCTTGCTCAAAGTAGGGCAGCTCGCGGGTGAACAGCTCGACATCGGTGCCGCAGATGCCCACCCGGTGAACGTCGACGACCACCTGCCCGGAACCGGGCAGCGGCACCGGGACGCGCTGCACGCCGGCCGACCGGGTGCCGTCGATGATCAGGGCGCGCATCAGGCTGGCCATGGCGGCGCCTCCATGATCATCGGTTGTGTCCCGTCGCCCTCAGCATAGATCTTGCCGGGCTCCGGCGGCCGCGGCCGACGGTGCTTGTCGGCCGCGGCCGCCGACTCTAAGCCGTCAGCGGAGCAAACAGCTCGCCGACGTCCGTGATCAAGGCGGCCCGCTCAAGCCAGCTGGTGAGCGTGTCGTCCTCACGGCAGGCCAGTATCCGCTCGCGATCCGCGTCTGAAATCTGGACGTGCCGCGTCATAAGGACCTGGACAATCGCTTCCGCCCGGCCCTCCTGGCGACCCTCGGCCCGGCCTTCCTGACGCCCTTCCTGTAGGCCTTCCTGACGGCCTTCTTCGCGGCCTTGGGAACGAAGGTGTGAGACGTACGGGTAGGTCGAAGTTGCCATGAGTGCCCTCCATATCAGCAGCCCATCAGTGTCGGCCAGCCCGGCCTCGGCGAGCTCGGCCAGCACGGTGGCGGTGCTGGTATCAATCGTGTCGAGCGCTTCTGCCAGCGCATCCAGTATCTCATTGATCTGCCCGGACTGGCTGTGCGTGATCGCGGCGAGGACGGCAAGGCCTACGTCTTCCTTGGCCTGAACGGGATCGGTGACGGGGCTGAGGTTGTCCGGCCCGAGCACCCACGCGAGAACGATCATGCAGGTGAGCCCAGACAGGCCAACGGTGATCGGGGTGCGTGCCCAGGCGGAGGTGGCGACGTCGTTGCACACGACGAGCAGGACGACCGGGCACTCGTACTTATCGTGCAGGTAGGCGATGTAATAGGGCCATCTACGCTCCTTTTCTTCGTCGCGGCGCATTTGCGACTCGACGATGACGATGTACTTGTCTTCCTTGCCCTCGACGAGCAATTCGGCCAGGAGGACCGAGTCGCCGCGCCTGATGTGCGGGCGCGCCTCGGTCATGTCGGTGTCAAGAATTGACACCGTGAGCGGCACCGGCACGTCCTCGTGGAATACGTGATGCATGGTCCGCGCGAAGAGCTCCCGGTCGTGCTGGAAGATCCGGTGCATGGCTTCATGCTGGGGGGTAACCATGCCGCCGATATTAAGCAACGCAGGCGGAGCCTTGCCCGCATTTTCAGTGAATTTGGAAAATATTCCAGAATGGCAACTTTGCCAATGGCAATGCTTTGCCGAAAAGTGCTTCTGTAAATCACCAGCCGACGATTGGAAAGCACTCTTTATTGGTTGCTGAGCTCACCGCAGCTCATCCGGATGTGAAATTTTCGGGGGCACTGGCGCAGATCGCCAACCAGGCCATCACGCTCGCTTGCGATCTGCTGGCGCTGGACCTGGACACCCCGGCGACGACGGCCCTGGCTGGCCTGCCGTGGGGCGCGACGCTGGGCGATTCGGGGCCTGTGATCCGCGACATGGTCCGCTGGCGCGGCACGGGCAGCCACCGATACCACTAGTAGCCCGGCAGCCGCTTGGCGCGGGTGAACCCAGCCGGGACGGGCGGCGTGAGCGCTTTCAGGCTAGCGGTGGTGGCCGGGATCATCTGGTAGGTGGCCGTGTTACTGAAGAGCGTCCGGGTTACCGTTGCCTGAAGGGTAATTGTCGCGGTGGTAGCCGTGCGCAGCGGGACGTAGGTCGTTGCGTCGACCCACAAGGTGGTCACCGCGGTCGGGCTGTACTTCGTGGGGCCGAGCTTCTGGGTCCAGCCCAGCTTCACGGCGTCACGGCCGTTCAGTTTGACGGTGCCGTCCACGGTGAAATTGCCGGAGGCGATCTCGGAGCGGATCAGCGCCGGGCTGACCGTGAGGTCGACCAGGGGCACCGTGGTGGTGAACGTGGCCCAGGTACGGCTCGGGTAATCGACCCCGACGATCTTCGCGGAGCCGGGGCCCTGGGTGGTGCTCATGCTGGTGTGCTCCAGGGCTTCGTCTTCGGTGTAGATGGACTCGACGTCCTGTCTGGGCTTGCCGTTGCGGTAGTCCACTTCGCGGAACCGCACTTGCTGGCCCACGGCCGGGAAGGCGGGGTAGACCCAGGTGCTGCGTGTGCTTTCGACGGCGGCACCGGAAGCTCGGTACTCAGCGCTCGCCTGCAGGATGTCGCCGCTGTCCTGCTCCAGTGCATCGAGGACGGCGGTGCGCACTGTATCAGGGGTCAGGGGCCCCGGGGCAGGCCCGGACTGCGTCACCGCCACCGCAACCACCACGGCGGCGACGGCCGCTGCCAGTGACGGCAGCCCGGCAAAGACGAGACGGCGGCGGGTGACCCGCCGGCGGACGAGATTCGGCTCACGGATGCCGTCGAGGATGCGGGACAGCATCGCGGCTGCCTCGGGTGACTGCGGCGAGGGACTGTAGCCGGGATCGGGGATGACCGAGCGAAGCGCGGTCATCAGGTCGTCGTTGCCTTTCTCGGTCATCACTGCACCTCCATCGGGTCGAGATTGCCGCCGGAGCCTTGCCTGCTGCGCCCAGGCCGCTGCCTGTCGGACTCCAGGCCCAGGCGCGCCGCGAGCCTGGTCCGGGCACGGTGGAGCCGGGACCGGGCCGCCACCGGGCCGCAGCCCAGGACGACCGCAGCCTGGGCCGGGGTCAGCCCGTCCCAGGCGATCAGCCGCAGGATCTCCTGGTCGCTCTCCCGCAGCGACGCGAGTGCTTCCCGCAAAGTCCCGGGCTCGAGCGGCGCGGCGACCGAGCCAGGGGCTGCGTGCAGACGGAGCCGGGCCAGCAGGTCGCTCCGCCGGCGCCGCTGACGGTGATGCTCGCGCCAGAGGTTCCGGGCGACCGCGTACAGCCACGGCATCGGATCATCAGCGGGCACGTCACCGATGCGCCGCCAGGCGACCTCGAATGTCTGGGCTACCAGGTCATCGGCGTCTGCCCCGGTGAGCCCGCGGTGGCAGGCATAGCGGCACAGCGCCGGGTAAGCCAGCTCGAACAGCCCACGGAATCGGGTCTCGGGATCCACGCCAGTTACCTGTCTCGGGAGCCCCGGGCGTTGCACGCCATCCACACAATGTTTCGGCTCACCGCCCCGAGTATCCGGCGCCTCTGATGTCTCCTGCGGGGACAACTCCCCGCCAGCCAGGTCGAACCATGACACTTAACTGCCATCAGACGGTGGACAACGGCCTTCACCGCTATCTGCCGGCAGGCCATGTTGTCGATCGCTGTATGGAGACCGGCCAGCGCCGCAGCGAGGGCTGCCGGCCTCACCCGACCGTTTCACATTGATATGTCCATCTGTTGACTGGGCCTCTGGCGCGCCCGCGCGTCTTCGCACATTCGACTGCGCCGCATACCCGCGCATAACGGGCGTGATCATGGGCGGCGGGTGTGCGAAGTCCGGTCCCCGGGTGTGCGGAGCGGTACCGATAGGCGCGAAGTGCTGCTGTGGGCCTACGGCGTGGGGCGGAGGCGGGCGGCCTCGTCGCGGATGCGGGCGGACAGGGCGCGCTTGCCCGAGTCGTCGAGCCAGGTGGCCTCGACGCCGTCCAGGGCGATGTCGACGAGGCGGTCGAAGTCCCAGTTCCAGGCCTTCGCGCAGGTCTCGTACTCGCGGGCCAGGTCCAGGTCGGTCAGGGCCGGGTCGTCGGTGTTGACCGTCACCAGGACGCCCGCGTCGCGCAGGGCGGGGAGCGGGTGGCGCTCGACCGAGCTGAAGGCGTTGGCGATGACGACGTTCGAGGTCGGGCACATCGTCAGCGGTATGCGGCGGTCGGCGAAGAACCGGACCAGGTCCGGGTCGTCGATCAGGGACAGGCCGTGGTCGATCCGCTCCGCCCCGAGGCCGACGGCGACCACCCCGACGGCGGCCGCCGGGGAGTTCTCGCCCTGGTGGCCCGTGCGGTGCAGGCCCGCCGCGGCGGCCTCCCGGTAGGCCGGGGCGAAGGACAGCGGGTCCACGTTGAGCTCGGTGGAGTCCATGCCGATGCCGATGACCCGGTCGGTGCCCGGCGCGCCCGCCCGGCGCAACTCGATCAGCTCG
>Ga0210385_10001554_pt1 | contig 14193 bp, 14 predicted proteins | sample IncBWH26OmetaG_FD_160107 | JGI IMG/M metagenome (GOLD analysis project Ga0210385, IMG submission 160107) | Forest soil microbial communities from Barre Woods Harvard Forest LTER site, Petersham, Massachusetts, United States - Inc-BW-H-26-O ...
CCAGCGGCCGGTCGGTTGAATTGCTTCGGGTCCGCGACGCGGGTGAGAACGGTCACGGAGCATGGTGATCAGGCCGTCCGGCTCCCCTGGGTAGCCACTCTTGCGCGCGGGGTCAGCCGGTTGCTTGAGAGCGATCTCCACAAACCCCCGGCCACGATGTTCGACGAGGATGACGTGTTCGAGATTTTCGGCGACGGACCAGCGCCCCGGTGCAGGCACGTAGGCAATTTGCGTGGAAGAAAGAGGCCGGACAAGAGCCACCAGCCGGTCGCGGGACTCCGCAAGAAGTTTCGCTGCGAAGTCCCGTTCAGCTGAAGTTGTCGGCATGGCGATACCCCAACTCTAGCGGGCGGAACGGCCTGCTTGCGCTGCGGCAGCTTTCGACGCACCAGCAGCAGCGGCGGCGGCCTTCTCGGCTTCGGGGACAGGCTTCTTGTCGCCGTTCGAGGAACCGGCCGGGATCAGGCCGAGCGCCTTGCGCAGCTCGTGATCGATCTTCTCGCGAATCTCCGTATTCTCTTTCAGGAACTGACGCCCGTTTTCGCGGCCTTGTCCGAGTCGCTCGCCCTTGTAAGAGATCCAGGTGCCGGACTTTTCCAGAATATTCTTGGCGACGCCGAGGTCGATCAAGTCGCCTTCGCGCGAAATGCCCTCGCCATAGATAATGTCGAATTCAGCTTCGCGGAACGGCGCGGCTACTTTGTTCTTCACGATCTTCGCCCGGGTGCGCGAGCCAACCACGCGATCGCCTTCCTTGATCGCCTGGATGCGGCGAATATCGACGCGGATCGAAGCGTAAAATTTCAGCGCGCGGCCGCCGGTCGTCGTCTCCGGATTGCCGAACATCACGCCGATCTTTTCGCGAATCTGGTTGATGAAGACGAGGCAGGTCTTAGACTTGTTGACGATGGCGGTGAGTTTGCGCAGCGCCTGGGACATCAGGCGCGCCTGCAACCCCATCTGCGGCTCGCCCATGTCGCCTTCGAGTTCGGCCTTGGGAACGAGCGCGGCCACCGAGTCAACCACGATGATGTCGACGGCGTTGGTGCGAATCAGCGCTTCCGCGATGGAGAGCGCCTGCTCGCCGTTGTCCGGCTGCGAGACGAGAAGATTGTCAACGTCAACGCCGAGCTTCTTGGCGTAATTGGGATCAAGCGCGTGTTCGGCGTCGATGAAGGCGGCCTGGCCGCCTAGCCTTTGGGCTTCGGCGATCACGTGCAGGGTAAGCGTCGTCTTACCGCCGGATTCCGGGCCGTAGACTTCGATCACGCGGCCGCGTGGAAAACCGCCCACGCCGAGCGCGGCGTCGATCGAGATCGAGCCGGTGGGAATCACATTTACGGGGACGAGAACGTCGCGGCTCCCCAACCGCATAATGGAGCCCTTGCCGTAGTCTTTTTCAATCTGCGAAATCGCCAGCTCTAGATTTTTAGTTTTTTCGTCGCTCATTTTGCCACCTCGTTTAGTGTCCTGTGGGGACGCAGGCGGCCCGATTCTACCAAAGTGCGGCTGGGGCGGCCTTTTTCTTTAACGAAGAGGAGAATAGCAGAAGGCGAAGAAAAAGCAAATACTTTTTCGAGGGCCACCCCCCATTTAGTGTGACGGGCTGGCGAGGGTGCTTTTCTTTGTTTTGTTGAAGTTACGGACAAAACAGTCTGACACGGTGTGACGGGCTGACGAGACGGTTTGACGGGCTCAGGCGAACGAGGCGAAAGCGCCCCGATGACGCCGGGGATGGCGGTTCCTTTCCCGAGACCAGCGCCACGGCAGCTTCGACTCACATTGGACACAATTCTCACAAAGAACATATTACGGATTGCGTGGCGAATTTCAAGTGTTAATCGACATCGGCATTGTGGCCTGGCTTTGTGCTTCGCAACTAGCAGCACCAGCCGCCTTCGAGCCGGACTCAAGAAGAAAGAACAATTTCATTTGCCGCCGCAAGATTCCAAAGGTCCCCATCCCCCATCGTCTGTGATGGTGACAACCTACTTGCTCTCTCCCGGATCCCAACGTGTTCGGACCCTGCGTCTGCGAAGGGCCCAGAAAGTGACGGCCGTAATCGAGAGGGTGCACGCCAGGACAACAGGACGGTGCCAGGGCCGGTCGAGGATGATAGCCACGACTTCCAGGGCGAATATGAGGGTGACTGTGACAATTGCTAGGTAGGTTTGCGCTCGGTCGCTCACTGCTCTCTGCCCTCGATACTCAGCGGACGTCTCACCTGCAGCGTCCTCAAGCCCTTGGCCGTGTGGATCTCGACTTGTATTGCTTGCTCGTTATTTTGCGTTGGTTCATATTGTAACTCGTAGAGTGGTTCTAACATACACTTTGGCTCGGCTCTCTTGCCACCCGGGGCGGTCCGCGTGAACCTATGCGTCCTGTGATTCGCTGGATACGAAAATGAAAATATTGCTCAGGATTGCCGGTACGCTTGTGACGTTGATCGGGATTGTCTGGATTCTTCAGGGCGTCAATATTCTTCCGGGGAGTTTTATGTCCGGGCAGGTGAAATGGGCGGTTAACGGCGCGATCGCTGCTGTGGTTGGCGTCTCGATATTCGGTTTCAGTTTTTACTTCAAGAAAAAGTCCTCGTAGGCGTTCTGGAAATATTCAGTGGGAAATTGGCGGGCTTGAGCGGCCGGTCGGCAACGTGTGCGTTCAGCGTTCGACGCGGCGAGGAGGCCATGCTCCTAAGGCGGCGGTGGAGCACCGGAGAGAAAACTGCTACAGTCTGAAATGCGGCGCGCCCGTAGCTCAGTTGGATCAGAGCATCTGGCTTCGAACCAGAGGGTCGGGAGTTCGAGTCTCTCCGGGCGCGCCATTCTTCATTTTTTGCCCGCGTGAAGATAAGGTCGAACGGTTTCTTATACACAGGATAGATAGTTGCAGCGTCCACAGCGCAGTTCGAAAGCACCATGCGGAGCAATTTCGCTTTTTCGGGCATGGGCTGGCTAACGTACAGAAAATGCGCCTTATTCGCGAGTTCGAAAATACGAACGGCATCAATCATTCGGTCAGGATTGGCGTTCGCCAATCCCTGAATCGCGAGCGAGATTTGTTGTTCTTCGGCAGTCCACTCGGCTGATTTCCGGGTCCAGAATTCCTCACTGATTTTGCCGTCCAGCTTGTCCAGGTACGCTTGATCGAGCCGTCGGTGCACTGCACTTAACCTCTGCCGCAATCGTTCGTCCTGTTGCTTCCTAATCGCTTCCTCACGGCCTTTATCAGTGAGCAAGGACTTTTCAAGCTGTTCCAAAACGCCATCGGGGATATGGATGTCCTTGAGGACCTTTCCAAGCCGAGTGGCGATTTCTTCTTCCCGAAAGTACGGGAGCTCGCACCTACCCCGAAATCCGGTGCAGTGGTAATAGGTGTAGCGGCTCTTCTGGATTTCCGCCGTTACCGCGCAATCGTCATAGGCGCAACGAAGCAACCCGGAGAAGGCAAAATCGTGTCTTCGGTACTTGGGTTTGTTGTGGCCGCGAAAGACCGCTTGCACCTGCTCGAATAATTCGCCGCTCACAAGAGGTTGGTGTGTGCCGGCGTAGACCTTGTCTTCCCAGATGAATTGCCCTTGGTAGAAGGGATTTTTCAGCAGTCGTTCCAGGTAGCCTTTGGCAAGACTCACGCCAAATTCCATCTTTATAGCCCTACGCACACCGTTGAGAGAGTGCTGGCCAGAAGCATATAGCTCAAACATGCGCCGCGCGATCGGCGCTTTATTCGAATCAACCTCGATGGTGTGTTCGAGCTTATTGTTGCAGTAGCCCAGCGGCGGGCGGCTCGGATAAATGCCTTGTTCGGCCTTTTCCCTCATTCCTTTGCGAACCTCTTCACGCAGGTTCTCAATGTAATTCCGCGCAATCACCACCTGAATGCCGTGGACTAGCTTCGCCTGGGATTTGGCGTCCTTGCTGATGACTTGGCCCTCTTTGGGCAGATGGATTTCGATATCGAGGTCTTCGAGCGTGACGCAATCGCGGAAGTTGCGATAAAGCCGGTCTGTCTTTTCCACGATGGCAACGCGGCAGGTTGCATTCTGCCGAAAGAAGCGGACCATCTCGCCGAATTGCTTGCGCCCCGTGGTCTTGGCCGTTTCCACATCGACGAATTCGTGGACGATTTCGAATTCATGCGCTTTGGCATACTCGCGCAGCAATTTCAGTTGCGCGGGAATGGAATAGCCTTCGCGCTCCTGGTCTTTGCTGGAAACGCGAGCGTAGATGACGGCTTGTCTCATGCGACCTCCGCTCAGCGAAGCGTTTCGCCCACGATGCACTCAAGAAGATTTCAAGTCAACCGTGATTGCGCACGTTTCCGAAGAATCTTGGGATTGATCGGACACCTTTTGCATCGTGCGGTCCCACTCGTCCAACAAGAGGAACATGTTGCGAAACGAGCACAGAGCCGCAGGATCGAGGGACTCTTCCCCTGTGGTCCCCTGGTTCTCATCAGTCAGTATCAGTTCAATTTCGTGAGTCGCTTCCCGACAGGGCGGAGAATCGTCGGGAGAGTCAGCCAATCTCTTAAAGAAATCGTGTGTGAGATCGTACATGACAAGGCGCAAGATCAGCCGTCGCGGGAAGGCTGGCCTCTCGCGTGCGCCGAGTTCTGTGAGTCGGGGCATTTACGTCTTCGCGGAGGTCTCGACATCGAAATCAACGGTGACTTGCGGCTCGCTCTCCTTCTGCTGAAGCCACGCTCTGAACTCGCGGTCCTTCTCGAAAATGCGATGCAAGGCTTCCATGACAACGTAAGAAGGAGTCGCTCCAAGGAAATCAGCATAGCGTTGTAGGGTTGATTTGAACTCGGTAGACACGCGGAGTTGCAGAGACTCGTTCTTAGACTGCTTGGGTGGCGCTTTCAGAATGGGCACGACTGGTCACCTCTTCTCGTTTTCGGGATGTATTTCGGAGTTGCTTGCAGACTGCGTGCGGCGGCTGGTGTGAGCCAGCCGAAGCATCGCACGCAGAATGCTTGATCGGGCGGGAGCGACCCACGATTCACTTGGGCGGCTGAAAAGCCGAAAAGTGGGGTCGCTCCCGCCCGATTCAGTGATTTTTCCACGGTAGGTTTTGCTGGTGGCGCAACGGCAGGTGCTGTACTGGCAGCCATTTCGGAACGTCGGCGGTGACGACGCGGGAGCAGAAAAAGGTAAACGTGGTAATTCTTGCAGTCTGCACCCAATTTCATGAAGTCCGTCACCGCAACGAAGTTGTGGAATGCCTGACGAGCGTTTCGCACTGGCAAAAACTCCCTCTATATACAGAGGAGGTTTTTAGGCAAAAACCAACCAACAAAATTCAAGTTTTTACGCTCTAAATCGACATTTGCGGCTCAGACAGTGACTTGGAGCCAATACCCGCAAGGCACGCAGAAACAGCATGTGCAGGAGAAGTTGCCCCTTCCTGTTCGAATCGTTTACTGTGAATTTCCTCTGTTGATCTATACTGTAACCCTTCAAATTGGAGGCTCCGATGAGCCTGCGACATCTTGCCGGGCTTTTATTGTTGCCGGTCGCAGTTTGCGCGCAACAACCTCCCAGACAGATCTCGCCGTCAGCGCCGCAGGTGGTCAACAAGTCAAATGCTGTCGTTGAGGCCGCATCCCAAATACTCGATGAAAATCGCCATTCAATAGCCGTTATCGTCGGAGCCGGGAATACCTCACTGAAGCTCGGAACGGGGTTCTTTGTTCGTTCCCCAGGACTTCTGCTGACTAATTTTCACGTGATCGAAGGAATGGATGTCGTTGGGGTAAAAGTCCCTGGCAGCGACCAGGTACTCTGGGCAAAGAAGGTGACGGGATTTGATCTCGATAACGATTTAGTGCTTTTGGAAGTTGATTCCAGCAACGTTAGGCCCGTTACATTGGGGGATTCGGACGAAGCTAAGGTTGGCGAGCAAATAGTTGTCGTCGGGAACCCCGAAGGCTTGGAAGAGACGATTTCAAACGGATTACTGAGCGGAGTCCGTGAGGTCGAAGGCCGAAAGCTCTTGCAGATTTCGGCCCCGATTTCCGAGGGTAGCAGCGGAAGTCCAGTTTTCGACACTCACGGCGACGTGATTGGGGTTGTAGTTTCTTCGCTCGAATCCGGCCAAAATCTCAACTTTGCCGTCCCCATCAACTATGTCGAACCTTTACTGAAGGTGACAAAAGAACAAGAAATCTCCGCGCTACCAAAGCGAGATCGCGGCGATCCTCAATCGAAAAGCAGCGCAAATTCGGCTGACGAGGCTGCCGACAATGCGAAACTCGCGGTGCAAGCGATGAGCAAAATTGCAGAGCAAATACGAGGTTGTGCGGGATTCAGTGAAATAATCCCGACCAAGGAAAAGAAACCTCACTATTCGCGTATTCATTACGATTCACCCACTGATGTGCGATTCGACGTGAAACCAAATGATTCCGTGGTCGCGCCCTTTGAGGGCATTCTTGAGTTCTCCATCTATCATGGAGTGTCGCTCTACCTGCGGACTGCCGATCAAGCGACCTCGGCTCCTGACAATCCCATGCTCTCCTCAAGAACACGACATCGCTATTTCTATCGGGTTACTGGGTCCGCGGTTCAACTCGACTACCGAACATATTTCGATAGCCAGCAACAGAGCTGGGTTCTGCAACAGGGCAATTCAGATGCATGCTGGGATCAGATCGGTAAGCAGTAGCGTTCGCTTCGCTTCAACCACGGCCCCAAAAGAGCGGGTGCGCGTTTATGCCGTTAACCTCAAAACAGCAATTTATCAAGTGTTTCTTTGACGAATTCCGGCGCAAAGTTGAACGTCTTGAAAAGCTCTCGTCAGATGGTTTCAATGAGGAGGCGTTTACTCTTTCTCTTATTTACATCGACCGGCTAGCATCTGGACATTACGGTGGGAAATACGGACAGAATCGAAGAAACTTTTGGCGAGCCTTAAAGGAATTGAGCGACAACCCTCTCTTTGGAATGATTCATCCTCAGCGGCTTTTAGAAGAAACAAGGGTCCAATATGCATCCGCCACTTTGCAGGTCGAATCTATCGTAAGCCAGGAGCCTCATACGCTTCTTGAGGAAGGCAAGCTCGCTGAGACGATCAGGTGCTCGTCGCTAACAGATTGTGAGAAGGTCGGGTTAGTTTCCAATCTTTGGCGCGCTTCGATTGCGAATATCTCTTACGACTACATCCGAAACGCGGAAGTGCATGGCCCTGGAAGCGGAGGGTTGTCCTTTGATCATTCAATCTACAAAGGCCAGACCGGCGTCACTCTTGATTTCAAGACTTTCTATGACGCACTGTGCGCGATTCTTTCGCGAGTCGCAGAGATGTCGATAAGGGATAGCCAATGGTTTGGAAACACAAACTACGCTAAAGAAAGGAAATGAACCCGGGGCGAAATAACAACGCGCCTAGCCCATGGCGCCACAAGCGAGGATAAGAGTTCGGAAATCGTCCCCTAAGGCGCGCCACTTCCCCCGGTAAAATCTATTGGAAACTCAATCGTGGAGAACCACGCTCAGAAGAGAGCTATTGACCTGAAGGCCGTTGTTGTACTGAATGAACCCGAGCTTCTTGAATTTGTTCATGAACATGTTCACGCGGGAACGGGTTGTGCCGATCGTCTCGGCGAGTGTCTCCTGCGAGACTTTGGCGAGCACTTTCCGCGGCTGGTCCTCTTTGCCTAATTGCGCGAGCAGCAGGAGCGCCCGCGCGAGGCGTTTCTCCGTGGAATTGAAAAGCTGATCGACCAGGTCAGCCTCCGTGCGCAGATTGCGCGTGAGCATGTGCGCGATGAAGCGGTCGGAAAACTCATGTTCCGAGTGAAGCAGGCGAATCATCTCTTTCTTTTCGATTTGCAGCACGGAGGTCGACATGGTCGTCGTCGCCATTCCTATGCGAACCGAATTTCCGGCGAGACAGCCTTCTCCGAAAAAATCACCCGCGCCCAGGACAGCCACCACCCCTTCTTTTCCCGCGCTGTTGACAACGGAAAGCTTCACGCCGCCGCGCTGAATGTACATCACGTTCTCCGCAGGATCGCCCTGCGCGAACACGGTTTCCTTGCTTCGAAACTCCACAATTTTTCTGGCGAGCCCGGCCGAATCAAGGAAGGCCTGGACTTCAAACGGCAGCGCGATTGCCGGCCTCGTTGGCGGGACGGGCTGCTGCTTGACCGCAGTCTTCTTCGAAAGTTTGGCTGGCAAAGGATGCAATGGCCTCTAAATACAGGCTTTGCGATGATAGCACTCGTTTTCCCCTGTGTGCGTAAAGAGACAGATATCGGCTGCAGATGAGTCTAGTATGTGGCCTGTGGAAGATATAAGCAGATCGAAGCGACCTTCACTGGCAAGACTTCCATTGAAGTAAAACCGGCATAGCTCAACCGCTCCAAATAGTCGCCAGGTTTTCAGGACAAACAGGAAATGGCTCGAAGCCATGCGGCGGGGCGGAGTGTCTCCGCAGCTTTCGAAAAAAGGAGTTAGACGCACATGTCTTTGATCCAGATTGTTGTGTTTCCGATCGTCGCCGGAATGTTGTTGTGACTGGTGAACAGGTTTGTGCCCAGGCAAGGGACCATCAAGTCTGTTTTGAACGCGGTCGTAGCGATCGCCGTGGTGATGTGGCTACTGAACGCTTTCGGACTATTCCATTCTTTCTCACAAGTCCACATCGGCTCGTAAGCGCACGGATTGGCAAAAATTGGAGGCAATTCTGATGAGAGTGAGTCGAATTACAGGCATCGCAGCTTTGTTTCTGCTTCTGGCAGCGCCCGCCAGCGTCTTCGCCCAAAAGGACGATCACGCGCAAGGCGGCGATCGCGACCAGGCGGCCCAGCCGGACAAGCAGCAGCCGAAGTCCGGCGCTACCGGCCACGAAGGCGAACAAAAGCCCGCAACGCAACAGCAAAAACCGCAGCAGGCAGCGACCGTGAAACAAGATCAGCAACAACCCAAGCAACAAGCCAAGGAACAGACTGGGCAGCAGGCCCAGCCGCAAGCCAAGCCCGTGCAGCGTAACGAGCAAGCCAATTCCGAACGGCCGGCGGCGCAACCCGCGCAGGCGAAGCAGGAAAATCACAGCACCAACTTCCAGCCGCAACATCCACAGCGGACCGTGGCCGAACAGCAGACGCAACGATCGGAACCCGCGCTGCGACTCAGCGTCCGCAGCGACAGCCGGATACCGGACGAGCGTTTCCGTTCTAGCTTCGGCCGTACGCATGAGTTCCGCGTCGGCAACCCCGAAATGGTCGGTGGCTACTCGCGCTTTGAATACGGCGGCTATTGGTTCGGATTCGTTCAGCCCTGGCCCGTTGGTTGGTATTACACCGACGACGTCTACGTCGATTACATCGACGGCGGCTACTATCTCTGCAACCCGTCTTATCCGAACGCTCGAGTTTCGATCAGCGTCGTACTTTAACCAGCCTTCGCACCTGTCGCCGGGTGAGAGCACCACGGAAGTTTCGCAGCCGCGCGCTGCGGCCACAGAGAGAAGAGGAAGACAACAATGTTAGGAACCATCTTGCTGGTTGTTTTGATACTCGCACTCGTAGGAGCTCTGCCGAGGTGGTCGCATAGCAGAGATTGGGGCTACTTCCCGACGGGCGGCGTGGGACTCGTGTTGCTCATCGTCTTGATACTGGTAATTCTCGGCCGCATCTAGCGGCCGCAGTCTTCGGCCGGAGACATCTCAAGCTCCGGCTAACAGCGCAGTGAAAAGCGCTTCACAAAGGATTCGGAGGGGAGTTCCACTCCGCAGCCACAGATTCTGATCACATGGAGGTCAGCGCTATGTTAGGTAAACTCACTTTAGTCGTCGGACTCGGACTCGCCGCGGCAACGATTTGTGCGGCAGCCAACAAAGAGCAGAAGCGATTGGAGAACGCCGGCGTGGTGATGCAGGAAATCATGAATACGCCCGAGGACATCCCGCAGCAGGTGTTGGAAAAGGCGGAGTGCGTGATCGTTTTCCCGTCCGTACTCAAGGCGGCCTTCGGCGTCGGCGCTAGCTACGGCCGCGGCGCGATGGTCTGCCGTACCGGAGAAAATTTCCGGGGCCCATGGGGTTCGCCGGCGATGATGGCTCTCGAAGGCGGCAGCATCGGCTTTCAAATCGGCGGACAGGCAACCGATCTCGTCCTGCTGGTGATGAACGACAGGGGCGCATCTTCGATTCTCAGCAGCAAGGTGAAGCTGGGCGCGGACGCTTCCGTTGCGGCAGGTCCCGTTGGACGCGACGCCGCGGCAAACACCGACGCCTACATGCGAGCCGAAGTGCTTAGCTACTCGCGGTCGCGCGGACTCTTTGCCGGAATTTCGCTCGAAGGATCCACGCTCCGCCCGGACGATGACGCTACTGAGCAAGTCTACGGACGCAGGCTAACGGCCAAGGAAATCGTACTCGGAGGAAAATCCGGGACGCCTGTTTCGGGCCGCCATCTGGTCGAGGTTCTGGAGAAGGGTTCGCCGCACAACGAATCGAAACCAGCCGCAGGCAACTGACCATTGAGCCTCTGATTTCCGAATGTTTTCTCGAGCTTCAGTTGGCGTGGCTTGGGAGTTTGACCAGGATTAGGCTGGCAAGCTCCCACTCCCGCAGCCCGCGATCAATTCCCCGACGGCTTTTCCGCGTGATCGATCACCAGGGTTTCGACAGGGCCGGTTGATTGCTGCAACTTCAATCCCATTGCTTGTATCGCATCGGGGAATGAAGAATCGTCGGACGGCATGACTGACGGGTCCGACTGGAGAATCTGATAACGAAAATCGAAGTGACCGTCCAGGCCGGTCTGGTCTAACACCGGATGATGCAGAACGTAGTTGCTGGCAAAATCGCCTATCTCCTGGATCGTACAGTCCGAGATCAGCCAGTACGCGGCAACGCGACCGATGCTGCAAAAGTCGGGATTATCGCGAAAAACCGGGGCTTCAGTCTTGGTCAGCGTAAGACGGAGCTGTTTGTCCGTTTTCTCTATCGCAGACACGACTCCTGTTTTCGTGTCCTTGTGAAACTTCAACTGAAAGCGGTCGATAAGAAGCGCCTGCAACATCTTCTGCAAGCGTTTATCTTCCAGGCCGAAGTGGGTGTTGCCGAGCTTGAACGGCGCCTGCGTATCATCCGGCGGCTTCGCTTCCACGTCGAAGATAATCTTGTCCGTCCAATCCTCTCCGCCGGAGATTTGCCAGGCGCTCACGTTAAAAGCCATTTGAATTAAAGCCTTCAGCGACAGGCCTTGAATGACGACTCGTCCGCCGGGATAAACCCTGCTGCCGCCATTTATGCGGGGGCGGCTAGATTGCGCGTCGACCGCTTTGACCGAGGCGACGTCGAATTGAAGCGGCTTGTCTGGAGATGCCGTCGCACTGGCCGGGGCGCTGCTTTGGGCGGCCGCCGTTTCGCAAGTGGAAGCCAGAATTGCGGGCCACAGCAATGCCGCAAGGCAGGCCGCCATACTCTTCGGTTTATAAAGGAAAGACCGCGAAAACGTCGTCATTCTTCCCTCCGGAAATGAAGAGAACCTATCCGGCACATAAAGGCGCATCCAGAGCACGCGATCAAAAACGACGAAGCGCGTTCAGGCGGTCAGATGAAGACACTCCTCCCCGCGGTTGCATTCACTGCGAGCCGCCTGTGGAGCATCCGGAAAAAAGCTGCTACAATCCTCGGGTCTCACTTCAACACGGCGCGCCCGTAGCTCAGCTGGATAGAGCGTCTGGCTACGAACCAGAAGGTCGGGAGTTCGACTCTCTCCGGGCGCACCATTTCCCCCAACAACCTGTGACGCCCGGCCGTCGTTTCGCCCTGATTTCACCCTTCGCGAGCGCAATCCACATAGAGATACAGCCGAGGTCAAGCGTGCATGAAATTTCCAGGTCAGATTGCGAATAGGGATTCGTCGACGGAGACTCGGCCGACGGGAAATCACTTGGCGCGCAGGGCCGCCGCGCTCATTGTGTGTGGCGTTGCGGTTGCGCTTGCGGCTGCGGCGGGATGGGCGGCGACCGTGCAATACCGTGTGCTTCACCTGTTCACGGAGAGGGAGTCCGTCGGCATTTCCGCGCCGCTCGTCCTGGGACCTGACGGAAACTTTTACGGCATCACGTCCGGCGGGCCTACAACCGCCGGCGATATTTTCAAGATCACTCCCTCGGGCACGTTCACGATTCTGCACGTATTTCCACTCGGCGGCGGACAAGGAGGCGGGCCGTCTTACGGCGGTTTGCTCGCCGGCAAGGACGGAAATTTTTATGGCATCGGGTCCGACAACGCCGTAAACGGGACCGAAGTTTTCAAGATGACGCCGGAGGGCAGTTTTACCCAGTTGCATTCGTTCAAGCCGGCGACCGATTTAGCCCACGGAGCCTATCCCACTGGGAGCCTCGTGCAAAATGGCGACGGACTTCTCTACGGCACGGCGGTCGATGGAGGACCGAACGGCGGAGGGATTTTCTATTCGCTGACGACAAACGGCGACTTCACTATCCTTCATGGATTTCCGGCGACAGGAAGCAATGGCGGACCGGCGGCGATCGTCGCGGGAAAAGACGGCAATTTTTATGGTTTCGCGACATCGCTGATTTTCAAAATCACGCCCAGCGGCGATTTCACGTTGTTGCACAGATTTGCGACTGACGGGAGCGCCGATGCGTTTGGCGCGCCTGTCGAGGGCGCCGATGGAACGTTTTACGGAGTGGCGTTGTATGGCGGCGGCACGCCCAGTCCGTCCGCGAACGCCGGCTTCGCGTTCGAGTTCACTTCGACGGGCCAGTTTACTTTGCTTCACACCTTCGTCAGCGGCGGGTCCGACGGTGCAAACCCGTTTGGTGGACTGGTCCTCGGGCGCGACCGCAACCTTTACGGCACGACTTCGGGAGGCGGATTGAGGGGAGGCGGCACGATTTTTCAAATGACGCCCGCGGGCGTCGTCACCGTGCTTCATTCCTTCCGACTACAGCAAGGCGAGCGAGCGCCGAAAGCCGCGCTCACGGTTGGTCCCGACGGCGATCTTTATGGGACGGCTAGCGAGGAGGATGCTCCGTCGACGGGCGCGTTTTTCCGGCTCGCCCCCGGCGGCTCGGGCCCCATGGAAGCAGACGACACACAGGTGCCGGATTTGATTGGCCCAGGAAACGGGACAGGCGCGAGCGTCGCGGGCGGAATTCTGACGTACACCGACGGACAGACGCACAAAGTGGTGAAATATAAAGTGCAGCGGCCGGCCTTTGCCGCTGCAATCACCGGGATTCCAACGCAGGGCCCGTGGATCTGGGTCGCCGATGACGGTCAGCATGGATCGATGCTCTCCATCGACGCATCCGGAAACGTAACGGCGACGATGCTGCCCATGCAAACGATCCAGACCATGCTCGGCCCAGGACGCTGAACGATGCTCGCTTCCTTTGCGCAGCTTCACCCGTAGCAAGTATTCGCGTTGTATGGAGACGCTCCGCCAAGGTGACGGCCGAGAATCGGGAAAAAACTGCCACGGTTCTCGGGGCACACTTCAACACAGCGCGCCGTAGTTCGTTGGATAGAACGTCTGACCTCGACCGCTGCCCTGCGAAACAGAAACTCACCACTGCATTTACTGGCTAGGGCTCAAGGGCTGCCGATATCGGCGCGAATTGGGCCTTTTCCATATCCACTCCAAGGATTGCCCATGCCTCCCTCGGGGAGCGGACGACGTGCAAATTGGGACGAGTAACCTCGCCCTCGATTTCAAAAACTCGCGCCATCCCAAACATGAGATCAGTGGGCGCGATAATCACGCGCGGACGGTCTATTTTGGGCATGGCCGGCGGCAGCTTGGCCAGCGCTCGCACCCCAGCGATCGTCGCCTCGAAGACATCGGAGCCTGACAGGTCGATGATCGCAAATTGCGGGTCGAGCGCGCCGACCAGCAGCGAGCCCAAGCGGCTGTGATTCAGCAAATCCTCATCGTCCACCGTGCCTGAAAATGTGGATCGAAGGACTTGATAGATCGGGTCGAACTCGAAGGCAAAGCCCATAGTTTCGCGCGCAATTTCAGGTGTGGGGCGTCTCCTTGCCCCGGCACGCTAACACCTCGGTCCCTTTACTGTCAAATCGAGGTGTTGCAGCGGAGGTTCTGACCTCGCCGGAAGCCAGGAGACATTGCCAAGTCCTGGCAAGTCTCAGGAGTTACAACGAACTTCAATCAATTCGGCGACGGCTCCTCGATGTGGTCGAT
>Ga0210385_10001555_pt1 | contig 14186 bp, 13 predicted proteins | sample IncBWH26OmetaG_FD_160107 | JGI IMG/M metagenome (GOLD analysis project Ga0210385, IMG submission 160107) | Forest soil microbial communities from Barre Woods Harvard Forest LTER site, Petersham, Massachusetts, United States - Inc-BW-H-26-O ...
CGGGCGAGGTCCGCCAGCCGGTCAGCGATCTGCCGCGGGCGCCCGGCGCTCATTTCTATGGCCGGCCGCGGCTGGTCGTGGCGGGCTCGCACCCGGGGACGGGCCTGGAAACCGGCAGCACCTACGAACTGCAGACGCCCGTGACCCTGCTCGGCCGGGGCACCGACTGCGACCTGCGCCTTGTCGATCCTGGCGTGTCTCGGCACCACGCCGAGCTGCGCGTGGAAGACGAGCAGGTGGTCCTCGTCGACCTGGGGTCGACCAACGGCACGTTTGTCAACGGCCAGCCGGTGCGCCGTGTCGCGCTCACCGACGGCACGAACGTGACGCTCGGCCGCACGACCCTCGTTTTCCAGCAGGACGCCGGCTATTAGACCCGCGCCAGTGAGGTAGAGGTAGCAGAACCCCGAAGACTGACTACCCTAAGGGCAGCCCTAAGGACAGCAAAACCCCAAAGCGACGCACAAGCCGAGGACAGCGGACCGGATGAACTCCCTCACCCTCACCCTTATCAGGGTGGCCTTCCTGGCCGTTCTGTGGCTGTTTGTCATCGCGGCCATCGGCGTCGTGCGCACCGACTTGTTCGGCACCGCGGCCGCCAAAGTGCGCCGGGGCCGGAACCGGGCGCCGCAGCGACAGGCCCAACGGCCGCCGCGGCAGCAGAAGCCGAGCCGTGGCACCCCACGTTTCCTCGTCGTCACCGAAGGCGCCCTCAGCGGTGTCAGCATCGACCTTACGGATCAGCAAATTACGCTTGGCCGGGCGAACGACGCGACGCTGGTGTTGAATGACGACTACGCTTCAAGCCGACATGCCCGGATATTCCCACAGGACGGACAGTGGTTCGTTGAGGATCTCGGTTCGACCAACGGCACCTATCTGGACCGCCAGAAGGTGACCAGGCCGACTCCGGCTCCCATCGGCATGCCGATCCGGATTGGGAAGACCGTTCTGGAATTGCGCAGATGACACTTGCACTCCGCTACGCGGTACGTTCCGACGTCGGTCTCCTCCGCGAGGGGAACGAGGATTCGGCGTACGCCGGGCCGCACCTGCTCGCGGTCGCCGATGGCATGGGCGGCCACGCGGCCGGCGAGGTGGCCAGCGCCGCGACGATCACCAGCATCGCCACGCTCGACTCCGAACATCCCGGGGCGGAGCTCATCAACGCGCTGGCCGACGCGGTCGCGAGCGCCAACATGCGGCTGCAGGAGCTCATCATCTCCGACCCCGCCGTCGAGGGCATGGGCACGACGCTGACCGCGCTGCTCTGGTCGGACGGGCACGCGGCGATCTGCCACATCGGCGACTCGCGCGCCTACCTGCTGCGGAACGGCCAGTTCTATCAGATCACCCACGACCACACGCTGGTCCAGTCGCTGGTCGACGAGGGCAAGATCACCGAAGACGACGTGGCCACCCACCCGCACCGGTCGCTGCTGCTGCGCGCGCTCGACGGCAGGACGCTCGCCGAGCCCGACCTGTCCACGCACGAGACGATGGCGGGCGACCGCTACCTGCTGTGCTCCGACGGGCTGTCCGGCGTCGTCACCGAGCAGACGCTGCACCAGACGCTCAGCTCGGTATGGGATCCGGAGAAGGCGGCGCTCCAGCTCGTCGAGCTCGCGATCAGGGGCGGCGGCCCGGACAACATCACGTGCATCGTGGCCGACGTGGTCGATACCCAGACCACCGCGCTGCCGCCCACCAGGGACCCGGTGCTGGCCGGCGCGGCGGCGCACGGCTCCGCGGCCGACCTGCGCTCGCCCACGCGGCAGAGCTCCCCGGCTACGCGCGCGCTGCGGCTGGCCAAGACCGCGCCGCAGCAGGCGGTGCCCGACGATGCCGTGCCCGATGGCTGGGGCAACGGCTTCGGCGGCGGGCAGGCGCAAGCGTTCGGACAGGCACCAGGGCACGCCCGGGCGACCGGCCAGAACGGCGTGCTGACGGACGAGACCGACGCCGGAACCGGACGGCACAGTCACCGCGCCAGCCGGCACCGGCTCGATGACGACGACGAAGAGGACTACGCGCCGCACCAAGAGGGCAGACGGCGGTGGCCGATCGTCACCACGCTGCTCGTGGTGCTCGTGCTCCTGGTCGGCGGCGGCCTGTACGGGGGTTGGCGCTACATCCAGGGCCAGTTCTACATCGGAGTCCAGGACGGCAACGTCGCGATCTTCCGCGGGGCCAACCAGAACGTCGCCGGGATCAGCCTGTCCAGCCTCGCCCAGCGCTACGACCTGCCCATCAGCCAGGTGGTGCCCAGCGACCAGGTCATGATCCGGCAGACCATCACGGCCAGCAGCCTCGGCAACGCGCAGACTCTCGTCGGCCAGATCAGCAGCGCGGTCACCAACTGCCGTCAGAAGTGGCAGAGCCTGGTGACCTGGCAGGCCGCCGAGCAGAATTACCAGCAAGCGCTGGCCTTGTACCACGCGAAGAAGACCAAGACGGCGCCGAAGAACAACCCTGGCCCGCAGCCTGCCACGCCCGACGCCGCCACGTGCGCGCCCGCGTCCGCGTTCGGCATCCCGGCGACCGCGCTCCCCGGCAGCCCCACAACGACAAGTCCGGCGACGACCACCACGACCGGCACCCCCGCGAACACGCCGACCGCGACGCCCAAGGCCTCGACCTCGGCGAAGGCAGCCGCGTGAGCAGCTTGACGATGCCGTCTCCGGCGGTTAACGGGCAGCCTGGGCAGCCGGAAGAGGTCGCGGCGGGGCGCCGGCGGACCGAGCTGAGCATGCTCGTGTTCGCGTTCGCCCTCGTCGCGTTCGCCTTCGTCAGCACGGCGTCCAGCCTCAGGGGCCAGCGGGCGTCCACCATCGCCGAGTACATGATCGCGTTCATGGTGATCATCCTCGGCGCCCACCTGGCGGTTCGCCGCTGGGCGCCGTATGCCGACCCGCTGCTGCTGCCGCTCGGCGCGCTGCTCAACGGGCTCGGGCTCGTGATGATCTACCGGCTCCACGAGGCGGGCCGCGACGGCAACCAGGGCCCGACCGACATCCACGGGAACTTCATCCCGATCTCCACGCTGAGCTCGTCGGCCGTGATCCTGCAGATCGTTTATACGGTGATCGGTATCGGCTGCTTCGTGGCCTTCCTGGTGTTCGTCAAGGAATCACGGGTGCTGCAGCGCTACACCTACCTGCTCGGCCTCATCGGGGTCGTGCTCATCGCGCTGCCGGCGTTCTTGCCGACCAGCATCAGCGGCGTGCCCGGCACTGGCGCCAAGATCCAGATCGCCCTCCCCGGCCTGGGCAGCATCCAGCCGGAGGAGTTCGCCAAGCTGGCGCTCGCGGCGAGCTTCGCCGGCTACCTGGTCACCAAGCGCGACGTTCTTTCCCTGGCCGGGAAGCGAGTCCTCGGCATCGACCTGCCGCGGGGCCGCGACCTGGGTCCCATCGCGATGGTCTGGGCGGTCAGCCTGCTGCTCCTGGTCTTCGAGAGCGACATCGGCACCAGCGCTGTCTTCATGGGCCTGTTCGTGGCGATGATCTACATCGCGACGTCGCGGACCTCCTGGCTGCTGATCGGCTTCGGCGGCTTCGTGGCCGGGGCCTTCCTCGCCAGCCAGCTCTTCTCCCACGTTGGCGTGCGGTTCAGCGTCTGGCTGCACCCGTTCAGCACGCAGAACCTGATAGACGGGACCCAGCCCTCGTACCAGACGGTCCAGGGCCTGTACGGGATGGCCAGCGGCGGCCTGCTCGGCCGTGGCCTGGGCAACGGCCAGCCGTACTTCACGCCGCTGGTGCAAAGCGACTTCGTCTTCACCGCCTTCGGCGAGGAACTCGGCCTGGCCGGGGTGATGGCGCTGCTCCTGATCTACGGCCTGCTCGTGCAGCGCGGGCTGCGGACCGCGTTCATGATCAAGGACCCCTATTCGAAGCTGCTCGCGGGCGGCCTGTCGTTCATGCTCGCGCTCCAGATCTTCGTGATCGTGGGCGGCGTCACCCGGCTGATCCCGCTGACCGGGATCACCACCCCGTTCCTCTCCCAGGGCGGCTCAAGCCTGGTCGCTAGCTGGATCCTCGTCGCCGTCCTCGTGCGGCTGAGCGACACCGCCCGCCGCCCGCCGCCACGGCCGATCCAGGAGGAGGGACTGACTCAGGTGGTGTCGCTGAAGTGAACCGCGCGCTGAAGAGGATCTCCATCGCCGTCCTGGTGATGTTCCTGCTGCTCCTCATCAACGTGAACTACCTCCAGGCGTTCGAGACCTCCAGCCTGGCGACCAGGCCGTTCAACATCCGGGCGGTCTCGGCGGCCAACCAGTACCAGCGCGGCGACATCGTGACCTCCGACGGCGTGACGATCGCGGGCACTACGCCGTCCAACGACATCTACAAGTACCTGCGCACCTACACCAACGGCCCGGTGTACGCGCCAGTCACCGGCTACGACTCGATCTACAGCACGAGCGGCGTCGAGCACGCCGAGGACGCCCTGCTCTCCGGGACCGGGGCGGAGCTGGAGTTCCGCAACTTCATCGACATGATCACCAACAAGCCGCAGAAGGGCGCCACGGTCCAGCTGACCATCAACTCCAAGGCGCAGCTCGCCGCGTACCAGGGCCTGCAGAGCTCGCTGCAGGGCACCAACCGGGTCGGCGGCGTGGTCGCCATCAACCCGAGCACCGGCGCCATCCTCGCGATGGCCTCCTTCCCGAGCTACGACCCGAACAAGCTGGCCAGCCACAACGGCACCGCGCTGAACGCCTACGACAACCAGCTGCTCAGGGAGAGCCCGAGCCCGCTGGTGAACAACGCCACCCAGACCACCTTGCCGCCCGGCTCGACCTTCAAGATCGTCACGAGCTCGGCGTGGTTCGCGCAGAACGCGACCCGCAACCCAACCAGCATGGTCGATTCCCCGCAGGTCCTGACGCTGCCGCAGACGACAAACCAGCTGCACAACGACAACAACGAGGTGTGCGGCAGCGCGGGCGCCAACGGCCAGACCACGATCCTGTGGGCGTTCTCGCAGTCCTGCGACACCACGTTCGGCAACCTCGGCATGCAGCTTGGCGGCGGGGCGCTCAAGAACACGGCCGACGCGTTCGGCATGAACGACGCCAACCTCGGCATCCCCGGCGTCACCGTGGCGCCCAGCCAGTACGTCAGCCCGCCGAGCCTGCCGCTGACCGCGTACTCGGCGATCGGCCAGTTCAGCGACACCGTGACGCCGCTGCAGGAGGCGATGTTCGCGGCCGCGATCGCCAACGGCGGCTCCCTGATGAAGCCGTACCTCATCCAGCAGGTCACCGCCTCCGACCTGTCGGTCGTCGACTCCACTCAGCCGTCGCAGTTGAGCCAGGCGGTCAGCCCGACCGTTGCTAACTACGTGAAGCAGATGATGGAAGCGGTGGTCCAGCAGCCGCAGGGCACCGCGAACGCGTTCAACGCGGCCAACGAGGGCGGCATCGTGATCGCCGGCAAGACCGGCACCGCGCAGAACGCGCTCAACGGCGTGAGCCCCAATCCGGACGCGGTTTTCACCGCGTTCGCGCCGGCCGACAACCCGAAGATAGCCGTTGGCGTCATACTCCAGGGCGCTGGTTATGGCGCTCAAGCGGCGGCGCCGGTTGCCGTCGCGGTCATCAAGGCATACCTGGCTACCCTGGGGATACGGTGACCGAGTACGTTCTCGACGGCCGTTACGAGCTGATCGAACGGATCGCCTCAGGCGGCATGGGCGAGGTCTGGCGGGGCGCCGACCAGATCCTCGGCCGCCCGGTCGCGATCAAGCTGCTCGCCGCCGCGCATGCCAGCGACGAGCAGTTCCGCGCGAGGTTCCGCGCCGAGGCCCGGTACGCCGCGGCGCTGTCCCACCCCGGCATCGCGCGCGTCTTCGACTACGGCGAGACCAGCCCGCTCGGCGGGCCCTACCTGGTCATGGAGCTGGTGAACGGCGAGCCGCTCTCCGCGATCCTGGAACGGGAAGGCCGGCTGCCGCCGGACGTGACGATGGACATCGTCGGCCAGGCGGCCCGCGCCCTGGACGTGGCGCACCAGGCGGGCATCGTCCACCGGGACATCAAGCCGGGCAACCTGCTGATCACGGCCGACGGTACGACGAAGATCACCGACTTCGGCATCGCGAAAGCCCACGAAGCGCAGGCGCTGAACCTGACCGCCACCGGCATCGTGATGGGCACCGCGCTGTACGTCTCGCCGGAACAGGCGACCGGCCAGAAGGTCACCGGCGCGTCGGACATCTACTCCCTGGGCGTCGTGGCCTACGAATGCCTGGCCGGCCAGCCGCCGTTCATCGCGGAACAGCCGCTGGCGATCGCGATCATGCACAAGCACGACCCGGTGCCGCCGCTGCCAGGCGACGTGCCACGGCCGGTCGCCGACCTGGTGTTCGCGATGCTGGCGAAGGACCCGTCGGGCCGCCCCGCTTCGGCCCGGCACGTGGCCGACCGCGCGGAAGTGCTCAGGGACGCCGGGGCGCTGCGGGGAGGCACCGGCCCGATCACCGCGGACCTGCCGGTGGTCCCGGACTTTCCGCTCACGGCGGAGACTGCTTTCGATTATCCCGAACGGTCCCGCGGCTTCGCCCTGAGCGACCACCGCCTGGCGGCGGCCGGGGTGGGGGTCGCCCTCTGCGGCGTCGCCGCGATCGTCGCGGTGCTGCTGACCAGCTCGAGCGGCAACGGGGCGACGACCGGGGACACGAGGCCACCGTCGCACGCGGCCACCCACCTGGTGTCTCCGGCGACCGCCTCGGTGCGGTCATCCTCTGCCACCGCCCCCAGCACAGGCACTAGTCTAGGAACGGTACCGCAGACCACCCCGGCCCAGTCCCTGTCGACACCGAGCCGGCAGTCTTCGACACCAGTGCACACCGCATCGGGCGGAACGACGCCCGCCACAACGCCGGCGACAACGCCTGCTACGACGCCGGCAACGCCTACTACAACGCCGGTAATCACGCCGCCGGTCTAGACAACCTGGTCGGCGGTGCATAGGGATGACAGTAACGATGCAGGGTGGTTTGGAAGAGTGCGAGACATGACACAGCCGCGGCTGCTCGGTGACCGATACGAGCTTGATGGCGTCGTCGGGCGTGGCGGCATGGCCGAGGTCTACCGGGCCCGCGACATCCGCCTCGACCGCATCGTCGCCATCAAGACGCTGCGCGCCGATCTCGCCCGGGACCAGACCTTCCAGGCGCGGTTCCGCCGCGAGGCGCAGTCCGCGGCGTCGCTGAACAACCCGTCGATCGTGGCGGTGTACGACACGGGCGAGGACATGTCGACCGGCACGCCCGTGCCGTACATCGTGATGGAGTACGTGGACGGCCGGACGGTCCGCGACCTGCTGATCGAGGGCCACCGGCTGCTGCCTGAGCGCGCGCTCGAGATCATCAGCGGGGTGCTTCGCGCCCTGGAGTACAGCCACCAGGCGGGCATCGTGCACCGGGACATCAAGCCGGGCAACGTGATGGTCACCCGCAACGGCGACATCAAGGTGATGGACTTCGGCATCGCCCGCGCGATGAGCGACGCCCAGGCCACCATGACGCAGACCGCCCAGGTCATCGGCACCGCGCAGTACCTGTCGCCGGAGCAGGCGCGGGGCGAGCGGGTCGACGCGCGCAGCGACTTGTACTCCACCGGCTGCCTGATGTACGAGCTGCTCACCGGCAGGCCGCCGTTCACCGGCGACTCCCCGGTGGCGATCGCCTACCAGCACGTTCGGGAGAACCCGATCCCGCCCTCCCGGCTCGACCCGGACATGCCGCCGTGGGCGGACGCGATCGTGCTGCGGGCCATGGCCAAGTCGCCGAACGACCGGTACCAGAGCGCCGCGGAGATGCAGGCCGACATCCAGCGCGCCGCCTCGGGCATGCAGGTGGCCGCGATGGCCCCGCCGCCCACCCGCGCGGACTACTACGGCTACCAGGACCGCACCCAGCGGATGGGCCCGCAGACGGCGATGGGGATGGGCGCCGCGCCCACGGCCGTCTCGCCGTACCAGCAGGGGGGCTACCAGCCGGGGTACGGGGGCGACTACGACGGCGGCGGCGAGGAGCCGCCCCGTAGCTGGGCACGGCGCTGGCTGCCATGGCTAATCCCGCTGCTCGTGGTGATCGGCGCGGTCATCGCGGCCGCCATCCTGCTGACCGGCGGCGGCAAGGGATCCTTCGTCCCGCAGGTGAACAACCTGCCCGAGGCCCAGGCGATCTCCCTGATCAAGAACGCCGGGCTCACCCCGCAAGTGGTCATGCAGAACAGCTCGAGCGTGCAGAAGGGCAACGTGATCAACACGAACCCGCCCAACGGCAACAGCATCTCCAAGGGCGGCACCGTCACCGTGTACGTCTCCTCGGGCGCCAAGAACGTCAACGTGCCGTCGCTGCAGGGCAAGTCGACGAGCGTGGCCGAGCAGGAACTGACCAGCCTCGGCCTGAACTACAACCTGCAAAACGACCCGCAGTCGACGCTGCCGCAGAACACGGTCGACCACACCAACCCGGTCGCCGGAACCTCGGTCGCTCCCGGCTCGTCGGTCACGCTGTTCATCTCGGGTGGCGGCGTCCAGGTTCCCGAGGTGACCGGCATCCCGGTCAACAGCGCCATCGCGTCGCTGCAGAGCTCCGGCTTCACCTACAAGATCGACTACACGCCTGGCCCGCAGGGCACCCAGCCGGGACTGGTCTGGCAGCAGCAGCCCGGGCAGGGCACGACCGAGCCGAAGGGCTACCAGGTGACGCTCCTCGTGCAGCCGCAGGCGACGGCTAGCCCGACGCCCACGACGCCGACCGCCTCCGCGAGCACGTCCCCGACCCCGACCACGCCGGCCACCACCCCGACCACCACGGGCCCCTAGACCGGGAAGGTCGTATAGACCCAGGGGAAAACCACGAGCCACAGGAGCGCGAAGGCGGCAAGGGCGAGTAGCAGCACCGCCATCGCCTTCGCGCCGGTGCCGCCGGGCAGGTGACGCCACAACCACCCGTACATCAGGGCTGCCCGTTCCCGCCGGTGCTATTGGGATGTACCGCCGTTAGCACGCCGGTGACGATGACGCGGTGCGTGCCGGTCCAGGCGGGGTCGCACGTGATCAGCGTGAGCAGGCGGCGGCTGGGCGTGACGCCGGGGCGGCTGGGCACGGGGTCGAGGACGGCCAGGTCCGTGGGCAGCACCCAGGTGGGCTTCCCGGTCACGCGGTAGGTGTAGGTGACGTACCTGGTGTCGATGAACACCCGGTCGCCCGCGGCCAGCGACGGAAGGGACCAGAACGGGTTGCCCGCCGTCACCCGGTGCCCGGCGACCGCGAAGTTGCCGACCTGCCCGGGCAGCTGGGTGCCCGGCACGTGGCCCGGGCTCACGTCAAGCTGCGCTAGCGCGGTCCCCTGGACGATGGTGAACCGCCAGTGCGCGCCGAACGCGGGGATCCTGATGAACGCGAAAGGTTCGCCCGTCACCAGGCTGATCGGATCGGCCGGCATCCGCGTTCGCGCCGGCGCGGGAGCGTGCCACGCGTGCTCGAGCTGGGCGGTGAACTGGCGCTGCGCCTGGTCCGCGCGCAGCCCCGACCCCCAGAACAGGTAGCCGAAGAACAGCACGACGACCACGCCGATCGTCAGGCACACCTCGCCGAAGGCGCGAAGTGCCGCCCCACCCGTACCATCACTCATAGCGACGAAATGATATCGCTGAGTAGCACAGGCGCGCAGGCGGAAACCGTGCACTACGCTTACCCCGATACCGAAGTTCCCGAGCAGGAGGTGCGCGGTGCCGAAGTCCCGCGTCCGGAAGAAGCCGGTCTACACGCCGCCGCCGGTGCGCTCGGCGCGGAAGACGCCAAGCCCGCCGTGGCTTGTGCCCGTCATGCTGGCCAGCCTCCTCCTAGGGCTGGCGTGGATCGCGCTGTACTACGTCACCCAGGCGAGCATGCCGGGCCTTTCCGCGCTCGGCGGGTGGAATCTGGTCTGCGGGTTCGCGCTGATCGTGGTCGGCGTGGTGCTCGCCACCCGGTGGCGCTAACCGCGCCGGGCTGTGTTAGCCGCGCCTAGTTACGGGTTCAGCTGACCGTTCCTGATGACGACCGCGACGGCCAGCAGCACCGCCACGGCGACGGCGGCCGTGACCTGGATCACGGCGCGGTTCTTGCGGGGCGCGTACGCGAAGGCGAGCGCTATCACCGCGCCGGTGATCAGCCCGCCGATGTGGTCCTGCCAGGCGATGGTGCTGCGGTAGATGAAGCTGAGCCCGAGGTTCAGCACGATCAGCAGGACGATGCCGCGACTGTCGAGGTTCAGCCGCTTGGAGACCACGAACCAGGCGCCGAACAGGCCGAAGATGGCGCCGGAGGCGCCCAGGGCCGGCGTGTTCTGCGGTGCGAGGTAGTAGAAGAGCACGCTGCCGCCGACTGCGCTCAGCAAGTACAGCGCGAGGTAGCGGGCCTTACCGAGCAGCTGCTCGAGGCCCGGTCCCACGATGTAGAGCGCCCACATGTTGAACGCGATGTCCAGGATGCCGAGGCTGCCCGTCCCCGGCAGGAACGCGGACGAGATCAGCCGGTACCACTGGCCCGCCGCGACGCCCTGGAACGGGCCGCCCTGGTAGTACTGCGCGTACCCGAGCATCCACCAGTCCGAGGCGAGGCTCGTATGCGCCAGCTCCACCAGGTACAGCAGGATGTTGACGGCCATGATGGTCCAGGTCACCGTCGCGGTCCTGGACGGCCGGCCGCCGAACGTGGTCCGGGCCGCGCGGCCGCCGCCGCCCGCCCCGCGCACGCACTCGACGCACTGCTGCCCGACCGCCGCCTGTTGCAGGCAGTCGGGGCAGGCGTGGCGACCGCACCGGACGCAGGAGACCCACGTCTCCCGGCCCGGGTGCCGGTAACAGGTAGGCGGGGTGCCCTGGCCCGTGGGGCTGGCTTGATCCGGCGCGGTCATCGGGGGCTACCGTCGGCTACAGTCGGCTAGTCGCGCTGGATGGTGACCGACTGGAGCACGACGTCGGTCACCGGCCGGTCCCCGGGCACGGTCTGCGCCCGGCTGATGTTGTCGACCACGTCGGCGCCGCCGATGACCTCGCCGAAGATCGTGTGCTTGCCGTTGAGCCACGGCGTGGGCGCGACGGTGATGAAGAACTGGGAACCGTTGGTGCCCGGGCCAGAGTTCGCCATGGCCAGCAGGTACGGCTTGTCGAACCGCAGGTCGGGGTGGATCTCGTCGGCGAACTGGTAGCCGGGGCCGCCGGTGCCGGTGCCGAGCGGGTCGCCGCCCTGGATCATGAACCCGGGGATGACCCGGTGGAAGACGGTGCCGTCGTAGAGCTTGTCCTTGCTCTTGGCCCGGGTCCTGGGGTCCGCCCACTCCCGGCCGCCCTCGGCGAGCTCGACGAAATTCCGCACGGTCTTCGGCGCGTGGTCGGGGAAGAGCCGGACTGTGACCGTTCCCTGCGTCGTCGTCAGCGTCGCGGTCAGCGTTTGGGTCATGCTCATCGACTCCGGTTCGTGGTTCGTCTCCATGTCCTTATCACCGTACAGGCTCCGCCACACTGCGAGCCGTCCGCGCGCGGAGATGGTTGAACGCCCGACTTTCGGGAACTGTGACCAAGCGAGAACAGGATGGGGAGGCTAATCGTGTTCAACGCGAATGCAAAGACCAAGGGCAGCGAGATCGCCGGCCGGGCGCGGGACGCGGGGGCCAACGCCGCGAAGGCCGCCGCCGCGAGCAAGGCGGCGCAGTCCGCCGCGGCCACCGCGCAGAGCGCCGCGCAGGCCGCAGCCCAGACCGCCGCGTCGGCCGCGCAGACCGCGGCCCAAAGCGTGAACAGCGCCGCCCAGACGGCGGCGGCGGAGGTCAGCAAGGGCGTCAAGCAGGGCGTGTACCAGGCCCGCGGATGGGCCGCGCCGGTACTCGAGAACGCCGCCGAGTACACCACCTCGACCCTGGCCCCGAAGGTGTCCACCGCGCTGCGCAGCACCGCTCAGCAAGTGCGGCCGGAAGACGTGCGCAAGAGCAAGGCCCGGTCGATCCTCACCTGGTCCGCGCTCGGCGCCGCCCTGCTGGCCGCGCTCGGCGCCGCCGGCGTGCTGGTCAGGAAGCGCTACCAGGACGCGATGACCGCCGACACCGAGGTGGACGCCGCCGAGGGGACCGCGACCCCGGCCGACGCCGCCAAGGCCGAGGCGGATCCCGCCGCGGCTAGCAGCGAAGCGGGAGTGAACGGCAGGGTTTCCACCTCGGGCTGGTGACGCCGGCGTCACTGTGCGTTCTGGGTGGTAAGCTCCGACCTTGACCCCTCTGAGGAGCTTGACCCGTCTGAGGAGTGAGCCGCCGTGAGTGAGCGGGACGAGCCGACCCGGAGCACCCGGGGTCTGGTCTGGACCGCGGCGGCCTGCATCTCCGTCTCGCTTCTCTGGATGATGGCCATGGCCATCGCTGGTCCTTCGATCAGCGAGCCGGCGATGGCGCACACGTCGGGCGGGCCACCCTGGTGGGTCTCGCTCGGCCTGCCAGACGACTTCGTGCTCTTCACGATGTGGGGAGCGGCGATCGTGGCCGCCGTCGGCGTGGGCGCCGGCCTGCTCGCCGTCGCGCGCGGCGCCCGGCCTCGCGTCAAGCCGCTGCTGGCCGTCTCCTTTATCGCCATCGCCGTCTTCATGGTGCTGCCGCCGGCCGGCAGTTCCGACGCGCAGTCGTATGCGATTGACGGCAACATGCTGGTCCTCGGCCACAGTCCGTACGTCGAAACGCCGAAGCAGATGGCGGCGCTTGGCGACAAGCTCGCCGCGAACAGCCCGGCCACCTGGCAGACCGCGCTGTCGGACTACGGGCCAGTCGCGACCGCCGAGGAGTGGGTGTCGGCGGAGCTCGGCGGCTCCTCGATGGCGGCGATCACGTTCTGGCTGAAGCTGTGGGTGGCGATCGCCTTCGGCGCCGTGGTGCTGCTGCTCGACCGGCTGCTGCGCAGGGATGCGGCGATGCGATTGCGCGCGCACTTGCTCTGGTCGGTGAACCCGCTGCTGCTGTGGGAGATCGTGGCGAGCGGGCACGTCGACGCGCTCGCGATCGCCTTCGGGCTCGGCGGCGTGGTGCTGCTGCGGTACCTGCCACCCGCCGCCCGCCCCCCGCTGGCGCGCTGCGTGGCGGCCGGGGCGCTGCTCGGCGCCGCCGCCGCCACCAAGTCGCCGTTCGTGCTCTTCGCGGTCGCCGCGGTGTGGGCGGTGCGCCGGTCCCCGGCCGCGATCACGGCCGTGGCCGGCGGCTGGCTCGCGGTGGTCGTCCCCTCGTACGTGATCGCGGGGATGCCCGCGGTCAGGGTGCTCTTCACCCGCGGCGGCAGCCAGGTCACCTGGGACAACCTCTACCAGATCTTCTACCGCCCGTTCGGGCTCGCCGGCCCCTTCGGCGCGACCCTGATCCCCGCGCACCTGGCCACGATCGCGCTCGTGTGTTTCGTCGTCGTCGCGCTGCTCGCGTTCTACCGGCTGCCTGACGGCGTCCCCGGGCTGCCCGCCGTGACCCCCGCGCTGGCCCTGAGCCTGGCCTTCATCTTCTTCTATCCGTTCCAGCGCCCGTGGTACGACGTGATGATCATCGCGCTGCTCGCGCTCTACCCCCGGTCGCGGCTCGACGCGGTGGTCCTCGTCCGGCTGTGCTTCGGCGCCATCACCTACATGGAGTCCGCGACGCTGCCGAACGGGCTGTGGATTCAGCACGTGCAGCTGTTCGAGGGCGAGTGGATAACCTCCACCGTTCGCCTGCTCACAGCGCTGGCGCTGGTCTGGATGTGCGTCACGGGACGCTGGGGAACGCGGCCGGCGGCACTGAACTCACCGTCTGTGGATAATCCTGTGCGCACCAGTGTGCGTAACTCCGTGGATAACCCGGCCGCTTTAGTCGCGCCCGAGTCCCGGGTCAGGTACTGAAGCGGCCAGCGGCAGTCGATGAACTCGCCGAGGAGCGCGGTCAGCGGCCCCGCGCTCTCGATGGCCGACGGGCGCGCCATGCCGAACGCCACCGCCTCGGTGACCGGGCCGGCCAGCAGCCACTCGGGTTCGTCCGCCGGGCACAGCCACTGGTCACGGTCGGCCCGGGCGCGGATCGCGGCCTGCGCGTGGCTGGCGAGCGCCCCCGGGTTGGGCACCGCCGTCCGCCCTGTAGTTCGCACCGCGACCGCCGCGTCCACCGCGTGCGAGGTGGCGCACCCG
>Ga0210385_10001556_pt1 | contig 14185 bp, 14 predicted proteins | sample IncBWH26OmetaG_FD_160107 | JGI IMG/M metagenome (GOLD analysis project Ga0210385, IMG submission 160107) | Forest soil microbial communities from Barre Woods Harvard Forest LTER site, Petersham, Massachusetts, United States - Inc-BW-H-26-O ...
TGCATCGACTCCCATTTCCTCGCTGCTTTTGGTCCCGACGACCGCAAACTCTACGAACACGCCGCTCTGCGCGGCAAATTTCTCGAGCGCCACAGCTGATTATCCTGAATTGCTGCCGCCCGCTGCTTACGGCACGCTCACTGCAGCCTGGACGGAGTAGGCGCTCTCTGCCCCTTCCGAGTTAATCGCAGCCACCACGTAGTAATATTCGCCCGCGTTCACATTGCTGTCCGTGTAGCTCGTTCCTGTAACCACGCTGCCGTCTAGCTTGGTATACGGCCCGCCGGAAACGTTCCCGCGGTACACGTAATACCCAGACACTCCCGCTGACGGGCTCGGTTTCCAGGTCAACACCACCGTTTTCGTCGACGACGTCGACCCGCTCACTCCGCTGCCCGTCACCGGCACACTCATGCCCCCGTTTGACGCGTTGCTTGCAATGGTGACTCCTCCACTCACTGTGCCTGCCGACTTCGGCGCAAACTCCACCGTCAGCGTTGCGCTCTGTCCTGGCGTCAGCGTGACCGCCCCTCCCATTCCCGTCTCACTCAGTCCGGTACCTTTGATACTCTCGCTGGAAATGGCGATGTTGGAATTGCCTGTGTTCTTGAGCGAGATTTCTCGTGTCGCCGAGCTTCCCAAATTCACATTTCCAAATGCGATGCTCGTCGGGCTAACGCTTAATGTTCGCGAACTCGCCATGCCCGTGCCCGATACCGCAATCGTCACGCTGCTGTCGGACCCCGTCGATTTCACCACAATTGACCCGCTTACACTTCCGGCCGCTTCCGGCAAGAACGCTACTGTGAAATGCGTTTCGGCTCCCCCGCTTTCGATCGACATCGGTGTTCTGATTCCCGATATTGAAAACCCTTTCGCGCTCGTGGTCACGCTGTCCACCCACAGGGTCGTCGAACCCGTGTTTTTGACGATAATGATTTTGGTGTCCGTAGTTCCCACTGGCACATCGCCAAATGGCAAGCTCAGCGGCGTTACAGTAGCGTACGCTTCCGCCGCCAGGCCTTCCCCAGATAGCGGCACGCTTAATGTGCTGTTGCTCGCGTTGCTGAACAGTTCCAGCTTGCCACTCACACTCTCGCTTATGGTAGGCGCGAACGCCACACTGAACGAAACCGTCTCTCCCTCGCTCAGCGTCTTCGGAAATGTAATCCCGCTGATGCGGTATCCCGCGCCAACCAGCGAGTCTCCAGACACTTTTACTGCGGTGGTTCCCGCATTTTTCAAGCTGACGGTTTTCGTCTCCGTTTGGCCCACCTTGATGGCTCCAAACGAGAGCGAACCAGGATCGACCGTTAATTTTCCCGTTGCCCATGCATTGGGAGCGCTGCCCGCAAACAACAGCGTGGTTAAAAGGATTGCCAGGTTTACAAAAGTAGCTTTGCCGCTGTGATTTCTTGCGGCGTTTCGGATGATTTCAGTATGTCCCTTCAAGGACCCGTAATTTTTCATAACCATCCCAGTGTCAAGGACGGTTCGTGGGCCAATCTACTGACCAATAGTTTGTTTCTTGGGCAGTCTTCGGTGCAAGCAATCCTTTAGCTCTCGCACCTGACCCGAGGTACAGGTAGTCCGTGGTAGCGCTTCACCTTAAACTTGGGAGTTGATTGAATCCCGGCTTCTTGGCTCTACGCTAGCTTTCCCGCTCGTCGATTTTCTGATATCTGTATCGGTGCAAGGATCGTCCGGCAATACATTGGCTCAGTCTTGGATAGTTCCCATGACTGGTATGGGCCGTTTCCGCCCGAGGTGTGGCTCTCCTCAGCGACCACAAAATCAGCATCACGATACTCTTGTCAGTCTAATGGCATACCTCGGGTTGCCGCTGGCGAGGTCTAGGGCCAATTCTTTGGAATAGGCAATTTCTAGGAGTCGACATTGTTATGCAATCGAATGGCTCCTGGGACCCTGCTATTCGCTCGGGTCATCAATTCATGCCGTCCTTCCGTCTGCGAATAGTTCGGATTTTTTATCTTAAGCCATACAGTGCAGTTGCTTTTATAAATCCCGAGTTTGCGCTTCGCTACGATTCCTTCCAGCTCGCTCCGGCAAATCAATTCAAAGAGCCCGACGCCCAGCTCTTCGATATGCTGCGCATAAATGATTCGTAGACCATCATTCTTCTGGATAAGCTTCCATAGAAGTTGTTTTCTTCTCATCAGTGGATATTGCCGCAAGTCTTCGCCGTTGAGCCATAGCAGATCAAAGGCATGGAAAGCGGGGCTGATGTTTTGGGAAAACAATTCGTTGAATCGGCTGACGCCATTGTCATTAATGCAGACGATCTCCCCGTCAAGTATTGCGCTCTGAATATCTAACTTGGCTAAGCATTCTTTAAGGGATTGGAATAATTTTAATTTATTGCTCCCGTGGAAAACTAGCTTGCACCGTTTTTTCTCGATGTAAGCCTGAGCACGAAGGCCGTCGTGTTTTAGCTCAAAGATATAGTCGGGATCATCGAATGGTTTCGGAATCAGACGAAAGCGCATCGGTTTGATTCTGGGAAGCATACTTTCTACCGCTATCTCTAGGGCTTTTCGATATTGTTTGGCTCCAGAGCTCCTAAATAGGCGTCTTTGTCCGTCGTGAATCCGACCTTCCGACCCAACGTTTTTCTTACCCCGCCAACTGGAGAATTGAAAAGCCTAGTTCGATTGATTTAATCCGTGGACTAAATTCTCGGAATGACTAAGATGCCAGACCAATTCCGCAATTTAGGATTACGGAACGTCGTTCAACATCACTATCGGGCCAACAGCTGTTGCATCGTTGGCCGATACTTGGCCATTCAAGGTGAATCTCGCGTTCGACGCACAACCAGCGAAATCAATCCTGACGGATATTGTCGCGAGGTTCAATGGGCCGATGTGGCCTACGTTGATCGGCAGTGTTGATTCAAGTAAAGGCGTGCATGCTGCTCCTGATATCTGTCGCAAAGACAAATTTGTAACCGCAGTATTGTAGGCACCGCCTGGACCGCTATTTCCAATGATGATCTGCCAAACTCTGGCTTTCAGCGGACCTGCCTTCAATCCCACAAGCCCCGCGAGATCGGTCGGCCCGTTTACTTTATAACTCACAGAGATAGGTGCGGCTATGTTGCCCGCTTCGTCTATTGCGCCGGAGCATGTCGCTGTGTAAGCGCCGTAGCCGAACTTATTACCACCCGCTACAGCCAGACTCGCCTGAGTGGCAACCCCAGAAAGAGCATCAGTCGTGCTGCAGCCCGCAGCGGGTGCTTGCTTGAAATAATATAGTGCTCCATTCGTTAAGCCAGTCGCAGTCACCACGGGCGACGTCTCATCGATCTGAATAGTCAACGATTGCGCCACCTCCACATTCCCTACATTATCTGTGGCAAAGTAGGTCAGTGTTGTGATTCCTTGGGCGGAGATCGTAACTGAGGCAGTATTTCCCGCCACAGTTTGCATGCCATGATTCTCGGCCCCGCTTAGAGAGAATTGGATTTGCTCAACCCCGGAACCGGGGTTCTCGGTGGCATTCAGGTAGACCGTGACGCTCGTGTTGTTCCAACCATAGCTATTGGGGCCGGGTGACAAGTTTGCTGAAGTTACTGGGGTTGGAGCAATTTTGGCGACGAAGGCATTTATAACGCCAGCAAGAGTCGGTTGCAGGGCATTGACCGTCGGGAAGTTGTTTGAAGCCGTATAACCCGTTACATAGGTATTTCCAAAAGCATCCACGGCGATGCCTTGGCCGTTACTGCTTCCCCCGAAAGAAGTTGAATAGATCAGTGCCGAGCCACTCGCATTGATTTCGCTCACGACAGCGTCGTCTCCCGCCACGTAAGCATTTCCGGAAGCATCTACAGCGATGCCAGCTTCTCCACTTGCTCCGAGATAGGTTGAGTAAACCAGCGTCGAACCACTCGCATTGATTTTGCTGACGAAGCCACCGCAGCAAGTAGTCTGGAAGGCACCAGTTGTAATGGGGAAATCAGGCGAGGACGCCGAACCCGTTACGTAGGCATTTCCGGAAATATCCACGGCGATGCCGTAGCCTGCATCTCCATCACTTCCACCGAGATAGGTGGAGTAAAGTAGTCCCGAACCGCTCGCATTGATTACAGTGACGAAAGCGTTGGAGCTACCAGCAAGGCTCGGTTGCAGGGCGTTCGCCGTAGGAAAGTTGGTCGAAGTCGCATAACCAGTTACGTAGGCATTTCCGGAAGCATCCGCGGCAATGCCGAAGCCTTCATCTCCATCGATACCAGTTCCCCCGAGATATGTCGAGTAAACCAGCGCCGAACCACTAGCATTGATTTTGCTAACGAAGGCATTGCCATTAGGACTGCCTAAAGTCGATTGCAAGGCGTTGACAGTTGGGAAATCGGGCGAGACTGCTAGTCCCGTGACGTAAGCGTTCCCGGAAGTATCCAAGGCTATGCCAAAGCCTTCATCTCCTATGAATTCGTCTCCACCTGTTGTGCCACTTCCCCCGAGACAGGTGGAGTAAACCAGTGCCGAGCCGCTGGCATTGAGCTCGCTGACGAAGGCATTACCGCCCACAGCACCACCACAGTCCGGTTGCAGAGCGCCGACTGTCGTCGGGAAATTGCCTATTCGCGCCGACCCCGTCACGTAGGCATTCCCGTAAGTATCCACGGCGATTGCCATTCCCGCAGATCCAGGATGAACGTCATCGCCACCACTCCCGCCGAGATACGTCGAGTAGATCAGAGCCGAGCCGCTCGGATTGAACTTGCTGACAAAGGCATCCCAGGGGTTATAGAGTGGGGGTTGGCCATCGGTCGATTGCAGTGCGTTAACCGTTGGGAAATTGACCGAAAACGTCTGTCCTGTCACGTAAGCATTCCCGGCAGCATCTACGGCGATGCCGTAACTGTAATCCGTTTCGCTACCCCCAAGGTAGGTCGAGTAAATCACGACTGGATCAATAATAAGGGCCTTGCTGTGGTCATACTCGCCGAGCCGGAATCCAATCAGCGATGCGGACGCCAGCACATAGTTGCCATCCACTAGCTTTTTATCTCCACTCACTTCCTGATACACCACGGGCTTCGCAAGCCGCACTTCCTCGCCTGTCGAACCCAGCCGCAGGTCTCCTTTCTCGTCCAACTGCAGCTTTCCGGCGCCGCGAAACCTCAGACGAATCTCGTGCGGGTCCGCGCCAGGTGCTACCACAAAGTCATACTCAAGCTGCCCCTGGTTCCCGTAGTACACGAGGTCCACGCCCGGATAAATGCCTTCGTACTTCACCTTGGCAAATGTCGGAACATTTGTCCGCCACTTCGCTGGTTCGTTCCCAATGAAATAGTTAGTCCTTCCGGGCAGTTCTTCCGCGCCAACCACTTGGGGTCGAACATTAGCGTGTGCCAGTCTCATCCGAATGACGGTCCCTTCCATCGCGTTCTCTTTCTGCGGTTCGATGCGTCGCCGACCCGCCATTTCCTTCATTTTGTCGGATTCCCGCGCCGTCTTCTTCAGCGCAAATACCGCCTCGTCGCCAGTGAGGAACAATGAATAGCCGTGACCCCGCGAAAGGAATTTTACCTTGCTATCTGTCTGGCCACGATTGGCCTCGAAGCTCAACGGCAATTTGTCATATTGATCGAGAATCTTGGCTTGAGCTATCTGGGCGGTCTGGGACGCACCGATCGATTGGGTGTTCTGCGCAAACGTTTGAACCGTAATGCCCAGCGTGGCGAAAAAGGTCACCGTGGCAAATAAAGTTGAAGTTTTGGTTTTCATCTTGATTCCTTCGAACATTGCGGCCAATTCGGGAGGGGCCCAAGTGGGTAAGTTTTGCCGCAAATAGGTGGTGCATTGTCTATCCTTGATGCACGGATAGCAAGTATTAAGTTATGAATCCCATCACCACCTGCCCCCAACTTCTGTAGGAGCCGAGCGGGTTTCGCTGGATCGGCTGCCTGTCATTGAGACCTCTCGAAGCCGCACTCCCTTTATCGTTTTATTCCACCAAGTCGAAACCAGTAGGTAGTGGGGATGGACGCTTAAACGTTTCACGGAATATTTCAAGTTCTGCCTGTGCCATCTTTTTGCCAAACCGCCGATGTTGACTACTGCAAGATAGGGAAGTAGTATCGCGTCGTTGTCCCTCCTCATTGCCTCGCTGTCATCCGGGCTAATAAGGCTGCCGCCTAGCGATCAAGTTTGGATGTGGATCAGAGTCAATGCCGCAAAGTAAGGCGCGCAATGAAAGACCTTTCTCGTATGCCTTTCGAAAGAAGTTAACCCGGACGTTAGACGTTGTGAACGGTAAGGAAAAACGTGAACTATTAACTGAGACATGAATGGAAAAACAACTCTGCGCGATGGGCTATTGGCTAGGCTTGCTCTGTACCGTTCTTGCGGTGATCTTCAGATTCACCACTGCTATGAGCCTTCATCTTCCTTTTCTAGGTCTTCCCGGCGGGACTGCCATTTCCTACACCAGCTTTTTGCATGGTGGTGTGCTGTTTTTCGTGTTGGCGATTGCGAGTTGGTGCCGGACTGCAAAGTCCTAGCGTTATTCGCGCGCGACGGGACCAGAACCTGATTGACGCTAAGCAATTACGGCTTTCGGTGTCGGTGGTAGCTTAACAACACACTCTGCTGGCTTTCGCGTAGCTGGTAGTTGGACAAGAAAGCGGCGAAAGGCACTGAAGAAGTCGTCGCTCTCCCTAATCCTTCCTCACTTGCTTCTCACGAACCAGCGCGGGTCTCATCGTGCCCGTAATCGATCTGCAGATGTAACCCGTTCCTCTGTTCGACCACGGCGCGAATCTTAGCTTCCACGATGTGTCCATCATTCAGACGACAATCGGATTGTCGATTTTATATTCTTTAGCCATGCTGCGTCCGTCTTCGAACTGCATTTGCTCCGATACTAACACGTGGGGTGTAGAATGTGATTTTGAGGTGGACCATGAAACCCAACGACACAATTCTGGGAATCTTGGCAACGATTTGCGTGAAGTTGGTTAACAGCGGACGGCTCGAATCCGAGGCGGCTCAAGAAGCACGCGATTACTATCTCGAATGGGGTAATTTAAGTACGCGCTACGCTGGCGTGCGGTCTGCGGAGCAACTGACCGCACAGATGGAGGCGCAATCCACGGACTTGGGAATAAATATGGCTAAATTCATCGAGAAGCATTTAGCGGTTTAGGGTGCCGCCTTCTCCACTCTTTTCGCGCCTCCTGCAACTGATAACGAACACTTCACGCGGTGGCCTGCCCAAGTTCGCTTGCGGTGTCAACGTAGACCGCGCTGCTTTCCCAAACTGAATCAACTCCTCGTCAGACATTCGGTGTAATCGTTCCCGAAGTGTTTCTAAATTGAAGGCGGTCGCGCCGACGCTCTGCATCTTATCCCTCCTGTAGTAGACGAAGGAATATCAAGTTACGGAGCCCCTTCAAAGTCTTCCGAGTAGATAACTTCGTTTTGGCCTGAAAGATAAGGTACATCCCCGATGGCACCACGATTCGGCGTGCAGATCAGGTAACAGTTTCTTATGTCATCAAAAAGAATTGCTAAGACTTTTTCCTGCAGTCTTTCGAATCGTTGTCCAACTGCAACGGTAAATCGCTGTCCGTCGTGGGTTCCACGCAGGCAATAGATGCGTCGTGCACTCAAGTGCGCCCCATTATGGTCAGTGTTGAATTTGCGGATGCTTTGGTACATCCCCTCGGCCGTCCGACCATCTTCTACGTCGGGGATGAAGAATTCCATAAGTGTGAAACTACCAAGCAGCGCTGCTTGATTCAAGAGCGGGACGAGAACCTGATTGACCTTGAGCAACGACGGCTTTTGGTCTCGGCAGTAACTTAGCAAACACTTACTCTCTGCCGGTTCGCGAAGCTGGCAGTTGGATAGGGAGAGCGGCGACAACATCCGACGGAGTCGTAGCTCTCCTCTTGTTGGCTGGAAGGAATCGGTGGTGCCTAAAGACGAAGAGAATCAGCACGCAAAGCGCGAAGAACTAATAAAAAAGAGAGACGAATTTTATGAGCGTGTTTTCAAAGCGCCTGCAGCCATTCACTTCGCGTTTGAAATTAGAGCTCTCGACGACAAGATTTCAGAGTGCACTGAGCTAATCAGACGGAGCAGCGGATAAACAGGACAGAGTGTGAAGGGGGCCACATCCGATAAGGGCGGGTGCAGCCCCTGAGAGATAGGTTACCGATTAACTCAACCAATACGCCGATGCGCTGAGTGGGTCAAGTAAGATGAGAAAAATAAAGGGCCGCACGCTGTCAGGTGACATGCAGCCCGGGACGATTGGACTTCAAGCAATGCGCCGATGCGGTAAGTGGGTCAAGTAGGCTTACAGGAACTTCGGGATTCCCACATGACGGCTTGCAGATTCAGAATCAACATCCGCTCAGAAGTTTGCCATGGCAAACTCTGCGGATGACCACCACTCAAGTCGCCTTCTCCATCGCCCTCGTAATTCTCGCGGTAGGCCTAGCTGTTCTTTTTTCGATTCAAAGACGACGGACGCCGGGACCTCGCGTTGACTTGGGCGGACCGTAAAACATCGTAGTCTTTATTTGGCCTCCGTCATCATTTCGTGTCGCCCTTCCGCCTGCGTGTACTTGGGGTTCTTAATCTTGAGCCAGACAATGCTTCCGCTTTTGTAGATGCCGTGTATCCGCTTCCCGACAATCCCTTCCAAATCGTTGTTGCTGCAATCTAGCATCCGTGGTGGCATTTGCCGGACACGGTACTAGCCGCCACAGCCTTCCAATGTCCAAAAACGGACGGATTTGTCTAAAGCCCTATGAGTAACTCTAATCAGGTTTCGGAGGGTACGCTTTCGTCTAAAACTGATCAGTCAGCATGTAGTTCTGAACGGACTTCCCTTGAGAATCCTGAAAAAAGTTCTCCCTCTCTTCGCTCCGCTTTTTGCTTCCTTCTGCATTCCCGTCGGGCCGTCGCTCAAGCCATACCCAGCGGCGTGCCAATCGACGCCGAAGTCAGCAAGATCATGTCTCACACCAACGCCAAGGGCATGGCCGTTGCGGTCGTCGATCACGGCAAGGTCGGTTACGTCCACGCCTACGGCATCCGTAACGCCAAGGGAGATCCGCGCACCACGGACACCGTTATGTATGGTGCGTCCCTCACCAAGACAGTGTTTGCATACACGGTGATGCAACTGATTGATCAAGGCAAGCTCAAGCTCGATACACCCATTAAGGACGATCTCGACAATCCGCTGCCTAGTTATGGCCCCGATCCAGTTTCCCGACAGGCACGGCCCGTACCGGGATCTAGCCGACCATTCGCGCTGGGAAAAGCTCACGCCGCGTATGTGCCTCACCCATTCGACTGGCTTCAGCAACTTCTGGTTCATCGAACCCGACCAAAAACTGCACATCCATTTCGAACCCGGCACGCGCTATAGCTATTCGGGCGAAGGCGCGGTCAAACCGTACATGCTTGAGATGCTTAAGGCCCATTTTGGCGGGGAGAAAGGAAGGACTCTTGTTTATTTCGAAGCGAAAAACGCCTCTTAATAAAGACGTGGTTCTCCAAAAGCATCTCTATCCTGTTCTTCGCAATCTTGGCTTAGAACAGGGCGGTATGCATGGCTTTCGGCACCACCGGGTAAGCACTCTCGTAATGGCTGGGATGCATCCAAAGATAATTGAAGCATGGATCGGACACGGCTCGAAGAAATGGTCAGGAGGTACACACACCTTCGACCGGACTTCATGCGAGAACAGCTCGTGCCAAATTTCGTTGTGTTTGACCCGTTTGACCCACGAAGTAAAGTCGCTGCATAATGTAAGCTGGTTGTTTTCAGTTGTTGGGAGGTCGTCCAATTGGTAGGACTCCAGACTCTGGATCTGGCTATCCTGGTTCGAGTCCAGGCCTCCCAGCCAAATATTCCACAATAGAATCGGGTTTGATTGGCTCCCAGCCTGTCCGAGGCCAAGCCTCATACGGCGGTAGCCGCGTATTAGTCGCTATAGCTCGGCACCTGGTCGTCTAGCAGCTTGTGAATCACGCGTAGCAGGAGATCGTTGTCTACCGGATTTTGCAGGGAGATTTTTGCACCTGCCCGTAGCGAGCGCTCCGGCGGTCGCGTTTAGCTCTCCCTTATAGCGGTCCGCCAACAGTTGCATAAAGCGTGCCACCAGGCGCAGAGGTTCTTGCAGGTCATGTCCTGCTACATAGGCAAACTGCTGCAGCTCTGCATTCGAACGCTTCAGATCTTCAGCAACCTCTTCCGCTTCTCGCAGGCGAACGCCAAGCTCCTCCGGCGTGAGCTTGTCATCTCCCTGCATGATCTGGCTGATCATTCTCACGATGGCCTCTCCTTGCCCGTAACTTTAGGTCCCGTAGTGTCCTCCATGGACACATCCGATTATTTTGACCACAGCCTGGAAAAACCGTCTAAAGAAGTGCAGTTCATTTTCCAAAATACTTCGCTTTTTTCATTCTTCACATGGGCACGAACTTACGATTTGTGACGTTGAGGCCAGAGGAGCATTACCGAAAGTGGGACAGCATCTACGCTCTTTTGTTTCTCGCTGGAACGAGCCCCCACCTCCCCACATTGAAAGCACGCTACTTGCGCTGGTCCGTCGCTTGCACCTGTTCGTCAAGCACCTAGTCATCGCAAGTTAAATGACCTGCGGAAGTGCCGCGAAACTCACCAAAGAAAACGGAGGGTGTCTGAGTATGTGCTTGAAGAGGATTCTGATCGTTGAGGACGATTCTGACACACGCCTGGCTTATCACATCATTGTGAAGGCAAAACACTGTGAAACTTTTTTTGCGGAAGATCCTCTGTCCTGCCTCTGGTAGGCCCACCGATTCAAACCGAATCTGATCATCATGGATATTGGATTGACTGCCGGTGACGGTTTCCGCGCGATGTCACAGCTCAAGGCAGCCGCTCACCTGGCGGAAATCCCCGTCATCGTTGTCTCTGGCGGTGACAAGAAAGCTTTCAAATCGCGGGCGCTGAGTGTCGGCGCTTATGCCTACCTTCAAAAGCCGATTGACCCAAAGGAAATGATGAGCGTTATTGCCAGGCTCATTGGAGATTCAGACGAAGAAGTGACTCCCGGTGAGCCTCCCGATTTGCGACGATTGTCTGCGGTCAATACCTGATTTCGCGGTCGCGCCGCCAAGCCAGCGAACCACGGAAACAAAACCCCACGCCAATTCTGGGTGCTTGGGGTTTTGCATAATTCGCCGGTAGCTTCGACGAATATTACTTCGCTGTTACACGAAGTGAGATGCGGCGATTCTTCTGCTTACCTTCGTCTGTAGTGTTATCGGCAACGGGATGATCCTCGCCGTAACCCTGTGCCTCCAGTCGATCCGGTGCAACGCCCAGCTTTTCGAGTTCAGCCAAGACGTTGTTGGCGCGATCAGCGGACAGCTTCTGGTTGGCTGCCTTGTCGCCGGTATTGTCCGTATAGCCGCCGATTTTAATTTTCACGTTGGGGTAGGCCTTCATGATCTCGGCAATGTTGCGCAGTTGTTCGTCAGAGGCTGGCTGCAGCGTTGCGCTGCCAGTGTCAAACAACAGGCGATCGAAATCGAACCAGGTGTTCGTATCCACGGGCTTGGAATTGTCCTGGATAAAGGCAATCAGCTTATTCTCCACGCCGTATTGCGGAATGTTGAGTTCCGTGCCATCTGGCAATGTGGTTTTGTAAAAGGAGCCAAGCGAGGCCCAGGCATTGCTGGCGGTGGTGGCAGCGTTGCTGGCGGCGTTGCCCACCACATTGCTTGCGACCGCAGCAGTGGTGCTCGTCTTTGAGCCCTCCAGAGCGCGATAGACAAACCATACGACGAACAGGGCTACAAGCACGCCCAGCACCGCCATCCAGTTCATCCCCTTGACTTTGTCCTCGGCGCGATGTTCCGCGGCAACCATGCGGCTGCTGGCTCCCGCCGCGGTCGAGGAAAAATTACTGAGGAAGCCGGTAGGAAGAAACTTCTGCAGATTGGGTCCTTCTGCCGTCAGCATGTTCGCCAGCGAGCTGGTGTTCAAAGAACCACTGGCGTGCAGTTTGGCAAAGAAGCCCAGAATCAGTGGAACGGCGGTCTGGAGCAGGCTGCTGGCCGCGGTCGGACTGATGCCGGCGCGCTGCGTCATCAGATTTGTCACTTGATTTTGTTGGCCACCGAACACCATGGGCAGGAAGCGGCTGACAATATCGCTAATTCCGCTGGTTGTTCCTGTGGAGGCAATGCTCGACAAATTGCTGAGAATGCCTTGTCCCGAAGAGCCGCTGACCAAGCCAATAATCTGATTGAGAAAACTGGTATCGCCGGATTTGCTGACTAATCCTCCCAAAGTTGCGGCAGCGGCTGTACCCAATCCCGACTGAACTGCCGTTGGAGACTCACCCAGTCGTGATGCAAGGGCCTGTTTCATTTCCGGGGTGACCATGCTCAGAACCCCGTCCAAAATCGAAGTAGCCATAGGTCGTTCTCCCTCTACGTTTTGTCTGCTGAGAAGCGAGGACTGCGGGGCGGGTATTACGGCTGCATTATACTCTCGGGGGACGGATGTCAAAGCTAATAATTGGAGAAGAATGCAGGGAAATTTTACGCACGTCCTAGTCCTTGGCTGGCTTCCCCAGCGCCTCGGACTTGACTTCTTCCGCCTTCGCTTGCTCTGGGCGGCCCATGTGTTTATAAATCGCCGCCATTTGCTGGTGCGGCTCTGGAGCCTTGGGATTCAAGGATACCGCTTCCTGCAGATATGCCAATGCTTTCGGGCTGTCTCCGGCGCTCTCCGAGCGGCCGGCTAATGCCAGTGTGGACTGATAGAGCAGCGCTGTTGTGTTCGCGTCCTGGGTATTTAATTCGTGTGCGTGGTGGAGGGCTTGATAGGCGGGCAGCATTTCACCGAGGTTCCACAGGACATTTCCATAAAGCGCGTTCAAGGGAAAAAGATCAGGCCAGCTCTGAACCGCGCCCGCGAGTGGGGCCCGCGCATCCTCAAAGCGTTTCAGCCGAAAATAAGTGAAAGCCAAGTTGTACTGCATCTGGGGAGATTGCGGCGCCAACTCAGCAGCCATTTGAAGTGGTTTGAGTGCTTTTTCCAAATAGCCATGCTGACCGTACAGAATTCCCAATGCGGTGAGCTTATCGACATCGTTTGGATCGTAGAGTTGTTCGCAGATGGGAGTGGCGGCTTCAATCGGATCTCGATCGAGCGCCTGATTACACTGGAATTTCAGCTGGCTTTGCTTGTCGCTACGGGCTTTTGCGTCCTTAGCTTGCTGAAAAATCTGGTTGGCTTCCTCTTGGCGTCCTTGCTTGCGAAGGAGCGTGGCCAGTTCGTATTCCGCGCGAGAGTCGTCTGGATTCACCTGGATTGCTTTTTTCAGCCATGTTTCCGCGTCGGCATCTGACCCTTGTTTCAAATAGGCGAGGCCGAGATAGAAGGCAGTATCCGGGAAAGGAGGATGCGCGCTGGCCCTGGTGAGATTCTCAGTGGCGCCCTTGTAGTTGCGTTCTTCGAGATCCAGGCGTCCGAGATAATAGGAAATTCCAGGTTGCTCGCCGGTAACCTGGCGCACGGCTTCAAATTCCTGGCGAGATTCCGGGAATTTGTGTTCCTCGAACAGAGCCACGGCCAAAGGGAAACGCGCGCGCATTACCAGGCTTGGGTCAATAGATAGAGCCGCGCGAAACTCCTTCTCGGCTCTTTCGTATTGCTCCTGTTTCAGAGCTTCATAGCCGTTGCCCAGGTGAACGATCAACGAATCGGCGCTTTGGCCGGCTACCTGCTGTCCGGCGACACCTCCGGGAATCAGCAAAAGCATTAAAAGCATTAAAAGAATGTTCATTCGCCAGGATGGGGGGAAATTCATGTCGATTCAAGCGCGCCGGCTAATCATTTGCAAGAGTATCATAGCCAATGTTCGCGTCTTGGGCCGCGGCCGGACGCAAACTTGACGCGCCGTAACCCCGATGCTACATTGCCGTTTTTGCAGTCGCACTTCAGGGAGCATCTGTCTGAGCAGGTCCTGGAAGAAATGCCGTCCCACCGATCTTAGCCGCCGTAGATTTCTCCAATACTGCCAGGGAGCGCCGCTGTTTTTCTTACCCGCGGGTTTTCCTTCGCCTTTCCTTCGTTTTATTTCGCAACAGGCGGCAGTGGTACCGCTGGAGTTACAGCTTCACCCGGAATACCGCACAAA
>Ga0210385_10001560_pt1 | contig 14174 bp, 8 predicted proteins | sample IncBWH26OmetaG_FD_160107 | JGI IMG/M metagenome (GOLD analysis project Ga0210385, IMG submission 160107) | Forest soil microbial communities from Barre Woods Harvard Forest LTER site, Petersham, Massachusetts, United States - Inc-BW-H-26-O ...
GCAGCAGCACCGCCAACAGCCCCAGCGTCGGCAACCAGGCGCATACCCGGTAGACGAACTCGATGCTGGTGGCGTCAGCCAGCGCCCCGAGCGCCGCCGCGCCGACCCCGCCCATGCCGAAGGCAAAACCGAAGAACAGACCGGCCACTGTCCCGGTCTTGCCCGGCATCAGTTCCTGGGCATAGACGACGATGGCCGGAAAGGCCGACGCCAGCACGAATCCAATCGGCAAGCTCAAGGTCACGGTCCAGAACAGAGTGGCGTGGGGCAGCAGCAGGGTGAAGGGGAGGATGCCCAGGATGGACACCCAGATCACGATCTTGCGTCCGAATCGATCGCCCAACGGGCCGCCGAAGATCGTGCCAAGCGCCACCGCACCCAGGAAGGCGAACAGCATGATCTGGGCGCTGCGTACCGCGACGTGAAAGTGATCGATCAGATAGAACGTGTAGTAGTTGGTCAGACTCGCGAGGTAGAAGTACTTGCTGAATATCAGCGCGAGCAGCACGAGGATGGCGCCGCGCACGCGCGCATCACTGAGGGCCGGGGCGGCGTCCTGCGCCCGCATCCGCGGGGCCAGACGGGCAAAACCATGCACTCTGGCCCAGTGCCCTACGTGGGTGAGCACGAAAATGCCCAGCAGTGCGCACAGCCCGAACCACGCCACGCTCTTCTGGCCCAGCGGCAGCACGATGAAGGCGGCCAGCAGCGGACCGATCGCGGAGCCGACGTTGCCGCCGACCTGAAAGATCGACTGCGCGAGACCATGCGCTCCGCCCGAGGCCATGCGCGCGACCCGCGAGGACTCGGGGTGGAAGACGCTGGAACCGGTGCCGACCAGGGCAGCCGCGACCAGCAGCAGGCCGAAGCGCTGGGCCAGCGCCAGCAGCAGCAGTCCGCACAGCGTGAAGCCCATGCCCACCGCGAGCGAATAGGGTTTGGGCTTGCGATCGGTGAAGGCCCCGATGATCGGTTGCAGCAGCGAGGCGGTGATCTGATAAGTGAACGTCAGCAGGCCGATCTGTACGAAGGACAGCTGGTAGGAGCTCTTCAGCATCGGATACATCGCCGGGATCAGCGACTGCATCATGTCATTGAGCAGATGGCTGAAGCTGATGGCCAGCAGTATCGACATCGCGGTCTTGTGCACCGCCTGCGTCGGCGTGACGACTTCAGTTGTAGCGTTCAAGTTGCGCTGACGGGCTCCACCGCGACATCGACCGACAGCTTGTGGCCGCCGCCTCCGAGGATGATTCCGCGCAATGGCGAGACGTCCCCGAAATCACGCCCCCATGCGACGGCCACGTGCTCGACCCCAACCCAGGTATCGTTGGTCGGGTCGAGCTCGATCCAGCCGAACGGCGGACTATACACTGCGACCCAGGCGTGCGAGGCGCCCCCGCCGATCAGCGGCGCCTGCGACTCGGCGGCGGCGGCCGGGTCTTTGGGTGGGGCTGGTCGGACGCGGAGATAGCCACTGACGTACCGCGCCGCGAGCCCCCGTGAGCGCAGGCAGGCGATCATCAGGTGTGCGAAGTCCTGGCAGACCCCGTGACGCTTTTCGAGCACTTCCATCAGGGGCGTGGAGACATCGGTTTCCCCGGGTGCGTAGCGCAGCTCACGATGCAGCGTGCGCATCAGATCACTGGCACAGCTGAGCACCGGCCGGCCGGCCGCGAAGCACTCGGCGCCGAAATCCGTGAAAGCGCGCTTGACGCGCACATAGGGCGACTCGTGCCGGAAGCGACAGACCTCCAGATTGGCGCGCGCCGGCCAATGGCCGTTGTAGGCGAGACTGCCGGCGACGCGCTCCCAGGGATGGGATTCATCGGGCGGCACTCCCGGTCGTGGATACACCTCGACCTGCAGGTCGGTGGTCACCGTCAGCTCGCGGTACTGGCTCTGGAATTCCACGCGCGTGACGGGATTGCCGAAGGCGTCGATTTCATCGCGCCGGTAAATCGGCTCCGGTGAGATCTGCAGCGCGTATTCGAGGCACTGCTGGTAGGGTGATGGCCGCGGCACCAGGTGCAGCAAATGGTGTGAATGCACGACGTTGGCGGCATACCGGTACCGCGTTTCATGGGTGATGTGATACTGCCTGCGACCGCTCATGTGGCCACGGCCTGCGAGTCCAGACTGGTATGCGAGAAGTGGCGCATCGAGAGCCGATCGGAGAACTGCGCGGCGGCAGCGGCCAGCTGCTGCAGTCGTGACGCCAGCAGCAGCCGTGCGGCGGCGGCGGCCGGGCCATCACCCTCCAGCACCAGCAGCTGCGAATCGGTCAGCGCGGGGATCGGCTCGCCGAGCACATCGGCCGCCTCGAGCTGCAGGATCGCCGCAAGCTTGTGCATGTCGTTCGCGATCGCCTGCCACTGAAAGGCGAGCGCCCGCGGATGTTCGGCGTCGCGGATCAGAAGGTCGAGCGTCGGGCCCAGCCGCGGGGCGGCGACATAGCGCGGACGATAAATGCGCAGACTGTCGCACACGTTGAGCAGCCACTCGACGTGACCGTGCTGCTTGGCCGAGTCGTTCGCCAGATGCCGCGACAACAATCGGGCCACGAAGTGCAGGCGCTCGAGCCGTCGACCGATGCGCAGCAGACGCCAGCCCGCATCCTGCGTCATGTCATCCAGCGCAAATCCCGCGAGCGCGGCCAGCGACAGCAGCAGCCGGTCCAGCGTCTGGCGCGGTGCTTCGCGAGCCACCACGCCCTCGTGCAGCTGCTGCTGCAGACTCGAGACGGCCTGCCAGCAGCCAGAGGACAGCCGGCCACGCACCTGCGAGGCGCACCAGTTGAGACGGCGGATGTCCGCCACCAGGCCGAACGGATCGCCCTCATCATTCAGGCTGGTCATGGGATCCGAGTCGGCGCCGATCACGTCCAGGTCCTGGCACATGCGCACGCCGCTGCGCCACACCTGCGGGTCGACGCGCACCGCCAGCGTCGCGCGCAGCAGTCCCGCCTTGTCCTCGCAGCGCACCGTGTAGCGCCCCATCCAGTAGAGGTTCTCGACCAGCCGCGAGGGTGTCAGGTCCTGACGGGCGCCGCTGCTGCGCGCCCGGCCTGCGGGCATCTCCGGGGCGGCGGCCGGATGCTCGGTGTCCGGCAGTACCCAGATGTCCTTGCTGGCGCCACCGCGCTGGGTGGTCACCGCATTGACCGAAGCGTCGGTCGCGACCCGCGCCAGGCCACCCGGCATCACGATCCGGCCCGCGCCGGTCGCGAAGGCGTAGACCCGGATGGTGACGGCCTTGGCGGCGAAACCCGAGACGCCGGTACCCCGCAGCACCGGCGCCTGCGACAGCGCCAGATGTTCCTGCGCGACATACGCGTAGGGGCGGGTGCGCAGCCGCGTGATCATCGCCTCGCGCGCCGGCCCCACCAGCGCGCGGCCGAACACCGGCTCGAAATGCTGGTTGGGATAGGCCGGTTTGATGACGAGGTCATTGAGATGCGCCAGCACGTACTCCAGTGCCGGACCCTCCCCGCACCACCAGGTCGCGACCGACGGCAGCGTCAGCGTTTCGCCCAGCAGCCGCTCGGAAACTCCCGGATGGAAGCCCAGCCACGCCGCCGACTCCAGCACGCCGGTGCCCAGGGCATTGGCCAGCACCACCCGTCCGGCGCGCACCGCCCCGAGCAGGCCCGGCACGCCCAGCGCCGAGTCGCTGCGCAGTTCCAGCGGATCGCAGAAGTCATCGTCCAGGCGTCGCAGGATGGCGTGCACGCGTTTCAGGCCCGCGAGGGTCTTCAGGTACACGGTGTCATTGCGCACCGTGAGGTCCGTGCCTTCCGAGAGCGCGACGCCCAGCTGCCGCGCGAGGTAGGCATGTTCAAAGTAGGTCTCATTGAACGGACCCGGAGTCAGCACCACCGCGAGCGGACTCTCCCCGGCATCGACGTTCTCCAGCAGCTTGACGCGCAGCGCGGCAAAGAATCCCCGCAACTTGCGGATGTCCAGATCGCGGATCGGATCGGGCAGCACCTGCTCGATGATCTCGCGGTTTTCCAGTGCATAGCCCGCGCCCGATGGCGACTGGGTGCGATCGGCCAGCACCCACCAGCGACCATCCGGCGCGCGCGCCAGATCCACGGCATAGATGTGCAGCCAGGTACCCCCGCTCGGCACGATGCCATGCGCGGGCCAGAGGAAATTCGGGTGGCCGAACGGCAGTTCCGGCGGCACCACGCCTTCGGAGATCAGACGCTGCGGACCGTAGAGGTCCGCCAGCAGTGCATCGAGCACGCGCGCCCGCTGCGCGACGCCCTGTTCGATCTGCCGCCACTCGGCGGCGGAGATCATCAGCGGCAGCGGATCCAGGGCCCAGGGTCGATCGGCGCCCTTCGGATCGGCGTACACGTTGTAGGTGACACCGTTCTCGCTGATCAGACGGCGCGTGAGCTCGACCCCGCGCCGCGTCACATCGGCGCCGGCCTCGGCGCCCAGCCGCTCAAACAACGCCGCCCAGTGCGGACGGATCGCGCCGGTGCCGTCGAGCAGCTCATCGTAACGGCGCGCGTCGGCCGAGTAGCCGCCTAGGTAGGCGGCTCCCGGTGACGAGGCGGGACGAATGGTGCTTCTCATCGCGCTTCGATGATCAGGTGTGGCGCAAATCCAGAGTGAAGGGCAGTTCGCCCGAGGGCTCTTCGGGTGGTACCGCGACGCGGCCCGGTGTGTGACCCATGCGGAAGAAACGGCCGAGACGCCGGCTCTCCGACTCAAAGGCATTCACGGGAAACGTTGCATAACTGCGGCCACCTGGATGCATCACATGATACTGACAGCCTCCCAGTGACCTTTCCATCCACATATCCCGCAGGTCGAACGTCAGAGGGGCATGCACACCGATGGTCGGATGCAGCGCGTTCGGCGGCTGCCAGGCGCGATAGCGCACGCCGGCGACGAACTCACCGGTACGTCCCGTCGGTCGCAGCGGCACGCGCCGGCCGTTGCAGGTGATGGCGAAACGATCCGGCGCCAGCCCCGTCACCTTGACCTGCAGCCGCTCGACCGAGGAATCCACGTACCGGACGGCGCCGCCCGCGGCGCCCTGTTCACCCATGACGTGCCAGGGTTCCAGCGCCGTGCGCAGTTCCACTTCGGCACCGAACGCCGAGAAATCCCCATACTTGGGGAAGCGGAACTCGAAATGCGGCGCAAACCACTCGGCGCGCAGTGCGTGACCGGCGGCATTCTGCTCGCTGATCACATCCGCGAAGTCGCGTTCGACGAAGTAGGGCAGCATGAAGCGGTCATGCAGTTCGGTGCCCCAGCGCGCCAGTCGCGCCGGCTGGTAGGGAGTCTGCCAGAAGCGCGCGACCAGCGAGCGCAGCAGCAGCTGCTGCGCGAGGCTCATCTGCGCATGCGGCGGCATTTCAAACGCGCGCAGTTCCAGAAGGCCGTTGCGCCCGGTCGGTCCGTCCGGCGAGTACAGCTTGTCGATGCAGAACTCCGCCCGATGGGTGTTGCCGGTCACGTCGGTGAGCAGGTTGCGGAACAGACGGTCCACCAGCCACGGCGGACACGCGGCGCCCGGCTGCGGCAACTGCTGGAAGGCGATCTCGAGTTCGTACAGGGAATCGTTGCGCGCCTCGTCCGTGCGCGGCGCCTGGGAGGTCGGGCCGATGAAGAGCCCGGAGAACAGATAGGACAGCGAGGGATGGTTGTGCCAGTAGGAGACGAGGCTGCGCAGCAGATCCGGGCGGCGCAGGAACGGTGAGTCCGGTGCCGTCGCGCCGCCGAGCACGAAATGGTTGCCGCCGCCGGTGCCGGTGTGCCGGCCGTCGAGCATGAACTTCTCGGTGGACAGGCGTGATTGATGCGCCTGCTCATATAGATGAGTGGTCCGGTCCACCAATTCCTCCCAGTTCTCGGAAGGATGGATGTTGACCTCGATGACCCCCGGGTCGGGGGTGACACTGAAGCGCTGCAGCCGCGGATCCTTCGGCGGCTCGTAGCCTTCCATGATCAGCGGCTGATGCAGCGTCTCGGCGGCACTTTCCACGGCCGCCACCAGTTCGAGGTATTCCTCGAGCCGTTCGGTCGGTGGCATGAAGACATACAGCACGCCATCGCGCGGCTCGGCGCACATGGCCGTGCGCGTGATCCAGGCGGCGGATTCCTGCGGCAACGGCACCCGGTTCGGATCGATGTCGGCACGTCCGACCGAGCGCCGCTCCCCGTGCGCGGCCGCCTTGGCAGCGGCCTTGGCGGCGGCGCGCTCGGCACCTTCGACGCGCGGATCATCGCGCAGCTGCGTGCGGATATCCGCCCAGGAGCCGAGCGGCGGAAACACCTGCATCGGATCCGGCAGATGCACATAGGGATAGTCGCCGGGCTTCACCCAGGGCAGCGAGTCGAGCGGCAGCCGGTAGCCCAGCGGCGAATCCCCCGGAATCAGATAGCAACGCTCATCGCGCAGGAACCAGGCGCCGGTGTGCCAGTGCGTGTTGAGCGGGTCCCGCCCGACCGGCAGTACGTACCCCACGGCACGCTCCAGACCGTGTTCAAAGACGCGCGCCAGCCGGTCGCGCTCCTGAGCATCCTCCAGATTGGAATGAAACGGATCGACGTTGCCGGGCAGCCGCCGCTCGCGCCACAGATAGTAGAACGCGTCCTCGTAGGCCGGCAGGATGTGCCTGGGCGTCAGCCCCAGGCGCGCCGCGACCAGCGCCAGGAAGCGCTGGGCGCTTTCGGCCGACACGTCGTAATCGATGGCTTCATCCGCCAGCAGATCCGCATTGGACCAGATCGGCTGACCGTCCTTGCGCCAGAAGCAGTTCAGGGACCAGCGCGGCAGCGGCTCTCCCGGATACCACTTGCCCTGACCGAAGTGCGCGAGGCCCTGCGGTGCATAGCGGCGGCGCAGCCGGTGATAGAGCTCGGCCGCAAGCTGGCGTTTGTCATCGCCGAGGGCCGCCGTGTTCCACTCGGGGCCATCCGGATCATCGATGGACACGAAGGTCGGCTCTCCCCCCATGGTGAGTCGGACATCGAGCGCCGCCAGTTCGGTATCGATCTCGGCGCCCAAGGACTCGATCTGCCCCCATTGCGCCTCGCTGTAGGGACGGGTGACGCGCGGGGCTTCCCAGATCCGATCGATCCGCATGACGTGTTCAAAGGCGACCTCGGAGTCCTCGACCAGCCCGGAGACGGGCGCCGCCGAGGAGGGCTCCGGCGTGCAGGCGAGCGGAATATGGCCTTCACCGGCCAGAAGCCCCGAAGTCGGATCAAGACCAATCCAGCCGGCGCCCGGCAGATAGACTTCGCACCAGGCGTGCAGATCGGTGAAATCATGCGTGGTGCCCGATGGCCCATCCAGCGATTTCACATCGGCCACCAGCTGAATCAGGTAACCGGACGCGAAGCGCGCGGCGAGTCCCAGCTGGCGCAGCAGCTGCACCAGCAGCCACGAGGAGTCCCGGCAGGATCCGGATGCGTTCGCCAGGGTCTCCTCCGGCGCCTGCACGCCCGGTTCCATGCGGATCAGGTAGCGGATGTCGCGCGCGAGCGAGCGATTCAGCTCGACCAGGAAGTCGATGGTGACAACCTGCTGGCGCGGAATGCGTGCCAGGTACTCCTGCAGGCGCGGCGTCAGCGGCAGACAGGTCAGGTAGGGCGCGAGGTCGCGCTTTTCGCCCGCCTCATAGGCGAACGGATAGTGCTGTGCATACGGCTCGAGAAAGAAATCGAACGGATTGAGCACCGCCATTTCGGCAACCAGATCCACTTCGATCCGCAGTTCTTCGGTGCGGTCGGGAAAGGTCAGGCGTGCGAGGTAGTTGGCCTCCGGGTCCTGCTGCCAGTTGACGAAGTGCTTGGCTGGGGCGACCTTGAGCGAATAAGAAAGAATCCGGGTCCGGCAGTGCGGCGCCGGCCGCAGTCGCACGACCTGAGGCCCCAGGGCTACCGGCCGGTCGTAGCGATAGTGGGTGACATGGTTCAGGGCGATGTGAATCGACACGTACGGTCTCCGGCGCAATTCGTTTACATTTATAGCGGCATTATACGGGGCGCAGCCGCCTCCCAGTTCGCACCAATTTGGCACATCGCGCACCAAGGAATAGCGACTGCGTCGTATTGTTTGAATCGGGTGCGCCGGCACTGGTATGTTGGTTCGACATGCGCATTGACTGGACCTCGTATTCCGCGCCCGGACTGCATGATGAGCTGATAGGCCCAGGTGGCGGTGCGCGAGTCGCCGGTCGTGCGCTCGCGCGCTACCTGACCGAACTCGGTGGCGAGGAAATCGGCGTGCGCCAGCAGGCCGCGGAACTGGCGATCAAGGCCATGGGCATCACCTTCACGGTGTATCACGAGCAGGGTGGATCGATCGACCGCTCCTGGCCGCTCGACATCGTGCCGCGCACCATCGCACGCAAGGAATGGAACCGCATCGAAGCGGGTCTGCGCCAGCGCGTCGGCGCGATCAACCGCTTCATCGATGACATCTATCACGAGCAACGCATCATCGCCGATGGCATCCTGCCGATCAGCATCATCGCCTCATCGCGCAACTTCCGTCCGAACTGCATGGGCGTGTCACCGCCCGCGCGCTGCTGGGCGCACATCTGCGGATCGGACCTGATCCGCGGGGCCGACGGCACGGTGTTCGTGCTGGAGGACAATCTGCGGGTGCCCTCCGGGGTCTCCTACATGATCGAGAACCGCCAGGTCGTGAAGCGGGTCTTTCCGGAGCTGTTCGACAGCGCGGCGATCCTGCCCGTCGATGATTACCCGGCGCACCTGTACGACATGCTCGCGGCGCTCTCGCCGCGCCCGCATGACCGGCCCGAGGTGGTGGTGCTCACGCCCGGTATCTACAACTCGGCCTACTTCGAACACGCCTACCTGGCGCGGCAGATGGGCTGTGAGCTGGTCGAGGGCCGCGATCTCACCGTCGGCGATGATGACTGCGTCTATATGCAGACCACGCGCGGTGCGCAGCGCGTGGATGTCATCTATCGGCGCATCGATGATGACTTCCTGGACCCGGAGGCATTTCGCGCCGACTCCTCGCTCGGCGTGCCCGGACTGATGCGCGCCTGGGCCAATGGCAAGGTGGCGCTGGCCAACGCGCCCGGTGCCGGCGTCGCCGACGACAAGCTGGTCTACACCTACGTTCCGGACATGATCCGCTACTACCTCGATGAGTCCCCGATCCTGCCGAATGTGCCGGCGTGGCGCTGCGGCGAGCCGAAGGAACTCGAGCACGTGCTGGCGCACCTCGACTCGCTGGTGGTGAAGCCGGTGGATGGCTCCGGCGGCTACGGCATGCTGATGGGCCCGATGTCCACGCAACGCGAGCGCGCGCAGTTCGCCGCGCAGCTGAAATCCGCGCCGCGCAATTTCATCGCGCAGCCGGTGATCACCCTGTCGACCGTGCCCACCTTCGTCGGCGATCGGCTCGAACCGCGGCATGTGGATCTGCGGCCCTTCATACTCAGCGGACCTACGACCTATGTGACGACCGGCGGTCTGACGCGCGTCGCGCTGCGCAAGGGATCGCTGGTGGTGAACTCATCACAGGGTGGCGGCAGCAAGGACACCTGGATCGTGGACACGGAGGTCTGACGCACCGTGCTCTCCCGGGTCGCCGAAAACATCTACTGGTTGGCGCGCTATCTGGAGCGCGCGGAAAACACCGCCCGTCTGATCAGCGTCAACGCCAATCTGCTGCTGGATCTGCAGCGCGGCTACGCGTTGGGCTGGTTGCCCCTGATCGAGATCACCGGCAGCCGACCCGCCTTCGAGGCGCTGAAGCGGCGCAACGAGGAGCGCGAAATCGTGCAGTTCCTGCTCGCCGACGCCGAGAATCCCGGATCGATCAGTGCCTCGCTGAATTCGGCGCGGGAGAACGCGCGCACGCTGCGCGACATCCTCCCGGATGAGGCCTGGGAAATCCTCAACGAATTTTTTCACGAGTTCACGACCGAACTGCCCGCGGGATTGAACCGCCGCACGCGTTACAACTTTCTCAAACGCATCGTCCTCGCCTCGCAGACCCTGGTCGGGGTGTTGGACGGCACCATGAGCCGCACCGATGCCTACACGTTCATGATGCTGGGCAGGAATCTCGAACGGGCGGACATGACCAGCCGCATCGTCGATGTGCGCTCAGCGCAGATCCTGCCGGCCGCAACGTCCGACCTGGGTCCCTTCCAGGCCATCCAGTGGATGAGCGTGCTGCGCTCCCTGTCCGGTCAGCATATGTACCGGCAGACCCGTGGCGCGCGCGTCAGCCGGGTCGAATCGCTGGATTTCGCGCTGCGCGATGCCGAGTTCCCGCGCTCCTGCACGTTCTGCCTGCGCCAGATCGAGCTGTTCCTGCGCACCCTCGCGCGCAGCTCCGGGGTCCTGGATACTCTTGCGGGGGCCGATCGCTTCCTGGCGCAGGTGAGTTTCGCCGAGCTCGATCAGCAGGGACTGCATCAGCTGATCGATCATCTGCAGGTCTATCTGATCGGCATCCACGCGAGCATCGCCCAGGCATACTTTCCGGCGCTGCCGGGCAATGCCCGCCGGCCGATGCCGCAGGCCCCGGACACGCACAGCACGCTGCCGCTATTCGCCGACGGTCACTGAGCAGGCGGCGCTGATCTGCGCGGCCACTTCCTCGGGTGAGAGCTGCGCCACCGCGATGCTGCGATCGACCGCCTTGAGCGGGCCGTAGAGGGCGGGATCGGTGACCTGGAACAGGCCCATGGTGGGGGTGTCGGTGGAGCTGGCCAGGTGCATCGGTCCGGCATCCGCCGAGACGAACAGACTCAAGGTTGAGATGGCCGCGGTCAGCTGGCGCTGTTCGGCCAGGTGCAGCGTCGCAAACCCCGGAACCGTGGGCGCCGCGCCGGGTGTCGGCAGGAACTCGACGGGTATGACCTGCGGATGCCTGCCCAGGAATGCCTGCCAGAATCTGGCCCACCAGGCGCGCCCCAGGGCCTTTGGACCCGTGGCATGGCCAAAATAGCCGACGATCGGCCGCCCGGACGGACTCCCGACCCCGACCGCCCGGACGGCGGCGCTGATGGCCGCGCGTCCTGCGGTGACTTCCTGCGGCTGCAGCGGCAACCACAGCCGCAGCGCGGCCGGATTCCAGTCGGCGCCCAGCGCCGTCGTGACGAGATAGGCCGGTTGCCGGCCCTGATGCATCGTTTGCGCGGGCAGCGGGATCGCGTGGGTCAGCGCCGCCCACTGCGAGCGCAGGCTGAATCCCAGTCGGAAGCGGGCATGGGCCAGCGAGAGCAGCAGCCGCCCGCTGGTCGAGAACGGCGTGGGGTCGATGGCCAGGTCATAGTGCGTGGCGCGCAGCTGCCGCAGGGCGCGCAGATATCCGGCAATGAGGCCGCGCCCCTTGTGGGGAAAGAGAATGACCCGCCCCAAACCCGGCATGCCGGTCAGCAGCGTGAGTGCATGGGGATAGGAGAGGGCGAGGTCGATCCGCGCTTCGGGCAGCAAGGCATGAACGCGCTCGATCATCGGCGTCAGGAACAGGGTGTTCCCGAGCCGTCCATTGATGCGACCGATGAGTACCGAATGGATCTGGGCGGGATCGAGCCGGGTGGCCGTGTGGCGCCGGCCGACCAGCCGCTCAAGAATGAGTCCCAGCCAATAGCGCAGCTGCCCGCGCAGCTCGCGCAGCCTGAACGCTGAACTCAATGCGACGGCGGCTCCTGCCCGGGCTTCGGATCGGACATCGGGAAAGTCTGCGCGCCGCCGCTCGCGGGCGGGGGCGGCGCCGGGGGTGCCGTGCCCACCGGGGAAGGTGGCGGAGGTGTTGCGGCGGTCGCACCGGTGCTGCGCGCGATGGTCTCCAGGTAGCGCTTCGCGATATCGCTGCTGGTGTGGACGTTACCGCCGATGATGTCGTAGGCGTTGACGACGCCCTTGTCGTAGAAGCGTGCATCCGCGTTGTTGTCGATGGTCAGCGCGGTGCCATCCAGCGCCACGCCGACGAACAGGCCCCGGTTGCGCGAATACGAATAGACCTCCGCCGAGAGGGTCGGATCGGTGCCCGCCGAGGCGGCGCGGCCGACGGGACCGGCCGCCACCGAGGCGTCCGCGCCGAGCGTCAGCTGGCCGCTGGCGATGCGGTCAACGCTGCGTTTGGTCGTGAACACCAGAATGACATCCGTGGACTGCACGCCCCACTGGAAGCCGAAGCTGCCGCCGGTGAGATTGACGAACACCGGATCGCTGAAGTGGCCGCTGGGATCACGCGCCACCAGCACTCCGTTGCCGCGACGACCGCCAAAGAAGAAGGCGACCTTGGTGACATCGGGTACCACGGCAATGCCATAGGCGCGCTCCAGCAGGCGCGTCGGAACGAACTGGTCCGGGGATCCCAAAGCGTCGTTCAGGACCTGGCTTGCGGTCAGCAGGCGCGCCTCTTCGCGGCCCTGAGCGTGTACTGCGAGACTGGTGAACACCAGGGTCAGCGTGGTCAGCAGTGCAGAGAGTCGGAGGCGGTTTCGCATGCGCGGGATCCTTGAGTTGAACTATGCCAAGCTTACTCCAGCCGGGCACACAGTTGGACATCCGTTATGCGCATCCCGTTCCGTCTCTCCGGGCTGTTAGCGGCCGCGATCATCGCGCCTGCGTGGACGGCCGCCCACGCCGAGTGGATCTATCGCGATGCACCCATCATGGGAACCCGCTGCGATGTGGAGTTGTGGGCCGAGAGCCGCCGCGACGGCGAGGCGGCGATTTCCGCGGTGTTCGACGAGCTGCGCCGCATCGACAATGAGTTCAGCACCTTCAAGCCCGACAGCGAGGTGTCGCGGGTCAACGACCAGGCGGCCAAGGCGCCGATGCGCATCTCGAAGGAGCTGTTCGATCTGATTCAGACCTCGCTCGACTACTCAAAGCTCACCCGGGGCACATTCGACATCACCTACGCCAGCGTCGGGTACCTGTACAACTATCCCGAGCACATACGGCCCAGCGAGGCGCAGATCGCCGCCGCGCTGCCCGAGAGCAACTATCGCCACATCCACCTGGATGCGGGGGCCCAGACCGTGTTCTTCGACCATCCCGGCGTGCGCATCGATTTTGGCGGCATCGGCAAGGGTTACGCTGTCGATCGCGGCATTGCCGTGCTGCAGGCGCGCGGCTTCACGCGGGCCATGGTCAATGCCGGCGGGGATTCGCGCATCATCGGTGACCGCTTCGGCAAGCCCTGGATCATCGGCATCCGCGATCCGGATGATCGCAACCGGACGATGCTGAAGATACCCCTGACCGATACCGCCTTCTCGACCTCCGGTGACTACGAGCGCTTCTTCGACGAGGGCGGGGTTCGCTACCACCACATTCTGGACCCCAGGACCGGCAAGTCACCCCACGTCGTGCGCAGCGTCACCATCATCGCAGCCGATGCGACCCGCAGCGATGCGCTCACCAAGAGCGTGTTCGTGATGGGAGTGAAGGACGGCCTCGCCTTCATCAACTCGCTGCCGGACGTCGATGTCGTGGCCGTGACGCCCGATCGCAAGGTGTGGTATTCGAAGGGGCTGGAGAACCCCGCCGGCGCGGGGTCGGGACCCAGGTAAGGCTCAGTACCAGACCGACAGGAACAACTGCATCACGTTGATCTGCACCCGGTACAGCGGCTCGGCGCCGGCTTCGATGCCGTCGGTCGGGTTGATCAGGAGCGCGTTGCGGAAGTCCTTGTAGTCGAAGATCAGGTGATCGACGCGAAAGTTCGCCGTGCTCTTGTTGATCCAGGAGACGTGCGGCACCTTGAACTCGTAGGAGGCACCCGCCCCGATGGTGTAACTGTTGAAGGCCGACAGTTCCCGATTGCGCGACTCGAAGTTCTGCTGATCGGCCGAGGAGAACAGGTCGCTGTAGAAATCGGCGTGCGTCTGGGTATAGAAGCGCACGCTGCCATCGAAGGTCCAGTTGCGCCAGGGCTGCGAGTAGCCGATCTGCGCGGTCTCCGAGCGGATCTGCCAGGTGTCCGTGAAATACCGGAACTGCAGGTCGAGCGCCGCCCGCCACGGCAGGAAGTACTTGTAGTCGACGCCCAAGGCGTTGCTGGTGCGCGTGCTGGGATCCACTTCCGGCGCCAGCCCGTAGCCCAGACCGCTGCCGGGGCTCGCGTAGAGGATCTCGCGGTAGGGATTGCTCAGCCAGCCCTGGTCGGTGATGACCTCGTAGTTCGCCGAGATG
>Ga0210385_10001561_pt1 | contig 14171 bp, 12 predicted proteins | sample IncBWH26OmetaG_FD_160107 | JGI IMG/M metagenome (GOLD analysis project Ga0210385, IMG submission 160107) | Forest soil microbial communities from Barre Woods Harvard Forest LTER site, Petersham, Massachusetts, United States - Inc-BW-H-26-O ...
TCTATTTTGCGGTTGGAATGGCGCCGGTCGCCACCTCGGCCACACCCATAGCGTTCGAAAGGAAGTTGACGCATATGGCGCTTCATGCGCGACTCGAGAAAGAGATCCCGACACAGGTTCCAATCCCGGCGGACGAAGGGAATTTGCTCGCAGGCGCCAACGTTTATGTACAGCAATGTGCCGTTTGCCATGGCCTTCCTGGACGTGAACAGAGTGCGATCGCAAAGGGAGAGTTCCCACATCCGCCGCACCTGTTTCGCGGCAAGGGCGTAACGGACGATGAACCTGGCGAGACTTATTGGAAGGTAGCAAACGGCATCCGGCTAACTGGAATGCCCGGTTTTAGTCAGCAGCTTTCGACACTTGAAATGTGGCAAGTTTCGCTGCTGTTGACGGATGCCGACAAGCTACCTGACTCCGCAAAGATGGCCTTGGAGGATGTAAATTCGCAGAATACTTCTATACAGGCACAGGGCGAAAGCCAATGAAGAAACCCGATGCGACCCGACGGAACGCTTTCCAGGTCCAGAAGGAAGGAACGATGATTCATGCCGATCAAGAATGGACTGGCAACCGAAACTAGCGGGATCAGCACCAGTATCGGACTATTGGTTCTGCGAACTTGCATAGGCATCAGCTTGTTCTTGAAACACGGACTGGAAAAACTCACCGGGTACTCAATCATGGTGCAGCATTTTCCCGATCCAATCCATATCGGTGCTCACGCCAGCTTGGCGTTTGCGCTCCTCAGCGACGGCGTCTGTTCCTTACTTGTCGTCTTAGGCCTTGGCACGCGCCCCGCGGCGGCGGTGATTTGTGTCAATCTACTAACTGCATTTTTCTTCGTGCATCATGCCGCACTCTTTTCGAATGGCCATGTGGAACTCGTCTGGGTCTATGTCACCGTATTCGCCAGTCTTCTCATCACCGGTGCTGGACGGCTCAGCGTCGATGCGCACCTAAGCAGAGGTACCAGGTCGCGGCCTGTCTGATTCGCGCAGCGGCTGGTCGGCTGCAGTGAACTTTGGAGGAGGGGTGAAAAGATGAACGGATTTTCGCTTAACAGTGGCGTCCGACTTGTGCTCGTCCTCTGGCTATGTTTGCTCTCCTCATCGTTCAGGTCAGTTCTAGCAGAAACGGCGACGGCACGAATCGTGCGAACGGCGGACGCTTTTCTGTCGTCGCTTGATCCGAAGCAAAAACAAGCCGTTCTTTACAGTTTCAATGATGACAAGCAGCGGGCAAACTGGTCCAACTTCCCGGTTGCCATGGCTCCTCGTGGGGGCGTCAGTCTGAAGGAAATGAATTCTGCCCAGCGATCCGCGGCGATGGCGTTGCTTGCCTCCGCTCTCAGTCGCGAAGGTTTCGAGAAAATTCAACAGATCATGGAAAGCGATGAGGTCAATAAGCTGACCGACCGAGGCCCAGGCGGTGGCAACGGTGGTCCGCCTCCCGGTGCAAATGAGAGTACTACTCCGCGTTTCGGGGACCGGCGAGGCCGTCCGCCTCTTGGTGATAACCCAATCTTTGGCAAGGACCTTTATTACATTTCCATTCTTGGCACTCCTTCAGAAACAAATCCTTGGATGTTGCAGTTCGGAGGGCACCACTTGGCGCTGAATCTCACCATTGCGGGCCAGCGCGGTGTCCTCACCCCGACTCTGACTGGTGCTCAACCCGCGCTTTACACCCTCGGCGGGAAGACGGTGCGTCCTCTTGGTCAGGAAAGCGACAAAGCTTTGGCGCTGCTCAATGCACTCGATGACACTCAGCGGAAGCAAGCGATTCTGAGTTATCACCTGGCCGATCTTGTGCTTGGCCCCGGCCAGGACGGAAAGACAATCCAGCCGGAGGGCCTGAAGGCCTCCTCGATGAACGATCAGCAACGCGCTATGCTGCTTGACCTCATATCCGAATGGTCGGGGATCATTCACGAAAGCGCGGCGGATGCCCGTATGGCTGAATTGAAAAAGGATCTCAACGAGACCTGGTTCGCGTGGAGCGGGCCAGCAACCGCCGACCCGGGCAAAAACATTGCGGCGTATTACCGGATTCAAGGACCCCACCTCGTCATCGAGTACGCGCCGCAGCGCCTGGGTGGCGACCCCTCGATGCACGTCCACACGATGTATCGCGATCCGACGAACGATTACGGACGGAGTCTGATAACAAAATGAAGAAGCTGCTACTTGCCGTGTTCCCGACCATTCTCTTGCTGGTGGCGCCTGCGTCCGCCCACCGCTTGGATGAGTACCTTGAGGCCACCATCCTTTCTATTCAGTCCGACCGCGTCGAGGGATCCTTGCGGTTGGTGCCTGGCGTGGCAGTTTCCTCTGCTGTCATCGCGAGCATCGATGCGAATGGCAACGGCACACTCCCTGAGCCTGAGCAGCAGAGGTACGCATTGCGAGTCCTTGCGGACTTGTCCCTCAGCATCGATCGTCAGCCGCTCAAGCCCAGGCTGGTCTCAGCAGATTTCCCATCCGTCGAAGAAATGCGGGAAGGCATTGGCGAGATCCATATCAGCTTTATTGCTGATCTTCCCCGCGGCGGGGCCGACCGAAGGCTGACCTACGAGAATCATCACCAGAGCCAACTCGCCGCCTACTTGGTGAACTGTCTGGTTCCGAGCGACAAGAACATCCGCATCACGGGACAGAACCGCAACGAGAATCAATCCTTCTATCAGCTGGATTTTGTAGACGCGGATAGAAGCGGAGGCGACCCGCCGGCTCAAGCCCCTTTGTTTTCGTCTCTCAGCGGTTTCGCGGGCGCGTTTCGGCTGGGGATGCGTCACATCTCCGAGGGCACGGATCATCTTATGTTCCTGCTTGCTCTCTTGCTGCCGGCGCCGCTTCTTGCGCGTGGCTGCCGGTGGGGCCGGTCTGCGACTACTTTCGATAGCCTGCGCCACATTCTCGGGATTGTGACGGCCTTCTCGGTTGGTCATTCGCTCACGCTCGCATTGGCTGCTTCCGGAATAGTGCATGTGCCGAGCCGTCCGATTGAGGTTCTGATCGCGGTCTCTATTCTGCTCTCGGCCCTCCATGCCATTCGACCGATGTTTCCGGGGCGCGAAGCTGCCATCGCCGCCTCCTTCGGACTTATCCACGGCCTAGCATTCGCAACCGCCGTCAGCGGTCTCGGATTTGGCGGATGGTATCGGTTGATTAGCTTGCTGGGCTTCAACTTGGGCATTGAGGCGATGCAGATCATGGTCGTCACCGTCACGATGCCATCGTTTCTGTTATTGAGCCGGACACCTGCTTATTCACTGCTACGCGTCGGCGGCGCGCTTTTTGCAGCCCTCGCCGCGACCGGTTGGATCGTGGAACGTCTCCTGAATGTACGGAGTGCCCTCGACTCTCTCGTGGAACGTGCTGCGCATCATGGTCCGGAGATTGCCGGCACATTGTTTCTGCTGAGTTCGGTTTCCTGGTGGCTGCGAACTTCTCCCGCGTCACGAAGCCGCTGCCATCGCCGAGTCGACGAAGCTCATGATCAAGATCAACTACCAGATGCTCTTCCCGTGATCTCTGGCGATTGACAGCTTTGAGCATCAGACTATGAACAAAGCGAAGATGAACAGGAATAAGTTCTTCCTCCTCAGCTTGGCATCGGTACTCGCCCTAGTGTGCGGGTACTTTGTTGCAGAGGCGGACACATCCGCCGCTGTGGAAAAGAAAACCAACAATGCCGAGATGCAGGCCACCGTGGCGGCCGCGTCGGATTTCCTAAACTCGCTCGGCCCAGCGCAGCGTGAGAAGGTGCAGTTCCCTCTCACGTCCCAAAAAACTGCGACTGCTGCCAAGTTCAAGGGAGGAATGAACGGTCGCATGACATTCGTCGGCGAAAAGTACGGGCAGGCCGTCTGGTCGAACTTTCCGGTCAGCGATGTACCCCGTCCTGGTCTGACTCTTGGCAGTTTAAACGCCGCACAGCGCCATGCCGCTATGCAGGTATTGCAGGTGCTGCTGAGCCCGAAAGGCTATCAAAAAGTTCTCGACATAATGGGTTCCGACCAGGCGCTGTCAGAGAGTGGGACACCGTTCTCCTCGGGAGCTGCCTACTATACCATCGGCATTTTCGGGACTCCCAGCGCCAGGACGCCGTGGATGTTGCAGTTCGGGGGGCATCACCTCGCGCTCAACATCACCATGTGGGGAGAACACGGCGCGCTCACGCCAACCCTCACCGGCGCTCAGCCTGCGGTTTATAGGTCTAACGGCAAGACGGTTCGCGCACTCGCCCAAGAGAGCGACAAAGCCTTCGCTTTGCTGCATGCGCTCGATGACGCGCAGCGCAAACAGGCGATTCTGAACTACCGTGTGAACGACCTGGTGCTCGGGCCGGGTCACGATGGCGAGAGCATTCAGCCCGAGGGATTGAAAGCGGCAGCCATGAATCAGCAGCAACAAAGGATGCTGCTGGACCTAATTTCGGAATGGGCAGAAATCCTCCATGACGCTTACGCCATACCCCGTATGGCACAGATCAAAGCGGGGATTGTCGATACCTATTTTGCGTGGAGCGGACCAACTGCGCATGAGCCGGGGAAAAACGGTGCCGCCTATTACCGAATCCAGGGTCCGAAGTTGGTCATCGAGTTCGCCCCACAAGGAGTGGGAGGCGATCCCACGATGCACGTGCACACAATTTACCGCGATCCCACGAATGACTATGGACGCGGGCTCGGAGCGCAATGAACACGGGATTCGCTTACTCTTGCGTTGTATCCTGCGAGCGCTGGATTTCGGAGTGTAACGATATGGAATGAACGCGGCGCCACGAATAAGGCGAGCGATCAAAACGTCAGAATGTCGATGCAGTGCTATCTGGTGAGCACGCAGATCAATCATGCGGCGAACGATGACGAAGAGCGCTCGCGATCCGTCGAACCGGTGTGCCCTCAAGATCAATTGTCCGAGTCGTGTAGCAAGCCTCCCGATGGTATCTTTCTCCGAATACCAAGATCGCTCCGAAAGCGCAAGTTCATCGTCTACGTCGCCGTGAGTGCCGATGGCTTCATCGCTCGACCAGGGACGCGAACCCGCAGTATCTACCTGGAGAAGCGGGTCTGTTTCGCGAAACAGTTGTCGTGTAAATGGCTCGTACATTCGCGCCGGTAGAATCAATCGGTCAAGTCTCGCGCTATGCTCCCGAGCATAAAAATGTGTCATGGGTTCTTGTACCGCCATCATTACGTTCCCTTGGCGCTATTCAAAACATCCTCTTTCTTCACCACTCGTCAGAGACCCATGTCTAAGAAGCGATGTGTCCTGGCCCACTCACGGTCGAGCTTCGTAAACCAAATTGAAAGCGGTTTGCCCAGAAAGCCACAGCCGTAAGAGCGGACTATCGGCGAATATAGCTCTCCACCGTGCGGAGAGCGACATACCGTTAAAGCTAAGGGCTCGATCAAGCTGCTAGCGCATGTCGGTTGTTGGCATAGGCCAGAAGTGCCCTCATTTCTTCGAGCGAAGCAATGTGGAACTCCGCGATTGATTTGGCATCTTTTAGTTGGCGCTCAACTTCCTTGGAAGGATGGAATAGAAGGAACCGAATGTTTTGTTGCCGCGACCATCGTTGCAGAAACGCGAGCATCCCCAGACCGCCGCCTCCGATGACACGCACTTCCGAGATCTCAAGGACGATAATCCGGGCCTCTGTTTGCGAAGTCACAGCATCGCGCAACTTATAAGCGGATTCTCTCTGTACAATTCTGCCCTGGCAGCCTACGATGGCTAATTCACCGATGGTTGCGATGGTCACATTCAGCATTACTTCCTCCCAGCGTTGGGGCTGCATAGCGATGTTCTGCCTAGACTAGAGCACGGGCCGTTCCATTCGCCTATCCTGTGCCGGATGAGTCCTCGCTTCCTGGCCGGCAGTGGGATTTCCAGAAAAGCGAGCAGATTTGTCCTTACGTGAGTGCAAAAAGCTCCACCACACGAACGATTCCACCCTCCAAAATGCCTCGGGTCAGGTTTTGTCTTGAGCGAACGATTTCATGCAGCGTTCAAGCTTTTCGACCAAAGCGCGCCAGATCTGCGGCTGCGAGCCAAGACCGCCAAATGCAAGCACAACAGGGAGAGCACTGAGCAAGGGCTTCATCAAAATCCTCACAGACTAAAGATGAGAAAACCGCAGGTGGAAGCAATCAGGAAGAGATTCGGAGCCACCGGGTTGCGCCGCATTTATAGTAACGTGATTGCCTTTGAAGCATGTGCATGGGCCCCAACTCCATCAGCGCACGCGTCGCGAGAGTTATCTGTTTGGTCTTTTCACAAAATTCGTTCACGCTCCAAGTCACAGTGACAGTTCGATCGTGGCAGCGCCCCTCACGGATCTAGTTTTGAGCAGCGCAAACGTTCCCGACTCGCCCGCAGATTTGCAGGTCCCAGTCGACCGTCATAACCACACCTGCGGCATCGTTCGTTCAACGAGGGACATTCGGTGGACAAGGTGAGGCCTGAAGTAGCGAAGACTTCGGTTCCACTGCGGATGATCACTACCTGCTTGCCCAGCGGCAATTACTCGCAGCCGCCCAACAATATGCGTTGATGGGCAGACTAACAACCTTAGCAGCGGTTAGAACGGATAGCATACAGTTTCAATCGTTTCCACTTTCCGTACGCACGCCCACGATCGGGTATCTACGATTATGGGCAAAGCGGTGGCGCACGCGAAAGCACTTCCTAGTCTCACAACGATCTCTCGCCCCACAGACATCCCTGTGCGAGCACGCAATATCTTCCGCATCCATTATCTACCTCAACCGGTTTTTTCCAATAGACACACTCATCGCACACTCCTTCGGCGGTGAATGCCGGCTCCATGTGTTGATTCAATGGCCGGCGGCTGATCTGCCGCAAGCCAGATCGACAGTTCTCCGAGAATCTGTGTACCCTCCGAAATCTGGCACACAATTCGCACACAGAATTCGAAATAAATGTCGTTCCAATTTCCGAATAGCCGACCAACCAGGAGCAAAGTAACGAGAGGCGCGTTTCCGGACCTAATCCAGGGGCATTTTCGCCTTCTCCGTCATTCGTCCGGACACTTGCAGACTGTATTCAAAAGTCTGACGCGGTTGCCTGCAAGGGCTCAGCCTTGCTCTGATCCTCTGGCGATGCAGTTTTCGGCAGTGGGATGGTCGCAAAAATGCGGGTCCCTGAGCTATCGGACTCGATCTTCATGGTCCCTTCGAATTGACGCAGGCGTTCCCGCATCCCACTTATTCCGACGCCTGAGCATCCGGATTGAATCTCGGCCAAACGCGCGGGGGACATGCCCTTTCCCTGGTCCTCGATGTCTAAGGTAATTTGATTAGATTCACGAGCAATCCGAATCGAAGCAGTCTTACTCTCGGAATGCCGGTGAATGTTAGTCAAACACTCCTGCACCAACCGGAAAATCGCGAGCTCCAGCTCACCGGGCAGTCTGCCAAACTCCTTTGAAACATCAAGCTGAACTTCCAGACCGCTGCGCTCCAGAAGCCCTTGTACGTACCAGCTGATCGCGGAATTTAAACCGCTCTCATCCAACAGCGGCGGATGCAATAGATAAGAGGTCGTGCGTATTTCGCGATGCAACTGTTGAACGGTTTTTTGGATTTCCTCAATCTTCGAGGCAACCTCGAATGATTTGTACCGGGCCCCTTGCATGAATAGTTCAAGGTTTATGTCAAGTACAGTCAATGTCTGACCAACGCTGTCGTGCAATTCGCGCGCGATATGCCGGCGTTCTTCATCTTGGATTCGCAGCAATCGCCAGGAAAGCTGGCGCACACGGTTGGACTGCTCCTCCAGTTCTCGCGTGCGAGCACGCACTTCTGCATCTAGGGTTTGGGCGAGTTTGCGAAAATTGGCCTCCGCCTCTTTGCGAGCAGTTACGTCGCTGGCTGCACCGAACCACTCCAGGATTTCGCCGTTTCCATTGAGTAGCGGAACCGCTCGCGAGTAGGTCCACCCCAGCGTTCCGTCCGCTCGGCGGACGCGATGTTCAAGCTGGAACGGATTCCTTGTCCGCACCGCTTCTCGTATGGCCTGCAATATAAGCGGCTGGTCGTCAGGGTGAATATATTCGTTCAGCCAATCGTTTCTCGGGCCGCTCGTGTCAGCAACGAAGCCCCTCCCGTCGAGCTGGCCCAGCTCGCTCCAGTCGGGACTCATGCGATAAACCACGTCAGAGCTGGCGTTCACCAGTGCCCGGAACCGCTCTTCGCTCCGCCGCAGCAATTCCTCCGCCTGCTTCCGTTCAGAAATGTCGGCCGTAACAGCAAGATGCACTACGGTTCCATCCGGATTTCGCAAGGGTGCGGCGTGGGTTTCCATGTGTCGCCGTTCACCCTCTAGCCCAATGATGTCGAACTGTAATAAACCCTGTTCGCCCCGGCAGATGCTCTCATTGAATGCTTTGAATCGGTCCCGATCCTCCGGCGCAATCAGGTCATAAACACTCCTGCCAACCACTTCCTCTGCGGACCGAGCACCAACCATCTCCAGGCCGGGCCTATTCATGTGCAACAACGTACCATCTGCCGACATCAGCTTGACGCACTCAGGAGTGGTTTCAACAATCGCCCGGAAACGTTCTTCGCTTTCTCGCAGTGCCTTCTCTGTCCGCTTTGGCTGTGTGATGTCATTGTTAGTTTCGAGAATGCACCGCGCGTTTCCATTGGCTTCCCGATCCAGCACCCACCGACTAATGACGATGACTTTCGTGCCATCTTTTCGTGTATGAACTAATTCGCCGTTCCAGCGCCCATCGCGGTGCAGTTGTTCGTTAATCTTTTCCAGATGCTGGGGAAATTGGGTCTGCAACATCTCGTGCGTTACTCGGCCCAACGCTTCCTTACGCGTAAAGCCGTAGAGTTCTGTCGCAGCCTTGTTCCAATAAGTAACGTGATTGCCGGCGTCGCGAACGAAGATAGCATCGTTGCTCAGGTCCAGTAGGCGAGCTTGTTCCGACAGTGCTCGCTCCGCCTGCTTGCGTTCAGTAATATCGCGGGCAACGTTTGATGCTCCAATCACCTTGCCCGCCGCATCACGGATGGGAGAAATCGTGAGTGAAACATCCAAAATAGTGCCGTCCCTCCTTTTGCGCACTGTTTCGAAATGATCGACTCGCTTGCCTTCTGCCAGACGCCTGAGAATGTCTTCTTCTTCTGAACGTCGTTCCCACGGGACGATAAGCGTAATATGCTGACCGACGGCTTCCTCTGCCTTATATCCGAACAGTCGCTCGGCGCTCTGGTTCCAACTAGTGATGGTTCCATCGAGCTTCTTGCTGAGAATGGCATCATCGGAAGAATCGACAATGGCAGCCAATAGTGAAGTTGTCCGTTCTGCCAGCTTTCGCTCCGTGACGTCATGGAACGTGAGAACGATCAGAGAATCCCCGGTTCCAGCCGATCGGCGTGCGTCAAGCACGAGTGTCCTTCTACCGGTAGGGAATTCGCGGTCGATCTCGACAGCTTGAAATTCACTAAGAGAAAGCGCTGCTTCTACGGATTCCCACACTTCGGAGGTTTCCCATTCGTTGTTCCCCAGCTTGCGGATCGAAATGCCCTGCGTCTGATCCCGCGAAACTCCAAATGTGGTATAGAACGCCCGGTTCGCCGTCTGTACCTGCAATTTGGCATCGAGAACAACCATGGGATCAACTACTGTGTTGAGGATCGCCTTCGTATATTCCCGTTCGTAGATGGCTTGCTCGATACTTGCGCGAAAGGCCGTGACATTCGTGAATGTGAGCACCGCGCCGAGAATCTGGCGATCACTTCCGGTGTAGGGAGCTATTCGAAGAACAAAACGCCTATCGCCATCACGGGTTTCGACCCGGTGTGGTGCTCCGTCAGTGATCACCCGCGTGCAGATTCTATTGAGATCCTTCACGCCCGCAAGAGTGTCGCCAAGAGAACGACCGAGATCCGAGACCTTCAAGCCAAACACCGACATAGCGGCCCTATTGATGCGGGCCACTTTGCACTCGCGGCTGATTACAAATATCGGAACATCAACAGCATCAAGCGCACCGATCTCGCTGGCGGTCATCCCGTCCAAAGTCGGAGCGACGCCTGACACAGTTCCGGCTAAAGAAAGCTCGTCATCCTGGGCCATGGATTATCTCCGCTTTCTAGCCAGTCGTACGATACAGCGTGTTACTCCGATGCAGTACATCATCGGCTACGAGTGGAAGAGTCTGACGCAACGCCAAAAGCAACGCCTGAGAGCGGGGCATGTGGAACGAACCGGGATAGCGCGACAGAAGCCGGTCCTCCAGGACGCGGGACTCGTCCGGGCCCACGGCGTCTCGAAGTGCTTCAGACACGGCGCGCTCAAGCCGAGAGTAATCCTCAACGGGAATAAGATGGGAGTGATTCTCGCTGAGTCTTGGCAGCATACGAGCGTGCACGTCTCCGTTGAAGTTATCCATTAAGAACGAGCAGAAGATCGCAATATCTTGCTCATGCGCGAGCTTGTCGAATAAATCTTCGAGGTTCATACTCGCGGCAACGTCGCCACGCTCCCAAAGAATGTTAACCATCTCGCCCCACCAGCGTACTTTCGGGTAACGCCCGTCTCCGCGAGCTTGTGAAACAACATTTGCGGCTAAGCCTAGGAAAACGGGCGAATCTGGCATTCCGTCACGCATGAAGGTGGGCAGTAGATTGTCCGCGTCAACTATCGTTAGTTGCCCGCGCTTTTCCGCGGCTTTCACATCCACGCCCTCGCTTTCCAATCGGGGCCGGAAAGCGTCCCAATGAGCGATTGTCGGAACTAGAATTATCCCTTCGCCGTTAGCAATCGCAGCCGCCGCAAAGCGACAGACGGCCCGATTGAGAAATTGCTCATCCTGATAAAGCTGGACGATGTGATCGCGCGGCGCAGCGTCGGTTAAAAGACCGCGCCAGGGCTCTCCTTGGGCCGCTACGTTTCTTTTCTCGCCCAGCCTGCTATTGTTTTCCATTGCCACCCTCCCCATCTCTGGAAGCCAATCTCGGATTAAATCAGATTTATTACGAAGCCGTTTGCGTCGACGCTGCGGGGGCTTTGTTCACGAGCAAGCGTCGCATCGTTCTGAGTAACAGTGACTATATTGCAATCAGGACTCTCGCGCCGAATAATTCGTGTCGCCTCCAAGCCGTACAATCCGAGGCTACAGTATGTAGTGTATTGACCGAAGACCACGATTCTAGCAGCAAAGTTGGCCCCTCCATAATGCCGACAACCAGAGGTGATCGCAGCGAGACTTACAGATTAGGAATGGACAATCGGCTCCCCGAAAGTGATATCCGCGGTCGGCATCGACTCTGGTCGGATAACGGGCAATCCGGAAGTTGATCGAAAAATGACTTATCGGCCGTGAGTCAGATTGGCCGTTTTTCCGAATCTGAGTATCCTCGGAATCTGGCACACAATTCGCACGCAGATTTCGAGACAATGTTGTTCCAACTTCCGAATAGCCGACGATTCACGAACTAGCATAGTTTCCGGAAATGGCGGTTAGCGGTGCTGACTAGGCAAGAAGATCAGGATTCTGCAAGGAAAGCAGCTAGGGCCGAGGAAACGATCAGACTTCAGAACCTGTAGACATCTAAGGGATCGGCCAACCGCTGGCATGCAGGAAAATCAGGACACCAACATTCAGCAGCGCCGAGGCGGTTCCAAGCAACAGAAGTCCGCGGACGATCCCATGTTTCCCGGTGGGCAACAGAATGAGTGCGGCGGGCAGGATGGTAAGCACTTGGGCCATTCCGAAGTAGGCGAAGTACAGAAGTCCGACTCCCATCAGACTCCAGCCACGTTCTTCGGTGCCGGGCCTCGTCGTATGAATTATGTATTGGGCAACAATGAGTAAGGAGAGCGGTTGCAGCGCAATTCCGAGAACAACGCCCAAGGCGATCTGAAAAGGAGACGTTGTGGATTTCATTCCGGCTCCTCCGAGCGGGTGTTCTCAGCGTTGCCGTTAGGCGAAGGCCAGCCGTGAGTCGCCACTCCACTAGAAACCACAAACCACGCCCAATTCGTGCGCAAGCCACCATCGCTGCTGAGCATCAAGTCTGCCAGACCTGGCGCCGTCGTGTTGGTTGCCCACTTTTTTCGCCCTTCTGGAGTAACGGCATAAAGTTGACGGTAGTAGGACTGCGCATAGATTGTGCCGTTCTCGGAGACGATGGGGCTTCCGTCGAAATAATCACCGCGGGTATAAGTGAGTTCTGACTTAAACGTCCATTTAGTATTGCCGTTCTGGTCGAGTGCGTACAGAAAGCCTGCAGCAAAATAAACTGTCCCATCCGCAGCCACGGTCAGGCCGCCGTTGTTGACCCGCACGCCGGAATAAAATCTCCAGAGCTCCCGGCCTTGAGGATCGAAAGCGCTGGCGTGACCTGCCGGAATATTCACAACGATCGTGCCATTGGGGCTGACTTCGAGTTGGCTGACCTGCGACAACACCGAAGTGCTCCAGAGGTTTCTGCCATCCGGCGTAACAGCAATAATTGCGGGAGCAGACTGCACGCCGGTGTATGCATAAATCGTGCCATCAGGACCTATGGCCGGGGCCACAGGACTCCATTCAAAGCCGCCCGTAGGCAGCGCCCAACGCAGCTGCCCGTCTGAGTCGTAGACCGTCAATTGCGTGTTGCCGGTGCGCGGCATGCAAATAAGGTAGGTGTTGCCGTTGCGCGCCACGGCCGGGCGGCTGCAATATTCATCCCGCGGAATCGACCATTTGAATCGGCCACTCCGAGAGTAGGCGCGGAACCAGTTCTCGTTCTCGCTCGTGCCTACCAGATACAAGGTCCCGTCTTTCCCAACGGCACAGGATTGCACAGTGATATCGTCAACAAATACCCGGCGATCTTCGGTCTCGCTGCCGGTCGAGAATCTGTAATCCATGTAGTACTCGGTCCCGTCCGGAGCCTGGCACGACGGAATGGGGTTAAATACTCCCCGAGGCGCTTGGTGCTCGGTTGGGGCGAGCTCAAGTGGCGTTTCCGAGTTTACCGGGATCATGCGCCGGCGAACCATTTCTCCTCCATGGATCGCGAATGGGGTGGCGATCGCCGCAGCCGTGGCTACCAGATAGACCACGAATAGTGTCGAGAGACGCATCTGTGGATAGGGTATCAATGGAGTTGCTGTCGGGAGTCGGCGATTCGTGATTGGGGATTACAGCGGTAATGCGCTGCCGACAGCTCAGAAGGGGCTGTGAAATAAGCCGGTGCCACGTCCGGATGACGGGCAATCCGGAGGTTAATTGAAAAACGACTGATGGGCCGCAAGTCAGATTGGCCCCTCTCGAAATCTGAATATCCTCTGAAGTCTGGCCCACATTTCGCACACAGAATCGAAGTGACGGTTCTCCAACTTCCCAATAGCCGACAATCCGGACAGAATCGCCGTCCCCCGGGACAGCAACTGCCGGTCTTCCTCGAAGAGGTTATTTCGCATGCAGTCCACTTGACAAGCAAGTGAAACGTAGTAGCCTCTCATTGGAGAGACCACTTGGATGTCTAATAAAGACAAGGAATCAATTCAGCTACTGCAAGGGACACTGGATCTCATCGTTCTCCGCACACTGGCGACCATGGGCCCACAACACGCTTATCAAATTGCCACGCGTCTCCAGCAGATCTCCGGTCAGTTGCTCAACCTCAACCAGGGCACTCTCTATCCGGCATTAGTGCGGCTGGAGCAGTACGGGTGGATTAAGGGTACCTGGGCCAGGACCGAAAGCAACCGGGAAGCCAAGTACTACGCGATCACCAAGGCTGGGCAGAAAGCGTTGGGCGAGGAGACAAAGACGTGGAGAAGAATGTCGGCTCTGGTGGAACGGCTTTTGATTGAGGAGTCTTAGCCATGAAGCACCTGAGACGCATATTTCAAAAGTTTTATCTGCTTTTCGATGACTCAAGAGTAGAAGCAGAACTGGCAAAAGAAATTGATACACACCTGGCATTTCTGGAAGACGAATATCTGCGCCAAGGCATGTCCCCTGAAGATGCCCGGCGCGCGGCCAGACTCTCCTATGGAGGTGTCGAGCAAGCGAAGCAGCGGCATCGCGACGAGCGAGGGTTTCAATGGCTTGGGCACATGCTGCAAGACACTCGATATGCCTTGCGACACTTGCGGAAGTCTCCCGGATTTACACTAACAGCCGTC
>Ga0210385_10001562_pt1 | contig 14169 bp, 14 predicted proteins | sample IncBWH26OmetaG_FD_160107 | JGI IMG/M metagenome (GOLD analysis project Ga0210385, IMG submission 160107) | Forest soil microbial communities from Barre Woods Harvard Forest LTER site, Petersham, Massachusetts, United States - Inc-BW-H-26-O ...
CGACGAGCCCAGCACGAGCCCGAGCGGCCGGAACCCTACCTCACGGACCAGCAGGAACTCGTTGACCGACAGGTCAGAGGTGAAGATCGACCCGGCCTTGCCCGGCTGCAGCTCGGCGAGCCGCTTGATCGCATCCTGCGGGACGCCCGCGGCGTCAAAGTCGCTGATCTGCTGGTTGGTCATCGACGTCCTCTTATCTTCTGTTCTGGCCGATGTCGACGCGGGCCGCCTGGCGGCGCTGCGGGTCGAGGGACATGATGGCGAGCGGAGACGGCTGCTTCTGATCGGAAGTACTGCGCTTAAACCTGACGATCGCGGTGCCGATGTTGACCGCCTCGATGATGTGGTCGCGGCGGCCCTCCTGGGCCGGGCACTCGCGCTCGCGGACCCGCAGGTCCATGTTCGCGATGACCACGCCCTCGGCCCCGATCCGCTTCACGTCGGCGGCGAGCTGCAGCCGGGCGTCGTGGCGGGCGTCGTTGACCAGGTCGGTCCAGCCGGTGACCTCGGCGTTGCCCGCCGACCAGCGCGTCTGGCCGACCGTCTGCCAGTCGTCGTGCCTGGCCGCGATCGTGATGCCGAGGGCCAGCCCGGCCGGCATCCAGCCGCTGTGCACCAGCTTGGCGAAGTCCTGGCCGGACAGGTCGGAGGTGAAGGGATGGCGCAGGTGCGGCGCGTTCGGCCCGCGCACCGCGGTCCCGATGGCCTTGAACTCAAGGCCGCCGGCCGGGAACTGGCCGATGGTGAGCCGGACCCCGACCACGCCGTGGCCGCCGAGTTCGACGCACTCGGCCACCATGCGGCTGATGGCCGACCGGCGCGCCTCGTACATCGTCTTGACGAGCGGCCCGAACGAGCCGTAGCCGCCCCTGCTGGACACCTGGGTCCGTGCGGCGGGGGCCCAGGCGTAGTTGTAGCCGCCCCACGCGCCAGGGCAGCCGTAGCCGCCGGTGTAGCCGATGTTGTAAACCGCGGCGCCAAGCACCTGGCCAGCGGGCTCGAAGCCCACTGAGCGGACCGCAGCGAACTCATCGGACGTGAGCGCCGATCCCCAGGTGCCGCTGCGCCTGATCTCGGCCAGCCGGGCTTCAGCCGCCGGTGGCAATTGATTGCTCACAGTGCCTAGCCTAGCCCGACCGGCCTGCTGGCGTCCGCATGGATACCGTGTGTTTCCGTCGCCCGTTATTCCTGGGCGTCCCAGGCCTGGTTGCGTTCCTTTACCTTGTCGAGTGCGTGAGCCGCCTCCTCACGGGTGTTGTAGGGGCCGAGGAGGTCTTTGCCCGGGCAGGGCGTGTCTGCGGGTTCCACCGTCATGTGACGAGTGCAGAACCACCATTGGTCGCGGGTGTCGGAGTTCGCCATGCCCACTAGAATCGCAAAACATGGCCACTCTGCTCCACCCGGGCCGGCTTTCTCCCGCCCGGCAAGTTCCCGCGAACATCCCCCGACCCGAGTACGTGGGCAGGAAACAGCCCACGCTGGGCGAGTCGGACGTGAAGGACGCCGACACGATCGCGCGGATGCGGATCGCCGGCCGGCTCGCCGCGCAGGCCCTCGAGGAGGTCGGACGGCACGTCCGCCCCGGGGTCACCACGGACTACCTGGACTCGGTCGGGCACGAGTTCCTGGTCTCCCACGGCGCCTACCCGTCCACGCTCGGCTACCGGGGCTACCCGAAGTCCCTGTGCACCTCGCTGAACGAGGTCATCTGCCACGGCATCCCCGACGACACCGTGGTCCGCGACGGTGACATCGTGAACATCGACATCACCGGCTTCATCGGCGGCGTGCACGGCGACACCAACGCCACCTTCCTCGCCGGGGACGTCGACGAGGAGTCGCGGCTGCTGGTCGAGCGGACGAAGGAAGCGATGATGCGGGGCATCCGCGCCGTCGCCCCCGGCCGGCCGCTGAACGCGGTCGGACGGGTGATCGAGTCCTACGCCAAGCGGTTCGGCTACGGGGTGGTCCGCGACTTCACCGGGCACGGCATCGGCACCACGTTCCATTCCGGCCTGGTCGTGCCGCACTACGACGACCCGTCGACCGCGGTGACGATGGAAGTCGGCATGACGTTCACCATCGAGCCGATGCTCACGCTCGGCGTGATCAGCTACGACATCTGGCCCGACGGCTGGACCGCGGTGACGAAGGACCACAAGCGGACCGCGCAGTTCGAGCACACGATCCTGGTGACCGAGGACGGCCACGAGATCCTGACCCTGCCCTGATGGGCGAGTCGGAGTTTGACGCCGCGACGGAGTTGTCCGGCGACGGACCCGTCTTCGAGGCCGTCCTCGACGGCCGGTGGGACGGCCAGGCGAGCACCAACGGCGGTTTCCTGCTCGCCCTGTCGACCCGCGCCATCGGCCGGATGCTCCCGTTTCCCGATCCCCTGGTGGTGTCCGGGTTCTTCCTCCGCCCCGGTTCGCCGGGCCTGGCGGAGATCCGCACGGAGGTGATCCGGGCGGGCAGAAGCACCGCGTTTGGGCAGGCCAGCCTGGGCCGGGAGGGCAAGGAACTGCTCCGCACGACGGCCGCGTTCACCCACCTGGACGCGGCCGCGACGCGCGGCGGGCCGTCCTACGCGGCCGGCGGTCCGCCGGCGCTGCCGCCGCCCGAGCGGTGCCCGGTCCTGTTCGGCGGCGAAAAGCCGCCGATCACGATGATCGAGCGCATCGAGTACCGCTACGCCGAGACCCCCGCCTGGGTAACGCGCACGCCGCCGACGGGCACCCCGGTGTTCGAGGGGTGGATGCGGTTCGCCGACGGCCGCGATCCGGACCTGTTCTCGCTGCCGCTGTTCGTCGACGCCGTGGCCCCGGCGGTGCTTGAGGTCGGCGTACGGGCGATGACCACGGTCGAGCTCACCGTGTACCTGCGGGCCAGGCCCGCCCCCGGCTGGCTCCGTTTCCGCACCCAGACCCGCCACCTGGCCGACGGCTACTTCGAGGAAGAGGCCGAGCTGTGGGACTCGACCGACCGGCTGGTTGCCCAGTCCCGCCAGCTCGGCCTTGTCCTCAGGTAAGGCCCCGGTGACCATCCGGAACGAGTCCTTGGTTCCCGTGGCCGGCCACCGCTTCGCCACCGGGGCCGGGGATAATCTCCGGGGTGGCTGCTAACGCGTGTTCGTGGGGGTGTGCGTGATCGAGGCGATCGTGTTCGACGTGGACGGGGTGCTCATCGACTCCGAGCCGGTCTGGGAACGGGTGCGCAGGAAGTTCGTCGCCGACCGGGGCGGCCGGTGGGCGCCGGACGCGCAGGACCGGATGATGGGCATGTCGACCGCCGAGTGGTCGGCGTACCTGAGCGAGGACTTCGGCCTCAGCGGGTTGTCGCCGTCGCGGGTGGCGGAGCTGGTCGTCGCGGCCATGGCGGCGGAGTACCAGGTGCACCTGCCGCTGCTCCCCGGCGCCGTCGACGCGGTCCGGGCCCTGTCCGGCCGCTGGCCCCTGGCCGTCGCCAGTTCCGCCCCGAAATCCCTCATCGAGGCCGTGCTCGACGCCTCGCACCTGCGCCCGGCGTTCGCCGCGGCCGTCTCCAGCGAAGAGGTCCCCCGCGGCAAGCCGGCCCCCGACGTCTACCTGGAGGCAACCAAGCGCCTGGGCGTCACCCCGGCGTCCTGCGCCGCCGTCGAGGACTCCTCCAACGGCCTGCGCTCCGCCGCCGCGGCCGGCCTCACCGTGATCGCCGTCCCCCGGCCCGAGTACCCCCCGGCCCGGGACGCACTCGGCCTGGCCCGCCTGACCCTGGACTCCCTCACCGCCCTGACCCCGGGCGTGATCGCATCCCTGTGAGCACAGCGAAAGGCCGCCAGCGGTGCCGCTGACGGCCTTTCCGCGGAGCCTTTTTGACTTAGGCGTCGCGCTTGCGGAACAGGTAGGCACCGAGACCGACGAGCACCGCCGCCCAGACCACCGTCACCAGGAACTGCGGCCAGGCCGACCACAGGTGCTGGTTGCCCCCGCCGACGGTGATCGAGAGCACCCGGCCCGCCGCGTCGGGGAAGAACCGCATGATGTCATCGCGCCAGGTGGTCGGCAGGATCTGGATGATGATCGGCAGCACGAACATCAGCCCGATCGTGGAGGTGATGGCCCCCGCGGTGTGCCTGATGATCGAGCCGAGGCCGAAGGCGATCAGCGCGACCACGGTGACGAACAGCGCCGTGCCTACGATGGCGGTGAGCACCTCACCCGAGGTGATCACGTCGGTCCCGCTGAACGTCACCCCGTTCGGGTTGCTGAACGAGTTGGCCGGGATCGTGGTCGAGTGGAACAGCGAGGCGCCCACGCCCGACCCGGACATCGCCGCCTGGCCCACGAAGAACGCGATGAACGAGGTCACCAGCGAGACGACGAGCGTCACCGAGGTGAACACGATCAGCTTCCCGGTGTAGACCACGCCGCGCCGCGGCATCGCCGTCAGCGACGTGCGGATCATCCCGGTGGAGTACTCCGAGGTGATCGTCAGCGCGCCCAGCACCGCGATGATCAGCTGGCCGAACTCGAAGAAGGCGATCAGTGACGCCTGCGTCGCGTCCGTCCCGGCCTTGTTGGCCGGGTTGTTGTGGATGCTGGACGCGATCGCCACCCCGGCGATCGCCGCGATGCCCACGCTGACAATAAACAACGCCGCGATCGTCCAGTAGGTGGAGCGGACCGAGCGGAGCTTGGTGAACTCCGAGGCGATCACGCCGCGCAGCCCGGCCCGCCCGGCGACCGGCGGCAGCGCTGAGAGCTGCACGTCCGAGGTTGTCATGGTTGCCATCGCTCAGACCCCGCTTCCGATGGTGGTGTCCGCCCGCTGGCCGGGAACGTCCGCGTGGTACTCCACGCTGCCCGCCGTCAGCTCCATGAACGCCTCTTCGAGGGAGGCCCGCACCGTGGTCAGCTCGTGCAGCCTGATGCCCTCGCCGAAGGCCAGGTCGCCGATCTGCTCGGTGGTCATGCCGCGCACCTCGATCGAGCCGTCCTCGTCGACGCCGGCGGTCGCTCCCTTGGCGCTGACCGCCCGGACGAGCTGTTCCGTCGACGGCGTGCGCACCCGCACGGCCGCACCGGAGGCCCGGGCGACGAACTCCCGCATCGTGCAGTCGGCGATCAGCTTGCCCCGGCCGATCACGATGAGGTGATCGGCGGTGTTCTCCATCTCCGACATCAGGTGGCTGGAGACGAAGACCGTGCGCCCCTCGGAAGCCAGGGCCTTCATCAGGTTCCTGATCCAGAGGATGCCCTCCGGGTCAAGGCCGTTGACCGGCTCGTCGAACATCAGCATCTTCGGGTCGCCGAGCAGCGTGGCGGCGATGCCGAGGCGCTGGCTCATGCCCAGGGAAAACCCCTTGGACCGTTTCTTCGCCACCTCGGTCAGGCCGACCAGCTCAAGCACCTCGTCGACCCGCCGCCGGGGCAGGCTGTTGGTCTGGGCCAGGCAGAGCAGGTGATTGTAGGCGGACCGGCCGCCGTGCACCGCCTTCGCCTCGAGCAGCGCGCCAACCTCGCGCATCGGGTAGGCAAGGCCCGGATAGGGCTTGCCGTCCACGGTGATCGTGCCCGCATTCGGGTAGTCTAGCCCCAGGATGCAGCGCATCGTGGTGGTCTTGCCCGCCCCGTTCGGCCCTAGGAAGCCGGTGACCTTGCCCGGCTCAATGCCGAACGTCAGGTTATCGACGGCGACCTTATCGCCGTATCGCTTCGTGAGGCCCCGCACCTCAATCATGGGAAATCGGTCCTCTCATATGAACCTGCTTCATCGTGCCCTCGTCCGTCCGTGACGCGAACCCGTTCATCGCCGAGGCAAAGGGTCCGGTTGGGACGTTTCCCATTGTGGCAGGCGGCTGATCGCCGCCGCGTCACCCCCGGTGATGATTTACCCGGTACTCCCGCAGAATGATCCTGCTACCTCATTGGACGCCGCCGGCGTCCAAATGGTGCCGTACCGGGCCTGAGAATCCGCTGAGGCCCTCCCGTCACGAAATTCAGGACCTTCTATTCACCAGCGGGTCAGCCGGCCGCCCAGTGCAGCGTCACCGCGAAGCCGGGTCCGGCGGCGCGCACGCGGTGCGGGACCCGGGTGCCGTGCACGCGGACCCGGCCGGGGCGCAGCGGGCGGCTTACCTCGCCGGCGCCCGCCGCCGGGCCGGCCGCGGTGAGGCCGGCTCCCGCGCGCACCCCGCCGCGGGTCAGCTCGACCGCCTCCCCGGCCAAGGCCGTGGCCTGGGCGCACTCGCAGTCGGTGGTCGTTCCCGGCGGCATGACGAGCAACCAGGAGTCCGGGGCATCCGGCAGCGGGATGCGGACCGGCGCGCCGGAGTCGAAGCGCACCAGGTCCCACCAGCGTTCCGGGGTGGCCGCGAGGTCCGCCAGGTCGCCCGCGATCCGGCCGTCGGTGCGGGGCGCGGCGGCGGCATGCCGGGCGGGGATGAACGCCTCGGCCAATTGCGCGATCTCAGGAGCGACCGAAAAGTCGGTGTTCACGAGAGTTCCTTCGTGTGTCGGCTGTGATTACTGGACTCCGGCTGAGAAAAGCGGGGTCAGCGACAACACGAGGAAAGAAGACAGCACGAAAGAGCCAGGCGGCTCATCTGGTGTGCTGACATGCGAGCTATAAGACCGCAACCACGGAGGGTTGTCAAATCGCCGTTAGCCGATATGCAGGCCGTGCCCGGCGAGCTGGTCGAGCGCCGCCCGCACCTGGGCGAGTTCCAGGCCACCGCGCTGGTCGTGCACCGCCCAGGCGGCCGTGGCCAGGGCGCGCAGGCCGTCGATCGCGGCGCCGGTCCCCTCCAGGGCGAGGGTTCCGGTCTCGTCCGCCGTGGCCGTCCAGCCGCCGCAGGTGGCGCCGGACCCGGTCGCGGAGACGTCCGGGTAGGGGCGCAGCAGGGCGTCGAGGGTCTCGGCGATGTACGTGGGCCTGCGCTGCCTGGGCGCCAGGGTGGCGGTGCGGGGGTTGTCGACGCCGGTGAGCACGAGCAGGCTGTCGGTGCCGGTGTTGTAAGCGGCCTCGATGTCGGTGTCGAGGCGGTCGCCGATCACCAGCGGGCGCTGCGCGCCGGTGCGAATGACGGACTCCCGGTGCAGCGGCGGTTCCGGCTTGCCCGCCACGATCGGCGCCGTGCCGGTAGCCTCCTCGATGACCTTCAGCAGGGCTCCGTTACCGGGCGCGGTGCCGCGCGCGTTGGGGATCGTCGAGTCGGCGTTGGTGGCGACGAAGAGCGCTCCCGCCCTGACCGCGAGGCCGCCCTCGGCCAGCCGGCTGTAGTCGACGCCGGGGGCGAAGCCCTGAACGACCGCCGCCGGGTTCTCGGTCGCGGTCGAGACGGGGACAAGCCCGCGCTCCCTGACGGCGAGCCGCAGCGCCGTCGCCCCGATCACGAGGACCTTCGACTTGGGGGGCAGCTTGTCCGCCAGGAGCCGGGCCGCGGCCTGGGCCGAGGTGACGACGTCGCCCTCGGTGACCGGCGCGCCCATGCCCGCAAGCAGGGCGGCGACCGCGGCCGGGGTGCGGGAGGCGTTGTTGGTGACGTACGCCACGTGCGCGCCGGCCTGCTTGGCCTGCTGCAGCGCCGCGGGCGCGCCCGGGATCGCGATACCGCCGATGTAGACGACGCCATCGAGATCGAACAGCAGGACGTCGTAGGCCTCGGCGAGCGTCTTGGGCATCTTGCTCCCAGCTAGTCGGAGTCGGTCAGCAGCTCAACCCTAGCCGAGGAGATGCGCCGGCCTAGCCGAGGCGGTACGCCGGGCGGTCAGCCGCAAGGACCCGAAATCCGTCCCCGTGAACCACGGGGTTCCCGCTCACTGCTCCGGCGGCGGCTGCCGGCGGAACTTGAGGGTGGCCCGTACCTGGCGCAGGGCGTCCGTGTAGTGCTTGCGGTCCGGCCGCATCGCCGCGGCCAGGGCCAGGTACTCCGCCGCGGCCTCGTGCTCACCCGCGCGGGCGAGGGACAGGCCCAGGCCGAAGTGCGCGTAGTCGTCGGTCGGGCTGGCCTCGACGATCACCCGGAAGTTTTCCGCCGCGGCCGCGTACTGGCCGGTGTCGAACTGGGCCCGCGCCAGGGCCTCGCGGACGCTGCGCGAGCCCGGCTCCGCGTTCGCCGCCCGCTGCAGGACCTGGGCCGCGGCGGCGGGACTGCCCTTGCCGAGCAGCGCCATGCCCGTGGTGTACCAGGAGTGCACCTCGGCCGGGTCCGGATCGGCCGTCTCGCCGCCCGCGCGGTGCGCTCGCGCCTGCTCATCGGGCCGGCCCTCCGCGGGCGCGGCGGGCCGTCCCCCCGGGAGGCAACTGCGTCCCGTTGGCCCCGGTGCGTGCCCCGGCCGCCCGGCAGAACCCGCGGCGTTTTCTGGGTACGGGGAATCCCAGCTGCCGCTTGGTACTTCTGACATGGTGTGCAGACCCACTTTCCGTCCGGCGATGGCTCCGATGTTGGCGTCGGCCTCCTCCTGACGCCGTTTAACGGTGTCCGTTATGACCTATCCCGGGTTGGGGGACTCGCAAACGTCACATCACCACCGTACGACGTGATCGGCCCCGGGACCCTCGACCGGCTGCTCTCCGCCTCGCCCTACAACGTTGTCCGGCTCATCCTGCCGACGGCCGAGCCCGGTGGCGCCGCCCCCGGCGCGCCGCCGGCCGACGCGCGCTCGGCCGGCCAGCTGGCCGCCGCGCGGCTGCGCGACTGGCTGGCGGAGGGGGCGCTGGCGGTGGACGGCGCGCCCGCCCTTTACGTGTACGAGCAGCGGGCCGACCACTGGGTCCAGCGCGGCCTCATCGGGCTCGTCGCGGTGGGGACGGACGCGGTGCACCCCCACGAGGGCGTGATGGCCGGGCCCGTCGCCGGACGGCGCGAGCTAATGAAGGCAACGAAAAGCAACCTAGAGCCCATCTTGCTCGTCTATAACGGCGGTTCGGTGGTCGGCGGGCGCGGGGGCCCCGCCGACCTGGGTGACGCGTCCCGGCTGACGGACCAGGCCGCGGACGGCCAGCCACCGCTGGCGTGCGCGGTCACCGACGACGGCATCACGCACCGGCTGTGGGCGGTCACCGACCCGGCGGTGCAGGCGGCCATCGCCGCGGACCTGGCCACCCGCACGGCCCTCATCGCCGACGGCCACCATCGTTACGCGGCCTACCGCGAGCTGCGGGACGAGGTGCGCGCGGGCGGAGCCGGCGACGGCCCGTGGGACTACGGGCTCGCCTTCCTCGTCGACGCCGACTCCTACCCGCTCCGCCTCGGCCCGATCCACCGCGTCCTGCCCGGCCTCGACCCGGCCGAGGCGGCCCGCCTGGCGGCCGGGGCATTCACCGTGACGCCGGTGAGCGCCGAGGCGGCCATGGACCGCCTGGCGGCCGCGGGAGAGTCGGGAACCGCGTTCCTGCTCGCGGGCGGCGGTGGTCACTGGCTGCTGACCGACCCCGATCAGGAGCAGCTCGCGGCGTCGATGCCGCCGGGGTCGTCACCGCGCTGGCGGGCGCTGGACGCGTCGATCATGGAAGAGCTGCTGCTGGCGCGCCAGTGGTCGATCAGGGACAACGAGCGCGACGTGCTGATCTCCCACGATGCCGCCGAGGCGGTCCGCATGGCCACCGAGTCCGGCGGGACGGCGGTCATCTGCAACCCGATGCCCCTCGCCGCGGTGATGGACATCGCGGCCCACGGCGAGAAGGTGCCGCGCAAGTCCACGTCATTCGGCCCGAAGCCCCGCACCGGTCTGGTCTTCCGCACGTTCGAATCATGAGAGCCGCGCGCGTAATTCCGCTACGGAACGTAATGGATTACGGGCAGGCCGGGGCACGAACTCGTTCGGGATGATTACTCGGCGGGAGCCGTGTGGGCGGCGATGGCCTCCGGGACCGTGTCGTAGATGTTGAAGACCCGGTTGAGGCCGGTGATCTTGAAGATGCGCAGGATGCGGCTCTGGGTGCAGACAAGGTCGATCCAGCCGTCCTGGGCGCGGACCCGCTTCAGGCCGCCGACGAGCACGCCGAGACCGGTCGAGTCGAGGAACTCAACGCCTTCCATATCCACGATCAGCTGGTAACTGCCCGCCTCGACAAGGCTGATCAGTTTCTCGCGCAACTTGGGAGCCGTGTAAACGTCGATCTCGCCGCCGACCTCGATGACCGTGAACCCCGGGGTATCGGAGTGCACATTGAGCGTGAGCTCCATCTCTTCTCCCTCTCCTCTTGTCTGGGACAATAGTCCGGTGCAGGACGACATTGCTATGACGACTGACGGCTATCTTCCGTGCGGACAGTCCACCGTATCCCCGGAGGGCCGGTCCGGCGCGGCGGGGCCGGTACACCGGACCGGTTCTCAGGTACCTGGCGGTCCCGACATCACAGACCTCGGAAACGATGTCTTCCAGATTGACACCAAGATGGCCGGCTATCAGGGAATCACGGCCGGCTACCTGATCCGGTCGAGCCGCCCCTGCCTGGTCGAAACCGGGACCTCCACCTCCGCCCCGGTGGTGCGGGCGGCGCTGGCCGCGCTCGGAATCGAGGCGGCCGACCTGGCCACGGTCGTGGTCACGCACATTCACCTGGACCACGCGGGCGGGGTCGGTGACATCGCGTCGATGTTCCCGGCGGCCGACGTCGTCGTGCACGAAAAGGGGGCGCGGCACCTCGCCGACCCGTCGCGGCTGATGGCCAGCGCCCGGATGGTGTACGGCGACGCGCTCGACGTGCTGTTCGGCGAGTTGGCCGCGGTGCCCGCCGACCGGCTGCGGACCCTCGACGACGTCGGTGCGGTGGACCTGGGCGACGGGCGCCGCCTGGAAAGCTATTACTCCCCCGGGCACGCCCGGCATCACGTGGGCCTGCTCGACTCGCTGAGCGGCGACCTGTACGTGGGCGACGCGGCCGGCGTGTACATCCCGGAGACGGGCGACCTGCGGCCCGCCACGCCGCCGCCCGACTTCGACCTTGAGGTCGCGCTCGCGTCGATCGCCCGCTTCGCCGCGCTCGGGCCGTCGCGACTGCTGTTCAGCCACTACGGGCCGGTGGCGGATGTGCCGGCGACGCTGGAGCGCTCGGCCCAGGAGATCTCGGTCTGGGTGTCGGAAACGCGGGCGGCGCGTTCCGCCGGGATGGACCTCGACCACGCGGTCGAGGCGGTCAGGCAGCAGACGCTGTCCCGCTACGCGGCATGGGCACCCGACGCCGACCCGGCCGTTACCGCGAAGTTCGAGCAGATCAACGGGGCCGCGGCCAACGTCGGCGGGATCTGGCACTGGCTGGACAAGCTGGATCCGCCCACTCGGTGACGCCAGCCCCGGCAGTCTGCTGCCGGGGCTGACGCGCGCGGGCCGCCAGGGGCGCGCCCGCGCTTCGGCGTGGCTACTTGCCGGCGGCTGGCTCGTCGCCGGCGAGATCTTCGGTGCCTGGCTCGTCGTCCTCGTCGTCCTCGTCGAGTTCTTCTTCGTGCTCGAGCTCGGCGACGTCGAGGTCCTCTTCGTCTAGTTCCTCGTCGTCCTCGTCGTCCTCGTCTTCTTCGTCGTCGTCCTGGTCATCGTCGTCGAAGTCGTCCGCCTCGTCGTCCAGGTCTTCGTCTTCGTCCAGGTCGTCGTCGTCCTCGTCCTCGTCGTCGTCGTCATCGAGATCAGCCTCATCGTCGAGACCGTCCTCGTCGTCCTCGTCGTCGAGATCAGCCTCATCGTCGAGATCGGCCTCGGTGCCGGCTTCCTCGTCGTCCTCGTCGTCTTCCAGGTCGGTGACGGAGATGCCGTCCAGCTCGTCCAGCCGGGCGAGGGCGTCGGTCTGCTCGTCCTCGTCGGCGACAACGGCGCGGGAGAACGCCTCCCTGGCGGCCTCGGGACGGCCCGCGGCGATCAGGGCATCCCCGTAGGCGTAAAAGAGCCGAGCCGACCAGGGGCGCTGCTTCCCGTCGGTCAGCTCGGGAACCTGGAGGGCGAGCACGGCGGCGTCGGCCAGGCCCTGGTCGCGCCGGATGCCCGACTCGACAATGCGCAGCTCGATCTGCGCGGCGCGGGGCAGTCGCTTCGCCTCGGCGCTGTGCACCAGGTCGAGGGCACGGTCAAGACGGCCGAGACCGCGTTCCGAGTCCGCCATCAGCGGCAGATAGTCGTTGCGGCCGGTCATCCTGCGGCCGGCCTGCAGTTCGGTCAGCGCCTCGGCCCACCGCCCCGACTTGTAGGCCATGATGCCGGAGACCTCGCGGACGATCCCTATCCGGGCCGCTAGCCGCTTGGCGGCCTGCGCGTACCGGTAGGCCTGCTCCGGGTCGGTCGCGAGCTCGGCGGCGATCAGGTAGCGCCCGACGATGCTTGCCCGGTCCAGCGACAGGCTGCCTAGTTCGTCCCGCACCTCGCGGGAGACCTGGTCGTCGGTGATGCTGTCGGGGATGCGGGGCGCGTCGGACGCGCTCCCCCGCCGGTCGTCCCCGCGGTCGTACCCGCGGCCCCGGTCCGTGGACGGCCCCGTCCCGCGCCCGGACGGCCTGCCGCCCGCGCCGTAGGAAGATCCGCGCGCGCCCGGGCGCGCTCCGCCGCCCGGTCGTGGCGACCGGGCCGACCGGTCGTCGGGGAACGCCCCGCCGATCCGGTCGGACATGGTCCGGCTGAAGCCCTGACCCCGGGCCGGGCGGTCCGTGCTGCCAGAGCGCGGGCGGTCCGTGCCGCCGGAGCGGCCGTACGACGGGCGCGACGGCCCGTCCTGGTCCGTCCGGTAGCCGGACGGACGACGGTCCCCCCCGTCACGGCCGTAGCTGCCCTCGCGCCTGGGATAGCCGCTGTCCCTGCGGTCGGAGTCTCGATCGCCGCCCTGCCCGCGCGGCCTGTCGCCGCTCGGCCGGCGGTCGCCGCCATAGGAACGCCCGCCGTCCCGGTCGCCGCTAGGGCCACGGTCGAAGCCGCGGTCTCCGCCGCCGAAGTCACGGCGCGGGCCGCGGGTGGTCGGCCGGTCGCCGCCGCGGAAGCCGCCGTCGGAGCGGCTGGACCCGCCGCCGTAGGACGGCCTGGACGGCCGGTCCCCGTAGGAGGGGCGGGACGGCCGGTCACCGGAAGACGGACGAGACGGGCGGTCACCATAGGAGGGACGGGGCGACCGGTCGCCGTAGGACGGCCGCGAAGGCCGGTCACCGTAAGAAGGACGGGACGGCCGGTCACCGTAAGACGGCCGCGCCGGGCGGTCGCCATAGGACGGGCGAGACGGCCGGTCACCGCTCGGCCCGCGGTCGTAACCGCGGTCGCCGCGGTCGCCGCTGCCACCGTAGTCGCGGCGCGGACGGTCGCCGCCGCGGCTGTCGGACCGATCACCGCCGCGGAACCCGCCGTCGGAACGGCCCTGCCCGCCGGAGGAGGGGCGGTCGTAGGAGGGACGGTCGCCGCGGCCGCCACCGGGGCCGCGGTCGGAACCGCGCTCGCCGCTGCCGCCGTAGTCCCGGCGGGGGCGGTCGCCGCCGCGGAAGCCGCCGTCGGAGCGGCTGGATCCGCCGCCGAAGTCGCGTCGCGGGCCACCCTGCCCGCCGTCACGCTGCCCGCCGCCGTAGGACGGACGGCTCGGCCGGTCACCGTAGCCGCCATCACGGCGCGGCCCGCGGTCGCCGCTGCCGCCGCGCGCGCCGGAATCGCCATCACGGCCCGCGCCGCCGTCACGGTCCTGGCGCGGCCGGTTGTCGTCCCTGTCGTCGCGGCTGCGGGAGGGCCCGCGGTCGTACCCGCCCCGGCCACCGCCGTCACGGGAACCGCTGTACCGCCGGTCCCCGCCACCGGCACCGCCGCTAAAGCCGCGGCCCCCGCTGCGGGCACCACCCTGGCCGCCAGAACGGCCATATCCCCCTGAGCGTCCGGTGCCGGAGCTACGGCTGGCGCCGCCGCTGGCGCGCCCGCTCCCGTCACCGGTGCCGCCACGCTGCGACTCATTGCCGTCTTCGGCCACTGTCCCGACCTCCTGCACGATTAATCCTTCAGCCTATGCGCTAGCCCGCGCGTCAACAGCCCCAACCCACTGACTCCCTGCCCGGGACTCCCCCGTCACCCGAGCACCCGTCACTGGATAGCACCCAGCAAAAACAGAGAAAGGGGCCGACCCAGTGGGTCGGCCCCTTTCACAAAGTGTGTTCCGGCGGTGTCCTGCTCTCCCGCGAGGCCTCCCTCGCAGTACCATCGGCGCTGAGGGGCTTAACTTCCGGGTTCGGAATGGGAC
>Ga0210385_10001563_pt1 | contig 14167 bp, 13 predicted proteins | sample IncBWH26OmetaG_FD_160107 | JGI IMG/M metagenome (GOLD analysis project Ga0210385, IMG submission 160107) | Forest soil microbial communities from Barre Woods Harvard Forest LTER site, Petersham, Massachusetts, United States - Inc-BW-H-26-O ...
CACCAATTTTTCGAACAGCTCCTGCGCGCGGTCGGCATCGTGATTCAGCAATGAGGCCACCGCCAGGCCAAAATTCGCCCGGGCATTATCCGGATACCTCGCCAGGATTTTTTCAAACGTCTTGCCGGCCGCCGCCGGATCCTGCAGTGCGATTTCATGATCGCCCTGCGCCAGGGCGCTCTCCAACTCCGACTGCGGATTTGCTGCTTGTCCCGGCTGCAATCCGCCGCGCGCCGCGCCCGGCGACGCTTTTTCTGGCCCGGCGCTCTCCAGCGCCGCGAACCTAAAATCCTGCAAGCGCTTCTGTTCGGTCTCTAGGTTAATCGCCTCAATCATGTCCGGGAAATAATACGACATCGCCGGCTCCGCTTTCTCAAACTTCTGCAATTGCACCACGAACATACGGACCATGATGAATCCGTCCTGATCGTCCGCGGCCAGCACGGCTTCTTGCTGCTCCGGCTTCAGGTGACGAATGCGAAGCTCGACGGCTTTCACCAGACATTCGTCGGCGTAGGCCATGAAGTCGTTCTTGTATTCAGGGGCCAGACGCGGCGCGCGCGCGGCAATATTCAACAGTCCGCGTTTTTTCATCACCGCCTCGCGGTATTTCAACGGCAGCGGATCGAGCATGAAATGCAGATAGGCGTGGCGAACGTCGGCCTCCGGAAATTGCGGCCCGCCGTCCACCACGATCGCATAATGATTGCCATTGTTGCGGAAATTGGTGCGATTGCCCACCAGCGGCTCAATATACACCGCGAAAGAATGCCCGTAGCGCGGCCTGTAAATTTCGCGTAAGTAGCCGTTGCAGACGGTGACGACACGACGCACCGGAGACTGGTAGCGCTCCACGGCGCGATTGTATTCCGGTTCCACCGCAGCCCAGCGCAGATCCAGGTGCGCCTCGTGATAAAAATTCACCAGCACTTCCTGAAATCCTTCAATGGCCAGCGCGTCGGGCGGCATCACGTCACGGCCGAGCAGAAATGTGAAGCTCGGCGGCGGTCCCACCACCAGCGCGAAAGTAATGTAACGCGAGAGCGTCTCACCGGAATCGGCCAGCGCGTAATCGTGATAGAACTGGCGCAGCGCGTCGGTGGCAGGCCCTTGCATCTTTAGCATCTCGCCGCGCAGCGCCAGGCGCGAAGGCATTTCGCTCAACGTGCTCTCGTCTGCAGCGAATCCGGCGGCGTCCAGCGCGCACATCACCGAAAATATGGATTGGCTGGTCTCGACGCTCACCCCGGTCTGCGTCGTGTCAGGATTGGCCTGACCGCGCGTGACGGGAATGGCGGCCGTGCCGAGCAAAATAATGATGGCGGCAACAAAGACGTGCGCTGAAAATTTCTGGTGGTGCTTTAGGATGACGGAACTCCTCACCGATTTCTTTGAATTGCCTGTATTGGATCCGGAAATGCGCGCGCAACCCCGTGCGGCGCACCGTTCGTCTATAAAAGATGCAGAGAGACTCTAAATGGCAGCCTGAACAGAGTCAAGACTGGAGCGCGATTCACCAGGATCGAGCACGTAGAGCGATTTAAAGCGGAGTACGCAGAGACCGGAACGCAGAGAAAAGCGGAAGGGGTGCTTCGCCCGTTTCCCCGGGCTTACGATGATGGTGCTAGATTAACCGAACCGCTAGACGCCGGGGTCAGCCGCGCACGCGCACTTCGCTGAAACTCACCAGCACGCGGCCGCCCGCCTGCGGACGCCCGAAACTGAATTGCGGCCGGAAGCGCGAGAACATCATCACCTGATCGAGCTGGCGCTGCACCGCTTGATCGTTGGGCCCAGAGAGAATCTTGTAATAGACCACTTCGCCCGAAGCGTTCAGCGTAGCCTCCAGGAGCAGTTCGCCGGATTCCGAATGAGCGGCAGAGCCCATGACGCCCGGCACGGGGAACGGTGCCAAGCTTTCCAGGCGCGCAGGCTGCACCAGGTTCAAAGGCAGATCGTTCGGCACGATGCCACCCATCGGCACGCCCACCAGAATGTTCTGCACGATCAGCACGAACGCCACCAACGCCGTCAAAATTCCGCCGGTAGCCGGCACCGCGAGTGGCTTCAGAATATTTTCGAACGTTACAGCCGCGCGCGACCACATGCGGCGAACATCGGCCCACGGCGCGCCAGACTGCACCGCCCGCATGCGGATGCGCACTGCCAAATCCGCAGGAGGCGGCGCCGCCGCAACCGTCGCCAGACAAACGGACAAACGGCGGAAACGCTCCAGTTGCACGTTGCAAGCTTCGCAAGCGACGAGGTGTTCGCGGAGCAAGCCATGTTGCCGCGGCGAAATCGCGCCGTCGAGATATCCCGGAAGATAGCGTTCGGCCTGGCGGCAATTCATCGGAGACCTCGCAACGATCGTGCGGCAACACTCGCAGCCAGCGGTAAAACTGACGGCGCGGATGTGGTGACAGATGGCGATGGATGCTGCTGGGGATGCGAATGGAGATGCATCTCGGACGTCGCCGGATACGACAGGCTCGCTTGTTCTGCGGACGCGGCAGGATTCCGCTCCGGAGCGCGCACCAGCGGATCGAGAATTTCTTTCAGCAGGCGCCGCCCGCGCAGAATTCGCGATTTCACGGTGCCGACGGATACTTCAAGCACTTCAGCCACCTCATCGTAAGACAAGCCTTCCAGATCTCTCAAAATTACAGCGCCGCGAAACGCATCCGGAATTTGCGACAAAGCGCGCCGAACCGTAGCCTGCATTTCGTGTGTCTCGTACTGTTCCAAAGGCGACGCTTCCGAATCCTTCAAGTCCAGCGCTGGATTCTTGCCTTCTTCGTCCCCATCAATCGAGATTTGCTGCCGGTGATGGCGCCAACACCAGCGGCGATGATTCAGGGCCTGTCGTACGGAGATGCGATACAGCCACGTCTTGAGCGAGCTGCCTTGCCGGAATCCGCGAATCCCGCGAAAGGCGCGCAGAAAAACTTCCTGGGTCACGTCGGCGGCGTCGGCGGAATCCGAAAGAATGCCGTAGACCAGGTTGTACACCCCTGCGTGATAATAGGTGACCAGCCAGTCGAACGCCGCGTCCGAGCCCGCCTGCAGCTCGGTGACTAATTCTGCTTCATCGCGGCTCCACGGCAGTGATTGCGCAAAGTCGGACATGCCGTTCTGTTTCCCTCCCGAAGCGCCGAGCCTCAGGGCGTGTCCTTCTAGATAGTTAGACACCAGATGTCCTGATTCGTTTCAAGCATAGCAGAAAATGCGGGAGCCAGTATGTGCCGAAGGTACTGCCCCAGCCTGCTTCGGTTTGAAGCCGTAACCGGCTTAGATTGAGGGTGGTAGCCGCGTACGAGGAAGGTTTGGTGGAGCCGACGGGGTTCGAACCCGTGACCTCATCGATGCCATCGATGCGCGCTCCCAACTGCGCTACGGCCCCACGGTGCTTATTAACTTATAACATCCGCGTCGCGCAGCGTCAAACGCGGTCGCCCTGGGGTTTTCTCCGGTCGCAGTCACAATTGAAGCAGTCGGCCGTACCGTTGACTTAGTCCATAGACTTAGTCTATCGTATCTCAATGGAAGTCAACATTCATCAGGCCAAAACACATCTTTCGCGACTGCTGCAGCGCGTGGCGGAGGGCGAAGAAGTCGTTATTGCTCGCGCGGGCGAACCGATTGCGCGATTGGTTCGAATTCAGCCGCAGCAAACCACCCGTCCATTGGGCATGTACGAGGGTTCTGTCGTGGTTCCTGATGACTTCAACGATCCCCTCCCTCCGGAATTGCTCGCGCAATTTCTAGGAGTCGAAACGCCTCCCAAAAGTTCGGCAAGAATGAAGCGAACGCGACGGAAGCGAAAATGAGGTACTTGCTCGATACCTCTATATGGCTGTGGAGCATTGGATCTAAGAACAAAATCAACCAGCTAGGCCGTGACCTGCTAGCGGACGGTAAGCAAGACTTTTATCTGTCCGCCGCCAGTAGCTGGGAAATCAGCATCAAAGCGTCATCGGGAAAATTGCCATTGCCAGGGCCGCCCCCGAGTTTCATTCCAAGGGTCTTGACTGAACAAGGCATTACCCCCCTTCCAATACTTCATCAACACGCACTCGCCGTCTACGACCTGCCGAAGCATCACACTGATCCGTTTGACCGATTGCTAATCGCGCAAGCCCTAACGGAGGAGATGGTCGTCCTTACTGCGGACAGCGTTTTTCGAAGATACACGGTGCCAATTGTGTGGTGCGGTTAGGCTATTGAAGGTCCCGTCCACGATCTCAATGTGGCTGCACGCTTCCGATCTACCGGCCGCCTTTGTACCAGCTGTAGCCGACAGTGAACAAGAATGTGGCGTTGTACCCGGGGTTGTGACGCCCAATGCTGGCGTTGGACAAGTGGCCGAAGGTGGCTTCAGCGGAAAACGCGCGGCGCGGCTTTACAAACATGTACGAGCCGAAGGCCAGGCCCTCCGTGAAATTTACGGCTGCGGTGTTGCCCGGAGGAACATTGCTAGTGGTGAACACCGTGCCGCCAACAATCGCAACGTACGGCGCATATTTATTCCAACTAGTGAAATTCCATTGCCAGATCGCCGGCCTGATGCTGGCGCCGTACACCCCGCTAGCAGGCGGCAGTATTGCGTAGAGCGGCAGCACGTCTATCGCCCACTCGAAATTGCCACGCAGGATGCCGGGCAGATGGTTGCCGGTGAGTATCCAGCCACCACGTCCGCCACCGAACGCAAACTGCGTGCCATCGGATTTGCCAAGCCCCGTACCGCCGCCGGCGACAACGCCCACTTCCCACGTATGCTTTTTCATGGATTGCGCGACCCACTCCTGCGCCACCGGCGCGGATGACGGCGCAGATCCGGCCGGCGCCGCAGGCGCATCCTGCGCGGCCACAGCCCCCGCCAAAATCAAACTGCAAAATAATCCAGCGATCCACTTCATATTATTTCCTGCCTGCTATAGATTTTTCCCGTCGCTATGAACGGCCTGCGAATTGGTGAGACTACGTGCAGACGCCCAGCGGGTCAAGTCGAATTCACGGAATCACAATTCACGAATCCTTAAAGCCACAAACCACGTGGCGTCGCGACGCCGATGCGTCTAGAATGCTCGGGCCATGGCGAAAATCACATTTCTGGGCGCGGCGGGAACGGTTACAGGTTCGAAGTATCTGATCGAAACGGGCGGCAAGCGTTTGATGGTGGATTGCGGCCTGTTCCAAGGCTCGAAAGATCTGCAGCAACGAAATTGGGATCCTCTCACGGTGGATCCCGCAACGATTGATTGGGTGCTGCTGACGCACGCGCACATTGATCACACCGGGTATCTGGCGCGCCTTGTGGCAGCCGGATATCGCGGGCCAGTCTATGCGGACGCCGCAACGCACGAGCTCTGCAACCTGCTGCTGCCAGATTCCGCGCACTTGCAGGAAGAAGATGCGCAATTCGCAGCGCGCAAAGGCTACAGCAACCATAAGCCACCGCTGCCGCTTTACACGATCGCGCAAGCGCAGCAAGCCTTGACGCGATTCCAGGAAATTCCGCGCGAGGGCGATTTCACCATCAGCCCGGAATTTTCAGTGCGCACGCACGATGCCGGCCACATTCTGGGTTCCACGTGGTTGGAATTAACGATTACCGAGAACGGCAAAAAGATCCTGATCGTTTTCTCCGGCGACATCGGCCGCTACGATCAACCGATTCTGAACGACCCGGCAGCGCCCTCGCGCGCCGATTTCCTGCTGTGCGAATCCACCTACGGAGATCGCGAGCACGGCACCGGGTCTGTGCCAGACGAGCTGACCGACGTGATCAATCGCGTGGCCAACCGCGGCGGAGCCATCGTGATTCCCTCCTTTGCCGTCGGCCGCACGCAAACTCTAATGTATTACCTGCGCGAGCTCGATGACGCGAAGCGTATTCCGAAGCTTCCGGTGTACGTGGACAGTCCCATGGCCATTAGCGTGACGGATATTTACGCGCGGCATCACGAAGACCACGACATAGATTTTACGAAGCTCGAACAAAATGGCGATCGCGACCCGCTGAATCTTCTGGAAGTCCACATGACGCGCTCCGTGGAAGATTCCAAGAAAATCAACGATGTGACTTCTCCCTGCATCATTATTTCCGCCAGCGGCATGGCCACCGGCGGACGCGTGTTGCACCATCTGGCAAAAAGGCTGCCAGATTCGCGCAGCGCTGTGCTACTGGTGGGCTACTCAGCAGAGGGCACGCTCGCCCGCGCGCTGCAGGATGGCGCTCAGTACGTGCGCATCCACGGGCAGGAAGTGCCGGTGCGCGCCGAGGTCGTGGTGCTTGATCAACTCTCCGCGCACGCAGGCAGAAGCGAATTGTTACGCTGGCTTTCGGGATTTACCGCGCCGCCGCGCCAGACGTTTTTGGTGCACGGAGAACCCAGCGGCCTGGAAGGTCTGCGCGCCGGCATCGCCAGCCGATTTCATTGGCCGGTCGTGGTACCGGCTTACCTTCAAAGTTTCGATTTAAATACCTAGAGACCGGCGCGCCACAGCGCATTTCCAGACGCTCGAAGCCGAATTTGTTGGTTGTGTTCCTGGCGCGCTTCGGGGTGCTATACTCGGTTCAAGTTAGCCGGGAGTGCCCCATGAGCCGGCTCCATATCGGCCCGATCGTCCTGTTTTTGCTCTCCGCCCGCGTGTTGTTTCCACCTTGTTCAGACGCCTGGCAATTCAGCGCAACCCGTCCGGACGAAAAAAATCTTAAGATCAACGGGAATGTTTACTATGACGATTCGAACCAGCCCGCCGCGCATGTCTTGGTCCAATTGCAAGGCTCCGACGGAAGTTCGCGCCAGCAGGAAGAAACAACCGACTCCGGCTGGTTCGAATTCCGGCGCTTAGGTGGAGGCACCTATGTGCTGCTGGTGGACGTGCAAGGCTACGAGCGCGTGTCCACGACCGTGGACATGTCGTTCATGCCGGAGAAAGGCGTGGTGCTCCGTTTGAAATCGCTGTCCGGCGCAACAAAAGCGGCGGGGGCAGGCAGCGTTTCCGCGCACGAACTTTCCATGCCCGCAAAAGCGCGCGACCTGGTGAGCGCGGGCAAGAAAAAACTTTACGCGGAAAAAAATGCACAGGGCGCGCTGCAAGATTTCCAGTCGGCGATAACGGCCGCAGCGGGATATTACGAGGCGTACTATCAGGTGGGGATGGCCTACGTGTCGCTCGGCAAGCGCGAGGATGCGGAAACCAGCTTTCGCAAATCCATCGAGCTCAGCGGTGACAAGTACTGCGAAGCGGACGTCGGACTTGGAACGCTGATGCTCGACCGCCTGGATTTCGCGCAAGGCGAAAAGACACTTCGCCGCGGCGTGGAATTGAATCCCGATTATTGGCTGGGACAATACGAATTAGGCCGCGCGCTGCTGAATCAGGACAAGCTCGCAGAAGCGCTCAAGTCCGCGGACCAGGCCAAATCCCTGGCGCCCAGCGCCGCGATCGTCTATCGCCTGCTCTCCAATATTCATTTGCGGCAGAAGGATTATCCCGCGCTGCTGGCGGATATCGATTCCTACGTCAAGCTGGATCCGGACAGTGCTGCGGGAATTCGCGCCAAGCAATTGCGCGCGCAAGTGGCGGAAAAGGTGGATACGACAAAAGCGACGGCCGCGGCGCAAAAAACTCCCTGACGGCGCGGGAACACGAAGGCATCAGCAACGCAAGGTGGGCAGCAGCGGAGAAAATTCAGCGCGCGGCGGCTTCCGCAACGAACTTCGGAATTTCGATCAGGCGAAAACCCAGCACGAACATCGGATGCGGCGCCACGCGGCCCCAGCGAGCTAAATCATATTTCGCGCGGATGAAACGAATTTCCGGCTTGAGCGTAAGATCCAGAACCTGCCGCGTCTCGCCGCGATAAAACCTTTGCGGCATTTTCAGCAGCGGCATTTTTCCAAAGTCCGCGCCGTCCGCCGATCCCCATACGGAAATATCCACCGATTCCTGTTCCATCTGGTCGGTGATATCCATGGTGCACAGAAACGTGCGCGTCAAGCTCTCGCTGATGTCAAACGGCTGTCCTTCGCCGTTCGATATAAGCTGCGTGCCCGGCGGTATCAGAATGAATTCCACGGCCATACATGGCCCTCCTGAAGACGCACGCGGATTCTAGCACAGGTCTCGGCGGATGATTCGGACGCACGTCACGCCGTTTTTTTCAAGTTTGCAAGTCGTTCGGCGGCGGCTTGGAACGTTCTTTCGGTCTTGCAGAATGTGAAGCGAAGGTGGGTGCGCCCGTCCGCAGGATCGCGGTAAAAACTGGAGCCGGGAACCGCAGCGACGCCGATTTCTGTAACCAGGTATTTCGCGAACGCCACATCATCCGGAAAACCAAATGCGGAAATATCGGTCATGATGTAGTAAGCCCCGCGCGGTTTGAAGCACTGGAACCCCGCGCCAGTGAGAATGCCGAGCAATCTCTCGCGCCGATGCGCGTACTCGCTCGCGAGCGTCGTGTAATATTCCGGAGGAAATTGCAGCGCCACGGCGCCGGCTTCCTGCAGAGGCGCTGCAGCTCCCACGGTAAGAAAATCGTGCACCTTGCGAATCGCGGAAGTGACTTCCGGCGACGCAATGGCCCAACCGACGCGCCAGCCCGTAACACTGTAGGTCTTCGACAGCGCGTTGATAGTGATCGTGCGCTCGCGCATACCCTCCAGCGTCGCCATGGAAATATGCTCGGCGCCGTCGTACACCATGTGCTCGTAAATTTCATCCGTGATGGCGTATGCATTCCAACGCAGGCAGAGATCGCGAATTATTTCCAGCTCGGCCCGCGTAAAAACCTTGCCCGTGGGATTGTTCGGTGTATTTAGAATGATGGCGCGAGTCTTTGGTCCAAACGCAGCCGCGAGTTCCGCCGGATCAAACGTCCAATCCGGAGCATGCAACCGAACGAAGCGGGGCGATGCGCCAGAAAGAATCGCATCCGGCCCATAATTTTCGTAGAAAGGTTCAAAAACCACTACTTCGTCGCCAGGATTGATCACCGCCAGCATCGCGGAAATCATGGCCTCAGTAGAGCCGCAGCAAACCGTGATTTCGCGCTCCGGGTCAATCTCCATACCATCATTCGTACGCGAAAATTTCGCAGCGATGGCGTTGCGCAACGATTTCGCGCCCCAGGTGATGGCGTACTGATTGATGTCCGCGGCGATCGCATCCTGCGCGGCGCTCTTAATCAGCGCAGGCGCGGAAAAATCAGGAAAACCCTGTGAAAGGTTGACGGCTTTATGCTGCAGCGCGAGCCGCGTCATTTCGCGGATTACCGATTCGGTGAATTGCGCGGCCTTCCAGGAAAGTTGCGGGCTAGTGGCCGGGGCTGCTTGCGGCTTTACGGGATTCATTCGTTGCGCCTCGCACAGGTTGCGTCCCGTATAACTTACGATAAATATCGGCATTGCGCGTAACGATTTCCACATACTCGCGCGTTTCCGTGAACGGAATAGAATCCACGAACTCTGCCGGCTCGCGATAGCTCTGCCCCGAGGTCCAGAACGCGACGCGATCTTCTCCGGCGTTGTAAGCGGCCAGCGCGGATTCCACGCTGCCGAAATCTCGCTGCAGCCCGGCAAAATAAATCGTGCCGATATGAATATTGTAGTCCGGCTCGAAAAGCATCGCAGTGGAGTAGCGCACCTTCGCCTGCTTCGCGAAACGGCGCGCCGTTTTCGGCAGCAGTTGCATCAGGCCCAAAGCGTTAGCGTGCGAGTGCGCTTCGGGATCGTATGCCGATTCCTGGCGAATCAGTCCGGCGGTGAGCATGGGATCCACGCCGGCGGTAGTGGAACGAGCCACGATGAAAGATTCGAACGGCATCGCGTACGCCGTGAGCCACACTTCGCGCGGAACTTGGCCGAACGGCCGCCATTCCAGCTGAGGATAAATCTGCCGCACCGTGACGATCGCTGCGCCGAGGTGCCCTGCGTTCAGCGCTTCCTGTGCAGCCTCGAGCAGCAGCCGCGGTTCGCCGGTCGCAGCGTAGGCCGCGTGCAATTCCAACTCCGCCGAAGCATCAAATCCGATCGAGCGCAGAGCATCGGCGCGCATCTGACGGTTCGCGGCGGCGGCCGGAATGGAGTCGCCAAGCAGCAATGCAGGAGGCACGGGCGGAATCGATGCGAGAATGTCCGCATCCGATGCCGGACCTGGACCGAGAGCGCGCAGGCGTTTCACCGCAGTGGTGGCGAAATAATTCTGCGGAAAGCGCTCGAGCAATTTTGCGTAATAAGTGCGTGCCAGCGAGGAGTTCCCTGCGTCTTCAGAGAGACGCCCGAGCCAGTACAAAGCGTCGGGCGAAAATTGCGAGCCGGGAAAGCGGCGCAGATGTTCGGCCAGGAGCGCGGGAGCATTCGGCTGTCGTTTCAAGACTGCCGCCCAAGTGACGCGCCACTGCGCCGGAAGCGCGTCGGCGGCGGAAGGAAAATTGTCAGAAAGTCGTTGATAAAAGGAGGCCGCGCGATCGCGATCCAGCTGCACCCAATAATAATTGCCCGCAAGGAACAGCGCGGATTCGGCCCAGCGGCTGTCTGGCGCGCGCGCCACCGCCGATTCCACCGCAGCAATCATCTGCGCTTCCGACGGCCGGTCGCGATAATAATTCGCAATGGTGTTGTAGCGTTCGGCATCCACGTCGGGATCGCTGATTTTGAGCTCCGCGAGCGCGGATATGCCTGCGCCGAGCGCGATGCCACACTCCATGATGCGCAGTTCCGCGCGTTCGCGATCCGCGCCGGTCAGTTGGGGCAGCAGGCGCGAATATTCGTTGCGCGTATCGCCCCATTGATGCGCCGCGAAAATCGTGGAAGCGTGCTCGAGCTGCTGCTCGATGTGAATCGCACCCAGTTTGTCGCCCAGGGAGCTGCGCAGAAAACTGAGCTTCGCTCCCGCTTCGCGCGCCTGATCACTCAAGGGGAAATGCAGATAGATGGTTTGGTAGTCCGCGGCGGCTTGCAGCGGCTGTCCGGATTGTTCGCGAGCCTCGGCGCGCAGAAAAAGCAACGCCGGTTTTGCAGCGGTTTGCGCGTAGCCATCGAGCGCCGCGAGAATCGCCGTGGGTTGGTTCACAGCCAGCGCCGCGACACCCAGCGACTGTAACGCCTGATCGGTGATCACGGAATCTGGATAGCTCTCGCGAAATTCCTGCAGCTGCGCGAGTGCCTCCGCGTTGCGATTGAGCGCCAGATTTGCTTGCGAGCTCCAGTACAGGCCGTAGTCGCGCAGCAGCAGATCGTTTTGCGCCATCTTCAACCACGTCGCGGCTTGCCCATAATGAGCTTTGCCGTAGTCGTAATATCCCAGGGCCAACGCGGCGCGATTGTCCACCGCGCCCGAAGATTTCTGCAGCGCAAAGGCGCTGAGCTTCGCATAGGCTGCCGCGGGATTTTTCTGTTTCAGCGCGCGCGTCAGTTGTTCAAGCTGCTTTGTCGAGGCGGCTGAAGGAGTACGAGCCGGAGGAGGAGTAGCAGGCGGAGGGGCGGGCTTCTTTGCGTGGCCAGGAGCTGGAGCCGGAGCTGCAGCGGCCGCCGGAACCTGACCCTGCGAGGCATGCTGCGCGAACCCGGCCGGCGCGGAGCATACCGCGACCGAGAAGACAAATACCACTGCGACTGAGCGCATTGCCGGGCCGATGAATTTCATCCTGATTTATCTTAATGCCGCAGAACAGGCGAGGGATACGGATATTCGCCGAGGGCCTGGGCGTCGCCATCGGCCAAGATTTCCACCATCCAATCGTAAAAATAATCCACAGGATGGTCTTGAATCGCGCGAAAACGGCGGTCGTATTCCTTGCGTGCTTTATCAATGTCCACCCGCAGGCGGACGCAGATGTCTTTGTGCTCACGGCCGAGGCGAACTTCCTTCGGCTGCAATAATTTGATGTCTTGCATGGCCACTTTGGCTACGCGGTTCGCGCGACGGTGCAGTTCCTGCTCTTCCCTGGGAAGATTGGCAAGTTCAAAGGCCTCTTCGGCAACTTCGGCTTCCGGAGGCGGCGCATCCGGCGGGACCGACGCCACCTCGGGAGCTGCGTTCAGCACTTCTTCCGGCTCTTCCACCCATTCCAGCTCCGCTTCGGGCGGCGGTTGCACGGCGACCGGAACCGAGGGTGCTGGCGCAGCCTCGCGCGCTGATTCCCGCGCGGTTTCTTCCTCTGCGACTTCTTCGGACGTTTGTTTCGGCTCTGCCACGTCCGCAGCTGAGGACGCGCCCGCAAATTCGCGTTCTTCGGAAGATTGCTGTTCGCGCGAAGGATTCAGCGCTACCGCAACGAAATTCGAAAGTACGGAAAGTCCAGCGGCAAGCGCAGCGGCGTTTGTTTGTGCGCGCAGCAGCGCGGGCAACGCATTGCTGGGGCTGCTGGAACTGCAAGCGGCGACCAGATCGGCGTAGGCGTGATGCAACTCGTCCGCGGTGCGTTGCAGCGGGGCGAGATTGTCGCGCAGAGCACGCGAAACCGCCTCTTCCAGGGCCTGTTCGAGCGATGTTTTCCTTGGAGTCAAAGGAATACCTGCCTCTTTTCGATTATGGAAACGGTGACGAGGGGTGTCAACGGACATTACGGAAGCGCGTTCCTGCCATGCAGCGGCAGGGCTATCGGGCGCTCTGGTTTCTACTGGTTTCGATACTGTGCGAATTGGGACAGCGCCCGGTTGTTCACTGCCAGTACGATCTTCGTCATGTGCGGTGGCTTGCGGCGGAGACAGTTTGCCGAAGTGACGCCAAAGGGAGAATCGGAATGAAGAAATCGCTAGTTGCAGGTTCGTTCGCGCTGTTGCTGCTGGTTGGCGGGTGCTCCACCACTCCAGCGGCCGGGCCCGCAGGACCTCAAGGACCTCCTGGAGATCAAGGCGCGGCCGGCCAGGACGCAAACCGCGATCGGGACCGTGATCGCGACAAAGACCGCGACCGGGACAAAGACCTCGATGCAGGCCCACCGCCATCGTGCACGCAAGGACAACATCCCGTCAAAGATTCCGACGGAAGATGGGCCTGCGTTAGAGACTGAGAACGCGTTTGGTCTGGATCCGGACGCGGATACGATCGCAACCCGCTAATAGACCGCGTCTGGACTGAAGTTCTCCACTACTGATCATGGCGCTACTACTTTGTTCAAATTATCTGGTCAGACTGCGAACACATCCGCCGCCCTTCTAGGCGCGAAGCCCATTTGGGTCTAACATGCAGTTCCACAAGAATCGGCGCATAGATCCAGCGCCGAATCTCGCAATAAGGAATGACTGACTGTGGAGTGGGAGAGAACCAGAGATGCTGACGGCGGAGCAGATTCGAGAATTGTTGCAGATGCGGCCGCATCCGATCGAGGGCGGATATTTTGCGGAAACTCACCGCGGCGCGACTGTGGTACCGCGGAATTTGCTGCCGGGCTATCCTAGCGAGCGCGCGATTTCCACGGCGATTTATTATTTGCTGACGCCGGATACTTTTTCGGCGATGCACCGGGTGCGCGGCGACGAAATGTTCCATTTTTATCTGGGGGACGCCGTAGAGATGCTGCAATTGCAAGCGGATGGAAGCGGCGAAGTGATCTTGCTGGGGCAAGACATCGCTGCGGGCATGCGCCCGCAGCACAATGTTCCTGGCGGCGTGTGGCAGGGTTCGCGGATACGCGCTGGCGGGAAATTCGCGCTGCTGGGGACGACGATGGCCCCGGGATTCGAGTACGAGGACTACGAAACCGGCCAACGGCCAGAGTTGATCGCGCGCTATCCTCGGTTTTCGGAGCTGATTACATCACTAACTCGTTAAGGCACTGGCTCTCGCGCGGGTGGGTGGTCGCAGGTCAGGTGAGATCCGGACGCCGGCCGGACCATCGTTGGCGGCGCCGCACGAGGTGAGGAAATCGGGTACTGAACCGCCTAGTCCCGGGTCTCGTCCGAATTCAGGTAGATTCTTGTAATTTTTGTTTCCGCTCGCTTTCGGCCTGCTATACACTCTCGCGCACCTCCTCCCGCCTGGGAGGCTTGGGTACATATTCCGAAGGAGCGAACCGCATGTCACGAAGAGCAGGTGTATGGGCTGCATTGGTGGGCCTGGTGGCTATAGTTTTGATTTGCAATGTTCCGGTCTCCGCGCAAACGGCGGGGCTGCAACGGCGCCTGATCACACAAAACGTTGACGAACGCAGTTT
>Ga0210385_10001564_pt1 | contig 14159 bp, 14 predicted proteins | sample IncBWH26OmetaG_FD_160107 | JGI IMG/M metagenome (GOLD analysis project Ga0210385, IMG submission 160107) | Forest soil microbial communities from Barre Woods Harvard Forest LTER site, Petersham, Massachusetts, United States - Inc-BW-H-26-O ...
CGGGCGGTGCGCCCAGGATACAGTGGCCCGGCCGCGCGGACGGCTAGGCGGCCTCCCATAGCGTGGCGATGCCCTGGCCGACGCCGATGCACATGGTCGCGGCGGCCCGCGCCACGCCACGCCGCCGCAGCTCGTGCAGCAGCGTGGTGGTGATCCTGGCGCCCGAGCAGCCGAGCGGGTGCCCGATGGCGATTGCGCCGCCGTTCACGTTCACGAGGTCCGGGTCGAGCTTGAGCTCGTCGATGACCGCCACCGCCTGCGCGGCGAAGGCCTCGTTGACTTCCACCAGGCCGAGCTCGCCCACCTGCCATCCGGCCCTGGCCAGCAGCCGGGTCATCGCCGGCACCGGGCCGATCCCCATGTAGTCCGGGTGCACCCCGGCCGATGCGGCCCCGGCGTACCTGGCGATCGGCTGGACGCCCGCGTCGGCCACCGCCCGCTCAGACATCAGCAGCAGGCCTGCCGAGCCGTCGTTGAGCGGCGATGAGTTGCCCCCGGTCACGGTCCCGCCAGCGCGGAACGCGGGCTTGCGTGAGGCCAGGTTCTCCAGGGTCAGATCCGCGCGGATCCCTTCGTCCGCGGTCACCTCGCCACCCGGGGCGGTCACCGGGATGATCTCCTCGGCCAGCACGCCGGCGGCCGCCGCGCGCCCGGCCCGCTGGTGGCTCTGCAGCGCGAACCTGTCCTGCCGCTCCCGGTCCACCGAGTAGCGCTCGGCGACGTTCTCCGCGGTCTCGCCGAGGCTGATCGGCGGGTAGAGCTCCTGCATGAGCGGGCTCACCAGCCGCCAGCCGAGCCTGGTGTCGGCCAGACCCGCATCGCGGGGAAACGGCTCGGCCGCGCGGGGCAGCACGAACGGCGCCCGGGTCATCGACTCGGTCCCGCCCGCCAGGCAGATGTCGGCGTCGCCAGCGGCGATCGCCCGCGCGGCATCGGAGATCGCCTCCATGCCGGACCCGCAGAGCCGGTTCACCGTCGCGCCGGGGATCTCGACCGGCAGCCCGGCGAGCAGCACGCCCATCCGGGCTACGTTCCTGTTGTCCTCGCCGGCCTGGTTGGCCGCGCCCCAGTACACGTCGTCGATCCGGGCCGGATCAAGCCACGGATTCCTGGCGGCCAGCGCCCGGATCACGTCTGCCGTCAGGTGGTCGGGGCGGACCCCGGCCAGCGCTCCCTTGATCTTGCCCACCGGGGTCCGGCACGCGTCGACTGCGAAGACCGTGTTCCTGCCGCTCATGTCTTGAATGTACCGTCGGTGGCGCTCTTGGCTACCCGCCCGTACGCGGGCTGCACGCTGCTGGCCACCCGGCTGTAGACGGCTACTCAGCGTGTTCTTCGATGAAGGCAGCCAGCGTGCCGAGGGTGGCCAGCGCGTCGAGGTTGAGGTCCTCGTCTGCGACGTCGACACCGAATCGCCGGTGCACCCCGCGCAGCAGCAGCGTGCCGGTCAGCGAGTCCAGCCCGACCCCGGCCCCGAACAGCGGCACCTGCTCGCCCACGTCGGCCAGTTCCGCGCGCCCGGTGGCCTCGGCCAGGATCTCGCGGAGCTCGGCGATGATCTCGGGCCCGCCGCCCTGTCTCACTGCCCGGTCACCCCGCCGCCCCGCCGTCAGGCCGCCGACGCCCACTCGGGCAGCTCAGGCAGCGGCCCGTCGAGCGCCCGGGTGAACACCGCGGCCGGCTGGTCTGGCGTGCCGCCCTCGGCCGCCCGGAAACCGGAACCGGCCAGGGCCAGCCGCAGCGGCACGTTTCTGGGGCTGACCAGGCACGGGACGGCCAGCGTCGCGGCGCCGTCCTGCGCGGCCGACCGCGCCAGCCACGCGAGCAGTGCCTCGATGACGCCGCGGCCCATGGCCCGGCACGACATCATCAGCAGCGAGACCGTCCAGCCGTCCTCGGCGGTCTCCACGACGCAGCCGCCGACCAGCCCGTCGTCCCCGAACCTGTCGTGCAGCCGCACGGTAGCGACACGGTGCGCGGGCGAGCCGGTCAGCGCGGCCAGCTCCGCCTCGGTCACGCCCCGCCCGGCCGAGTTGAACTGATGCGTGCGCACCGACAGCTCGTTCAGCCGCGGCACGTCCGCCGGCGTGGCAGCGGCGATCGACACCCGGGTGCCGCAGTACCGCAGGAACTCGTCCCGGGACCCGCCGAACGCCCGGGCCTCCTCCTGCCGGAGCCGTCGCTCGGCGTACATCTCGCCGCGGCGGCGCGCCTCGTCCGTGATCACCGGTGGGCTGAACTCCGGCCAGCCGACGGCGTCCGCCATGTCCTCGGGCGACAGCACCAGGGCCTCGGGCACCCGGAACGAGACCTCGGCGCGCTCGTAGAGGTCGTCGTCGACGAACGCGACCGCGTCGGGTGCCATGGCCAGATCGGCGACGATCCGGCTCACCGCGTCCGACTTGCGGTCCCAGCCGCATTCAACGGCCGCGAACTGCAGGCCCGTGGCCTTCTCGGCGTACTCGGCCGCCTCCTGCGGGTTCCTGCTGGCGATGGCGTGCAGGATGCCGCGCTCGGCCAGCTCGGCGGCGACCGAGACCATGGCCTGGTCGGGCGGTGGCGGCTGGGAGCCGGATTCCAGATACACCCCGGACAGCATCGTGTTGTCGAGGTCCCAAATGACGCATTTGATCATCATGCGCTGCCTTCCCCGTGTGAGCTGGCCACCCGCTTTTCCATCGTGACGTGCGTCGCCTCGAAGCCGAACTTGCGGTACAGCGCCCGCATGCCGAGGTTCCTCGCGTGAACCTTCCCGGTGAGCTGGCGCAGCCCGGCCTCGTCGGATGCCCGCAGCACGGCGGCCAGCAGCAGCTCGCCTATCAGGCTGCGGCCGGGGACGTCGGCAACGGCCAGCGACCTGAAGTTCCCGTACCGCGCGCCGGTCAGCGAGTTGGTCCTGCCGGACAGCCACGCCCAGCCGACCGGCTCGTCCGGCGCCGCCTCGGCGGCCGCCACGAGCGTGATCTCCCCCGGCTTGCCCAGCGCACCACCGACCCGCCTGCGGTGCAGCCCGGCGTCGGTGACCGCCTCATCGCCGAACGACACCTGCGCGATCTCCACCTCGAAGTTGGCGATCGCGTCGAGATCGTCGGCCGTGGCCTCCCGGACCAGGTATCTGGGCAGGCCGGAACTCCCCGGACCTGCCTCGCCGCTCATTCCGCTCCCGTTTCCGTTCCCGTACGCGCCCGCAGCGGCATCGGCCGGAACACCGAGCCGCCGCACTGCGGGCACCCCGCCTCTTGCAGCGCCGCGATGCGTGGCCACCGGCCACCCGGGCCGACCTCGTGCACCGCCCGGCAGCCTGCACACCGGTACGGCCGGGCCGCGGTCGCCCGGACCTCGGCCGTGTACAGCGGCCCGGTGGCGTCGCCCTCGATGAGCGGCGCGGCAGCCGCCGTGCTGCGCAGATAGTACAGGTGGCTGGTGCCGGCCAGGATGCCTGCGCCCAGGTACTCGTTGAAGTTGGGCCACAGCGCACGCACGGCCAGCCCCATGGAGCCGATCAGCTGCTGTACGTGCAGCGTTTCGTCGGGCCTGCGGGCGCCGAACGAGAAGAAAACCTGCCTGCCGGGCTCGGGCGCCAGCGCGCTGACCGCGCGGGACAAGAACAGCTCCGCCCCGGCGACGGTGTACGGCGGGTCGGTGCAGGCCACGTCGAACCCGCCGGCCAGGCCGCCGGGCAGCGGACGGCGCAGGTCATGCTCGACTAGTTCCGCGTCGATCCCGGTGCCCGAGATCTGGTCCGCGGCCCATGCCAGCACGTCGGGATCGGAGTCGATGACGGTCAGCCGCTCGACCGCGGCGGTGGCACCGACGGCAGCGGCGAAGGCGCTGATCGCCACCGACATCAGGTCGTCGTCGCCGAGCAGCAGGATCCTGCGGCCAAGCAGCGCCCCCTCCTCGTGCATCGCCAGCACGCGGCGGATCTTCGTGGCCACCGTGCAGTGCGTCTGGTCCAGCTCCGGCTTTGCCGAGGGAGCCCCCGCCGCCGCGCGGTCCAGTACGGCGGCCAGCCCGGCCAGGGCGTCGGGGACGACGAACCCGCTGCCCTCGCACTCCGGGCAGATCACGCTGAGGTCCGCTCGGTAGGCGCCGAGCAGCTCCCGGCCGGTGGTGGTCAGCCGGACCGGCCTGGCCCGGTCGACCACGCCGCGCCGGCGCAGCTCGTTGCAGACCGCCGCGACGATCGGCACCGGCAGCTCGGCCATCCGGCTCACCTCGCGGACCGCCACGGGCTCGCTGCGGGCAATAGCGCGCAGCACGTCACTCACGCCGGACGGTCCCTCGGCCAGGCCCACGGCCGACGCGACGTCGTCGATGACCGAGTCCATGTCCATGAGGGTGTACGGTATCCTCCCTCATCATGCCCGGCATCGACGCGGCGCGCAGCTACCCGCAACTGCCCAGGCAGGAGCCGCTCGCGCCGAAGCTCCTCTACGCCGTCGACGCGAGGCTCACCCGCTTCTCACCGGTTGCCGACATCACGCGGCTGGCCTCCCTGACGGCGGCCGCGGTGGAGGCGGGCAACGGCCACGTGCTCGACACGAGTCACGTGATCTTCCCGAACGGCGCGATCACGCTGGTGCTGATCCTCGCCGAGTCGCACCTGTCGATTCACACCTGGCCGGAAGAGGACCTGATCGCGATCGACCTGTTCAGCTGCGGCGGGATCGACGGCGACGCCGTGATCTCCGGGCTCACCCGGTCGCTCGGGCTCGAGGCGGTCTCGGTGCGCAGGATGGCCCGCGGCGTGCCGGACGACCTGCCGCCCGGCGCCGACCAGGCAATTTAACCGAACGTTCACCAGTTGTATCCCTAATAGCCTTCATCACTCTAAGTGTTCGCAATATTGCTATACGTAGTGTGACCTCATGGGGGCGCAACCAGGATCAGCGGCCGTACCGGGCAGGTTCGATTCGCTCGATGACGCCAAGATCAACCGGTTCCAGCTGAAGATCATGTTCGTGTCGGGCATGGGATTCTTCACCGATGCCTACGACCTGTTCGTGATCGGCATCGTCGTGGCGCTGCTGAAGACCGAGTGGAACCTTTCCACCGGCCAGGTTTCCTGGCTGAACTCGGCGACGCTGCTGGCCTCGGCGGTCGGCGCGATCGTCTTCGGCCGCATCGCCGACATCCTCGGCCGCAAGCGCATCTACGGCTATGAGGTGCTGATCCTCGCCATCGGCGCGCTGGCGTCGGCGTTCGCGCCGAACTACACGTTCCTGCTGATCTGCCGGATCATCCTCGGGATCGGCATCGGGGGCGACTACCCGGTGTCGGCGACGATCATGAGCGAGTACTCGGGCAAGCAGACCAGAGGGCGGATGGTCGGCCTCGTGTTCGCGATGCAGGGCGCGGGCCTGATCGTCGGCCCGCTGGTGGCCTCGATCCTGCTGGGCTCCGGCATATCGAACGACTACACCTGGCGGATTCTTCTCGCGCTCGGCGCGATACCGGGGCTGGCGGTCTTCTACCTACGGCGCCAGATCCACGAGACGCCCCGGTTCGCGGCGGCGGGCGGCGCCCACGAGGAGGCCGCTGCCGCGATCGGGGCGGCGACCGGCAGCGCCCCGGCCCCGCGGTCGGCCGTGGAATCGAAGGCGAGGAATCCGCAGAGCGTGCTCGGCGGTTTCATGATCCTCGCCAGGAGCCGCCGGATGCTGCTGTGGCTGATCGGCACCGCGGGCTGCTGGGCGCTGCTGGACTTCTGCTACTACGGCAACACGATCTCCACGCCCGAGATCCTCAAGCTACTCAACCCGCACGCGTCGCTGCTGCACAATACGCTCGTCCAGCTGGGGATCTTCGTGGTGTTTGCGGTGCCCGGCTACGTCGTCGCGATCCTGCTCCTGGACAAGACCGGGCGGCGCAGCATCCAGATACTGGGGTTCGGGATGATGGCGCTGACGTTCCTGCTCATCGGCATCATCCCCAGCGTCACGACCGTGGCCTTGCAGTTCGTCCTGCTGTACGGGATCAGTTACTTCTTCACCGAGTTCGGCCCCAATACCACCACGTTCATCTACCCGGCCGAGATCTTCCCCGTGGAGGTCAGAACCACCGGTCACGGCATCTCGGCCGGTGCCGGGAAGATGGGCGCATTCGCCGGGGCGTTCCTGTTCCCCGACATGCTCGCGTCATCGCTGGGCGTCCGCGGGGCCGAGATCGTGGCCGGCGTGGTGGCAGCGGTCGGCATGCTGCTCACCATCGCGCTCCTCCCCGAGCCGAAGGGCAAGACTCTCGAAGAGCTGTCGGCGGATGCCTACGCTCCACGTGAACTCAAGCTGGAGACTGCGCGATGACGTACCGGATCGTGGCTGGCATCGACGGGTCGGAGCACAGCAACGCGGCGCTGCGGTGGGCGCTGAAGGAGGCCGAGTGCCACTCGGGGATGGTGACCGCGGTCGTCGCCTGGCAGGTGCCGTTCCTGTCCTTCCCGGGCGCGTTCGACCGGAACGAGCTGGAGAAGGCGTACAAGAACTTCGTGATCGAGACCGTCAGCGCGATCGCGCCCAAGCCGGCCGTTCCGCTGGAGACCCTGGTGGCCGAAGGCGACCCGACCGAGTCGCTGGTCGAAGCGTCCAAGGGCGCGAACCTGCTGGTGCTCGGGATCCGCGGCCGGTCGCGGTTCGCCGGGCTGCTGCTCGGCTCGGTGAGCCAGGGGGCCGCGGCGACCGCTCACTGTCCCGTGGTTCTGGTCAAGGTGACCGATCAAAAATGAGCCCTTGCCAGATGTCCGAAATTCGGCAGTGTTCACCCGGAGTATCCCGTAACGCCGCATTGACGTAGAACGGTCGCAAGGTCGCGCTGCGCTCATAAACGGTATGAGTGCTGACTCCTCGGCCGCCGCGAGCCCCAACGCTTTTCAGGCGCTCGACGACTCGAAGATCACCAGGTTCCAGATCAAGACCATGTTCGTCTCTGGCATGGGCTTTTTCACCGACGCCTATGATCTGTTCGTCATCGGCATCGTGGTCTCGCTGCTCAAGACGCAGTGGTCCCTGTCGACCGGCCAGGTGTCGTGGCTGAACTCTGCCACGCTGCTGGCGTCGGCGTTTGGCGCGATTATCTTCGGCCGTATCGCCGACATGCTCGGCCGCAAGCGGATCTACGGATATGAGGTGCTGATCCTCGCCGTCGGCGCGATCGCGTCGGCGTTCGCGCCAAATTACACGTTCCTGCTGGTTAGCCGGATCGTGCTCGGGATCGGCATCGGCGGCGACTACCCGGTCTCGGCGACGATCATGAGCGAGTACTCGGGGAAGCAGTCGCGCGGCAAGATGGTCGGGATGGTGTTCGCCATGCAGGGCGCCGGCCTGGTCGTCGGCCCGCTGGTCGCCTCGATCTTCCTGAGCACGGGCGTCAGCGACAACCTCACCTGGCGGCTCCTGCTCGGCCTGGGGGCGATCCCCGGCCTGGCGGTGTTCTACCTGCGCCGCCAGATCCACGAGACGCCGCGGTTCGCCCTGGCGGGCGGCGCCCACGAAGAAGCCGCGGCGGCCATCGCCGACGCCACCGGGAGCGGGTCCGGAAAGGTGGCCCCGGGCGAGTCCACCGCGCGTACCCCGCACAGTGTGGCCGATGGCTTCCTCGAGCTGATCCAGAACCGGCGCCTGCTGGTCTGGCTGATCGGCGCCGCGGGCTGCTGGATGCTGCTGGACTTCTGCTACTACGGCAACACGATCTCCCAGCCGGAGATCATCAAGCTGGCGAACCCGCACGCCAGTGAGCTGCACACGATCCTGCTTCAGCTGGCCATCGTGGCGGTGTTCGCGGTGCCTGGGTACATCGTGGCGATCCTGCTGCTCGACAGGGTCGGCCGCAAGACCATCCAGATGCTCGGCTTCGCCATCATGGCGCTGATGTTCCTGCTCATCGGCGTCATCCCGGCGGTGTCTGCCACCCTCGCGCCGTTCCTGATCCTGTACGGCGTCAGCTACTTCTTCACCGAGTTCGGGCCGAACATGACGACGTTCATCTACCCGGCCGAGCTGTTCCCGACCGAGGTGCGGACGACCGGCCACGGCATCTCCGCCGGGGCCGGGAAGCTAGGCGCGTTCATCGGCGCCTTCCTCTTCCCCGACATCCTCGCCTCGCACCTCGGCCTCCGGGGCGCGATGACCATCTGTGCGGTCGTGGCGGCCGTCGGCCTGCTGCTGACCGCGTTCGCGCCGCCCGCGACGCGGGGTAAGAGCCTGGAGGAGCTGGAGGAGAGCGCCTTCGAAGCCGCGCCCAGCAAGCTCCGGGTTCAGCCCGCCTGACCCCGTCCGGGCAGCAGCCCGGCGAACCTGACTATCACCGAGGAGGTGAAGCGGCACATGCCGCGAATCCGGTGACGTACCGCATCGTGGTTGGCGTGGACGGGTCGGAACACAGCAACGCAGCGCTGCGGTGGGCGCTCGGCGAGGCCGAGGCCCATTCCGGCGGCATGGTCACCGCCGTGCTGTCCTGGCAGGTGCCGTTCCTTTCGTTCCCCGGCGCGTTCGACCGGGACGAGCTGGAGAACGCGTACAAGAGCTTCCTGATCGAGACCGTGAGCGCGATCGCGCCGAAGCCGGCCGTGCCGCTGGAGACGCTGGTGGCCGAGGGCGACCCGACCGAGTCGATGGTCGAGGCGTCCAAGGACGCGAACCTGCTGGTCCTCGGCATCCGCGGCCGCTCTCCGTTCGCCGGGCTGCTCCTCGGCTCGGTGAGCCAGGGAGCCGCGGCGACCGCGCACTGCCCCGTGGTGCTGGTCAAGCGGACCGACGACTGAGCACCCGGCGGTAAGTCGCGGCGGACTCCGATCCGCGCTTTGATGGGCCTTCGAGCACACGTCCGGAGGCCCCATGACCGAGCACGAGGTAGACGTCGTCGTCATCGGCCTGGGCCCGGGCGGCGAGTACGCCGCCGGAGAACTCGCCGAGGCGGGGCTGACCGTCGCCGGGGTGGAGGACAGCCTGGTCGGCGGCGAGTGCCCGTACTGGGGCTGCGTGCCGTCCAAGATGATGATCCGCGCGGCCAACCTCGTGACCGAGGGCCGCCGCATCCCTGGCATGGCGGGGGGGTCCGCGGTACAGCCGGACTGGGCGCCGGTCGCGCGACGGATCCGGGACGAGGCCACCGACGGCTGGGACGACAAGGTGGCGGCCGACCGGTTCACCGGCAAGGGCGGCCTGCTGTTCCGCCGGCACGGCAAGATCATCGCCCCGGGACAAGTGGCGGCCGGCGGCGACGTGCTGCGCGCCCGGCGCGGGATCGTGATCAGTACTGGCACCGTGCCGGCGATCCCTGAGATTCCCGGGCTGGCCGGCACGCCGTACTGGACAAACCACGATGCCATCGAGGCCGAGCAGGTGCCGGAGTCGCTGATCGTGCTGGGCGGCGGCGCGATCGCGCTGGAACTCGCGCAGGTCTACTCCCGCTTCGGCGCGAGGGTCACCGTGGTCGAGGGCAGCGGCCGGCTGCTCCCGACCGAGGAACCCGAGGCCGGCCAGCTGATCGCGGAGGTGTTCCGGCGGGAGGGCATCGACGTGCGGGCCGGGGTGAAGGCCGGGCGGGTGAGCCACGAGCCCGGTCCCGGCCCGGCCGCCGGGTTCACGCTGACGCTCGCCGGCGCGGGCGAGGTACGCGGGAGCGCGCTGCTCGTCGCCACCGGGCGGCGCGCCGACCTGGCCGCGGTGGGCGCCGGCAGCGTCGGCATCGACGAGTCCCAGCACGCGGTGCCGGTCGACGGGCACATGCGTGCGGCGCCGGGGGTGTGGGCGATCGGCGACGTGGTCGGCAAGGGCAAGTTCACGCACATGTCGATGTACCACGCGGCCATCGTCGTGGCCGACATCCTCGGCCGGGAGCACACCCCGGCCGAGTACCACGCGGTGCCGCAGGTCACCTTTACCGATCCCGAGGTCGGCCGCGTCGGCGTAACCGAGGCCGAGGCCCGGGAGCGCGGGCTGGACGTCCGGGTGGGCATGACGCAGGTACCCACCTCGGCCCGGGGCTGGATCCACAAGGCCGGCAACGACGGGTTCATCAAGCTGGTCGAGGATCCCTCCCGTGGCGTCCTGGTCGGGGCCACATCGGCCGGGCCCTGGGGCGGCGAGGTGCTCAGCATGCTGGTGCTCGCCGTGCACGCCGCGGTGCCGGTGCAGCGCCTGCGGGAGATGATCTATGCCTTCCCGACCTTTCACCGCGCGGTCTCGGACGCGCTGAGCGAGCTTCCGGCTGGGTCACCCGGCGGCACCGCGCCCGCGCGGTAGCGCACGCACCCGGGGAGCGCCGCGCAGGTGGCGGCGACAGCGGCGACGCACATCAGCCCGCCAGACCAAGCCGAGACCGCGGGCGTGGTGAGGCTGGCCACCCCGCCCGCCCTGACCTGGCCGGCAGATGGCCCGAGCCCGTAGCTGAGCAGCTCGACGCCCGCCATCCGGCCCCGCAGCGCGTCCGGGATGGTCTGATTCCACAGCGTGTCCCGGAATATCCCGCTCAGCATGTCTGCCCAGCCGGCCAGGACCAGGAGCGCCAGCGCCGCGCCGATGTCCGGGGCCAGCCCGAGCCCGGTGATCGCCAGGCCCCAGGCGGCAGCGGCCAGGGCGATCGCCCGGCCGTGCCGGCGGACGCGGCCGGTCCAGCCGCTCAGCGCCGAGGCGGCTGCCGCGCCGGCCGAGGGCGCCGCGAACATCAGTCCCACCGCCCAGGCCGCGTGCAGGTCGGCTGCGAGGAACGGGAACAGCGCGTTCGGGTACGCGAGCGTCATCGCCGCCAGGTCGACCAGGTAGGAGCCGACGAGCTCGGGGCGGCTGCGCGCGTACTTCAGCCCGGGCAGCAGGCTGCGCAGCCCCTTGCGGTGCGCCTCGCCCGCGCTTGCCGGGGCCGGAACCGGGCCGAGCCGCCCCAGGAAACCGAGCGAGACCGCGAAGGTCGCGGCGTCCAGGAGATAGACGGCCCTGGGACCGGGTGCGGCGGCCAGCACCCCGCCGAGCGCGGCGCCGGCGATGAAGCTCGCGTTCGACGACAGCGAGAGCAGCGCCGACGCCGCGGTGAGCTGGTCGCGGCCGACCAGCCGGGGAACAGAGGCGTCGAGCGACGGCCGCTGCAGCGCGGCCAGCCCCATCATCGCCGCGGCCGCGCCGAACAGCGGCCATGCCTGCGGATGCGGCAGCGATGCGTTGGCCACCAGCACCGCCGCGCAGCAGCACAGGCCGGCCTCGCACCACCTGATCAGGCGCCTGCGGTCGAGCCGGTCCGCCAGCGCGCCGCCGTACAGGCCGAACACGACGAGCGGCACCAGCTCGGCCACGCCGAGCAGCCCCACGGCAATCGCCGACCCGGTGAGCTGCCGTGCCTGAACGAGCAGCGCCACCGCTGTGGCCTGGCTGCCGAACAGCGTGACCGTACGGCTGGCGAAGACCAGCCGGAAGTCACCCGACGAGCGCAGCGGCGTGAGGTCCGCTCCCAGCTGGCGCATGCGGGCGCGGAGCGCCCGGTTACGGAGCTTCCCGGTCATCTTGGTCTCCTCGACGTGTTCCAGGCGTGCGAGAGCGCTGCGAACACCGGAGAGTGGCGATGACGACGGGATCAGCCGCGTTACTAACCGTTAAGGCTCGATGTCCCGGCCTACGCGCGGCGCGCGTGGCGGACGGCCGCAGACCGCTGGTCAGGCCACCCTGCGGCGGCCCGGGACGATGAGCTCGGCCCCCGGCCCGGCCTGCTGCTGCCCGGCGGACAGACGCCGGAGGCCTGCGGTGGTCGACCGACTGGTAAGCACGGCCCGAGGATATCAGCGGGCGGCATTCAGCCCCAGACTTCGCCCGCCGTCTCGACGACCAGCCGGAGCTTGGCGGCCTGCTCCTCGAGCGTCAGCACGTTGCCTTCGACCGAGGATGAGAAGCCGCACTGCGGCGACAGGCACAGCTGATCCAGCGGCAGGTACCTGGCCGCCTCGTCGATCCGCCGCTTGAGCACATCCTTGCTCTCCAGCTCGCCGCGTTTGGTGGTGACCAGGCCGAGGACCACCATCTTGCCCGGGGGGACGAACCGCAGCGGCTCGAAGGTGCCGGACCGCTCATCGTCGTACTCGAGGAAGAAACCATCAACGGCCAGCTCGCCGAACAGGGCCTCGGCCACGAAGTCGTAGCCGCCCTCGGCTGCCCAGGACGACCGGAAGTTCCCGCGGCACATGTGCGTGGTCACGGCCATGCCGTCGGGCCGGCCGGCGATCGCGGCGTTGACCTGCCGGATGTAGCGCAGGTGCAGGTTGTCGGCGTCCTCGCCGCGCGCGGCGATCTCGGCGCGCTGCGCCGGGTCGTTCAGGTAGGCCAGGCTGGTGTCGTCGAGTTGCAGGTAAGTGCAGCCCAGGCCGGCCAGCCGCCGCACCTCCTCGGCATAGGCCGCGGCCAGGTCGGACCAGAACTCCTCGATGTCCGGGTACACGGCGGGATCGATGGCAGCTGGGCCGCCGCGGTAATGAACCATGTTCGGGGACGGGATCGTGAGCTTCGGCGTCGCGGTCGTGGCGACCGACTGCAGGTAGCGGAAGTCGGGCTCGAAGATCGTGTGATCCAGGTGCAGCCTGCTCGCCACGTGCAGCGCCGCCGGGGTCCACTCGAGCGTGCCCGAGGCGTTGCGGAACTGCACCGCCAGGCGGCCCGGCGCCGTCGTGATCCCGCCGATCTGGTAGATGAAGTCCATGTGCCAGGTCGCCCGGCGGAACTCGCCGTCGGTGGCCGACTGCAGGCCGAGCCCCTCCTGCGCCGCGACGGCTGAACGGATCGCGCCGTCCTCGACGGCCCGCAGCTGCGCCTGGTCGATGCGGCCAGCCGCGAAATCGTCGCGCGCCGCGTGCACCTGTGGCGGGCGGAGCAGGCTGCCGACGTGGTCGGCGCGGAACGGCGGTGTGCTGCGCATAGCGGCCATCGTTATGCGGCCCGGGCGCGCGCGTCAATGCCGGGCGGTCGAACCGCGGCCCTCCCGGGTGGTGCGCCGGCGGGGCCGGAGGGCGCGAGGTAGGTTGGGGCGCATCGGGCGCGTGTCTGGTGCGCGCCGGACGCTCGATGGGAGGACCGTGAGCATCGGCAGCCTGGTCAGTTCCGGGCCGCTCATCCTGGCCGTGCCGGTCGCGGCGGCCGCCGGGGCGGTCACGTTCCTGTCCCCATGCTGCCTGCCGCTGGTGCCCGGTTACCTCTCCTACGTGACCGGGATGTCCGGGGCCGGGTCCGCCGGGTCCGGCGCTTCCCAGGCCGGCGCCGAGCCCGCGGCCGCGCAGCTGGCCAGCGCCCAGGCCGTCGGCGTCCAGCCTGCCGGGGCCCGCCTGGCCGGCGCCGGGATCGCGCCCGTCAGCGTCGGCGGGCCGTCCGTGGCCGTGCCTGCGCCGCCGCCACGCAGCCGGGTGGTAGCCGGCACCGCGCTGTTCGTGCTCGGGTTCTCGGCGCTCTACACGTCGTACGGGCTGGCGTTCGGCGGGCTCGGCACCGCGCTCAGGGCGCACCAGCAGATCCTGACGCAGGTGCTCGGCGCGCTGACGATCGTGCTCGGCCTGCTGTTCGCCGGGGTACTCGACCGGTTCACGTTCACCGGGCGGATCATCCGGCCGTCGCTGCGGCCGCGAGCCGGGCTGGCAGGCGCCCCGCTGCTCGGCTTGCTGTTCGGGCTCGGCTGGTCCCCCTGCATCGGCCCGACGCTCACCGCCGTGCTCACGCTCGCGGAGACCTCGGGCACCGCGGTCCGCGGCGCGTTCCTCGCGTTCGTCTACTGTCTTGGCCTCGGCATCCCGTTCCTGATCGTGGCGCTGGCGTTCCAGCGCGGCATGCGCGCCTTCGGGTTCGCCCGGCGTCACGCACGCCTGATCACCGGGATCGGCGGCGGCCTCCTGGTGCTGGTCGGCGTGCTCGAGGTGACCGGGGCCTGGTCGGCCGCGATCACCTGGCTGCAGGTCCACTGGGTTCAGGGATACTCCGCGCCCATCTAGAGCGCAGGATGCATCAGGCGCCCCGCACGTGTCCTGCACGCATGTTGCGCGGCGCAGGTTGCGGTTCGCCTGGTGCCGACTTCCGTTCTCCCGGGGAGCGATCAGGCGGCGGCCGAACGGCTGCCCGCGGCCGCCCGCAGCCCATCGAAGATCCGCATGTCCTCGTCCCGCTCGGGATGCCACTGCACGCCAAGCGCGAACGGGTGTCCGG
>Ga0210385_10001565_pt1 | contig 14156 bp, 11 predicted proteins | sample IncBWH26OmetaG_FD_160107 | JGI IMG/M metagenome (GOLD analysis project Ga0210385, IMG submission 160107) | Forest soil microbial communities from Barre Woods Harvard Forest LTER site, Petersham, Massachusetts, United States - Inc-BW-H-26-O ...
AAAATTGCGAGGCGTGCCAGGGAACGGGTGCGAAGGCCGGGACTGGAATGGTGGCATGCCGCACGTGCGGCGGCCGCGGCCAGATGACGTATCAGCAGGGATTTTTCGCGATTACGCGGACGTGCCCTGCGTGCCAGGGAACCGGGCAGACGGTGCGCGAAGCCTGCGAGAAATGCCGCGGACAGGGAAAGCTGCAGCGCGAGCGCACGCTGGAAGTCGGAGTGCCGGCCGGCGTTGATGCGGGCACGCGGCTGCGCATGGCGGGACAGGGCGAGCCCGGCACGAATGGCGGTCCGGCTGGCGATCTTTATATTTTTCTTGAGGTGAAAGAGCACCCGCTGTTTGAGCGGCGCGGCGCCGATCTCTATTGCACTGTGCCGGTGAGTTTTCCGCAGGCGGCTCTGGGCGCGAAGATCAAAATCCCCACGCTGACGGGCGAAGAGGATCTGGAAATTCCCGAGGGGACGCAGTCCGGGCAGCTCTTCCGTAAGAAGGCCAAGGGCTTGCCGAATCCGCACGGCGGGCGCGGCGATCTCTACGTTAACGTACGCGTGGTGGTGCCGTCGAAGCTCTCGCGCGAGCACAAGCGCGTACTGGAGCAGCTCGGGCAGACGATGAAGGTCGATAACAAGCCCACGGAGCGGTCGAACAGCTTCTTCGATAAGGTGAAGGATATTTTCGGATAAGCGCGGATCTTCTTCAAGAATCTCGCGAACATTCCTTCAATCCCCAGATTTTCACGTCCTGAAATTTCGCAAAGTGCAGGAGCGGTTTTTCGTTTGGCAGGAAGATGGCACCGGCGGCGGCCATGGTGTTCACTTTGACGTGAGCTTCGGCCGGCTGCAACGGCCACGGTTCATGATCGATTTCTCCACGAAAGATGCGCGAGCCATCGGCAGCGTAGAGGCAGTAGCGTTCGGTAAGAAAATATTCGAGCGAGCCGGGTCTCGCGTGGAAGACGGCGCTGGTCGGAATGTAGCGCACGCGAAGATCCGCGATGGGCGCGCCCATGTGGACGCGCGAACTGCGGTAGTCGATGAAGCCGTCCACTCGTTCGGTGACGGACATTTGCGCGCGGAAATAGGGCAGGTGAAACCAGCGGCGGGCGGCGGCCACAGCGAGTGGGCTGCCGGCATCGAGGCTGAAAAACCACACGCCTGGCTTGCCGCCGGCGCTAACGTAAGTTCGAACATTTAATTCCGGAAACGCGGACGTGCCCGGAATTGGAGGCAGTGCACGTAGGCGAATGCCCGACATTCGAAACGGCACGATGCCGACCCAAGCGCTGCCGCCGTAAGTTTCAAGGTCGAGCGCAGGGGGAATCAGGTTGCGCAGGCGATTCGGCTCGACGCGCCAGTGCATGAAGAGAAGATCGTGCCACTTTTGCGTCATGATCCACGGCGAAGAGGGCGCGGGCCATGGACGATTTTCGTTGAGCACAGTGCCTGCCACGCTGTTCAGCCTACAGCAATCCTTTACTTCCTCGGCCGCCTTTGTAGAATCACGCAATGCGCCGCAGATTCTTCGTTGAGGGATTCGAGAACGATCGCGCTGTGATGCGTGGTGAGACTGCCGAACATTTGGGACGCGTGCTTCGCGCTGAGGCTGGGCAGCTTTATGAATTGAGCGACGGCACGTCCGTGTGGCTTGCGCGTGTGGAGAGCGTGGCGACGCCAAAGCGCGGGGAAAGCCGGATTGAGTTTTCACTGGTGGAAGCGATTGCCGCGCGCGCGCCGCGATTTACGCTGCATCTGCTGATTTCTCTGGTGAAGTTCGATCGATTTGAGTGGTGTCTTGAGAAAGCCACGGAACTGGGCGCGGCGGAGATCACGCCGTTGGCTGCGGCGCGTTCTGACGGGCAGTTGGTTGACGCCGCGGCAAAACGCGTGGCGCGATGGGAGAGGATTTTGACGGAGTCTGCGCAACAGGCGCGGCGGCTTCGTCCGCCTAAGCTTTTGAGCGCGGCGCGGCCTGCGGAAGCGTTTGCGGAATCGCGAGCTGCTTGCAAGATTCTGCTTTCGGAGCGGGCGGGCGCGCCACTGCTACGCGATGTGTTACGGCCGGGACCGGATTTTGCAAGCGTCGCGCTCGCCATTGGCCCTGAAGGCGGGTGGACGGACGAGGAGATTGTTGCGGCGCGCGGTGCGGGATTCGCGGAAGCGTCGCTCGGGGAAAATATTTTGCGCACGGAGACGGCGGTGATCGCGGCGGCGTCCGTGATCGCGTTTGCTGTCGGATGAGCGCGGAACATTGCGCTTGCAGCCGTATCTGCCGCGCTTAGCAACTGCGCAGCAAGAAAGGGCATCTTTTATTTACAGAGCATTCATATAGGGCGGGCAGTGTTGGATGGGGCCACTAGTCCTGCCGATTCCGCCGTGATATAAAAGTAGGAGAGCAGATGGTCGAAGCATCCAATAATGCACCGGCCCCGGTGGCTCAGGCCGCGCCCGCGAGCCAGGCCCAGCACGATCTGCGGGGATGGACCCGCGATTTAGCCGTCGCACTCGGCTTCGCGCTGGTAATTATTATTTTTCTGTATCAACCTGTAAAAGTAGAAGGCACGAGCATGGCGCCGCTGCTGAGCGATCAGGAGCGGATTTTCATCAATAAATTTGTCTATCATTTTGAGCCGATCGATCGCGGAGATGTCGTGGTTTTCTGGTATCCTCTGGATCGATCGAAGTCGTTCATCAAGCGCGTGATCGGATTGCCGGGCGACACGGTGGAGATTCGCGACGGCCGGCTCTATTTGAACGGCAACGAAATGGCCGAGCCGTACGTCCCGGCGAGTTATCTGGACGGGGCGAGCTACGCGGCGCGCACGCTGAGCTCGGATGAATATTTTGTGATGGGCGATCATCGCGATAGTTCGAACGATTCGCGAATGTTCGGTCCCGTGGAGCGCCAGTATATTTACGGCAAGGCGGTATTTGCGTACTGGCCCGCAGATCATTTTGGATCACTGACTTCGCCTTCCACAGTGAGCGCGGCGTCGAAGTGACATCTTCCGGAGGACATCACCCTGACAGGAGTTCCCGAAGGTCGCGCGATACTCGCGCTCGAGGACGGACGCGTCTTTAACGGCCGCGCGGCAGGCGCTCGCACGCGCCGTGGCGGCGAAGTCGTTTTCAACACCAGCCTCAGCGGTTACCAGGAAGTTTTCACCGATCCGAGCTACAACGGGCAGATCGTGTGCCTGACGTATCCGCATATCGGAAACGTGGGCACGAACTTCGAGGACGAAGAATCGCCGAAGCCTTATATCGAAGCGCTGGTGACGCGGGAATTTTCAGAGCTCGCGTCAAATTACCGTTCGCAAGAAACAATTCAGGCGTATCTCGAACGGCATGGCGTGCCGGCGATCTGGGATGTGGACACGCGCGCGCTGGTGCGGCATTTGCGCAGTGTGGGCGCGTTGCGGGGCGTGGTGTCAACCGACGGCGCTTCGGCCGAGGAGTTGATCGCGGAGGCGCGCAAGCTGCCGACGATGGCAGGTCGTGAGTTGGCGAGCAGCGTGACTTCGCCGAATGCGTATTCGTGGTCGCAGGGATCGATTGCGTTGGCGACGCCTTTGGCTGTGGCCGCTGCGGCCGGCGCAGGAAAGCGCGGAGGTGCGCGCGCGGCTGCGGCGCGTTCGAACGGAAATTCGGAGGCGAAGCGTTATCGGGTGGTCGCTTACGATTTTGGGATCAAGCAGAATATTTTACGGCTGCTGGTGGATCATGGATGCGATGTGAGGGTAGTACCGGCGCAGACGTCCGCCGAAGACGTGCTGGCGATGAAGCCGCAGGGCGTGTTTTTGTCGAACGGGCCGGGTGATCCCGAGCCGATTACGTATGCGGTTGAAAATATTCGCAAGCTCGTTGGCCGCGTGCCGATGTTTGGAATTTGCCTAGGGCACCAGCTATGTGGGCTGGCTCTCGGCGGCAAAACGTTCAAGCTGAAATTCGGGCATCATGGCTCGAATCATCCTGTAAAGAATTTGCTGACGCAGAAAGTGGAAATCACTTCGCAGAATCACGGCTTTTGCGTCGATCCGGACTCGCTGCCGGCGAGCGATGTGGAGATCACGCACGTGAATTTGAACGATCACACGAACGAGGGAATGAGGCACCGTTCGGCACCGCTCTTTAGTGTGCAGTATCATCCGGAGGCTTCACCCGGGCCGCATGATGCGCGGTATTTGTTTGATGAGTTCATCAAGCTGATGGACGGCGGGAAGCGATGAGTGTCTTCTCGCGCCACGCTGCGATGGGAACTGCAAGGGCGGGGGTTCACTCTCGCCGTAGAGATCGAAAATAGCAAATGCCCAAAAGAACTGACATCAAGAAGATCATGATCATCGGGTCGGGGCCGATCATTATTGGCCAGGCCTGCGAGTTCGACTATTCCGGGACGCAGGCCTGCAAGGCACTGCGTTCGGAGGGATACGAGGTGATTCTCGTCAATTCGAATCCGGCGACGATCATGACCGATCCGGAAGTGGCGGACCGCACCTACATCGAGCCGCTCTCCAAGCCGTATCTCGAAGCGATCATCGCTGCCGAACGTCCTGACGCTTTGCTGCCGACCGTGGGCGGCCAGACCGGGCTGAATCTCGCAGTGGAACTGGCCGAAACGGGTGTGCTCGAGAAGTATGGCGTCAAGCTGATCGGCGCGTCGCTGAAGGCGATTCGGATTGCCGAAGACAGGCTCCTATTTAAAGACGTCTGCCGCAAGATCGGGCTTGAGGTTCCTGAGTCGTCCGTAGTGACAGAAATTCAGGAAGCGATTAAGTATGCGGACAAGCTTGGATATCCCGTTGTGATCCGGCCGTCGTTCACGCTGGGCGGCACCGGCGGATCGATCGCCTACAACCACGAAGAGTTTGTGGACGCGATCGCGCGCGCGCTGGACGCAAGCCCCGTGCATCAGGCGTTGATCGAGGAATCCGTGATCGGCTGGAAGGAATTCGAGCTCGAAGTGATGCGCGATTTTCGCGACAACTTCGTGGTGATCTGCTCGATTGAAAATTTTGACCCGATGGGCATCCACACGGGCGATTCCATCACCGTGGCGCCGGCGCAGACGCTGACCGACAAGGAATATCAGCGCATGCGCGACGCGGCTGCAGCGATCATCCGCGAAGTGGGCGTCGAAACCGGCGGATCGAATATTCAATTCGGCATTAATCCGGTGGATGGGCGCATGGTGGTGATCGAGATGAACCCGCGCGTCTCGCGAAGCTCCGCGCTGGCGAGCAAGGCGACGGGATTTCCGATTGCAAAAATCGCGGCGAAACTCGCCGTCGGCATGACGCTCGACGAGATTCCAAACGATATTACCCGCAAGACGCCGTCGTGCTTTGAGCCGAGCATCGATTACGTGGTGGCGAAGATCCCGAAATTCCAATTCGAGAAATTCCCCGGCAGCGACAGCACGCTCACCACACAGATGAAGTCCGTGGGCGAAGTGATGGCGATCGGGCGCACGTTTCAGGAAGCGCTCTGTAAAGCGATTCGCGCGCTGGAACCGAGCTCGGCGTGGCGTCCGCCCGCTGAGGTGACGACGGCGCTGCTGCGCGAACGCTTGCACGTGCCCGGCCCGGACCGCATCCATTGGCTGTTTGAGGCGCTCGAACGCGGCATGGGACGCGACGAGATCTGTTCGTTGACGAAGATCGATCCGTGGTTCATCGAGCATCTGGAAGAGATGCTTGAGATCGATGCGCGCGTGAAAGCCAGCTCGCTGCACGGAATTTCCGCCGAGCTGCTGCTGGAATCGAAGCGCTCGGGAGCGAGCGACGAAGAGATCGCGAAATTGTGGAATGTGAAGTCGGCTTCGGTGCGCAAACGGCGCCACGAGCTGGGCGTGCGGCCCGTCTTCAAGCGCGTGGATACCTGCGCGGCGGAGTTCGAATCGTTCACGCCGTATCTCTACTCGACTTACGAAGAGGAAGACGAATCGGACGCGGTGGATCGGCCGAAGATTGTGATTCTGGGCAGCGGGCCGAGCCGCATCGGGCAGGGAATTGAGTTCGACTATTGCTGCTGCCACGCCGCGCTTGCCTTAAAGGAAGACGGATTTGAAACCGTGATGGTGAATTGCAATCCGGAAACGGTATCGACCGACTACGACACGTCCGACCGGCTTTATTTCGAACCGCTCACTCTGGAAGACGTTCTAGCCATTCTCGACCGCGAGAAGCCGCAAGGGGTAATCGTTCAGTTTGGCGGACAGACGCCGCTAAACCTGGCGCTCGACCTGAAGCGGAACGGAGCGAGGATCATCGGCACAGATCCTGATGCCATCGATCTGGCGGAAGATCGCCGGCGCTTTGGCGATTTGCTGGAACAGATGCAAATCCCGCAGCCGCGCAATGCCACTGCGTTCGCGCCGGAAGAGGCGATTCAAAAAGCCGGCGAAATCGGATTGCCAGTTCTGGTGCGGCCCAGTTACGTGCTCGGCGGACGGGCGATGGTGATTGCTTACGATCTGAAGACAGTGGAGGAATACGTCACGCAGGCGGCGCAGATCGGCGGCCTTTCCGGGCCCAAGCGGCCGATCCTGATCGACCAATTTCTTGAGGACGCGACCGAAGTCGACGTTGACGCGCTGGCGGACGGCGAATCGGTTGTGATCGCCGGCATCATGGAGCATATCGAGGAAGCCGGCATTCATTCTGGCGATTCATCGTGCGTGCTGCCCTCGGTGAGCCTGAAGCCTTCGGTGCTGGCGCAGATTCGCGACTATACGGCGCGGCTGGCGAAGGCGCTTCACGTTGTTGGCCTGATGAACGTGCAGTATGCGATTCAAAATGACACGGTCTACGTGCTCGAAGTGAATCCTCGCGCGTCACGGACGGTGCCTTATGTAAGCAAAGCGACGGGCGTGCCGTTGGCGAAAGTGGCGGCGCGACTGATGACGGGCCGCAAACTGAGCGAGTTGCATCTTCCCACGGTGGTTGCGGACGGCGTCCGCGAGCTTTCGGTGCGCGATTTCTACGCCGTGAAATCGCCGGTCTTCCCGTTCAACAAATTCCGCGGCGTGGATATTATCCTCGGCCCGGAAATGCGCTCGACCGGCGAAGTGATGGGGATCTCGACGGACTTCGGCATGGCGTTCGCAAAAGCGCAGCTGGCGGCCGGCCAGAAATTGCCGCTCTCCGGAACTGTGTTCATCAGCGTAAACGATCACGACAAGAAGCTGGTCGGCCCCGTGGCAAAGGAACTCTCCGCGGCCGGACTGAAGATCGTCGCCACGCGTGGCACTGCGACTGCGCTGAAGCGCGCGGGTGTGGAAGTGGAAGCCGTCTATAAAGTGAACGAAGCGCGGCCGAATATTGTCGACCTGATCAAAACAGGCAAGATCAATCTGCTGATCAACACTCCGCTGGGACGCGAGTCGTTCTACGACGAAAAGTCGATTCGCCGCGCGGCCGTCCGCTATAACGTGCCGTGCATCACTACGCTTTCGGCCGCCAGCGCCGCCGCACGCGGTATTCGCGCGATGAAAGGCCACGAAGCGGAAGTCGCCGCCTTGCAGGATCTGCATCGGCGGAAGTTCGTGGCTTCGTCCTAGCGAAAGCCGATGCCGCCCAGGGCGCACTGGCTGACCTCACATATAGATCACACCGCGCCTATAAAAGCTGAATCGCCGCGCTGGATGGCCCGTCTAATGCAAGCTATGCGGTCTCTCTGGGAGCCATGGCAAGGCAGCGTGCCGCGCGCCGCGTGGTTGTGTTTCTGTTGGGGCGCTGCCCACTCCGGCTTCGGGCGGAACGCATGAAATCCGCCTGTATCCCATTCTCGGAAATACCGCAGACCACGCACCTTTTTTCGACTTACCTCACTGCTTTCGATCGTCTGGCTGAATATTATTCGCACCCGCCCACAAGAGAGGGCGTTGCCGCCTCGGCGCGCGAAGTAAACCTTGCACCTGAGCTGCGTAGTGCGCTCGTGGAGATATTGCGTCAACAGAACAGGCGTTTTGGCTGCAGCCAGACGCTCGACCCTGCGGCGGAGAAGAGTCTTCAGCGCCTTGCGGGCGGAGCCGTGGCCATCGTTTCCGGCCAGCAGGTGGGGCTTTTTTCCGGGCCTGCGCTGACGATTTACAAGGCTCTATCGACGATTCATTGGGCGGAAGAGATGACCCGCGCGGGCGTGGATGCCGTGCCCGTCTTCTGGCTGGCCACGCAAGACCACGATTTGGCCGAGGTGAACGAGAGTTTTTGGAATACGCGCAACGGTGCGGCGCGCTACGAATTGCCGAAAGATCCGGAGAGTGAAGGGAAGTCCGTTGGCAAGATTCCGCTGGGCTCGGGCGTGCAGGCAACAATCGAGACGGCCGCACAAACGCTCGATGGCCCCGCCGCCGCTGAAGTGGCGGCGGCCCTGCGCGAATCGTACGCCCCGGATGAGACGTATGGGTCGGCGTTCGGAAAGCTTCTGGCGCGCATATTCGCAGGCCGCGGAATTCTCTTCATCGATCCGCAGAGCTCCGATTTCGATCGCCTGGCAGCGCCTATCTATCGGACGGTGATTGAGTCCGGAGACGAATTGCGCGAGGCGCTTCTGGCGCGTTCGCACGCTCTGGAAGAGGCGGGCTATCACGCGCAAGTGAAAGTCACGCGCGAATCGACGCTGCTTTTTTGCAGTGTGGAGGGCCGCCGCGAACCGTTGCGCACGCGCGAAGGAGGCGGTTTCTCCGCCGGCGCGGCCACATTTTCCAAAAGCGAACTGCTCGCTCGTTTACAGGAGGCGCCGGGAGCGTTTTCGGCGAGCGCGCTGCTTCGTCCCGCCTTGCAGGACACGATTCTGCCCACGGCCGCTCTGATCGGCGGCCCCGCGGAAATCGCGTATCTCGCGCAGTCCCAGGCGATCTACCAGAAAGTGCTCGGCCGGATGCCGGCGATTCTGCCGCGGGCAAGCTTCACGCTTGTGGAGCCGCCCATCGCGCGCTTCCTGGAACAATACGGGCTGGATATTCGCGACTTGTTTCAGGGGCGCCAACGGTTGCGCGTAAAAATGGAGCAGGAATCCCTGCCGGACGGCCTGACCGGCAAATTTGAGAGCGACGAACACACGATCCGCCAGATCGTGAAAAGCTATCGCGAGCCCCTGGAACGGCTCGACGCCACGCTTGTGGGTGCGGTGGAGTCCATCGAAGAGAAAATCGCCGGCTATTTTCTGAAGTTGAAGGAAAAAGTGGGCCGTGCGGAGAATTTTCGCACCGGCGTGCTCGATCGCCACGAACGCATTCTGCTGGACGCTCTCTATATGAATCACGCATTACAGGAGCGGCATCTTTCCATTCTTCCGCACCTTGCGAATCACGGGTTGCAGGTTCTGGACGAACTGCTGCGGCACGCCTCGTCCTGCGCGGGCCAGCACCAAGTGCTGTTCCTCGATTGAAACTTGGCATATCTCCGCGCCCCTCCGTGATAAAATTCCGCATCAACTGAGCGCGGATGAATGCGTGTTTTGGTTTTGAGATCATGCACGAAAGGCGAGGGAGACACGGCAGATGAAAATCACTCCAGGAAAACAGAAGGGGTTGCAGGCTGTTTCGAACGAGCGCGGCGTGATCGCCGCTGCCGCAATGGATCAGCGCGGATCGCTGATGTCCGCCATCGCCAAGGCGAAGGGCGTCGATAAAAAGCAGGTGAAGGCGGACGAGCTCGAGGAATTCAAATCGAGCGTGTCGCGCGTGCTTACTCCGCACGCCAGCGCGATTCTACTTGATCCCGAGTACGGTCTTCCCGCTGCAAAAGCGCGCGCGAAGAATGCGGGCCTGCTGCTGGCCTACGAAAATAGCGGCTACGACAACACGCAACCCGGCCGCCTGCCCGACCTGCTGGATATCTGGTCTGTGCCGCGCCTGATGGAAGCCGGCGCCGACTGCATCAAGATTTTGCTCTATTACACGCCCTTCGATCCGCCCCACGTGAACGACATCAAGCAGGCGTGGGTGGAGCGCATCGGTGGCGAGTGCAAAGCCGCGGACGTGCCGTTCTTTTTGGAATTTGTGACCTACGAAGAAGGCGGCGACGACAAGAGCTTTGAGTTCGCAAAGAAGAAGCCGGAAGCCGTGACCGGTTCGATGGAAGAGTTTTCCAAGCCACAGTACGGAGTGGACGTGCTGAAGGTGGAAGTGCCGGTTAACATGACCTACGTGCCGGGATCGAAAGCGTTCAAGGGCTTCCCGGCTTACACGCGCGACGAGGCGAAGGATCATTTCCGGCGCGCGGCTTCGGTAGCGAAGAAGCCGTTTATCTATTTGTCGGCCGGCGTGAGCAACGATGTGTTCAACGAAACGCTGGAGCTAGTGGCCGAGGCGGGCGTGAATTTCTCGGGTGTGCTCTGCGGACGCGCCACCTGGGCCGATGCGATCCCGGTTTACGCCACGAAGGGCGTGAAGGCGTTGGAGGACTGGCTGGCGGATCAGGGAGTGAAGAACATCAGCAACGTGAACTCGCGGCTCGCTGCAGCGAAACCGTGGTTTGCGTTCTACGGCGCAAGCTCTGCGGCCGCGCTGTCGTAGTCAGTGGTTTTTGTAGTGCGGGGGGGCGGGCTCAAAACCCGCCCCTTCTTATTTGCATACGGATTCTCCATGGGACAATCCCTGAACATCCGCACGTCCCGCCGGACCGAACTTCGCGATGTGACTGCGGAGATTGAAAAGGTCGTCCATGCCTCAGGTTGCAAGAGCGGGGTATGCCATCTCTTTGTGCCGCACACCACCGCCGGGGTGTTAATCAACGAAGGGTACGATCCGGACGTCGCCATGGACATGGAGTTGGCGCTGGACCGACTGGTGCCTCACAAAAGCCTCTATCGCCACGCGGAAGGGAATTCCGACTCGCACATTAAGGTGGTGCTGGTGGGCTCGTCAGAAACCGTGTGGATTGAATCCGGGCGTCTGGCGCTTGGGCAATGGCAGAAGATTTTCTTCGCCGAATTCGACGGCCCGCGAACGCGCGAGCTGCGCGTTAAAATCGTGCCGGATTCGCCGCAATAACCCTCTACAGGATTTTACTGAGAAACTTGCGTTTCATTTTCCTCGTCCCAATGTGTGAGATCGAGGCCGGGTGACGCGATTGTCGCCCGGCGCGATCTTAGCCAGATAGGCGCTCGGCCTTTTTTCTGGCGGGAGTTCACATTCTTAATCAGGAGATGTTTACCATGAAGATTCATTGGGCAAACGTAGTTGGCGGTGTGGCACTCTTAGCGATGGGCGTTCCGGTTTTGGCACACACGGACTCTGTGGAGTTTTCAGCGACCCACAGCACGATGATTGGCGGATACAAGCTCGCGCCGGGAGTTTACGAGTTCAAAGCGGATGACTCGAAGAACCAAGTTACGGTGGAGGCGGAGGATAGCGGGGTCGTCACGAAAATTCCCTGCAAGTGGATTCAACTGCCTGCGAAAGCGAACAACACAGAGGTGCTTTCAGACGATTCCGGCGTGACGGAACTGACGTTTGCCGGGAAGACGGAGGCAGCGTCGTTCGGCCAGTGATTTAGTTTGCGCACTTGGGATGATCGGGAAGGGCGGATGCGAATCCGCTCTTCCCGTTGCTTCGAGGGCCAGGGAACAGATTAGGTGGCGCGGGATTTTCTGCGAGAAATGCCGCCGAGTCCGGCGGTGCACAGTCCGATGACGAGTACGGCTCCGGAAAAGAGCGGAGGGAAATCGATGATCTTGCGCGTGTCTATTTCCACGCTGCGCGATCCAATGTCGACTTCCGCTTTTTTGTCGCGACCCTGCCACTGGGGATGAATCAGGCCGGTGATACCTGCCGCAACGAACAAGAATCCAACCAGAACAAGTGCATTACCTTTCATCGATTCTCCAGAAGCGGGTGCGCGGTGCCGGGCATAAGCGCTTGCGCCGCTTCGATCATTTTGCCTGAGGACTGAGAATCTCGCTCAGATAATCGGGGCGGGTTTTGTCGCGTTCGATGTGGGGCCAACGCAGGCCGCCATGATAATTCACCTGATAGTCCTGGGCGGCGCGGCCGTTCATCGCGGAAAGTATGATGGGCGCGGGCGACGATTGCGCGGCCTTGATCGCTTCGCGCAGATTGTCGTCTGAAAACTGCTTCCCGTTGACCGAGGTGATTCGCATTTCCGGCGCCATCCCGGCTTTATAGGCGGGGCCGTCGTGGACCACGTCCGACACGTAGCCGTCATCGGAAACGATCATGCCGATCGAGTAGGTGTAGGTGAGCCAGCGCGTGAGCCAATCGGAATTTTCGTCGATGCGATTTTTCTGATCGGTATAGACGAGTTTCCATCCGCTGTTCTCGACGGCTTCGTCGGCGGTGGGCGGAGGCGTTTCGTCCAGGCGATCGCGCAGGAATTTCGTCCAGTCGTAAGGCGCCAGGGAATTGAGCGTGGCGACGACTTCTTCGAAGGTGTAGGTCTGAATGGGGGCGTATCCGGCGGGGCCGGCGAAGAATTTCCTGCAGAACGTGTCGACGGATTCTCTGTCGTTGGTCAGGCGGCGGAGAGTGGTGTCCACGTCAAGCCAGAGAAGCTCGCCTTCCTCGTAGTAGTCGCTGCCGCGACGCCAGTTGAGCCACTCCTGCTCGGTGTCGCCAAAGGCCGGTTCGCCGTCGGCGGTGTCTTGCAGAGGCCGCCAGTCGCGTCCGGGGCGCGTGTCTGCCTGGGCGGCGAGCTGGGCGACCAACTCCTGCGAGAGATCGGAGTTGCGCAATCCGCTGCGCGCGGTGAGTACCTCGCCCAGATATTGCGTGAGCCCCTCATAGACCCACAGCAGGTCGTCCTTCATCGGCTCTTGGTAGTTTTTGGTGGCAAGGCCGATGGGACGGCGATATTTGCCGTTCCATGAGTGCACGTATTCATGCGGCAGCAGATCGGCGAAGTCGATGCGCTGAGCTTCGTCGGTGAGGCTGCGCTCGGAATTGCGGTCGTCGCTCGACTCGCGGTGCTCGACGCCGAAGTGTGCGATGTAATCGCTCAAGCTGAGAAGGAAGCGGTAGTTATCGTAGTGCGGTGGGCCGAAAAGGGCGATGGCTTCGGCGATCAGACGGCGATAGTGCTTTTCCATGTCGCCCGGCATCGCGAGGGCGGCCTGGCTGTCGGCCGCGATGTCGATCTCATGATCGGGCGTCTGGCCTGGCGTCAGGTCGATGCGGCGAAAATATTTGCCGGCCATCAGCGGCGAATCGACCAGCTTGTCCAAGGGGATGGGGGGGAATTCGACCGTGTCGTTGGTCTGCTTCGCGCCGGTGAGCGCGGTGGCAAACTGCCACCCCTCGGGAAGCCGCACGATGGGCTGGAACATCAGATCGGACGGCTGCGGGCTGGCCGGATAGAGCAGCACCTGATTCCAACTCAACACGTCGAGATAGGCCGTAGCTGATGCGCCCGAGGTGTAGCCGGTGAGGGGCGCGGTGAGGATGAAGTCGAGCGCCACGTCGAGCGTATTCGCGCTGGGTGGGATCTCCAGATGAAATGCGAACATGTCCACCAGATCGCGCCGCCACGGAATCTTCTGGCCGTCGCTGGAAAATTGCAGGCCGGTAAGATTCGTGAGAGGGCCGTCCGGCATGTGCTCGCCGGGAATCCACTCGGGATAATAGAGAGTGAGCGGTCCCGGGCGGACGGGAATTTCCAGGCGCGCGTGGAGGATTTTTTGCGGCGCTTGCGTCGCGTCCACCTGCAGGCGGATGGTAGACGAAGATTGCGCGTTTGCGATCGCTGCCGCGGCCAGAAGCGCGGCGAGTGTGGCGGTGATGCGAGGCATGCTGCTTCGCCAGCGCGCCGGTCGCGGACTGTTGCCTGTTTTTCCGGTACGAGAGGTCAAGGGCGCTATGCCGTTTCCACGTCGAAGAGGTGAGCCTGATAGGCGTTGAGGCGGACGAACAGGCCCTGGCGGACGATCTCCGCGCCATTTCGGAGGTACCGCACATCATTTAGTTGATCTACCAAGGTGTAGTCGCGGCCTGCGGCAATGCTGCTATCGAAGTGCACAAAGCCCTGCGCGGGCGCACCAGAGAGATTGACGACAACCACTTGCCACGCGCGTTTGATGCGCCACTGGTAGACAATCAGGTTTCCGGATGTGGGATCGTTGTCGGGGGTGACGGGCAGCACAGTCCATTCTCCGTCGTGAAACACGCTGCCGCGCGTGACGGCAAAAAGTTTAGCG
>Ga0210385_10001566_pt1 | contig 14156 bp, 16 predicted proteins | sample IncBWH26OmetaG_FD_160107 | JGI IMG/M metagenome (GOLD analysis project Ga0210385, IMG submission 160107) | Forest soil microbial communities from Barre Woods Harvard Forest LTER site, Petersham, Massachusetts, United States - Inc-BW-H-26-O ...
GTCCTCGTCAAGACGGGCCCATCCAGCTACGGGCAGGACCAGGACGACACCATCATCGTCCCCTACACCACAGTTCAGAAGAAGATTAGCGGGATCTCCTGGGTGCAGCAATTGATGATCTCGGTAGCTTCGGAAGACGACATCGAAAGCGCCATGACTTCCATGTCATCGTTGCTCCGCCAGCGCCACAAGCTTCGCCCAACCGAAGATGACGATTTCATCGTCCGCAGCCCGGACGAGCTGGCGCAAGCTTCCGCGCAAACGTCTCAGATTCTCACCTACCTTCTGGGCAGCGTCGCCTCCGTTTCGCTGCTCGTCGGCGGCATCGGCATCATGAACATCATGCTCGTCTCGGTCACCGAAAGGACGCGAGAGATCGGCGTGCGCATGGCCGTCGGCGCCACCGAGTCGGACGTGAAAATGCAGTTCCTCAGCGAGGCGATGGTGCTCAGTTTCCTGGGCGGATCGGTCGGTATTATTTTGGGCGTGATCGCTTCCGCGATCATTTCCAATCTATTGCAATGGACCACGCTGGTCTCCACCTCTTCGATCGTGATTGCGGTATTTTTCTCGGCTGGCGTTGGCGTGTTCTTCGGTTACTACCCCGCCAGCAAAGCGGCACAACTTGATCCTATTGAGGCTCTTCGATATGAATAACGCGATTCGGCAGTTGGCTCTTGCTTTAGTTCTGCTCGCTGCTCCGCTCGGCCTTTTGGCCCAGCAGGATGGCGGCGGTCCTCCCCCGGGACAAGGCGGCGGTGCGGGTCAACGTGGACCCGGTGGTCCTGGCGGCCGCGGCGGCCGCGGCGGCTCCTTCATACCCGGCGGCGCAGCAGGCGCTCTCGCAGGGCGCACCGACATCTACTCATCCACGAATGGCACCGAAACCGTTGGCAAGAAGACCTCTGCCGGCGAACAGTATTTCATCGTCGGCTCGGTGGACCAATCGCAGCAACAGATCCTGCTCAAGTGGCCTACGGAGGTGACCCTTCTCTTGAAGATCACTCCCGCAACCAAGTTCGTCGCCGAGAACGGCCAGGTGCTGCACTTCTCGGATTTTCGCGCGGGCGATACCGTCTGGGTCACCTACACGGGCGCCGGCGATTCCGCGACCGCGACGCATGTGCGCGCCGGCGGTATGACCGTCCAAGAGCTGCACGACTACTACCTCGACTACGGCGTGATTAAATAGTTTTGGTTTTGCGCGGGCCGGGCCATCGCGGCCCGGCCGGCAGTTTGTCCGCCGCTCAATTCCTTTCTTCTCTTTTCGTCCCGGCTTTGAACTCGTCAGATCCGCCCACTATCTATGTCTACTGGAGCCAAATGCTCTAGCGGCTCGCTCTTTGCCGTCACCCAAGACGCCAGCGCGCGATATCGCGAGAGGAGCAAGTTGTTCGAGCTTCCCGTCAACGGCATCCCCAGGGTCAGCGCCTCCGTCAACTGCCGGAAATCGTTGGGCAGCCGCGCGAGAATCGGCCGGGACCCTTGCTTCTGAAATGCCGCCAGCATCGGCTCGTCGTTCTGCCGCTGGCGATTGACCACCACCTGAATCCGCTCGCAATCCACCCCGGCGGGCGCGGCCGCCGCGATGTGCCGCGCGACCATGCCCAACGCCAGCACGGTGGGCTCGGTCACCAGCAGCAGCGTCCCCGCATGGCTCAAAACGGGAGCCCATTCCGCCGCGTTGACGACTCCCATATCGATCACACTGAACTCGAACGCGCGCGCCGCAATCTCCACCAGCCGCGTCAACGCCGCGAGCGTCACGCTCTGCCGCTGCTCGGCCTTCATCTGCGCGTGCAACGGACCGGCGAGCACCTCCACCCCGGTCTTGTGACGCATCGCCATGCTCGCGAGCACCGCTTCGTCGAGCCGGTCGATTCGCTGCAGTGCGTCCAGAATCGTGAACCGCGGCTCGAGGTCGAGCATCAGTGAGATCTGCCCAAACGGCCTCGCCAGATCGAGTAACCCCACGCGCTTACGCGTCCACATCGCGAGCTGCACGGCAAGGTTCAGCGCCACCGTCGTCGTTCCGACGCCGCCTTTCGATCCCGTAACGATAGTCGTGTTGTCGTTCACTGGAAGATGCCGAGGCCCGAAAATATAATCGGCGGCTCGTGGAAACACACCACGCAGTTCCCCGTTCTAATCCGTGCATGTGGCGTACCACCAACAATGAATCGCGCGCGCTCGATGCTAAGAAGATTCTAATTCTGCGGCATGGATCAGCAGGCAGCGAGCCGACCTTCGAATAGATATTTCCTGAATCGTTATTCCGGGCCGCATCCGTTGCCGCGCGGCATGGCTCATTCGACGCCGCGCAAACCCCTGTACGGACAATCGATCTCTGAGTACAATTGCTCTCGCAGAGCGGGCGTAGTTCAATGGCAGAATAGAAGCTTCCCAAGCTTCGGACACGGGTTCGATTCCCGTCGCCCGCTCCAAACTCACCAGCCGTTGCCGCAGCCCTTGCATGGGCCGTTGCTTTCGTAGCGGCCATCGGCGCCCGCGATTTTCGCGGGCGTTTCTTGATGGGCCTCTTTCGCCTCGACGCTGCCGTTCCCGGGCACACCATGCTCCAGATTGACGGTTTTGGCTGTGCGACACCCCCTTTTTGTGTGACGGGCTGGCGAGGGCGCCGGTGAGTGTTTTCATGGAGTTACGGGCAAAACAGTCTGACATGGTGTGACGGGCTGGCCGACGCGGGGTGACCCTTCGTTCCTCAGGGCAAGCAGTCTGGCGAAGCGGTGGAACCCTTTGCACCTCCGTCCCTTGGTCAGGGCGGGCGGTGTCTGCGTAGCTTTGTCCATGACTTCCCCGCACAAATTCTCCTGTCGATCCGTGCGATTTTTTCCTTGGAATCGTTCGCGGATTGGGTGATTCCATTTAAAAACAGCCCAGGGTAGCACGAATAAAATCGTCGCGAAATTGTGGAAAATATGGAACCGGTACTACTAGACCGTGAATTCGTAAGCGAGGATTTGATTCCGGTCGCGATCGCCGATTTGGCGCGCTTGTTGCGTTTTTATCGCCAAGAAACAACGGCGAAATCGCCGATCTGGAAATCGGCGATCCCGGGAACTGCAAACGCACCGGCGCCCCCCAAGAAGCGCCCGCAAACGACGCGTACAACGGTGGCCGCAGCGCGTGGCGATCGCTCCAGTGGCGATCTTGTAGCGTTTCAGGTGTGTCGAGGTTAAGTTTTTGTAGCCGTATTCGATGCAAAGTCGGACAAGATTCGAGGCCGGCCTATCCGACTCGACCCTTCCTCGTTACTTTCGTGAAGGGCAGGTCCGTGGTCCGCGGAAAAAGCCCACGAAAGGGCTTGAGGTTCTTGTTACCCCGGAGAACTGCCGGGATCTGGTTCGGCGCATTCCGGTAGAAGACAACCATCGTCGCCATGTCCTCGATTCCCAGCGCCATTTTCGAGTCGATTCCTTCGCAGATTTTGATGATCCGATTCCTGTCCTGCGGGCTGAAGAAGGTGCAGCTAGGCTGAAGCGCACGATCCGATTTCCTATGAATGCTGTGTGCGACCACTTCGATGCCCCTCGCCTCGAGTTCCGCGCGACCTTCCTCGCATATGCTTGGAACAAGCATGAACTCCGCAAAATTCGTGAACACATACTGCATGATGAAGTCTCGTGCAAGCTTAAACTGCCTTCCACTCCCAATGAAGTCGTCGACGTAAACGATAACGCCTTCCTCTAGTCGATCGGTGATTCCCTGCAGTCCCCGCACGTCTCGGCCATCGCAGAGATTGCATCCGCGCTGCTGCAGGGCCCCTTTATCACGCAACATCCCCAACATCATGTGACTGCTGCTCGCTGTGTCATCGAACGAGACGTAAACGATTTTCTTGGCGGGTACACCCTCATCAGCTAACCGCTGCAGAAGTCGCTCGTTCAGGCTAATCAGAATGCTTTTGGTCTCGCCTTCGGAAAAATAAACCACGTTGTCCAGTAATTTGCCCACGATGCGACGATCGCGCCTTTCCAGCTGCCCCATCCATTTATGGGTGGAAAGGAAAGTTACTGGTAGGGGATCGTAATCGCGGAAGCGCAGGGCGGCCTTAAGGCTATAGAAGATACGCCACATGGTTCAGTCTTCGGCGTCATCAGCTGCCGAAGTCACATCTGGATCATCGCTGCCTTTCAGCGCCTCTTCCAGACCTAGACAATACAGCTGTACCTGTTTCAATGCCGACCGCAGGTCCCGTCGCTCCGCATCATCAGCAATATGGCGAATTCTTAAGCTTTGCAGTCGGCCGATAAATTCACCGCACAGTTCCAATGCACCTTGAAATCGCTTTTTGTCCGCAATAAATTCGTCGAAGCCGGCCCGCGTTTCGAGCTTAGGATTCAGAAAGAAGTCTTGAATACGCCGCAATACCAACGCCAGTTTTGCCGGGTCGTCCGCGTTCAGATCGAAACTCTCCATCACCCGCCTAAAATGGATGACGCTCTTGATCTTTCGTGCCCGGTATTTCTCGACAAGTTTGTCTGTGGCAGCGTCAAATCCAAGTCGTTGTATGACAGGCAGGCGTTCCAACGCGAGATCGATTACCGGCTTCGCTTCGATCCAGAAATTAGAGGGAATTCGGGTTTTGGGATCGGGATCGAGCGACATATTCTGAAATTTGTCCGAAAAAGTCAGCAATATCTTGCATCGGTCGATTTGTGGTTCGCTCAATCCCGTCATCTTTGCCAAGGCTTTGTTGTCTAGTGGCCCTAGCTCCGCCATCACGGATTGCAGCCCGAGAGCAGTCGGCATTAGTTCCCACGCCTCCCGAATGTTGTGAATCGAGAACATGTAAAGAAGTGCTGCAACTTTCGTGGGAGGCTCCACGATGTTTGCGGGAAGTGTGAGCGATTTGCCGTTTTTTCCGAGATGTCCTTCCTGCGTTAGCTCTGCGACACATCTGTAGCGCCGCTCGCCATCGAGAATAGAAAAGCTCTTCTGCCCTTTCGTTTGAAATACGGTAATCGGGACGAGGACACCATGCTCGGCGATATTCGTTTTAAGTTCGCGCAGGCCTTCCGGATCGAATAAAAGGCGAGGGTTATGCGTGCTTGCTTTAATCTCGGATGGAAGAAGGTGCTGCAATCTTCCTGCCGGAACAATTGGCGGAACTACGGGCGTTTTTGGCGTTGCTGTGGTCATTCGAATCTCAAGCGTTCGAAATCAGTATTTCATTCGTCCAAGCGCGATGGGTAGCGAAGCCGGCTATGTTTCGCCTAACGGCGATCATCTCGTGAGAGAAGCCTTTCTTCAAAACGTCAGCCTCGTCCGATTCAGCGTAGCTGAGTATGAAGCTTATCTTAGCCGCATTCAACCGCTCCATCCATGCGCGTAGGCGCGTAATGTCCTCATAAGTAAACGTGCTGGGATCGTATTGCCGAAACACACGACGGGCGCGAACGGCGTAGGGGGGATCCATGTATACGAGATCTCCCCGCTCGGTTTGCTTTAAGATTTTCTCGAAATCTGCGTTCATCAATCGCACTTTTCTTAGGCGCCTGCTGCATTGACGGAACAGAGACGGTTCAGGTAGCTCACCGCATCCATAGCCGCTATACGGTACGTTGAACCGCCCTTGGAGATTTGTACGATATATCCCGTTAAAGCAAAATCTATTTAGATAAATAAATCGTGCCGCGCGCGCCGGGGGAGCAATCGTCGATGTATCAACGGATCGCAGTCGCTTGTATTCCCGTTTGTTGGCTGGGCCTAGCCTGTCCAGCTCCTTGAGCACCGCATCGATGCGATACTTCATTTCAATGTAGGTCGCGATGAGCTCAGGGTTTAGGTCGCCGAGAATCGCCTTTGGGGGATTTACCGCAAAAAAAAGGCACGCAGACCCAGCGAACGGTTCAACGTAGCGATTGTGTTTTTTCGTCCAGTATTTCTTCAAAACCGGCAGCAGTCTGCGTTTGCTGCCTGCCCAACGCAAGAAGGGCGCGCACCTGTGCGTCGCGGACCATGGATCGGGAGTCATTATCGCGTCGGCGCATCATATCCCAATCCGGCGTCGCGCGGAAGGAGTCGGCAGCTCATGAGACCAAAACAACCTTTTTCGCCCCACGAAACGAGTCTGTGGGGTCTGGTATATGAGGAATATGCCAATGATGAGCGATGACCTTGCAGCGCCTTCAGGTGTGGCGAAATCAGGTGGTTTTGGATCAGTTGCTCAGGACGGCGCGATAGGTAATTTGGGCTCGCGAATGGAACGTGAACAGCAGGAGCAGATGATCTAGGACTTACGTTTCCGCGCGGCGTCTCTGGCGCGCTGAAAAAAAAACAACCTGCCATTCCTGCTCCAATTTGGCCGCGAGCCATATTGGTTCCCCAACCATTTTGGCTGCGTACCAATATGGGCCTTTTCGAAGTCAGGGCCACGCGGGAAAATTCCCAATGAAATGGGAGGATGAGCGTGAACGTAAAAGCCTCGATTTCCGCCATTCTCTTTATTTTGGCGTTCGATCCCATCCGCTTCGCGCTTCAGGCGCATAGCGCTAGTGATGTGATCGCGGTTCAGATGGAGCGGGACGAGGATCACTGGATGGTCGGCGTCAGGTGCCAGATCGGGGGTAGCTCCGGCAAATGGCACCTTTGTGTAATAGACAGCGGAGCGTCACACACCATCATCTCCGACAAAGTGCTGAACGCCGAAGGCCCTCTGGTCGATATCACGACCGGCAATGGCGCTGTCCGAGCTCACGCGCGCCAGGTACGTTTTACAATCGACAAACGATTGCAGTTCGACTCGCTCGCTTTGGTACAGTCCGACATGACACCTTCTGACATCGAGATTCTTCTCGGAGAGGATGTGCTCCGGCAATTTCGTTCCGTCACGTTTGACTACGAAAAACAAGAAATCGATTTTCACCGATAGGGCGACTGCCTTCGCCGTTATGCGCTGCGTGCCCCTGCCCTTGTCCGCCCAGTTCCAGTACCCGCAAAGTGTCGCAAATTAACCACACTTTCCGCGCTGCATTACCCTTCACAATATAGTAACTATGTGTTAAACTTGTGTGTGAGGTTTAGTCTATGACGACTGTGCAATCGAGGCCGAGCAAGAAAGCCGCAAATGGGTTTGCCAAAAGGCGAGCCCGATTCGCAACCGCTCGGCGGTTTCTAATCGATGGTCGCACGATTAGAAAGTGCACTTAAGTCCTGCACCCTCAACAAAAATGCGAAGTCTAATCGATAGTAAAAATGGTCTTTGGGAAGCACGGAAGGAACGGCCTCAGGGCACGGCGGTGGCGTCTCGGCGGGCAACCGTGAAAGCGAGGGCCATGGCCCGACGAAAAGAACAAGACAAGGCGAAGGGAACGGCGGAGGCGACCGCAAAGACAACGGCAAGAGCTAGGTCAAAGGCGCCGCCAGGATGGCGGCGCTACCACAAAAGGCTACGTCAACAGCAAAAGCGCCCATCGCAAGCCCGGAGCCGAAAAAATCGACGACAGCGATTGCCACTAACAATAGCAAAAATGGTCTTTGGGAAGCACGGAAGGGACGGTCCCGGGGCACGAGGGTGGCCTCTCGGCGGGCAACCGCAAAAGCGAGGGCCACGTCAAAGACGCCCATCGAAAGGCGTCCGCGAAAGCGCCGGCAAACGCTGAGGAGACCGATCAAAAAACAACATTGAGGACCGCCAAGATCGCGGCACCACAATCACCCCGTCATCTGGCAACAGCTTCCGTAGGGTATTTCCCCCCAGGTGCTATGCACGGGCCGGATACTTTTAAGAGGGTATTGTCGCGCTCGGCCCTCGATTGCTACGTTCGGGTCAGCCCACGGTGCCGCGCGGATTCACGAGTTGCGACGCATCATTGTGCGGGCGGCGGCCGGGACGAAAGGTGAAGACGACAATGAATATATTTAAATCTCTTGCGATAGGTACTGTGGCTCTACTCTGCTTTGCGGCGGCCGCTCCGAAGACGCAAGCGCAAGTCAGCGTGGGTGTGAACATCGGGGCCGCGCCCGATTGCCCGTACGGCTACTACGATTACGCTCCCTACGCGTGCGCTCCTTACGGCTACTATGGGCCGGAGTGGTTTACAGGCGGCGTGTTTGTGGGCGCTGGCCCGTGGTTCCACGGCCGTGCCGATTTCCGAGGCCATGTAGATAATCATTTCGACGTTCAGCATGGCTACAACGGCCCTGCGCCCAAGGTCGGAGACAGACCCGATCCCGACAAACACCCCGATAAAGCCGCCGACTTCAAAGGCAACGAAATGCGCGACGGCCGCGGCCACGTAGCCGACGACAAACACTGAGCGCACAGAATGGGAAGCTCTGTTTGCTGAGCGACTGATTCACGAAATTGCGAATAGCCTCGGGGCTCCCGCTTAGGGCGCGGGAGACCCGAGCTACAGGATTTGGCGAACGCGGATTGTTTGCTTCGCCTGATCGCCGATGGTTCGCGTTGGCGGGGCGGCGATTATTCTTGCGCGGGCTACTCGCCGGCGGGCTTGAGTTTCAGGCGCGATTTGTTTTCTTCGAGAAAATTGCGCAGGTCGCCGGACGCGTCCAGCAGCCGGATCCATTGTTCGTAATACAGTGTGACCGGAAACCGACCGAGGCCGTACACGCTGACGCCGCCCTTTTCTCCCACGCGAAATTCGATTGCGCCCTTCACGCGCGGTGCGGTTTTCTTCTCGAGTTCCGCGATGCGCGCCATCAATTCTTCTCTGCTTAGTTCGGACATGCTCTCTTTCCCTCCGAAAATTGGCTGGGTGACGATAATATCAGGTTCAGCGGGCGTCCGTCGCACGCGCCGCGGAAATCACCGCAGATCGTGAAGGAGAAATCATAGACGCATGGCTGAGATCGCAACCGAAAACGTAACACTGAAAGTGGCCGACGGAACTTCGATGAGCGCCTTCGTGGCGCGGCCCGCCGGCGCCGCACAATCGCCGGGGCTGATGGTGTTTCAGGAGGCGTTCGGCGTCACGTCGCATATTCGCGACGTGACAACCCGCCTCGCACGCGAAGGATATACGGCCATCGCACCCGAGCTGTTTCATCGTACTGCTCCGGCCGGTACCAAGTTAAGCGATTCGGACTTCCCCGCCATGATGCCGCACATGATGGCGCTCTCCACCGAAACTCTTTCCGCCGACGCGAAGGCCGCGTTCGACTGGCTGCGCAGTGACGCGAGAACTGACGCCGCGCGAATCGGATGCGTGGGCTTCTGCCTGGGCGGCAGAACATCGTTCATCACTTCCGCGTCGGTGCCAATCCAAGGAGCGGTTTCTTTTTATGGCGGTGCGATCGGCCCCAACCCGCGGTTTCCGCCGCTGCTGCATCTGGCGCCGGAGCTGAAGGCGCCGATTCTCTTTTTCTGGGGAGGCCAGGATAAACATATTCCGCTCGAGCAGACGCGCCCCATCGTGGACGCGCTCGAACAGGCAGGAAAGGAATACGTGAACGTGAGGATTTCTTCCGCGGACCACGCGTTCTTTCGCGATGGCAGCGCGCACTACAGCGCAAAAGGCGCGGCGCTGGCGTGGAGCCTGACAAAGGAATTTCTCGATCGCTACGTGAAAAATCCGGCGTAACAATTGCGAGAGAGGGTATTGTTTGAAATGGATCTGTGCCGCGCCTGCGGCGCTTTTTTCGATTGCGGTTGTGCGCAGACTCTGGAGACCAATATTTTCGGGCTCCGTTGTCGGAGCGTGCTTCGTCCCTCAGGGCAGGAAAGCTTGGCCACCTGCAAGCCGTTTATGAGACAGGCTCAGGTGCCCGAGTTGCAAGTTCTACAAAAAAGAGCATCTCTCAGGGGCTGAAGCCAATTGAGAGTGGGAGCCCTAAGGTCGGAGTTGAAGCTCCGACCCCCCTAGAAACCATGCAACGAATTTCTGACTAAGGACGCTAGTCGCGGAGGACGAATTCCATTTCGATTCCCGCCACGGCGAGCACGTCGCCGGAGGAGAGCTTTGTGGGATGCGAGATCGGGGTTCCGTTGATGCTGGGCGTTTTGTCGGCAGCGCCGATGTAATAGGAATTATCCTCACGGCGATTAATTTGCGCAGCAGCTTTCGGCGCAAACCATCCTTTTAATTTCACCGTGGCCATGGCGGACTTGCCGACTACGGTCAGCTTGTCCTGCAACGTATATTCCTTGCGATCGGTCTTCCCTTTGCGGATGACCAACGTCGCTACCATTACGCGCGTGGGCGCCACTTGCACGCTCTCTCCGACGGCGGCGACCTTCGCGAGAAATTCGCGCCGCTCTTTGGTATCGAGCATCACGGTCTCGTTGATTTTTGAAACGGCCGCCTTCGCAGCGCCGTTGCCGCTGGGCGCGAAGCCGTCCAGCTCGCGAGAATCGGACACGACGATCGTGTGCTTGCCCACCGTCACCGAGTCGCCCGGCTTGAGCATCACCATTTTGACGCGCTGGCCGTTGACGAACGTGCCGTTCATGCTGCCGAAATCTTCCAGCATCATGCGGCCTTCTTCGTTGAAGACGCGCGCGTGATAGTGCGACACGGCAGGGTTATCGATCACCAGCGCGTTGTCCGGCGAGCGACCGATACTCACTTCCTTTGCACCCACGGGGACTTCTCCCAGAATGGCCTGATCAAATTTCAGCGTCAACTTTGGCATTTCTTTCTCCTTCAGCCTATCGTCAAGATTTCAGTTTCCGTAGCCGGTGATCCAGCGGCCGATTCTGCCGAGCGTGCCGCCCGGCTTTCCGCCCACGCGAATGACCACCGCTGTGATGTTGTCGCCGCCGCCGGCCTGGTTCGCCAAGTCGATCAAACGATCGGCGGCGGCTTGCGCGTTTTGCGTTTCGCCGAGCAGGCCTGCGATCTGCGCGTCGGAAAGTTCGCGCGTGAGGCCGTCTGAGCACAAAAGATAGGTGTCGCCATCGAGCGCGATTTCCTCATCGACCTCCACTTCAACGGCGGAGTCCACGCCGAGCGCGCGCATCAGAACATTTTTCAGCGGGCTTGCTTCGGCTTCCGCTTCGGTCATGCGTCCTTCGCGGACCTGCTGGGCGACGAGCGAGTGGTCGTCGGTGAGTTGAACGAACTCCGTGCCGCGCAGCCGGTAGCCGCGGCTATCGCCGACGTGCACGATGCTGACGCGTTCGTCAAAGAATTGCAGCGCAACAACGGTTGCGCCCATGCCGCGTGGAGCGGGATTCGGAGCAGCGCTGTTTGTATCGGCGCCGGCTCCCGCGGCGGATCTCACAATTCTGTTTGCTACCTGGATCGCGCTGGCGAGGCGGTTGGAAACATCGGAAGCACCTTCGGCGCGATCGCCTTCGAGCGGCAGATTCGGATCGGCTTCAGCGTCGCGGCAGTGCGCGCACACCGTCTCGACGGTGAGCTTGCTCGCGACTTCGCCCGCGTCCAGACCGCCCATGCCATCGGACAAAATGAAAAGGCCCAGTTCGGACGCGACCTTGAAGCTGTCTTCGTTATTTTCGCGAGCGCGGCCGGTATCGGAGCGCGCGCCGAAATCGATCGTTGCAGCCGTGATCTGTTTCGTGAGGCTGCTCACTGGTTGCTCCCGTTGGAATTCGAGCTTCGACCGAAGAGGCCGGCGAGGCCTTTTACCTCGCGCACGTTCGGATACCCCTGCGTCTTGAGCCAATCGATGTAGCTGGGAACTTGCCCACTGGTAAACGGGCCGGTGAAGACGACGAAGACTTGCTTGCCGTCGTCGCCGCGGCGAGGCAAGACGAACGACTGGAGGCCGAAGCCTTGAAGTTTGCGAGAGACGTCTTGCGCGCGATCTTCGCGATCGAAGCGCGATACCCATATATAGGATGGGCCGATGCCCCGGAGCACGGAGCCGGGTTGCGGCGCGGCGTTCGCGGCGGCGTTTGCGGCGCTGGAATTTGCGGCCGGCGGTGGATTTTCTCTGAAGGCTGCTTCGGCGTGCTGCTCGACGCTCGTTTGAGCAGGTTGGGTTGGAACGGGAGCAGATACTGTGTTCGACGCGAGACTTGATGCGGGCTTCGCCGTGGGCGTTGCTGCGGCGATCGTCGTGTTGGAAGGCGCACCAAATTGCGCGCTCGATTGGCTGCTTGACTGAGTGGGCGCTTGCGCCGCTGGTTGAGCGGAGGATTGCGCCGCGCTCGATGCAGTCGAATCGGAAGGTGTTTGCGAAGCTGGCGAGAGATCCGCGTCCGATGATTCCGATTTCGCGTCGGGCTTCGGCGCGGCCGCGATTGATGATGGCTGCGCCGCTGATTCGGCTGGCTGGGTTAGCGCAAAGTTCGGCAACGTTGGGGCGGGCGGAGGTGGAGGCGGCGTTTGCGCGAGCTTTGCGTTTTTCGCCCAGCGTCCGGCGCCCGCGGCAAATAATACGAAGAGCAAAATGACGAGCGCGAGCACGAGACCTTTGCCGCGCGAAGGCTTTGGCTGCGCGGCAATGCGAGGAGTTGTCGCCGCAGGTGCGATAGGAATCGTGGGCTGCTGCATCGCGAGCGCGTCTTGCGTGGATCGGCCGGCCGTGGTGCTGCCCGGCGCAAACGGTGCGCCCAGCGCCGTCGGAGAAACGAAAACTTTCTCCATTTCGGCGATCGACTGAAAACGCTTCTCCGGTTCCTTTTCGACGGCTTTCAAAATTGCGCGCTCGATCGGCACCGGAATGCTTGGGTCGACCTCGTGCGGAGGCGTGGGCGATTCGCGCAGCTGCTTCATCGCGACGGCGACCGCGTTTTCCGCGGAGAAGGCTTGGGTACCGGTGAAGACTTCGTAGAGAATGAGGCCGAGCGAATAGACGTCCGTGCGATAGTCGGCGGGCTTGCCGGCGACTTGCTCGGGCGCCATGTAGGCCGGCGTGCCGACCATTGCGCCGGTCATACGCGTGAGCGATTCCATGGAGCGCGCGATGCCGAAGTCCATGATTTTTACGTTGCCGCGCGCGTCGATCATCACGTTTTCCGGCTTCAGGTCGCGATGCACGATTCCCTGCGCGTGCGCCTCTTTCAGGCCGGAGCACATTTGCTGCGCGAGGTCGATTCCCTTTCGCAGGCCGAGGCCACCGAAGCGGTTGAGCACGGAGCGCAAACTTTCGCCCTCTACGAATTCCATCGACGTGTACGCAACGCCGCCGAGGCGGTTGAACTCGTGGACACGGCAAACATTCTTGTGAGTAATTTTGCGCGCGAACAAAAGTTCGTTCTTGAAGCGGTCCATCATCTGCTGATCGTTGGCAATTTCGGGCTTCAGCAGTTTCAGGGCGACAACTTCGCCGGTCTCGCGATCGCGCGCTTTGTAGACGTTGCCCATGCTGCCGTGGCCGGCTTCACCGAGAATGTCGTAGCGATGCCCAAGCGCGGCCAGAGTCGCGGAGCTAAGATTTAGATTCGTCGCATTGGTTTGATTTGGCGAGGCGGCGGGTGCGGACTGTACGGACGCGGGAGGTTCGTTGACCAGCGTTTCAGCGTCGGGGACGTCGCTGAGCATGACGGTATCCTGGCGCGAGCGCGAAATGCGCGTGGCGTCTGCCCTGTTGGAGCCGCGAGGATCGTTTGCCTGGGTCATGGGCCGGCTGGTGGGCCGTACTTAAAAGGATACGAAAGAACGCCGCGGTCCGGTGGACAGCGCAAGGGGGCTGTAAGGAAAGAGTATCTGGTACTACTGGGCAGGCCGATAAACCGGAGTAAAACTCAATTGGGAGACAGCTCTTCGGCACCGTCGATGACAAAGGTTTCGACGGGGCCGGTTGTCTCTTCCAGTTTGAGCCCCGCCTCCGGTAAGATCGGCAAAATACTCGGCCCGATACCACTATTCCAATCGGAGTCGTCTACATCCTTCGATCTGAAATCAAAGTATCCAGTCAATCCTGTTTTATCGATCACCGGACTATGCAAAAAATAAGCGCCTAGAAATTTGGCTAGCTGTGGCATCGACGTATCGGCAATCAGCCAGCCTGTCTTGCTGCTGGCGCCTATGCTGGAGAAACCGTCAGCTAAGCTATCCGCACCGATCACAGCCCCGGCAGGTTGAAGCCGAAGGGTCTTGCCACTTCGTTCGAGAAGGTAGACTTTGCCGGTTCTTTTCTCGACGTGATATTTCAGATTGAATCGCTCCGCTAAAAGCGATTGAAGCATCTGCCGCACCCGTTCATCTTCGACGGCGAAGAGAGTATGCCGAATATCAATTGTCGGGTCCATGCTCTCGGGC